>Ga0265314_10005715_pt1 | contig 11154 bp, 9 predicted proteins | sample 4126metaG_FD_203106 | JGI IMG/M metagenome (GOLD analysis project Ga0265314, IMG submission 203106) | Rhizosphere microbial communities from Carex aquatilis grown in University of Washington, Seatle, WA, United States - 4-1-26 metaG | ecosystem: Host-associated > Plants > Roots > Rhizosphere >... | reverse complement strand
CTTGTCGTATTCAGGCATACGATCATTCAAATTAGTGTTACGTCGAAGCAGAGATCGTGTGTGCCACGGGCAGCCTGCTGTTGGCTGCCCGTGCGAAAGCGGTAACAAGCTTATTGTTCCTTGGAACACCTTCGTCACTAAAGGGGCTTTTGGAAAACTCTCGATGACGAACAGCGTTTAAAAAGTTCGAGCCCTTTCGCCGCGTTCGCACGGGCAGCCAACGGCAGGCTGCCCGTGGCACACACGGATCGCTTTCCGCCTTCCACGTCCCATACCGATTTCGCTATCACCTTCTGCCGTCCGCCATCTGGCTTCAACCTTCTGCTTTCTGCTTTCCGATTACGTCCCCTACTTCTTCTTCACCCCACCCCCAAGCACTCCTTTCAGCGCCTGCTGCACCATCGCCTGGCGCAGCTTGGGTAATTCGCGCTGGTTTTCGCCGATGACTTGCAAAAAGAGGATCGCCATTTCGTCGGCGGTCTGCTCGCCGTAGGTCACGCGCTTGGGTGGAGAATTCGGGTTGCGCACGTTTTCGCTTGAGTTGTCGTAAGTGAAATCGAGTTCCAGCCGCGTGCCGGCCGGGATTTTCATCGGCGTCTGGTACAGGTACTGGTCCTGCCAGTTGAAATCCCAATCCTTGATCCAGATCAGCGGCTTCATCGTGCCGTCGGGCAGATACGCTTTGCCTTTCATCTCTTTGCAGATCAAGTGCGCGTGCGGCGTGATGCCGACGATTTGAACGTCGATCGGCGTGGTGAATTCGGCTTTCACTTTGTACGCCTTTTCGCCGGGCGGAATGTCGATCGCGCGCGAACGCAGCGGAATCGACGCGAGGATTTTTTCGACCGGCTTCTTTGAAAAATACAGCCCGATCATCGACTGTTCCTGCTCGGGTTTTCCCGTCGGATGCAGGTGAAGCTGCAGCACCAGTTCCGAACCTTTTTTCACCTGGCGCACAATGCCGTCGGGCAGCGCGCGCGGAAACGCGCCGGGCGCCCAGCCGCCGAGGCCGCCCGTGGGCAAAATACCAATTCCGCCGAAACTGGTGTAACCCGGTCCCGGATCGGCTTCGTCTTTGCGCCGCGCGGCGCCAGTGTTATCGAGAAAGAACAGCGCGTGATGCACAACCTTGCGGTTGCTCGGCCGGAATTCCACCGCCGAGACATACTTGTCTTCCGGGCAATCGATGGGCAGCACGAAACAGCGGTACACATCTTTTCCTTCGGCCGGAACCGTATAGGCCTCGGGCATTTTCAAAACCTGGTCGGGCTCGCCGAGCTGCCAGCCATCCTTGTAAACCGGCGCGGGCGGCAGGTCGGCCGCGAGCCCCTCCGGCATCCCCGCGTCGACCCATTTTTGAATCAGTGCGATTTGCTCGTCAGTCAACCGTCGCGCATCGTGGAATTCGCCATAGCCGGGCTCGGCCTTCCACGGCGGCATCGCGCGCTTCTGCGTCACACGCGCGATCTGCTTTCCATGCTTCGAGACATCCTCAAAATTCAACAAGGGAAACGGTGCGACTTCACCGGAGTGATGACACGACGAACAATTTTTAAATACGAGCGGGGCGATGTCCTTATTGAACGACACAGCGGGCGTGCTCACCGCTTCTTCGCCACTCCACGCGGCGCACGTCAACACGACGAACAGCATTGCAAATTGAAAATTGCACATTGAAAATTTCAAATTTAACGGCCAATTGCCCGCGACGTGTGTGCCACGGGCAGCCTGCCGTTGGCTGCCCGTGTGGTAACGCAACGATCGCACGCATGCCAGCGCACTCAGCCGTTCGATTTGCAATTTCAAATTTGCAATTTTCAATTTTCAATTCCTTTGATACCCGCCGAACGCGTTACTTCCCCACTATCACGCACCCGATCGCTTCTGTCTTCGCCACTTTCACCGGCTTGCCTTCGAGCACCGCGTCGATCGCGTCGCGCAGATCGCTGGTCGTCGCCGCCTGCCGCTTTTTGCCGAGGTCCGCGTACAAATCGTTGATGCGCCCGTGGTATTTCAGCGTGCCGTCCGCCGCGAAGACCGCGGCTTCGGGCGAGATCGTCACTTTCGCGCGTTTTACCAGATCGTGTTTTGTGTCGATGAACACGGGGCAGCGGAAGCCGAAATCTTTCGCGTGCTTCTGCGCCTCGTCGCGCTTCAAATCCTGCTCAACATGGACAACATAAAATGCGACGCCTTTTTTTTCGTACGTTTCGCTGAGCCGGATGATTTCGGGCGCGAAGGCGTTGGCAATCGGGCAATCGTGCAGAATGAACACGAACACCGTGGGCTTGCCGTCGAGCAGTTTGTGTTCGACGCCCTGAATGTCGGTCATGCTCAGCGCGTCACCCGCAACGGCGAAGTTCCCGGCAAGCAAAACCAATATCGGCAGAACCCGCCCCATTCGCATCACCCAAGGACTCCTGTCGGAATTCACCGCACAGCCTGTTGAAATGTCACGCAAAACAGCCATGCCTCACCGCGTCCGGCCCTATTATGCGATTGGCAAGCCAGAAGGGAAAGTGACGAGTGACGAGTAACAGGTGAGAGTTGAGTGGTGACAGGTGACAGGTGACAGGTGACAGGTGACAGGTGACAGGTGACAGGGATTACACTCTGACGATCATTTTGTTTTTACGACCCGCTTTTTTTCGCAAGTATTAATCGTATTTGTTAATCCACCGATAATCTCTGTCAGCGTTTTGACACGCCTCTCGATAAGTTCCGATGGAAGCAAACGAATGCATCGTTGGAAACGTCCCCTGCTTTCGCGAGCTTCACCACGCGCGATTTTCAAGTGTTGCGGCCATTCTTTACCAAACCCTCGGCCAAAGCCCTCTTCAATATTCGCACAAATGGAATCCAACGCGCGAATCTGCTGCTTTGCCAATTCACGTCCGCGGTAGTCGCGGCCCAGGATTTCAGAATCATCCCAGAAGTCGTCGAATAACTGTCGTGCTGTTTGATACACCCGATACGAATCCAGCCGATCGTTCTCATTCGCCATTTGATCGTTCCCTGTGGCGACACGTTGTCACTGGTCACCCGTCACTTGTCACTTGTCACTTGTCACTTGTCACCTGTCACTTGTCACTTGTCACCGATGGACGTGTTTCAAAAACGCCTCCGGCAGCGCCGCCACCAAATCGCCCGCCATCAACGACCACTCGCCCGTGCGTTTGGCGGCAATGTCGCCGGCGAGGCCGTGCAGGTATACCGCGAGCACCGCCGCGTCGAAGCCGCTCAGCCCCTGGCCGGCCAGCGCACCGAGCAGGCCTGAGAGCACGTCGCCGGTGCCGCCCGTCGCCATGCCGGGATTGCCGGTCGTGTTTTCGTAGAGCCGCTTGCCGTCGCAGACCAGCGTGCCGGCGCCTTTCAGCACTACGATTGCGCCGGTCGCCTGCGCGACTTCCAGCGCGGCGTTGGCGCGGTCGGCCTGGACGTCGCGCGGCAGAATGCCGAGCAGCCGCGCCATCTCGCCGGGATGCGGCGTGAGAACAACGGTGCGCTTCGGGAATTTCTTCTGCGCGGCGGCGATTTTTCTCGTCGCGCCGTCTTTGAATGCGTTGAGCGCATCGGCGTCGAGCACCAGAGTCTTGTCGATCTCGCCGACGACGCGATGAATCAATTTTACCGTCTGCGGCGCCTGGCTCATGCCGGGCCCCATGACCACGACATCGCCCCACGCGCAGATCGCGGAGAGTTTCTTGAACACATTCAGTTCGAACGCAACGCTTTTCTCATTCCCCAGTCCGTCAACGAGGCACTCATCGAGTTTCCCCGCGGCGATGTCCCAGATCGATGCCGGGACCACCAGCCGCACCAGCCCCGCTCCGCCCCGATACGCGGCGCGCGCGGCCAGACACGGCGCGCCGGCCATCCCGCGCGATCCGGCCACTATGACCACTTTTCCACAATCACCCTTGTTGGCATCCGGCGAGCGCGACGGTAGCGCGGGAACCTTTTCAATGGATTCAATCATGGCGGCGATTTTAAACGCAAAAATGCGATATCGCGCGAGGAAAAATGGCTTTGTGATTGAGGTCGAGTGATTGAAATTCGCGGGGCATAAAAAACCCGGCCTGGAGGCCGGGCGGCGGAAAAAACTCAAGATGTCGAACTGGATGCAGCTTACTCCGCCACCCGGCCTAATCGGCGGGGATTAAGATACTTCGTTTATGATGCCATCTGCTCAGAAGCATCACTGTGCCGAATGGCGCGATGCAGCATGGACTGGTATTCACGCAGGATTTTAAAGTACTCATTGCTGTTTCGACCGCGTGTGCGTACCACATGCTCCACCGCGCGCTCTGCTTTCATCAAGGCTGTAATCGCAGTCTGTGTCATGATCTTTACTCCTCCGGTCCGTCTTCCACAGGAGAACAAAGCAAGGGCCGGACCACTTCGCCGTGATAATCACAACTCGTTTGTCACGCGCTACTTAGATTTCATGTAAAAAAGCACCTGTGCGAAGTGTCGCACGAATTTTCCGATTTTAGAGTAGCTCGTACAGGAAATCAGACGAAATTGCCGGAGCGGCAGCGGGGTATGTGTTCAAATAGAAAAAAACAAGGACACGGGAGAGAAACAAATAATGGGACTGTTACGCAATGCGCTTTTCTTGTGCACTCCTTTATTGATTTCGGCTGTGCTCGCTGCTGCCGAGGACGCTCCGATCAAAGTCGGCATCATCGGTGTCGATACGTCGCACGCGGCTGAGTTCACCAAGATTTTCAACGACCCGAAGGCCACGGGCGATCTGGCCGGCATGAAAGTCGTCGCCGCATTTCCGGGCGGAAGTCCGGATCTCGCCGACAACGCAAAAAAGATCACCGAGAACACCGCGAAGCTGAAAGAGCTCGGGCTCGAGATCGTCGATTCCGTCGAGGCTCTGGTTTCAAAGGTGGACGTGGTGCTGGTCGAGAGCGTCGACGGCCGCCCGCATCTGCAACAGGTCATTCCCGTGCTGAAAGCGAAGAAGAAGGTCTTCGTCGACAAGCCCGTCGGCGGAACGCTGGCCGACTCGCTGGAAATTTTCCGTCTCGCCAAAGAACAGGATGTGCCGATTTTCTCAAGTTCCGCGCTGCGTTACTGCACCGGCATCGCCGCCGCGCGCACCGATCCCAAATTCGGCGACATCCTCGGCTGCGATGCGTTCAGCCCCTGTTCGCTCGAAGAACACCACCCCGATTTGTACTGGTACGGAATCCATGGAGTCGAAGCGCTGTACACGGTGATGGGCCCCGGCTGTGTCTCGGTCTCGCGCACCCAGACGAAAGATTCGGAAATGGTCGTCGGCACCTGGAAGGACGGCCGCATCGGCACGTTCCGCGGCATGCGTTCCGGCAAACACGACTACGGCGCGACGGTCTTCGGCAGCAAAGCCATCGGCCCGACCGGCGGCTTCACTGGATATCAGGGCCTGGTCGTCGAGATCGCGAAGTTTTTCAAGACCGGCAAATCGCCCGTAAGCGCCGACGAGACAATCGAAATCTACGCCTTCATGGAAGCCGCCGACCAGAGCAAACGCGAGGGCGGAAAGCCCGTGACGTTGGAGAGTGTGTTGCGAAAAAAGTAGACAGGATGCCACGCCCTGTATAGCTCTTTACTTGAACGAGCGCTCCTCGACCGGTACTCCTGGTGGGGGCGTGAACACAAATTCTTTCGGATCGATAGCCTGATTTATTTCGATCCGGCTGCGCTTCATTTCTGTAGTTAGTTTTCCATCGCCGCTTTGCCATGTTAATCGCAGAAAAATGCCCGATTTCTTATCATACCAATATCGCAATACTGCTTTACTGTCGGGCTTTGTTGCTTCGAGGACATAGGCTTCAACACCGTCAATAGTTTCATCTGGAAGCCATCGTGTTTGGAATTTGGACTGTAGTTCTTGAAGCCCTTTCCATTCATCGAACTTGTCGCTCCAATTGTCTTTCACCTTCATGCGTGTGCATGTTTTCGGAGCTTCATCGTTTTGGCTCAGCAGGAATACCGTAGTGCCGTCATAAACCGTTAGCGACTTCACTCGGACTGAAACATTGCCAGAAGGAATTAATGATGTAGCGGCATCTTCCAGACGGACCAGCCATTTCCCGCCTTCTCTTCGCAGGTTGCAGATACTTGAAGATTTCGAAATCCGTTCAACACCGTTTTCACGCGAAGTTGTGATTAACTCAGTCCTAAAGGAAAGGCTGTTCACCGAACTCCACGCTTTTGACAATGATTGACTGACCGAGTCCAGCGTCTCACCGCCATAGACTGGTATCGCGAGCAGTAAGACAACAATCCAATGGAACATACTTTTACTTTATCCACCCCAACACCGTCTTCGGATCCACGTTTCCTCCGCTGATCACCAGCACCACGTCGCCGGCGTGGTCGGGGCTGGCGGGGTCGTGAGACGGGTTGTCGAGCAGGCCGTTCATGTACGCGGCGACCGCGACGGCGCCGGAGGGCTCGACCAGGAGTTTCATCTCGGCCATCAGCCACGTCACGGCCGCGAGGACCTGTTCGTCGCTGACGGCGACGATGCCTTCGAGGCACTTTTTCATGATGGGGAACGTCAGTTTTCCGGGGGTGGTTGAACGCAGGCCGTCGCAGATCGTCATCGGCGAAGGAATGCTGACGCGCTCGCCCTTCGCGAAGGATTGCTGCGTGTCGTTCGCGTCTTCCGGTTCGATCCCGACGATGCGCCCGCCGAATCCGCGCGCGCGTAACGACGCAGAGATGCCCGCCATTAAACCGCCGCCGCCGACCGGGCCGGCGACCATGTACAGGCGGCGCGTGCGCGAGGGCATGCCCATCCACTGGTCCATCGTTTCCGCGCCGATCGTCCCCTGTCCGCAGATGATGCGGCTGTCGTCGTAGCTGGGGATCACTTCGCGGCCGCCGGCGGCGCCGAGTTCCTCAGCCTTGGCCTTGCGGTCTTCGACAGTTGTTCCGGCGTGGACGAGTTCCGCTCCGTAGCTCTGGATGCGCGCGAGTTTCGCCGGGCTGATGCGTTCGGGAACCACGACCGTGCACGGATAAGGAGCGCCGGTTTCGGCCAGGCCCAATTCGCGCGCGGCAAACGCCATCGCCGAACCGTGATTGCCGGAACTGTAGGTGATCACGCCTTTCTGGCGAACCTCCTGGGGCAGCGACGTCAGCGCGTTGAACGCGCCGCGCACTTTGAACGAACCGGTCCGTTGCAGATTCTCAGGCTTCAAATAAACGCGCCGCCCGCCGCGCTCGAGCGCCTCGGCCCGCAAAAGCGGCGTCATCAACACGTAGGGCTTGATGCGCTCTTTGGCTTGTCGCAGATCTTCGCCGCTGGGATGGTAGCCGCTCGATTCCATGTATTTCCTCGCAGGAAACCCCGCCTTCGCGCGTCTGCATTTTTGCAGGATGTCACCGCGCGTCAGCGGTTGTATAGTTAGAGAAGACCAGCGAAGTATAAATGGGAACCGCGGAATGCGACTGCAAAAACCCGTAAAGTGCGAAGTACGAAGCGAAGAGAAGTACGAAGTGCGACGTGCGAAATACGAAGTAACGGCATTGTTACACTTCGCAGTTCGCACTTCGTACCTCCTCCTTCCTCTTCTTTTCTGTTCTGTCGTGCACGTCCACGCGGGCCAGAACACGCTGCCGCCCGACGAGATGGCGGCCGAGGCCAACTACGACGAAGTGGTGCGCGATCTGGTGTCGTGCCTGAGCAAGGAAAAGACCACGGCGCAGGACGCGGCGGTGAAACTGGCGCGCCTGGGGCGGCGTTCGATTCCGGTTCTGATTGAACTGCTGAAAGCCAATCTCACGCTCGAACCGATGCCCAAAGATCCAAAAGACGCGAAGGAAGCAAAAGATCCGCCGCTTAAAGCCTCTGCGCAGAAAGGCAACCCCGCGCTCGCGTATTACGCCACGTTTTCGCTCGCGCATATCCGGCTGGCCGACGCGGCGAAGCCGCTGCTGCCGCTGCTTGAAAATCCGCGCACGCCCGGCGACTTGCGCAACATGGTGATTGAAGCGCTGGGGCTCGAATACGTGCCCGAAGCCGGCGCGCTGCTGCAGAAAATCGCGGCGGAAGATCCGGATCTCGCCATGCGTAAGAAGGCGTACAACCAGCTCGCGATCATGCCGAATTTCTGGGTCGCGTCGGAAAAACTCTTCGTCACCGCGCTCTCCGATCCCGACGACGAGATCCGCGTGCTTGCCGCGAAGCAGTGCCAGTATGCACGCATTTACCTCAGCGCCACCGACAAGCTGATCGAACTGAGCGAAAAAGATCCGCTCGACCCCGTGCGCATCCAGGCCATGCTGGCGCTCTCGCGCATGAAAGTGCGCAAAGCCGTGCCGGCGCTGGTGCGAATCTGCGTCAGCCCCGATTCGACGAACGCGATCATGCCGACGGTGCTGCGCACGCTGAACCTGATCACCGGCGTTTCGCTGAAAGACGCGGCGGCGGTGCAAACATGGTGGACGAAATTCGGCGAAGCGGAGTACGCCAAACTCGAAGCGCCGCCCAAGGCCGCGGATACGCAGGCCGCGCCGGATCCGAATGCGCCGAAAATCAATGCCACACCGGCGCCCGACGCCGCTCCCGCCGTAAACAAGAAGGACGCGCCCTGATGCCCGCCGTTGTTCCGGCCGAACCTGTCGACGAAGAACCGGCGCGCGCGGCTGAATGGATCGGCCGCACGGTCATCGCGGCCAGTCTCGCCGCGCTGCTGTTTGCGCTCTGGTCGCCGCGGCTGGAATCGGCGGCCTCCTGGGAAAAAGAAGTCCGTTCGCTGCCACGGCTAAGCGTGTTCGTGGCCGCGGCGCTCTGCGCGCTGGTGATCCAGGGCGCGCGGCCTTCGCGAAGCGTTCTCGGCGCATTGGGTTTGTTCGCGCTGATCGGTGCGATCTGGATGCTGCCCTCCTCCACGGCGGCCGACCGTCTTTCCCCCGCCGCGCGGCTGGCGTACGGCTTTACCGCGCCCGAGGGCGTGCGGCCAGCGGCGCCGGAAACGCCGTCCGGACAAATGCTGATCGCCGGACCGTGCGTGACGCTGCTGCGATTTGAGTTCTCACTGCTGGCGGCGCTGCTGCTGGGCACGTGGCTCGGCCGCGACATCAAAACGGGGACACATTTTCTCGCGCTGCTGTTGTGCGCCATCGTGGGCGATGCGTGGTTTCTCAGCCGCTGCCGCGCGGCCGAATCGGTGGATGCCACGCATGTGCTGAGCCTGCTGCGCCTGCCCTGGCCGCCGCCGCTGGCATTTTTCAGCGCCAGTCCGGCGTTTACGGACATCCTTGTCGTCAGCGCCGCGCTTGAAGCTGCGCGGCGGCTGAAATTTCACACGCTCTCGGTGGTGCTGGGCGCGGTCGCCGGTTACGCCGCGGCCTCGTTCCTGGCGCTCGAACCGACTCCAGCGTGGACGTCGCTGGGCATGATCATGGTGAGCATAGGGATGCTCGCCGGCTGCTGGCCGGATTTACATCTGGATACGGCCGAGATCGGCAAAGCCCTGCTCGCCAGCGCGATGTTGCTTCTGGTACTGGTGATGCTGACGATGCTGCATATCAAGCTGCATCCGGCGCCCGAATCGCCGGTGGATCTGGCGCGTTATCAAAACGCCACTTGAGAAGGAGGCGCCGTGCCGATTCGTTTTGCGCGACATCCTGAAAATCCGATCGTGCAGCCGGGAACGTACGACTGGCGGCGTTGCGTCACGTTCAATCCCGGCGTGATCCTCGACGACGACGGCAAGTTCTACATGTACGAGCGGACCGCGGGGCAGCTGCGGCCGTTTCACTGCTACATCGGGATGCTGCAAAGCAACGACGGTGTGCATTTCACGCAGGTCGGCGACAAACCGGTCTTCACGCCGGAAATGGCGGGCAGCAAATACGGCAGCGTGCAGGATCCGCGCGTCGTGAAAATCGACGGCACGTATTATATGACCTATGCGTACCGGCCGTACGCGTGGAGCAGCAATCCGACTGGCCTGGGCGTGCCGGAATCGCACGAATCGGTGCTGCCGGGTTTCAACGGGAACTCGAAAGAGAACATGACGCGTTCGGGGATCGCGGTGTCGAAAGACCGCGTGAACTGGGAGCACAAGTACTGGCCGACGCCGGTGGAACTCGACGACCGCGACGTGATTCTCTTTCCCGAGAAGATCAACGGGAAGTACGCGCTCCTGCGCCGGCCGCTGCAGTTCGTCGGCCCGAAGTACGGCACTGTACAGCCGTCGATCTGGATTTGTTTCTCAGACGATCTGCAAAACTGGTCGGAACCGGTGCTGATCGCGAAACCGGAATTCAAATGGGAAGACGGCCGCATCGGCGGATCGACGCCACCGATCAAGACCAAGAAAGGTTGGCTGGTTTTCTATCACGGCGTCGAGAATCAACACCCGCCGACCAAGCGCGTGATCTACCGCATGGGCGCACTGATGCTGGATCTGAACGATCCGACCAAAGTGCTGGCCCGGACGAAAAACTTTTTGATGGAGCCGGAGACGTACTACGAAAAATTCGGCCTCTACATCCCGAACGTGGTTTTTCCGACGGCGAACGTGGTAAAGGACGGGACGATTTATCTCTACTATGGCGCGTGCGATACGGCGATCGGGCTGGCGACGGCGGAGTTGGATGAGGTGGTTAGGGAAGTGATGAAGGAGTGAAAATGAGTCCTGAATCAGACGATCGACAAATAAAACGAGATAAAGATGGCTTACCCGAGTTGACACAATTCAGCGAAGAAGGATTTGTCGACTTCGTGTTCGGAATTACAGATTTGAATTTTGATGATCGTGGAGTTTGCAGAATAGAAGCAAAGGCAAAGCACGAAAAGAAAATCGTTGGAATAGGAATAGGCATCCTACCGGGGATGAAACCGGGAATCGTCAATGATGAGATCGACAAGAGTTCATTTGCAAAAAATGGAGTCGCCTTCTGGCCCTTGGATTCAATTGGCAATGAGCTGCTTCGCGTCTGGGCCGAACTCTATGGTTTGCCGGCACCGCAAGCCGTTATGCGTGACTATTCTGATTTCACAACATTTGCGCTACAGGGGGATCCCAACGAACTAAGAAGGGACTACGTGAAGTTTAAAATATTCCACGATGACGCCAATGAACACGAAGAATATTTCGAGCTGTATTTGCATATCAATCTGAAAGGGAAATGCATCGC
>Ga0265314_10005714_pt1 | contig 11154 bp, 12 predicted proteins | sample 4126metaG_FD_203106 | JGI IMG/M metagenome (GOLD analysis project Ga0265314, IMG submission 203106) | Rhizosphere microbial communities from Carex aquatilis grown in University of Washington, Seatle, WA, United States - 4-1-26 metaG | ecosystem: Host-associated > Plants > Roots > Rhizosphere >... | reverse complement strand
CTTGTGCAGCCGGTCGGCATTCTACCTGCTATCCTTTTTTTCATCATCGCCGTCCAATACCGTCACCTTCCCATGGCTTGGATCTCATTTCTCCGCCCGCGGCTCTGGCTCATGGGTGTGGTTCTCGGCCTCCTCGCCCCGGTCCCCGCCCTCGCGGCGCCGGAAAGCGCGCGGGCGACCATCGTCCGGGCGATCCTCACGCCCGACGACGCGCAGAAGCGGGCGATCATCGGCTCGCTCGCCGGCCGGGGCGACGAGGAGATCCGGGAGCTGCTCACGGCCTGGCGGCAGGATGGCCTTTTTGTCTTCACCGCGCCGGACGGAACCAAGATCCCCGTCGAACTGACCGAGGACAAGGATGCGAAGGGCGCGCAGGCTGCCATCCGGGTGGACAATGGCGGCCCGTTGCTGAACCCCGCGGGTCAGCCGCAACGCCTGGTGGCGGCCACGCTGACAGCGGTGGAGCATGATGCGAACCTCCGGCGCGCCATGAAGGCGGTCGTCGACCTGCTCGATCTCGGCTCCCCCGTGCTGAGCAAGCGCCTGCGGGCCATCCAGACCCTCGGCTTCGCCCAAAAACCCGACAAGCTTCCCGTTCTGCAGGCCCGCTTGCAGGTGGAGACGGAAGATTCGGCCCGGGTCGCCCTGCGCCTGGCGATCGCCCTGATCAATCTGGCCGATCCCGCGGAGGAAGTGCAGCTGAAGGGACTCGCGACCTTGCGCGACCTGCATGCCACGGCCAGCTTCGACCTGATCAAGGCCGCCGGGACCAAGGCCAGGGCCGAGTCCCGGCCGGCGGTCGCCCGGGCGGCGGACCAGGCGCTCGCAGCCATCGAGCAGCACCGCTCCGTCGTCAAGTTCTTCGGCACGCTCTTCCGCGGCCTCAGCGCCGGTAGCATCCTGCTCGTCGTGGCCCTGGGCCTGTCGATCACCTTCGGCCTGATGGGCGTCATCAACATGGCCCACGGCGAGATGATCACGGTCGGCGCCTATGCGACCTACATCACCCAGAACGTCTTTGGCGAAGGCATGAATTTCACCCTGCCGTTCATCAAGGTGGCGATCCACCTGCCGGGGCTGCACCTCATGGGCTGGGGCTACCAGCTCTATTTCGTGGCCGCCATCCCGATCGGCTTCCTCAGCGCCGCCCTGGTCGGCATCGCGCTTGAGCGCAGCGTCATCCGCTTTCTCTACCGCCGCCCGCTCGAGAGCCTGCTCGCGACCTTCGGCGTCTCGCTCATCCTGCAGCAGCTGTTCAAGCTCACGTTCGGCTCGAACAACGTGAACGTGGACAGCCCGGTCTACCTCAGCAGCAACTGGACGGTGTTCGACATCACCTTCGACTGGAACCGGATCTTCGTCATCGGCTTCGCCGCGGTGATCGTGTTCGGTGTCTGGCTGGCGCTGAACAAGACCCCCCTCGGCCTGCTCATCCGCTGCGTGATGCAGAACCGGATGATGGCGTCGTGCATGGGCGTGCGCACGGACCGGGTGAACATGCTCACGTTCGGCCTCGGCAGCGGCCTGGCGGGGCTGGCGGGTGTGTTCGTGACCCAGCTCGGCACGGTGGGACCGTCGATGGGGCAGGAATACATCGTGGACAGCTTCATGACCGTGGTCGTGGGCGGGGTCGGAAGCATCTTCGGCACGGTGGTCAGCGCCCTGGGCATCGGCCTGGCCGACCAGTCGCTCCAGCAGATCCTCCTCAATCCCGTGCTGGGCAAGATCCTCGTGCTGCTGGCGATCATCCTGTTCCTGCAATGGCGGCCCACCGGCCTGTTCTCGGCCCGCAGCCGAAGCCTGGATTGATCCCGCCCGCCGCACCCACCGCATGAGCCCACCCGCCCCCGGCAATGCCCTCTTCCGCTCCCGCCGCATGGAGTTCTCGGCCATCGGCGTCATGCTGGTGCTGCTGGCCGTGGTCTTTCCCGTGCTCAACGCCCACGGTCTGCTCAGCGATTACACCATCACCCTGTGGGGAAAATATCTGTGCTACGCCCTGCTCGCCCTGTCGGTGGACCTGCTCTGGGGCTACACCGGCCTGCTGAGCCTCGGGCAGGCCCTGTTCTTCAGCCTGGGCGGCTACATGTTCGGCATGTATCTCATGCTGCAGATCGGCATGCTGGGCAGTTATGCCAAGTCGGGCCAGAATCCGGCCGGCCTGCCGGATTTCATGGTGTTCCTGGGGCATACGTTCCTGCCGCCGTTCTGGCGGCCGTTCCACTCCTTCGGGTTCGCCGTCTCGATGGTGGTCGCGCTGCCGGGCCTGCTGGCGCTCGTCTTCGGCTTCCTGGCGTTCCGCTCGCGCATCAAGGGGGTTTATTTCTCCATCCTCACCCAGGCGCTGACCTACGGGGCCTGCCTCATGTTTTTCCGGAACGACTTCACGATGGGCGGCAACAACGGCTTCACCGACTTCAAGTTCATCCTGGGCCACTCGCTCGTCGACAAGGACGCCGGGCCCGCCACGATGCGCGCGCTCTTCGTCGTCACCACCCTGGTCCTGCTGCTGGTCTGCCTCGGCTGCTACTGGCTCAACGGGACCAAGTTCGGCCTCGTGCGGCAGGCCATCCGGGATGGCGAGAACCGCGTGCTGTTCAGCGGCTACGCGACCGCCAACTACAAGCTGTTTGTCTTCGTCGCCGCCGCGATGATCGCCGGCGTGGGCGGCGCGCTGTTTGTCCCGCAGGCCGGCATCATCAACCCGGACCAGATGACCCCCGCGAAATCCATCGAGGCCGTGGTCTGGGTCGCGGTCGGCGGGCGCGGCACCCTCATCGGCCCGCTCATCGGCGCGATCAGCATCAACGCCCTCCGGAGCTGGGCCACCCAGGCCTATCCCGACTCGTGGCTCATCATCCTCGGGTTGATTTTCCTCATCGTGGTCCTTTTCCTGCCGGGCGGCATCGTCAGCCTGCCGGCGAAGATCGCGGAGTGGCGCCGCCGCCGCTCGCCTTCGGCCGCGCCGCCCGCCGCCACCCGGCCCGCCCCCGACCGCCCATGAGCCATCCCATCCTCACCGTCGAAGATGTCTCGAAGTCCTACGATGGTTTCAAGGCCATCACGGACCTCACCTTCTACCTTTTCCCGGGGGAGCTGCGCACGGTCATCGGGCCGAACGGCGCCGGCAAGTCCACGTTCTTCGACCTCATCACCGGCCGCGCCCGCCCGGACAAGGGCCGGATCGAGTTCGGCACGGATCCGCACTCATGCGACCTGACCTCGCTCAACGAATACGAGATCAACCGCCTCGGCATCGGCCGCAAGTTCCAGACCCCGAGCGTCTACGTCGAGCACACCGTCTTCGACAACCTCGTGCTCTCGCTCAAGGGCCCGCGGGGCGTGTTCGCCTCGCTCTTCAAGCGCCTCACCCGGGCCGACCACGACCGCATCGCCGAGCTCCTCCAGCTCATCCGGCTCGACGCCAAGCGCGACTGGAAGGCCGGCCTGCTGGCCCACGGGGAAAAACAGTGGCTGGAGATCGGCATGCTGCTGGCCCAGGAGCCCAAGGTGCTCCTCGTGGACGAGCCGGCCGCCGGCATGTCCGACGAGGAGACCCATCGCACCGGCGAGCTGCTCATCAGCCTGGCGGGCAGGCACAGCATCGTCGTCATCGAGCACGACATGACCTTCGTCAAGCAGATCGCCCGCGACAACCCCGTCACCGTCCTCCACCAGGGCCACGTGCTGTGCGAGGGGAAGTTCGAGGAGGTCCAGTCCAACCCCAAGGTCCGCGAGGTCTACCTCGGCCGCGGCAAGCATGGCACCCGATGAGCGCGCTCCTCCAGCTCTCCGGGGTCGAGACCGACATCGGCGGTTCCCGCATCCTCCGCGGCGTCACCCTGGAGGTGAACTCCGGCGAGGTCGTCGCCCTCATGGGCCGCAACGGCGTGGGCAAGACCACGACGCTGAAGTCGATCACGGGGGTCCTGCCCGTGCGCACCGGCTCCATCCTCTTTGACGGCCGGCCCATCGCGTCGCTGCCGGTTGACGTGCGCGCCCGGGCCGGCATCGGCTATGTGCCGCAGGGCCGCGACATCTTTCCGCACCTGACGATCGAGGAGAACCTGCAGGTCGGCCTGGTGGTGCACGGGCGCCGCGGCCCGGAGGCGCGCCGCATGCTCGACCGCGTGTTCGCGCTCTTTCCCGTCCTGCAGGAGATGCTGGCCCGCAAGGGCGGGGTGCTCTCCGGCGGGCAGCAGCAGCAGCTGGCCATCGGCCGGGCGCTGCTGACCAACCCGAAGCTCCTGATCCTCGACGAGCCGACCGAGGGCATCCAGCCCTCCATCATCGACCAGATCGGCGACACCCTGAAAAAACTCAAGATCAGCAACATCTCGGAGGAGGAGGCGACGGCCCAGTCCCGGGCGGAGGCGGCGAAGATCATGGGCGCCGTCCAGGAGCTCAAGCGTGAGGGCGCCCTCGCCATCCTGCTGGTGGAGCAATACGTTGATTTTTGCCGGGAAGTCGCCGACCGTTTCTACGCCATGGACCGCGGCTCCGTCACCATCACCGGCCCGATCACCTCGCTCACCGACGAGGTGGTGAAGAAACACCTGCAGGTATGAAGCCAGCAGCGGGCAGTGAGCAGCGGGTAGCGAGCATCAGGGTGCTCGCTGCCAATAATTGTACGCCACCGGAGTCGAGGGACTAGGCGGGTTATCGGCCCTGCTCCCTGCTCTTTACTCGCTACCCACTACTTCCGCCCCATGCACCTCACCCCGCGCGAGCGCGAAAAGCTCCTGATCGTCACCGCCGCCGACCTGGCCCGGCGCCGGCAGGCGCGCGGCCTGAAGCTGAATTATCCCGAGGCCATCGCCATCATCACCTACGAGATCATCGAGGGCGCCCGCGACGGCAAGACGGTGGCCGAGCTCATGAGCTATGGCACCACCATCCTCAAGGCCGCCGATGTCATGGAGGGTGTCGGATCGATGATCCACGACGTGCAGGTCGAGGCCACCTTCCCCGACGGCACCAAGCTCGTCACCGTCCATCACCCGATCCGCTGATGTCCGCGTCACTCGTCACTCATCACCGGTCACTGTTCCCATGATTCCCGGCGAAATCATCACCGCTCCCGGCGCCGCGGCGCTCCCGGCCAACACGGGCCTGCCCCTGGTCACCCTCGACGTGACCAACACCGGCGACCGTCCCGTCCAGGTCGGCTCCCACTACCACTTCTACGAGACGAACGAGGCCCTGCGCTTCGACCGGCCGGCCGCGCGCGGCTTCCGGCTCAACATCCCCGCCGGCACCGCCGTGCGCTTCGAGGCCGGCGACACCAAGCGCGTCGAACTCGTCGCCCTGGCCGGCCTCCGCGAGGTCTACGGCCTCAACGCGAAGATCAACGGCAAACTCTGACCCGCCATGCCCCTGAATCTTTCCCGCCGCCAATACGCCGAGATGTTCGGTCCCACCACCGGGGACCGCGTCCGCCTGGCCGACACCGAGCTGTTCGTCCAGGTCGAGCGTGACCTCATCGCCGAGGGCGGCGGCTACGGCAACGAGATCAAGTTCGGCGGCGGCAAGGTCATCCGCGACGGCATGGGCCAGTCGCCCACCGCCCTCGACGCGGAGTCGCTCGACCTCATCATCACCAACGCCCTCATCCTCGACCCGGTGCTCGGCGTCATCAAGGCCGACCTCGGCATCAAGCACGGCCTGATCGTCGGCATCGGCCACGGCGGCAACCCGGGCATCCAGAGCGGCCTCGGCTCCGTCTTTGTCGATCCGCGCACGAAAAAGAAAAACCCGATGATCGTCGGCGCCGCGACCGAGGTGCTGGCCGGGGAGGGCTGCATCATCACGGCGGGGGGCATCGACAGCCACATCCACTTCATCTGCCCGCAGCAGATCGACGAGGCCATCAGCGCGGGCATGACCACGCTGCTCGGTGGCGGCACCGGGCCGGTCCACGGCACCTTCGCCACCACCTGCACCCCCGGCGCCTGGAACCTCCACCGCATGCTCGAGGCCGCCGAGGCCTACCCGATGAACCTCGGTTTCCTCGGCAAGGGCAACTGCGGCACGGCTGCGCCGCTGCGCGAGCAGGTCATCGCCGGCGCCATCGGCCTCAAGCTCCACGAGGACTGGGGCACCACCCCCGCCGCCATCGACACCTGCCTCGGCGTGGCCGACGAGCTCGACGTCCAGGTCGCCATCCACACCGACACGCTCAACGAATCCGGCTTCGTCGAGGCGACGATCAAGGCGTTCAAGGGGCGGACCATCCACACCTTCCACTCCGAGGGGGCCGGCGGCGGCCACGCGCCCGACATCATCCGGGTCTGCGGCGAGGCCAACGTCCTGCCTTCCTCCACCAACCCCACGCGTCCCTTCACGGTCAACACCATCGACGAGCACCTCGACATGCTCATGGTCTGCCACCACCTCGACGCGAAGATCCCGGAGGACGTGGCCTTCGCCGAGTCGCGCATCCGGCCCGAGACCATCGCGGCCGAGGACCGGCTGCACGACCTCGGGGCCATCTCGATGATGTCGTCGGATTCGCAGGCGATGGGCCGCATCGGCGAGGTCATCATCCGCACCTGGCAGACCGCGCACAAGATGAAGCTGCAGTTTGGCGGCCTCTCCGGCCTCTCGCATCCCGCGGCCGACAATTTCCGCGCCCTGCGCTACCTCGCCAAATACACGATCAATCCCGCCATCGCCCACGGCATCGCGCACATCGTCGGCTCGCTCGAGGTCGGCAAGCTTGCCGACCTGGTCGTCTTCAAGCCGGCGCTGTTCGGCGTGAAGCCCGAGCTCGTCCTCAAGGGCGGCTTTGTCGCCTGGGCCAACATGGGCGACCCCAACGCCTCCATCCCGACGCCGCAGCCGACCTTCTACCGCCCGCAGTTCGGCGCCGCCGGCCGGGCCATCGGCTCGACCAACCTGACCTTCGTCAGCCAGGCCTCGCTTGATCACGGTGTGTTGCAGGGCCTCGGCCTGCGCCGCCGGCTGGAGCCGGTGAAGCACTGCCGGAAGATCGGCAAGAAGGACATGGTGCTCAACGACGCCCTGCCGAACATCGAGGTCGACCCCGAGACCTACACCGTCAAGGCCGACGGCGTCCACCTGACCTGCGAGCCCGCCAAGGTGCTGCCCATGGCGCAGAGGTATTTCTTGTTCTGACCGGACGGGGCTGCTTCCTTGGGTCCATGCAGTTGATTACCGCCCCGCTAGTTTCAAGCGAATCCGCCCTGCCGGCAATCGCCTTGCGGGTGGAACGGCTTAAGTTGGCCAAGCGGCTCTGGCGCGGCACGGCGGAGGACGGCACGGAGTTCGGTTTCGAGCTGGTGGGTCCGCTGAAGCACGGCGACACTTTCTGGCAGACGTCGGCCGCGCGCTACGTCCTGCAGCAGCAACCCGAGGCCGTCGTGGAAATCTCGCTCGACGTGGCGCCATCGGCAGCGGCCGGCATCGGCTGGGCTATCGGCAACCTGCACCTCGAACTTTGCGCCGAGCCCACGCGGCTGCTGGTCCCCGACGAACCCGCCGTGCGCCAGCTGCTGGAAAGGCTCCAGGTGCCCTTCCAGGCCACCACGGCAATTTTCCGCCCCGGACGCTTTGCCCGCGGCCCGCGGCCCCTCCATGAGCTCGGACCCAGCCACCAGCACTGAAGAGGCTGAACCGCTGAAGAACCGAATGGCTGAAAATTCACAACCGCCCTTGCCCATTGGAACTGATGCCTGGCCGACAGCGGTTCAGCCATCCTCTAGCTGGCTCATCGGCCTGCTGCAGGCGGGGGACTCGTTCTACCCGACGGGCAGCTACGCGCACTCGTTCGGGCTCGAGGGCCTGGTGCAGGCGGGCGTGATCCACGACCGGGCCACGCTGCGGGAGTTTCTCCTCCGCTCCGTGCTGCCCTCGCTCCGGCAGGCGGAATTGCCGCTGGCGGCGCAGGCCTGGCGGGCGTTCGCGGCGGAGGACTGGCCCCGCGTCGGTGAACTCTGCCGCCTGTCCGCGGCACTCAAGGCGCCGCGCGAACTCCGCACGGCGGCGGATAACATCGGCCGGCAGCGGGCCGAGCTGGCGGCCGCGCTGCGCCCCGCGGCGCTGGCCGGGGATTACCTGCGCCGGGCCGCGGCCGGGAGCTGGCCGTTTTCTGCCGCCGTGTCCGCGGCCTTGGAAGGCCGCATGTTGGGGGCGCCGCAGACCGCCGTGCTGGCGGGCGTGTATTATGCGGGCACCGCCTCGCTGCTTTCGGCCGCGATGAAGCTTCTCCGGCTCGGCCAGAACGCCGCGCAGTCCCTGCTGACCGAGGCCCTGCAGGCCGCCCCGGCCGTCATCACGGCGGCGGAGCGGGTGCCGTTCGACGAGATCGGCTGGTTCAACCCCTGGCTCGACATCGCGGCCGCGCGCCACGAGACGGCGGACAACCGGATGTTCATTTCGTAGAAGTAGCGAGCAGCGGGCAGTGAGTAGTGAGCAGATCAAACCATCGGGCCGCACCGCTTAATTTCTACTCGCTACCCACTACCCGCTACCCACTACTTTCCCCATGACTCGCCCCCCCCGCATCGGCATCGGCGGACCGGTTGGCTCCGGCAAGACCATGCTCTGCCTCAAGCTCTGCCAGCGGCTCCGCGCCCGTTATTCGATGGCCGTCGTCACGAACGACATCTACTGCTCCGAGGACGCCCGGTTCCTCATCCAGCACAGCGCGCTGCCGGCCGAACGCATCGCGGGCGTCGAGACCGGCGGCTGCCCGCACACCGCCATCCGCGACGACACCACGATGAACGAACAGGCCTGCCGTGCGTTCGAGGCCGCGTTCCCCGACCTGCAGCTGCTGCTGGTCGAGAGCGGCGGCGACAACCTGACGGCCACGTTCTCGCCCGAGCTGGTGGATGCGTTCATCTACGTCATTGACGTGGCGGAAGGGGACAAGATCCCGCGCAAGGGCGGCCCGGCGATCCGGTTCAGCGACCTGCTCCTCATCAACAAAATCGACCTCGCCCCGCTGGTCGGGGCCGACCTCGGCGTCATGGACCGCGACGCCCGGGTGCAGCGCGGCGACCGGCCGTTCCTGTTCTGTGACCTGAAGCGCGAGCACAATCTCGACCAGGTGGTCGCGTGGGTCGAACACGAGGTGCTGTTCGGCCAGAAGGCGAAGACCAAGGCATGAATGGCCACCAACAGCACAAGAAACGCAGGATGGAACCAGCCGCGGCATTCCATCAGCGGCAGGGTCTTGTTTTTGTGATGCCTGCGTTTTTTGTGGCCAACTTCTGAATTGCACATGGCGGAATTTTCCGGACACCTCTCGCTCCAGGCCGCCGCCGCGGCCGACGGCCGCACGGTCCTGGCGGCGCAGTCGTTCCGGGCACCGTTCCACCTCAGCAAGCCTTACTGGGATGCGGACGCCGGCATCCTCATCGTCCAGGTTGTCAACCCGACGGCCGGGATCCTGGCCGGCGACCGGCTGGAGTCGTCCATCGCCGTCGCGAGCGGCGCGGCGCTGCTCGTGACAACACCCAGCGCCAGCCGGATCTTCAAGATGGACGGTGATGGCGCGGCGGAGAGCCGGCAGCAGTTCACCGTCGCGGCGGGCGGCTGGCTGGAAGTGGCGCCGGAGCCGCTGGTGCCGCACCGGGGTTCGCGTTTCCGGCAGGCGACGGTCGTGGACGTCGCACCAGGTGGCGGATTGTTCTTCGTCGACCAGCTCCAGCCCGGCCGGGTGGGCCATGAAGAAGCGTGGCAGTGGGCCCGGCTGCGGCTGGAGCTGACGGTGCGGCTCGGGGGCGAACTCATTTTGCGGGAGCGGCTGGACCAGACGGGGGACGAGCTCCGGGCCTTGGCGGAACTGGCCGGCTCGGGCCGGGCGGCGTGCTTCGCCAATGCGGTGCTGATCGGACCGGAGGCCGGCGGCGGCTGGCGCGACGGAGTGAACGCGCTCCACGGCGACGGACTCTGGGTGGGGGTCAGTACGTTGCGCCAGGGCGGGTGGAGCCTGCGGCTGGTGGCGGCGGACAGCGTGAAACTGCGGCAGGGACTGCGCCACACCCGGCGGATCCTGGCCGGGAGTTTTCCCCGGCTCGCGGCCGACCTGCGGAAGCTTTAGAGCATATTAAATAATAGTGTAGCCGTTTTGTTCTGGCTTCCGGGCGGATGACGGGTAGTTTGGCGGCATGAAAACGCTCTCTTTGGATTTGCGGGAACGTATTCTCTCCGCCTATGACGCTGGGGACGCTACGCGGGAGATGGTCGCCGGACGCTTTCGGGTGTCGCTGGGCATGGTCAAGAAGCTGATCCAGCAGCGCCAACGGCTGGGTGACATCGGGCCCCAGCACCATCGGGCCGGCCGCAAGCCGCGCATCCTGCCCGCCCACCGGGAGCAGTTGCGCCGGCACCTGGCGGTGAAACCGGACCTGACCCTGGCCGAACTGCGGGTGGCCCTCGGCCTGGTCTGCACGCTGCCGGCGATCCACTATGTGCTGGCCGACATGGGCCTGACTTTTAAAAAAAGACTCTCCGGGCGGCCGAGCAGGACCGCCCGGACATCGTCCGGGCGCGCCGGCGGTGGCGCCGCCGCCAAGGCGGACTCGACCCGGCCCGGCTGGTCTTCCTCGACGAGTCGGCGGCGAAGACGAACCTGACCCGCCTGCGGGGCCGCGCGCCCCGGGGCCGGCGCCTGCTGGCCAAGGCACCGCACGGCCACTGGCGCACCACGACGATGATCAGCTCCGTGCGGCTCGACGGCAGCACCGCCTGCATGACGATCGAGGGGGCCACCGACACCGCCGTCTTCCAAGCTTACGTGCGCGAGATCCTCTGCCCCAGCCCCCGGCCAGGCGACATTGTGATCATGGACAACCTCAGCCCGCACAAGAACGAGCAGACCGGCGCGCTGATCGCGGCGGCCGGCGCCACCGTGCGCTTCCTGCCGGCCTACTCCCCGGACCTCAATCCCATCGAAATGATGTGGAGCAAGGTCAAGGCCCTCCTCCGAGCCGCCGAGGCCCGCTCCCCCGAGCAACTCCAACAGGCCATTGCCGCCGCCCTGCAACGGGTCAGCGCTCAAGACGCCGCCCATTGGTTTGCCGCTTGTGGCTACAGTATTATTTAATATGCTCTAGAGCACGAGGGCGGCGGCTCCGGCCAGCGCGACGGCCCCGCCGGCGAAACGGGCGACGTGCGGCCGCGACT
>Ga0265314_10005710_pt1 | contig 11162 bp, 5 predicted proteins | sample 4126metaG_FD_203106 | JGI IMG/M metagenome (GOLD analysis project Ga0265314, IMG submission 203106) | Rhizosphere microbial communities from Carex aquatilis grown in University of Washington, Seatle, WA, United States - 4-1-26 metaG | ecosystem: Host-associated > Plants > Roots > Rhizosphere >... | reverse complement strand
CAGGACGTCGTTCAGTTCGACGCCGTCGCCTTCGTAAAAACCCATTTCGGCTTCGCCGCTATCGATCTCTTTTTCGTCGCCGTATCCTTCGGCCACCGGCCTATAATACAACGCGAAATCGGAATCGATGGGGAAGCGCGCCGGTTCCAAGCAGCGGTCACAATCGGCTGCCATTTCAACGATCACGTGGCCGGACACCTTGATTTCGGCGTCCGATCCCAACACCAGCTCGGCCTTTCCTTGCGCGCGAAGCGGGCCAGCCTGGAGCAGATTGGTATCTCTATCCTTCGCTCCCAGTTGAAAATCAATGTCACCCGGCGCGATTTCGACATCGAAACGGCCAGCGCGGACATCCAGGTCCCGAAGATGAAAGAACACGGCGAACTCCTGCCCCGGGGCACACACTCCGGGGTACCGGGGCGGACCGAGCAAAGTATCAGTATATCAAGGTGCTGGGATCGGCGTCACGCTAGGTCGCCCGCGCCACCCTCATAGGGTTTCTGACGAATCTTCGGCCGCGTTTTTCTTTGCCGAGAGCAGCGCTGATCGAAGTGTCTCTAAGCCAATATTCTCGAAGCTGCCGAGTGGGGCTATAGCCTTTGCCACTTCCGCAAATAGAGGAATCCAATCCGAATTAACAAAAAATCCGTAACTTCCTGATTCTGGCACATCTGGGGGATTGGCTTGCGCTAGGGTAGGGCCGTCGATTGCAGCCAAAAGGGTCTCGATTCCAATTTCAGAGAGCCCGGCGTCGTGGGCTAAGACAAACGCCCGGGTGAAAACTTCTGCGGGTGAAGGCGAAAACATCTCGTTCTTAGTGTTTTCTGAGATTCGTGGCCGCTTTGGTCGAGTCCCACTTGAAGACCACGATGCCAGTATATCTATTTGTCCCGGAATGACGGTTTTGGGGCTGGGTCTGCGCAATGGCTAATAACGATAAAGCTAATAACGACAGAAAGGGCCAGGCATGCGGAGGAACTTTGTACTCATCACACTTTTCATTTTGACGTTGGCGGGGGTCGGGCGCGGGCAGGGGATCATTACGACCGTTGCGGGCACGGGCGGGTTTGGGTCCACGGGTGACGGCGGACCGGCGATCAGCGCGGCGATTGGATTTCCGCGGGGAGTGGCTGTCGACGGCGCGGGGAATGTCTTCATCGTCGACTCGCTGAACAACCGCATTCGCAAAGTGAATCCGGCGGGGGTGATCTCTACTTACGCGGGGAATGGGCTTCCGCTTTTTTCCGGGGACGGCGGGCCGGCCACTAGCGCCAGCATCGCGTTTTGCGGCACGGCTACGCACCAAGGCATCGCGGTCGATACCGTTGGCAATGTCTATTTCACGGACTGCTTCAACAACCGCATTCGCAAGATAGACACCTCCGGGATCATCACTACGGTGGCGGGCTCGGGGGGCTTCACTATGCTTTCGGGCGATGGCGGACCGGCCACTAGCGCGACGCTCGGCACGCCATGGGGCTTGGCGGTCGACGCGGCTGGGAACGTTTATATCGCTGATACGGGCAACGGGCGAATCCGCAAAGTGAACACGGCCGGGATCATCAGCACGGTGGCGGGAAGCGTGAACGGGTTTACGCTGGGCGACGGCGGTTCGGCGCTGAATGCTCAACTGGCGAATCCTTCCGACGTCGCCGTCGACAGCGCCGGCAACCTCTATATCGCCGATGCGGGGAACAACCGTATCCGCAAGGTCAACACTTCGGGAATCATCAGCAGCCTGACTTCTACTTCGATCAACGTCGCTAGCGTGACGGTGGACAGCGCATCGAATCTTTATTTCACAAGCGGGTTTGAGGTGATGAAATTGACGCCGGGCGGAACTTCTACGGTTTACGCCGGTGGGGGCCCCAATATGCCCGGGGATGGCGGCCCGGCTACCAGCGCGGGATTGGGCCAGGTCACGGGCGTGAATTTAGATAGCGCCGGGAACTTGTATCTTACCGATTTGAACGAGAGCCGCGTTCGCAAAGTCGCGGGGGCGCCGGCTTGCAGCTATGTTTTGGGCATGACCACCGTGCTGTCCCCGGCGGCGGGCGGCACTTTTCCGATCAGCATTCAGACTTCGGCGTCGTGCGCCTGGTCCGTGACGGGCTTGCCGAATTGGATTACGCTCTCGGGCGCGTCGTCCGGCACGGGCTCGGGCAGCGTGACTTTGGTGGTGGCTGCGGATACGGCAGTCCGCAGCGCGATCATTTCGATTGGAGGCGTTACGGTGGTAGTGAATCAACTGGCGCCTCCGCTGTGCAGTTTCGCGCTGAGTTCGGGCGGACAAGTTTTTACGGCGGCGGGTGGAGGTGGGACGATTACGATCACGGCGCCTGGCGGGTGCCTGTGGACGGTGGGAAGTCTTCCGGCGGGCGTTACGCTTACCAGCGCCTCGTCAGGCTTGGGCAACGGGACGGTTACGTTTTCGGTGGCTCCTAATAGTGGTGGCGATGTGTCGGCGTCGTTCACGATTGCTGGGCAGACTTTCACTGTGGAGCAGGAGGCGGCTTCGATCACGGGGTTGAATTTTATCGGCTCCATGGCGCACATTGCAGCGGAGGAGAACTGGACTACGCTGTTTACCTTCGTGAATAAAGGCGCGGGGTCGGCCGAGGCGCGGCTGAGTTTATTTGGCGATGCTGTCGATCCGACCGGTAACGGTCCGCTGGCGGTGCCGGTGGCATTTCCGCAACAGGCGGCCGGTTCGGGGCCGCTGCTGGCGTCGTCGCTCGACCGCACGCTGGCGGCGAATGCATCGTTGATTGCTACGTCGGCGGGAGCGCAGGCGCCGCCGGTGCTGGTGGGGTCGGCGCAACTGGCGGCTACGGGAGCGGTGGATGGGTTCGCGATTTTCCATTTGATTCCGGGCGCGCAGGAAGCTGTCGTGCCGATGGAAACGCGCAACGCGAGCTCCTACTTGCTGGCGTACGACAATACCGGAGGCGTGGTGCTGGGCGTGGCGGTTGAAAACGTGTCGGCGCAGGCGGCCGTGATCCCGGTGGTGATTCGCGATCAGAACGGCACTGTGATCGGCGCGCCGGGGGCGACGATTTCTTTGGCGGGCAACGGCCACACGTCGTTCGTGCTGTCGACGTCGTATCCGGTGACGGTGGGCCAGCGCGGGACGATTGAGTTTGACACTCCGGCTGGCGGGCAGATTAGTGTGCTGGGCATCCGCACTACGCCGCTGGGTACGACCAATACGCTCACTACCATTCCGGCGCTGGCGAATGTGGGGACAACGGGAGGCTCGATCGCGCACATCGCTACAGGCAACGGCTGGCAGACTACTTTCGTGCTGGTGAACACCGGGACCATATCCGCGCAAGTAAATCTGAATTTCTTCGCCGACGTGACGGGCGCGCCGCTATCGCTGCCGTTAACGTTTCCGCTGGGTGGCGCTGGAACTGTGAACTCCTCTGTAAGTCAAACGCTGGCGGCGGGGGCGACTTTGCTGGTGCAAAGCGCCGCGCCGCTTTCCAATCCCGCGCCGACGATCGGCTCGGCGCAGCTCACAACCAACGGGCACGTGGGAGGGTTTGTGATCTTCCGCTACAACCCCAACGGGCAAGAGGCGGTGGTGCCGCTCGAGAGCCGCACTGCCAACGGGTTCATCATTGCGTTCGATAACACTAGCAGCACGGCTACGGGCATCGCGGTCAATAGTGTTTCTACGCAGGCGGTGAACGTGCCGGTGATCGTTCGCAACGATGCGGGGGTGCAGATTGCCAGCGACACTTTGAATCTGGCCGCGAACGGGCACTTGGCGTTTACGCTGGTCACCGACAAATATCCGGCCACGCAAAACATTCGCGGGACCATTGAGTTCGATACGCCGGCGGGGGCGCAGATTGGGGCGCTGGGGATTCGCATTCCCGTTGCTCACACCTTCACGACATTGCCGGCGCTGGCGAAGTAAGGCTTCGTCTATAGGCCAGAGTTGCTACATTGAAGCAATATGGTCGTTGAGATTGAAGGCGTTCCGCTGCATCTGGCGCACCCGGACGAGTTGTCGATTCAATGGGTGGGGCAGGAAGAAGTGATGCGCCAACTGCTTGCCGCCTGGCTGGTGATCGATGCGCAGGATCTGCCGATGAATCCTCGGCTGCTGGGCAAGCCGGGCGTGGGGAAGACTACGCTCGCGTATGCGGCGGCCAAACGCCTGGATCGCGAAGTCTACATTATGCAGGCTACGGTCGATACGCGGCCGGAGGATCTTCTCGTCACGCCGGTGATCGAGGGAGAATCGCGGCTGCGCTATGTGGCTTCGCCGCTGGTGACGGCGATGCTACGCGGGGGGATTGTAATTCTCGACGAGGGCAATCGCATGAGCGAGAAGAGCTGGGCGAGTTTGGCGCCATTGCTGGATAATCGGCGGTATGTGGAATCGATCGTCGCGGGGATCAAGATCAAGGCGCATCCTTTATTCCGCATCGTGGCGACGATGAACGACGATGCCAGCACCTTCGATCTGCCGGAATATATTCACTCGCGGCTGCAGCCGATGATTCTGATTGATTTTCCAGAGCGTCACGAGGAGTTCGCGATCTTGCGCGAGAACTTGCCTTTCGGCGATGAGCATATTTTGAATTACGTCACTGATTTTCTGCAGCAGGCGCACGCAGCGGACGAGCGCTACACGGCGCGCGACGGCATCAACATGGCGCGATTTGCGATGAAGCTGATGCATGGGGAAGCGGAGCGCGGCGCGAAGCCCGATCGCAACGAGAGCTTGCGGACCGCGATCGTGCAGACGCTCGGCGAAGAGGCCTTGCGCTATGTCCCTCGAAGCTGAAATCAAATCCGGCGGGTTGAATCGAGGCAAGGTTCGCTACTTCCCTGTGGTGCCGGGGAAGCTCGAATTCGCGCTCGAATTACGCAAGCTCTTGCTGGAGGCGAGGCCGGGCGTGGTGGCGGTGGAGTTGCCGGGATTTCTGGCGTCGTGCTATCAGCGGGCGCTGGCGCGGCTGCCGGAGATGTCGGTGATTTTATATCACGACGACGATGGCGACGATCGCGCGATCTATATTCCGGTGGAGCCGTGCGATCCGTTTGTGGAGGCGCTGCGGACGGCTGAAGAAATCGGCGCGCAGGTGATTTTTCTGGAGCCGGATTCGGCGGAGCGTCCGCATTTGCCGGACACCTATCCGGACACTTACGCAACGCGGCGGATTGGGCTGGATCCTTACATCGAGGCGTATCGCGTGTATCCGCAGATGCGCACGGAGGAAGTGACGGCGCACGCTTCGGCGATGGCGTGGAAACTGCAGGGCGCCGATCCGGACGCGAGCGTGGTGGCGGTGGTGGCGCTTAATATGCTCGATCCGTTGCTCGATGCGATGGAGACTCCGCAAGCGCCGCCGGGGCGGGGGAAGAAGTATCAGCCGGAACTTTTGAATCCGCATCCCGATTGTTTGGCGGAGATCACGATTGAGTTTCCGTACTTACAAGAACGCTACGAATTTTTCCGCTTGGGGATGAGTGCGCCGCCTTACGACGATAAAGTGCTCGACCGGCCGCGGGTGCAGTTCGATTTAATGCGCGAGGCGGAGGGCAAATATAGGCTGTCGACGGGCGAGAAGCTGGCGCACTGGCAGCGGCGCATGATTGCCCGTTTCACGCGCAACCTGGCGCATATTACGGGCGACTTGGTGGCTAGCGTTTACGATCTGGCGGTGGCGGCGCGGTCGGTGGTGGACGATAACTACGGCTGGGAAGTCTGGCAGATGGCGAACCGCTATTTGGCGCAGCATGAAGTTTCGGATCTCGACACGGTTCGCTTGAGCGCTAGTGAAATCTGGATTAATACGAAGCGGCTGCGCATCCGGCGGCGGCTTCCGCGGGCGAAACAGCGTCTGAAACCGGCGGGGTTGAAGCCGCGCAAGCGCGAGAAATTTGCCGGCGAGTGGGCGGAGCAGACTACTGGCGAGGCTATTTGTTCTTATCCGCCTGAGGATTTGGTGATCGAGGAATACGGGCGTTTTGTGAAGCAAAAGGCCAAGGCGATTTTGTCCGAGGAGCGGGTGCGCGTGGAGCCGTTCACGACTTCGATCCTTGATGGCATCGACATTCGCGAGACGATTCGGAATTGGCACCGGCATAAGATTTTCGTGCGGTCGGCGGACAGGTTAGCGGGCGAGGTGGGGTCATTGGTAGTGATCTTCGATGAAGATCGCGACGATCGCTATACCTATTTGACGACTTGGCTGGGGGAACATCAGAACGAGTCCGACATGGCATTTTATTCGACGCATCCGTTCGATAACATCGTCGGGCCGGGGATCGGGCGCGCGGAGTATGGCGGGCTATTGATGACGCTGCCGCCGCGGCGGCTTTACGACGTTTGGGCGGATCCCGATTACGAATTCGCGGAGTCGAAACCAGAGCGATTGTTGATGGCGGCGCTGGATTATTCTGTCGAACGCTTTGTGGTTTATGTGGCTGCGAAGCCGCCGCGCTCGATCTTTCGTTCTATCGCGGCGCATTTGAATCGCAAGATCTTGTACGTGCCCATCGGGCAGCTATCGCCGACCAAGGTCAAGAGGCTGCGCGTGGTGCATGTGCTCGATAGCTATGCGCGGCGCGCGGAAGCCAAAGAATTCATTTGGTGAACTAGACCGCTGCCAACGCTGCAGTCGCGCTCGGTGGCGCGGCGGCTGTGGGCATCGGGTCGAACTTCACGCTTACCAGTTTCGAGACGCCGGGTTCCTGCATGGTCACGCCGTAGAGCGCTTGCGCGGCTTCCATGGTGCGCTTCGCGTGGGTGATCACGATGAACTGGGTGTCGTGAGACATTTCCTTGATCAGGCGCGTCAGGCGTTGGATGTTGGGCTCGTCTAGCGGGGCGTCGACTTCGTCGAGGATGCAGAAGGGGCTCGGCGTATAGCGGAAGATGGCCATCAGCAGCGCCATCGCGGTCAGAGATTTTTCACCGCCGGAGAGCAACGCGATGTGCTGCAGGCGCTTGCCGGGGGGCGAGGCTAGGATGTCGATGCCGCTTTCGGCTAGGTTCGACTCGTCGGTCAGGCGCATTTCACCCTGGCCGCCTCCGAAGAGGGTTTGGAACATTTCTTTGAAGTGTGTGTTGATGCTTTCGAAGGCTTCGCCGAAGCGGCGGCGCGATTCGGTGTCGAGCTCCTGGATGGCTTTCTCGGTGTCGCGGATGGAGTCGAGCAGATCCTGGCGCTGGGTGTTTAGGAATTCGTAGCGCTGTTGGGCTTCGTGGAATTCTTCGAGGGCTTGCGGATTCACGGGGCCTAGAGCTTCGATGCGGGCGCGGACTTCTTGATAGCGCTGTTCGGATTCTTCTACGTTGACGGGCTCGGCTTCGGGCTCTTGGGCGGCGGCGATTTCGCTGGCGGCTGCGCTTAATTCTTTGCGAGCGGTTTCGTCCAGATACTTGAGTTCGGATTGTTTGCGGACTAGTTCTAGTTCAATGTGCGAGCGTTGCTCTTGCGCGGTTTGGGCGTCGATGCGGAGAGTCTTGAGCGCTTCGTCCAGGGCGGCCAGGGCTTCGCGGCCTCCGGTTTCCTGCGCGGTTAAGAGGTCGACGCGGGCTGTTGCTTCAGAGGTGTGTTCGATTAAAAGCTGGGCTCGTTGATCGAGCTCGATGTTGTCGGTGAGCAGGCGGGCGCGTTCTACGCCCATGCGTTCGAGGTCGCCGGCTAGTTGTTCGCGGCGTTGGGTGAGTTGTTGGATCTGGGCTTCCAGGCGAGCGGCGGCGGTTTTCTCGGCGCGGGCGCGTTCGTCTAATCCGGCTAAGTCGGCGCGTAGGACGGAATATTCTTCACCTATCGCGTGGACTTGGGCTTGTAGGCCGTCGAATTCGCCGCGGGCGATTTCTACTGCTTTTTCCTGGTCGAAGCGGGCTTGTTCTTTTTCGGCTACCAGGAGTTGATTGCGTTCGCGCTGGGCGCGGGCTTGTTCGTCTTGGCGTGCCAGGCGCTCTAATTCCAAGCGGGCTGTCGAGAGTCGCGATCCGGCGCGGGCGTATTCTTCAGCTAGTTTGCGTTGTTCGTGATCGAGAGCGAGAGCGTCCTTCTCTTGGGCTTGCTGAAGGGCTCGGACTTGCTCGAGCTCTTCGGATAAGAGCGCCAGGCCGCGTTCTAGAGATTCTAGTTCCGAGGTGAGGTCGTCGGCTTCGCGATCGCGGACTTCTACTTGGGCGGTTAGCTCGCGCAGTTCGCGCTTGAGGGCTAGCGGGCCGCCGGAACTTTTCTTGCCGCCGGTGATGGTGTGGCCGTGGTAGCTGGCGCCGTCGGGTAGGAGGAAATAGCAATCGGGATGGGATTCGGCTAAGCGCTGGGCTGCGGAGTGATCGGACACCAGGAAGCAGCGCGCCAGGCGCGGCAGGAGGCCCTGCGGGGCTGACGCGAATCCGTTGGTCAGGCGAAGGGCGTCGCGCAGAGTGCCGGAGACTGCGGAGTCGGCGGAGAGGTCGGGGGCAGTGGCGGAGGCTTGGGCCGTTTCCGGGTGCACCAGGAATGTCGCACGGCCATCGGAGGCGGCGCGCAGGACTTCGATGCCACGTTCGGCGCCTTGCCAGTCTTGTACGACTACGTATTCGAGTTCTTCGTGCAGGAATTCTTCGGAGGCGCGCTCCCATTCGGGGTTGGTGACTTCAACGAAATCGGCCAGCACGCCTAGGGGACGGAAGCCGTCGGTGGGGCGGTCGAACAAGCGCTTCACGGATTCGGTGGTGTAGGCGCGGTGCGACAGAATTCCTTCTAGCGATTCTTTGCGGGCTTTCTGTTTCGAGAGCGCTTCGCGCAGGGCGGTTAATCGTTGACGGGCGTCGACGGTGCGCTGTTGGCGGTCCTTCGATTCTTCTTCGACGCGGCGGCGGCGATCGGTCAGGGATTCCAGTTCGAGTTGGCGCGCGGAGAGGCGCGTGGAGAGCTCCGCCCGGCTTTGATCGAGGCGGGCGATGTCGGCGGAGGCGCCTTCTTCTTCTTTGCGGGAGCGGGCCGCGTCGCGGTCCATGGCGGCGAGATATTCGTCGGCTTGCGCTAGTTGATTGCGGAGCGCGGCGGCTTCGCCTAGCAGTCGCAACACTTGTTGGCGGGCGGATTCTAGCTGGTGTTCGCGGTCGCGGAGGTGATTTTGAAGGGCGTCGCGTTCTTGCGATTTGGTCTCGAGGCGCTCGCGGGCGGCGGCGGCATCGCGTTCGATGGCGGCGATGTTTTCTTGATGTGTGGCTAGTTCGGCGGACTCGCGCTGATGGCGTTCGTCGAGAGAACGGGTTTCGGTTTCGCCGGAAGCCATGCGTTCTTCGATAGCTCCGATTTGTTTGGCTTGGAGGGCTAGGCGGCTGCGGGTGCGCTCGGCTTCTAGATTCAGTTCAGCCACGCGGGCGCGGGATTCGGTGAGCGCGGCTTCCACTTGATAGCAGGATTCCTGGGTACGCGCGTATTCCTGTTCCTTGGTTTGGACTTCGGCGGAGAGGGTTTGGAAACTGGTCTGCGCTGCGGTGAGATCGAGCGTCAGTTTGGCGGCGTCGGCTTCTAGCATCTGGAAGCGACCGGCTACGGCTCGGCGGAGATGCGTCAGCATGTCGGTGCGCAGCTCTTCGTAGCGCTTGGCTTTCGACGCTTGACGCTTGAGCGAGTTGGCTTGGCGGCTGACTTCTTCCAAGATGTCGAATACGCGGGCCAGGTTTTGTTTCGCGCTTTCCAGTTTCGATTCGGCCAGGCGCTTGCGGGTTTTGTATTTGCCGATGCCGGCGGCTTCTTCGATGATGGCTCGGCGGTCGGCGGGCTTGTTGGAGAGAATTTGGCCGATGCGGCCTTGCTCGATGATGGCGTAGCTCTCGGGGCCGAGGCCGGTGCCCATGAAGAGTTCCTGGATGTCGCGCAGGCGCGCGGATTTCCCATCAATGAGATATTCGCTTTCACCGGAGCGGTAGAGGCGGCGCGTGATAGTGATCTCGGAGGGATGCGGCGCGTTGCCGTTGGTTGTGGCGTCGGGCGTCGGGTCGGCCATCGTCAAGGTGACTTGGGCGAGGCCGAGCGGCTTGCGGTCACGGGTGCCGGCGAAGATGACGTCTTCCATGCGGGAGCCGCGCAGGCTTTTGGCGCTTTGCTCGCCGAGGACCCAACTAATGGCGTCGCTGAGGTTGGATTTTCCGCAGCCGTTGGGACCCACGACGGCGGTGACGCCGGAGCCGTGGAAGCGCATTTCGGTGCGATCGTAGAACGACTTAAAGCCTTGGATATCGACGCGCTTGAGCTGGAGCAAAACCTAGCCCTCCATATAAGTTAAGTATAGAGACGCATCTCGGGGGGACAAACCAATCCTAAACTGTATTGGGGGGAAAGTAAAGCGCCAAGACTACTGGGGCTGGGGGTGGGTTGGGAGATGCCCCTAGATATGGGGGTTGAGGCGCCCTAAGGAAGTTCGTGGAGGGCGGCCTTGATGTCGGCTTCGGGGCACTCGTAGGGCTCGTTCAGGTAGTGGAATTGTTGGATGTCGCGGTCGAGGGTGAGGTTTTCGAGGACGGCCCCGTAGGGGATGGTGTGCTTCAGGTCGCTCAAGGGGCGGAGGGTGCGGGGGTTGAGTTTTACGGCTTCGATGGACTTGGTGAGCTCGAATTTGGCCATGGCCTATTTTATACGTTCACCGTTGCGTTAGGGGCAGGATTGGCCTGCTTCAGATGTCCTACTCCCAGCCGCTGAATCGTGCACGGACTCGGCGCGCATGCGGTGTGCCTCTATTGAGTTGCCCCCGGTCGGCTTTAGCGGATAGATCCACGAAACTGCTCACGATGGCGTCTGCTAGAGCCTCCGTTGATAGGAATGTCGCTGGTTGCTGCTTCTCTATCCACCCGTACTCGCGGGCGCGATTCATATCTGGTAGAAAGCTGTTCTCGCGGAGCTTTAGAGCGTCTCCGTCTGGATAGAACAAGCGCTGCTCTCCCCGGAACGGTAGCCGCTTGCTAAAATCACGCACTGCAATCATGGCCCCCGATGGCGCTTCCAAAAGAGTGACAAGCAAACTGACACGGTGATTTCTTAGATGGCACTGGTGGGCTTCTGATGCGATTTCGATTGATGCGATTCCGCTCGCGTTCATTTCTTCGCAGAGTCGCTTGATTTCGCTGAACAGTTCTAACGCTTGCCGTCGGATGATCTCGAGAGAGAGGGGAGAGCGCAAATACT
>Ga0265314_10005709_pt1 | contig 11163 bp, 10 predicted proteins | sample 4126metaG_FD_203106 | JGI IMG/M metagenome (GOLD analysis project Ga0265314, IMG submission 203106) | Rhizosphere microbial communities from Carex aquatilis grown in University of Washington, Seatle, WA, United States - 4-1-26 metaG | ecosystem: Host-associated > Plants > Roots > Rhizosphere >... | reverse complement strand
CCCCACCGATTTGCGCAACGCCGATTCGTGACAACCTTGCGTTCATCATGGTCGCATTTCTCTCCCACTCCCCCGCCGGCGTCGGTGTGAACGGCGTCGCCACCCGCGAAAATCCGCCCGACGACGCCGGACTTCTCGACGCCTATTCCGCGGCCGTGACCGGCGCCGTCGAGCGCGCCGGCGCCGCGGTGATTCACATCGAGGCGCGCACGCGCGCCGAGCATCCCGAACGCGGCGACGAGGCGCCCGGCGGCAGCGGCTCGGGCTTTTTCATTTCGCCCGACGGCTACGCGCTCACCAACAGTCACGTCGTCCACGGCGCGAGCGAACTCCGCGTCGCGCTCGCCGACGGCCGCCGTCTCGCCGCCGACTTGATCGGCGACGATCCCGACTCCGACCTCGCCGTCATCCGCGTGAGCGCGACCGACCTCGCGCACCTCACGCTCGCCGACTCCGACCGCGCACGTCCCGGCCAGATCGCCGTCGCGATCGGCAGCCCGATGGGTTTTCAACAAACCGTCACCGCCGGCATCGTCAGCGGCCTCGGCCGCTCGTTGCGCGCGCAATCCGGCCGGCTCATCGACAACATCATCCAGACCGACGCCGCGCTCAACCCCGGCAATTCCGGCGGCCCGCTCGTCGATGCGCGCGGCGGAGTCATCGGCGTCAACACCGCCATCATCCGCCCCGCACAGGGCATCTGCTTCGCCATCGCGAGCAACACCGCGCGCCGCGTCGCCGGCTGGCTCATCAAGGAAGGCCGCGTCCGCCGCAGCTTCATCGGCGTCGGCGGCCAGGCCGTGCCGCTGCTCCGCAAACTCGTCCTCGCCTACCGCCTCACTTCCGACACCGGCGTGCTCATCCACCAGATCGAACCCAACAGCCCCGCCGACCGCGCCGGCCTCGCCGAGGGCGACATCATCGTCGCGCTCGACCGCGAGCCGACGCCGCGCGTCGATTCGCTGCACAAGCTTCTCACCGCCGACCGCATCGGCCGGCGCACCGAGCTCACCGTGCTGCGCAACGTCGAGTTGAAAACGCTCGCGCTCACGCCCGCCGAATCGCCGTCCCGCGACTGAAGTTTGCCACGCTGCCACCGCCCCTTGGCCGACATAAAATCGTATCGCCCCGACCGGCCGCACTGGTGGCAGTGGCCGACGGTGCTGTCACTCGATGCGCCGTCGGTCGCGCTTGTCTGGCAGTGGCAGCTTGCGCGCGTCGCGCGATTCCCGCTCGGCTGGCAACACGCGTTCATCCTCGGCGTTTCAACCTGGCTCGCCTACGCCGCCGATCGCTGGATCGAAGGCTGGCGCCTCGCGCCCGAAAAAGTCCGCACGCCGCGCCACCGCTTTTATCAACGCACGCGCTGGCCGATCTGCGCCGTCTGGGTCGCCTTGCTCGCCGCTGACGTATCAGTCGCCGCACTCCACCTCACGCCGCGCGAATTCTGCGCCGGCCTTCTGCTGCTCGCGCCGGTCTTGCTTTACCTGCTCTCACACCAACTCTTCCACCGCGACCACCGCTGGCGCGCGCCGAAGGAAGTTTGCGTGGCGCTGCTCATCAGCGGCGGCACGGTGGTTTTTTCGCTCGCGCAGCCGGCCGCGTCGTGGCGTCCGCTGCTCGCACCGCTCGGCCTGTTTTTTCTCCTGTGCTTCGCCAACTGCGCGCTCATTTCCGTCTGGGAACACGAGATCGATGAGGCGCACGGCCAGACCTCGCTCGCGCGGCAATCCCGCCACGCGCACAAATTCATCGGCACGCTGCCATGGGCGCTCGCGCTCGCCGCCGCGGCATTCGGCCTGTTCGCCGCGCCACCCGTTCGCGCCGCCATCTGGTGCGCCGCCGCGAGCGGCGCGCTGCTCGGCGCGATCGATCTCCGCGAACGCCGGCTCGGCTGGCAGCTCGCCCGCGTGCTGGCCGATGCTGCGCTGCTCACGCCCCTGCTCGCGTTGCTCGCCTGATGACGCCCGCCAATTTCGACCGGCTCGCGCGGATTTACCGTCCGTTGGAACTCCTCGCCTTCGGCCGCGATCTCGAGCGCGCGCGCTTTTGCCTGCTCGACCGGCTCGCCGGCTGCCGCTCGATTCTCGTGCTCGGCGAAGGCGACGGACGCTGCCTCGCCAAGCTCGTTCGCATCGTGCCGCTCGCCCGCATCCATTGCCTCGATTCGAGCCCGGCGATGCTCGCCCGCGCCGAAGATCGCCTCTGCGAAACGGACGCTCGCAGTCGCGTCACCTTCGAATGCGTCGACGTCCTCTGCTACGATTTTCCTGTCGCCCGCTACGATGCCGTCGTCACGCTGTTCTTCCTCGATTGTTTCGACTCAACCGCGGCCGCGGAAGTCGTCCGACGCCTGGGCAGCTCGTTGCAGCGGGATGCGGTCTGGCTCTTCGCGGATTTTGTCGTCCCGCCGAGCAGCCTCGCCCGCCTGCGCGCCCGCGCGTGGCTGGCGGTGCTCTATGCGTTTTTTCGCTGGCAGACCGGCCTGCGCACCCGCGAGTTGCCGCCGGCGCGGGAGTTGATCGAAGGAACCGGCTTTCGCTGCGCAGCAACGCGCACGTTCCAACAAGGACTCGTCTCTGCGTCGTTGTTTCGTCGCGAAGGCGGCCGTGCGTCACTGTAACTTCAGCGGCAGCGCGCGCACGCGCGCCGCCATCTCGTTGAGCACGTTGCTCGATTTCTGCGCACTCACGTCATCGCCGGTCGCGAGCGTGCGCGCGGGCAGAAAATTGTTCACGATGGCGCAGTAGTCGCTGTTGACCATGATCCCGAGCAGCTCGCCGGTTTTGCTGAGCACGAGGTCGCCGCGCGACGGCGCGAAGTCGCCGAACAGCCGCTTGAAAAGCCGGTTGTCCACGCGCACGTAGCCGGGCTCCGACGCATCGAGCTTGAAGCCCACCTCGCCGTAGCCCTTGCCGCCGCCGCTCACGAGCACGGCCTCGGGAAACTTGAACGGGTCGAGCGCCGTCGCGTAAACCTTCACGCCGAGCGCGGTCGCCTGCTCCGCGTCGATCGGCAGCACGACGACGCGCGGATCGACGGACAAGAACTCCAGCTCGCTCACATGGCTCTTGTAGCCGGACGAGCGCGCGAACTCGACGGCGATCTTCTGCCAGTCGTAACTGTTTTCGGTGAGCGAAAACGGCGTGTCGGAAACGTGCAGCAGTGCGTAAATCTTCACGCCGTCGGTCACCAGGATCGTCGCGGTGGATTTTTCGCGCGTGGCGGGGCCGAACACGCTGGCGCGCACCGCGGTGAAATTCGTCGTCACGCGGTTCTTCACGAAATCGTCGAAGAGCACGTTCGCGTTGATCGGTCGGTTCTCGCGGATTTCCTTCGTGAGTCCGCTCGTTTTCTCGGCGAGCTGGCCGACGCCGCCGGCGAGCTCGGCGGTCGTCTCCTGCACCTTGAGCCGCTCCTCGCGCTCGGCGACGACCTGGGTCTTCAACGTCTCGGCGGTGTCGCGCAGCATCTGTTTTTCCTGCTCGGCGACTTTCACGGCGACCGTCAGGCCTTCGATTTTTTCCCGGGCCTCGGCCTGTGATTTTTCATAAAGCGAAAGCTGCTTCGCCTGCCGTTCGGCCTCGCTGCGGCGCTCCTCGAGTTCGCGCTGCAGCCGGGCAAGTTCCTCCTTGCTCATCGAGGCTTCCTGCGTCGCAGCGGCGATTTTCTGGTTCAATTCGGCGGCGCTGCGTTGCGTCTCGCTCAACGTCGTCGAGAGCTTGGTCAGGTTTTGTTCGCGCGCGCTGAGATTCGTTTCCGTCGAGGAAAGTTTTTGCGCGAGCTGCTCGCGAATCGCGTGCTCCTCCTCGAGCGACTGCTTCATCGTGTCAACGAGGTCGCGGTCCTTCGTGGCGGCGTTGGCGGCCATCTCCGGCACGGGCGGCTGCTTCGCGCGCGCCGGCTCCGCCTTCTCCCACCGCGTGAGCGCGAGGAGATTCAGCAGGAGAAAGTCGCAGATGATCAGCAGCAGGGTCTTGTTCATGAGATCACGGGCGCGCCGCCCGGATTGCCGCTGGCCATCGTCGGGTGAACGAAGGTCGGCGTGACGGCCTGGCTCTCGAGGATGAGCTGGCGCTTGTAGGGTCGGACGCTGCGGATTTTCACGAGCGCCACGCACGTGATGCCGAAGAGATTCGACGAGTAGGCGGCCAGCAGGTTCGGCTCGATGATGCCGAGCACCTGAAGCACGAGCGCCGTCGCCGTGCCGCCGATGCCGACGTAGAGCCCGCCGTCGAAGAGGTTTTCCTCGTTCTCCATGAGGCGGAGTTTGACGAGTGGCGAGAGCGGCGCGCGCGCGATCTCGCGGATCTTAAGAAGGCAGGTGAAATACATCGCCAGTTGCAGCGCGGCGAAGAACGCGATCGAGAGCAGGGTTGAGGAGTCCATGGAATGAATTGTTTTGTCGGTGGATTGGGCGGGGTTGGTGGAAGTGGTGACGAGCGCGGGAATCACGAGGCGGAAACGAAACTCGGAAGGCGGCGCGGCCCGGAGCAGGAACGGCTCGGTCGCAACGATGAACAGCGCCGCGAACAGCACCGCGAGCGCGCCGCTTTTCAAGTGCGGAAAGCCGAAGCCCGTGCCCGGCCCGACGATCCACCGGTCGAGCCCGCGAAAAACGAGGAACGCGCCGAGCAGGTAGCCGAGGTATTTCGCCACGAGCATGAGCTTCGGGTGCAGCAACACGAGCGTCGCCGCGGTGCCAAGCCCGGAGGTGAGCGTGCGGTTGACGGGAACTTGCCGGAGCATGAGTTCGCTCACCGCGCCCTGCCCGTCGGCGAGCGCGAGCCGCAGGTCCTCGAGCCCGGCCTTGCCGAACTGGATCAGGTAGCTCGCCACGCGATCCGCCGAACCGGAGAACAGCGCGGCGGAGTAAATCAACGGCAGTTGATCGGGCGCGACCCGCGCGAGGTGCGCATATTCGCCGACGGTCTTCGAATCCTCGGTGCGGCGGAGCAACTCGGTGAGTTGGATCCAGTCGAGCCGTTTGCCGAGTGAAAGCAGATCGAGGTAAAACGCCTCGAGCTCGCCGAGATTTCCCCGCGCGACCGCCGTGTCCGCGAGCCCGCGCACTTCACGCTGCAACGCCGGCGAGAGGTGCTCGCCCTGATACAGCAGCGCGGTGAGCAGGATCATCGCATCGAGCGGCTGGCCGCCGGGTCGCGTCGCCGGCACGAAGCGGCCGGTCTCGTTGATCTCCCGCGTGCGCAGGAGCGACTGCACCCCGAGCGAGCGCGAGTTGCCGAGGTAGGCGCGGAGCGAATCGCGCGCCTTTTCCGCGATGAAAAAATTCAGCACCGGCGTGCTCGCCGCGCGGCCCTTGTTTTCGCGCAGATTGAAAAGCGGATCGAGAAACGGATCCCAGCCGCCCCACGCGACCATCTCCGGCTGATGCGCGGCGAGTTCCTTCAACGCCGATTCGAGCGCGGGCGCGCCGTCGTCCCGCACCGCCCGCGCGGCGTCGAGCACGAGCGCCGCCGGTCCGATTTTTTCCGAGTCAACCAACTGCCGGCCGAAAACCGCGAGCGAAGGCGTGTCCGCTCCCGCTTCGCGCAGCAGCGCCGGGCTGAGCGATTTCAGATTCGCGGGCAGCGTCCAGGCCCCGATGGCGAGCGCCAACCCGGCGACGACGAGCAGCGGCGCCGTCATCGGCTTCTTATTGGCGGCGGTTGAGGCGCTCATGCGGGGAAGTATTGGTTTGCGAGAGGTCGATGGCAAACCCACGCTTCGGCACATTCGACCGATGTCCCTGCAAATTGTTCACTACGGCGATCCGGTTCTGCGGCGCAAGGGCGAGAAAGTTACCAAGTTCGACGCATCGCTGGCGAAGCTCGCCGCCGAGATGGTGGCGACGATGCACGCCGCCGGCGGCATCGGCCTCGCCGCGCAACAAGTCGGCCGCGCGTTGCAGCTCTGCGTGGTGGATTTGCGCGCCGCCGAGGCGAAATTCGCGTGGGAGCTCGACGGCGTGAAGCCGCCGCTGGATCTCTTCATGCCGCTCACGATCGCCAATCCGGCAGTCAGTGTCGCCCGCGCCACGGATGAATTCAGCTACGACGAAGGCTGCCTCTCGTTTCCGCACATCCGCGGTGAGGTCGTGCGACCGGATGCGATCACCGTGAAATTCCAGGACGAGCATGGCGTGCCGCACACGCTGCTCTGCGACGGTTTGCTCGCGCGCTGCGTGCAACACGAGGTGGATCACCTCAACGGCGTGCTCTTCATCGACCGGATGGACAAAAAGGTCCGCGCCGAAATCGACGAAGCTGCGAAGGCACTCGCCAAAGCCACCCGCGCCGCCGCGAAAAAATAACCGACCGCCAGCCATGCCCCACTCGATCGCAACCCGCACCGGCGACGATGGCACGACAAGCCTGCTCTACGGCCAACGCGTCCCGAAGGATCATCCGCAGATCGAGGCCGTCGGCGCGTTCGACGAATTCAACGCCGCGATCGGCTTGGCCAAAGCCGCGAGCCCCGACGCCGAGCGCCGCGCCACGCTCGAGGCGATCCAGCGCGATCTCGTTTCGCTCATGGGCGAAGTCGTCTGCGCCGAGGTCGACGCGGAGCGCTACGCCGCCTCGAAATTTTCGAAAGTCGGCAACGCCGAGCTGGCGCGCATCGACGCCGCGGTGGCGGCGCTCGAAGCGATGAATCTTCATTTCGAAGGCTGGGCGACGCCCGGCGCAAACCTGCCCGCCGCCGCGCTCGACCTCGCGCGCACGGCCGCGCGCCGTGCCGAGCGCCGGCTCCTCGCGCTGCCAGCGCACGGCCGCTCGGTGCGTCCGATCGTGCGGCAATTCATCAACCGCGTGGCCGACCTGCTCTGGCTGATGGCGCGCGACGCCGAGCGAACCGCGCCGAACGGCGGGGGCGCAATTTAATCCGCTATATGCGGCGCGCTACAGGAAAACCCCGCGCGTGCGGAGCGCGCTTGTCACGACGCTGATTTCCCTCAAACGTCGGGGCATGATTCTCGCCATCGTCTTGATCCTCGCCGCCACCGGCTGGCGCGTCGCCGCCGCCTGGGAACCCTCGCTCGCCAATTTCGCGCCGCTCATGGCGCTCGCGTTTTGCGGAGGCGTTTATTTTCGCGACAAGCGGATGTGGCTCGTGCCGTTTGCGGCACTGCTGCTGTCGGACCTCTACCTCGACAACTACTACGAGACGCAGTTCAGCTACCGCTGGACCTTCGGCGCGGCGGGCGTGCGCGCGTTGTGCTTCGTGGTTGCGATCTTTTTCGGCTGGCTCGTGTCGCAGCGGAAGAGCTGGTGGAATCTGTTTGCGGGCACGCTCGGCGGCGCGGTGGTTTTCTATCTCGTGACGAACACGCACGCGTGGTGGTATGACCTCGGCTACGCGAAGACCGCCGCCGGCTGGTGGCAGGCGCTGACGATCGGGCATCCCGAATTTCCGCCGACGCTGCTGTTCTTCCGCAACTCCCTCGCGAGCGACCTGTTCTTCACCGCGGCGTTCGCGCTCGCGCTGGAATATCAGGCGTTGCGCCACGCACAGCCGAGTTTGCTCGGGCGCGCGCGGGCGTGATTCGGAGTCGCCGTTCGTCGGGCACCAACCGCCGGTCTTAAACGTTCACAGCAGATCCGCCGCGAGTTCGGCGAGGCGCGAGCGTTCGCCCTTCACGAGCTTCACGTGCGCCGCGATCGCCTGGCCCTTCATGCGATTGTGGCAATACACGAGCCCGTTGCTGCGCGAATCGACGTAGGGATTGTCGATTTGCGCCGGATCGCCGATCAGGACGATTTTCGAACCCTCGGAAATGCGCGTGATCACCGTCTTCGCCTCGTGCGGCGTGAGCTGTTGCGCCTCGTCGAGGATGAAAAACCGCCGCGCGATCGAGCGGCCGCGAATGAACGCCAGCGCCTCGATCTCGACGAGCCCGCTGCGCAGCAGTCGCTCGTAGGGCTTCGCGATCACGCCGCTGGCGTGACCGTTGTGGCCGCCGTAGCTGGGCTGCGGCGCGGTCATGGCGGAAAGGAAGCGGTCGTCGTTTTTGCGTTTCTTCTTCGAAACTTTCTTCGCGGCGAACTGCGGGTCCTTCGGCGGCTTCGTCGGCATCAGGACTTCGAGCGCGTCGTAATAAGGCTGGAGCCATGGCTTCATTTTTTCCTCGAGCGTGCCGGGGAGGAAACCGATGTCCTTGCCGAGCGCGATCACCGGGCGCGAGATCGACACGCCATCGTAGCGCGAGTGATCGTCCTGGGTTTGGTGCAGCGCGCCGGCGATCGAGAGCAGGGTCTTGCCGGTGCCGGCCTTGCCGAAACAGGTTAGAATGTGGATGCTGTCGTCGAGCAGCGCGTCGAGGAAGAACTGCTGTTCGAGATTGCGCGCGCGAATCGGCACGCCACCGGGCGCCTTGATGAAATCCGGCAGTTTCAAGCGGCGCACGCTGCCGTCGCCATAGTAGCGCGCGGGCATCGTTTTGCCCTCGTCGGAGCGCAGCAGCACGTATTCGTTCAGATAAAGCGGCTGCGCCGCGTCTTCCCCGAGTTGGAACTCGCCCTCGGAGCAAAAGCGCTGGAGCTCGTAGATGTTGAGCGGAATTTCGTGATAGCTCGCCTCATCGACCGGCTCGGGGACTTTGTCGTTGAGGTAGTCCTCCGACTCGAGCCCCACGGCGCGGGCCTTGAGCTGCACGTTCACGTCCTTCGTGACGAGGATCGTCGGCGGCGGAAACTGCTCCTGCACGAACAGCGCGGCGGCGATGATGCGGTTGTCCTTTTTCGTGAGGTCGGGCAAAATCGCGCGCAGCCGCGTCATCGCCGGCGAACTCCGCCCGCCGTCCATGAGGTAGGGGTTGATGATGATCGAGAGCGTGCCGCCGTTCGGCAGCTCGACACCCTCGTGCATTGCGCGCGAGTCGGGCAGCAGTTCCTGGAGGATGCGGTGCACGCGGCGGGCGTTGCGACCGCGTTCGGTGGACTGCTCGCCCTTGATCGCGTCAAGCTCCTCGAGCACTTCGACAGGAATCGTGAGGTTGTTGTCCTCGAATTTGAAGATCGACTGCGGGTCGTGCAGGAGGACGTTCGTGTCGAGCACGAAGGTCTTGATCTTGGCCGCTACCCTGATCCTGATCCGCGAATTTGGGGCTGTCGCCCCGCGCAGGTGGTCCATCGTGTGTGGATATCTTGTGAACAACACGGTGCATGAACTGTGCCGTTTGTCGATGGCAGACTTTGTGAAAAACTCGCGGTTTCACCTCCCCGACACATTGGTCGCGGCCTTCACCGGCAAAACTCACTCGTCCCGGGACGCTTCCGCGCCCGGTTTCTTCGCCCGCGGCGCCGTCCACAGCCGCAGCAAATACTCGGCGAGGTTTTTCATGCTCGTGCGCCGCAGGCCATCGCGCCGCGCCGCCTCGCGAAACGGCGACGCGACCGCGCTGCGCTCCTCGAAATAGCCCCACAACTCCGCCTCCAGCCGCACCGCCGCCACCTGATCGTCCGCTGCGCCCGCCGCCGCCGTTTGAACCTTGTGCAGCCAGTGGTGTCTCTCCTCGGGATGGGCCTGCAGATAGTCGAAGATCATTCGCTCGGCGCGGTTCAAGCTCATGCCGGAAAAGTGCCGCTCCCCGTTCGAAAAACAACTGCAAAGCTCCGCGCAAAGCCGTCATTGCATTTTAATCCTCAACTACTAACATCCGCGCCTACCAACCCCTACCCTCATGTGGCAAAAACTTAAAGAGCAAATCCCCGCGATCATCCTCACCGCCCTCCTCATCACCGGCGCGGCCTTCTGGCTTCACCACAAAACCGTCGCCGACATGACCGCGCGCCAGCAGGCGGAACTCGCTCCGCTGCGCGAACAGAACGACGCACTGAAAGCCGCCTCGGAGGAAAACCGCGCGCAGATCGAAGCCACCAACAAACTTCTCAAGGATGCCATCGCCCGCCGCGAGGCCGACATGTTCCGCACCGACGAGGAAATCCAGAAGCTCAACGGCGAGCGCATGGACGCCCTCGCCGAGGCCATCGCGAAAAAAGTCCAGCCCTACAACCCGCTCCCGAAGTCGCCCGAGGAAGCCGAGAAGATGCAGAACGAGCAGGTGGACAAAGTCTCGTCGCGCATGGCCGAAAAAATTCAGCCGATCCTGCAGGAAATGTCGAAGGACCAGAACCTCACCCGCGACTCGATCGCGCAATACAGCCAGCGCATCTCCGACCAGGTCGGCACCGTCCTCACCGCCGAACTCGCGAAGAACCAGAAGCTGAACAACAACCTTCAGGCCACCCAGGCCGCCGCGGACGACTCGCTCAAGCTCACGCACGAAATCACCGCGCTCTACCTCAGCTCCTTCAAGGATCAGGGCATCCTCACGCGCCTGCTCATGCTCCCCGCCAACGTCGTCAAGGACGCCGCCAGCCTCAGCATCGTGTCGAGCAGCGACCGCAAGAAAGTCGAGGAGCAACTCGTCGCCAAGATGAACGACATCGATCGCCGGCTCACTGAGCTCCGCGCGCAGGCGCCGCAGAAATAACCACCCGCGCCTTCAGCCGTCTTTCCCAAAGCCACGCGTCTCTCGCGTGGCTTTTTTTGCGCAACTACGGCGTGAAGTAAAACGGATCCGGCAGCTTGAACGCCCGCTCCGCGTGCCCGCCCGCGAGGTCGCTGTCCCGGTCGCCGATGTTCGCGATGAGCCGCGCCACCCGCCAACATCACGATCGCCAGCGCAGTTCGTCTTCTTGTGATCGCGCGACGCTGCCGGATGCGCCGAAAAGATCAATCCGTCGCTCGCGCCCTCCGCGTCGCAAGCGTGCCTATTCGAAGGTTGAGTCTCCCTGCCGCCCAAGGATACTCGACTCACGGCTCGGCACTCCGCGCCGCGCATTACCCAACTTTTCCCAGCGCACCTCCATGGAATCCGCGCCGCCGTTTTTTGTCCGCGTCCGCGACAAAAGCCACGGACCGTTTGCCGCCGATCATCTGCGCGAGCTCGCGGCCGGCGGACACATCGGCCCGGCAACGGAAATCGCGAGCACCGCTGACGGTCCTTGGGCGCGACTGGAAACACTGCCCGTGGCCGCGACCTTGTTTCCCGCCGGCCCGCGGGATTTCGAACGCGCCAACCAAAATTCCGGCCCGCCGATCGACCTTCACGAAATCATCGCCGCCGCCAACCGCCCGCCGGTCGCGCTGACTCCGACC
>Ga0265314_10005708_pt1 | contig 11164 bp, 9 predicted proteins | sample 4126metaG_FD_203106 | JGI IMG/M metagenome (GOLD analysis project Ga0265314, IMG submission 203106) | Rhizosphere microbial communities from Carex aquatilis grown in University of Washington, Seatle, WA, United States - 4-1-26 metaG | ecosystem: Host-associated > Plants > Roots > Rhizosphere >... | reverse complement strand
CCGGGGCCGAGCCGGGATGGCGGGAAGACGCGCAGAAGCCAACGATGAAGAAATATAGCGTCGCGCCGGCCGCAGTCTTCATGCTGGGAATTTTTGTCGCGCCGCCGGCTTTCATCACCGTCAATGCTGTCGCGCGGTTTGTTCCGGCTGCCGGCAGTCTCGGCCTGATGTCCCTCGCATGGGCGCAGCCGGGCGCCCTTTCGAAGAAACAATCCGCTGCGCTCGAGGCCTACGACGGTGCGGTGAAGAACTTTGAGCGGGTGCTGGGCGAGCGGCGCGGGCAGATCGATTCCGGTCAGGCGTTGCCGAACCTGCCGGGGCAGGCGCTCTACCTCGCGCGCAACGCCATGATCGGCGCGCGCAAGGATCTCACCGACCTACTGCCGTCCAAAATCGGACGGCCCAACAAGTTCAAGATTCCGCCGGCTTATTTCGATGCCGACAACGAGCCGCTGGTCGACGAGTACACCCGTCTGTTCGGTCTCATGCAGGCACCGCCCGCCGGCGCGCAAAACTCGGGCACGCCGTTCAAGGACGTGGCCGACCTCGCCACCGCGATCGCGCGCGCCAAGGGACTCGATGCCGCGAATGCCGAGGCGGCAGGCCGGATCGGGCTCGGGCTGTTCTTTGCCGAGACCAACGGCAATCAAAACATCGGCAACGCGCGCTCGAATACCTACAAGGGAAGTTTTCAGACCGGCCCGTCGGAGGACCTCAACGGCCGGAGAAAATGGGCGGCGATCAAGCCTGCGATTGCAGCCTTCCATCCCGCGCTGATCGCGCGCGACGCCGAGCAGGAGGCGCGGGTCGGCGGGCTGGACCACAGGTACAATCACTGGACCGCGGTGCGGGACGGCCTGATGAACGCCCATGCCGAGCTTTTCCCGCAGATACCCGACATCGTGAAAACGCTGCCGGATCCGATCGATCAGATGAAGCTGTTCGAGCTGATCCAGATTATCCCGGCGCCGACCAAATCCGCGCTCAGGTCAGGCGACTTGCTTAAGTATCGTATTTCCGATCCAACCATCATGAAATATCTGCGCAATAACAGCGTGTTCGCCTTCGGACAGTCTGACAAAGCAAGGACGTCGGCCGATTTCCGCGAGATTCTCGATGCGATGTGGCTGTTCAATGAGAAGTTCGAACGGGCGCTTGCCGAATTCGACAAGCTCAAGCCGCGTAAAGTGAATTGAAGTCGGCGGGCGCCGCGGCCATGCTGGCGGGACGGCGCGTGCGGCGAATCACTTCGGGAAAGCAGCGATTGCCATCGTCCGGGAAAAATCCGCTGAAGCAGGCCGGCGTTGCCGCCGCATCGCCGGATGCCGTTGCCCCGGATTCGCGGAGCTCAATCCGGGCTATGGTTTTGTTCTACGGCTTGGCGTTATCGGCCGCTGCCGGCGCAGCGGGCGCGGCTTCGGGAGTGGCGGCTTTCCGTCCACCGCCGGTCAGGCGGTCGATGACCGACTGCACGGCGTCGCGGGTCTTCTTGTCCTTGACCGCGTCGAGCAGCGGCGCGGAGGCCGGCGAGCGGCGGATCAGGCTTTCCGGATCGGGGAAGATCAAGGGATCGTCCCACGGGCCCTGCACCACGAACGGCAATTCGAATCCCGGCGCCGCGTTCGCGGCCGAGACCAGGCTGGCCACGCCCTTCAAATCATATTCGCGGTTCGGCACCGAAGCGGTTCCGGTCAGGGTCAGCCGCGCGGCCGGGCCTTCGACGCGGATGTCCTTGACGGTCGCGATGCCCTCGGCAAAATTCACCGCAAGGGTCAGGGTGTTGTAGGGCGTCGAGCCGCTGCGGAAATTGCCGCCGCCGGACAGCGGCCGGCGCTCCAGCCGCTTCAGCAATTGCTCGGCGTCGAAACCGGCGATGGCGCCGTCATGGCCGGTCAGGGTCGCGGTGCCGTCGAGCGATTGCGCCAGCCCGAACGGGCTCGAGCCGGACGCCGTCAGCGAGACGTTGATGTTGCCGCGCCCGGACAGCTTGTTGACGCCGAACAATTCGGCGGCACAGGCCTGCAGGTCGACATCGGTGAACTGGAGTTCGGCCTTGACGTCGGCAATCGCGTCGGACCGCGCGATCCCGAACGAGCCCTTGGCGATGCCGCCATACATCTGGGCTTCCGCGACCGAGAGCGCCAGCGCGCCGCCGCGCAGATTGGCGCCCAGTGCGGTGCGGCCCAATCGGGTCGAGCCGACCGTGACCCTGGCCGCCGACAGCCGCATGTCGAGGTCGGTGGACGACAGCGAATTGAGGTCGAACAACTGCCGGTTCCAGTCGTGCGCGCCGCTGGCGAGCAGCCGGAAGGTCGAGATGTAGGGCGTGAAGTCGAGCGCGCCGGCAGCAAGCGTCGCCTGCAGCGTCTGGCGGCCGTTGTTGGAGTAGGTCATGACGCCCTCGGCGACGTTGCCGTCGAGCTCGACATTGACATTGGTCAGCGCGATCGAGCCGCCGACCGCATTGGCGCGCGCCTTCAGCGCGAAGCGGCCGAACCCGCCGCTGCCCGGCGGGGCCTGGCCGGTCCAGCGCAAGGCGTTGCGCAACGAGGCACTGTCGATGGTCAGCGTGCCTTCCATCATCATCGAAGTGCGGTCGGCGACGGTGCCGTCGAACGCCAGCTTCAGCGGCGCGCTGGAGATTCGCGCCTTCAGGCCGGAGCGGTCGCCGGACAGCGCCGCGACGAAGTCGCTGGCGCTGATCGCGCCGTCGACCCGTTCGCCGCGCCAGTCGAATTGCCCGGTCGCGGCAAAGGACCGCGAGATCGACGGCCAGGCCAGCGACAGATCGATATCGTCGAGGCCTTCGCTGACGTGATTGGCGGCATCCTCGTACGTCAGCACGCCGTCCTGGATCCGGATTTCGGAGAACGACACCTGGTTGTCGGCGCCGGGCTTCATGGTGCGCACGATGGTCTCGATGAACGGGGTCCAGTTGCTCTCGCCATTGGCCTCGCGGACGACATGGATATGCGGCCGCAGCATCATGACGTCGGCGATCTGGAAACGCTGCAGCAACAGCGGCAACAGCCGCAAATTGGCGGTCAGCACATCGACGCTGAGCGCCGGCGCGTTGGTGCCGCCGCCCTTCAGGCCGACGTCATGAAACGAGACGTAGCTGGCCGGAAACACCGATATGTCGATATTGCCCTTGACCACCAGATCGAGGCCGGTGACGGCTCGGATTTGCGCCTCCACGGCCTGCCGCAGGGCGTCCCGGTTGAGAAACCAGGACATCGCGATCAGGCCGATCAGCACCGCGCCGAGCAGAGCCGCGATCGGCATCCCCAGGCGCTTCATTCCTTGGCCCATCGTCAATGACATATCCTGATCGGGTCGACGTCTTTAAGAGGGATGTCTTGAAGAGTGATTTCTTGGGATCGTTGTCGGAAAGACCGGCAGGGCGTCGGATCCATCCCCCGGACCCTCGTTGAGTACCCTTGCCGTCAGGGGCAACTTGCGGGGTTTTCTTGACGCTTTCAAGGCCATAGCGGCAATCCGGCCACCGCCTTTGGTGCAAATCCGGCGTCATTGACGCTTTGTCCGGCGTCATTGACGCTTTGTCTGGCGTCATTGACGCATTGCAAAGATTTCGCCTAATAATCCAGTTCCTAATAGTCCATGCCAGTGTCCCGGAACCGTCATAAACGTGCCGGCGGGCACGCTTCATTCGATCAGGTCGTGTTTCATGAACAAGGTCTATCCCGACGCCAAAACGGCACTCGACGGCATTTTGAAGGACGGCATGATGATCATGTCCGGCGGATTCGGCCTGTGCGGCATCGCCGAGACCCTGTCGGACGCGATCCGGGATTCCGGGGTCAAGAACCTCACCGTGATTTCCAACAATGCCGGCGTTGACGGCATCGGCTTGAGCCGGCTGCTGGAGACCCGGCAGATCAAGAAGATGATCTCGTCCTATGTCGGCGAAAACAAGCTGTTCGCCCAGCAATTTCTCGCCGGCGAACTGGAACTCGAATTCAACCCGCAGGGCACGCTGGCCGAGCGGATCCGCGCCGGCGGCGCCGGCATTCCTGCCTTCTACACCAAGACCGGCGTCGGCACTCTGATCGCCGAAGGCAAGGAAGTGAAGGAATTCGACGGCGAGAAATATCTGATGGAGCGCGGCCTGTTCGCCGACCTCGCCATCGTCCATGCCTGGAAGGGCGATACCGCGGGCAATCTGGTCTATCGCAAGACCGCGCGTAACTTCAATCCGATGATGGCGACCGCGGCGAAGTATACCGTCGCCGAGGTCGAGCACCTGGTGCCGGCCGGCGAGATCGATCCCGACCACATCCACACCCCCGGCATCTTCGTCAAGCGCATTATCGAAGTCGGCACCGGCAAGAAGCGCATCGAATTCCGCAACACCAGACCGCGCCCGGCAGGAGCGCCGGCCGCCGCAACGGGGAGTGAAGTCTGATGGCCTGGACCCGTGAACAGATGGCCGCCCGCGCCGCCAAGGAATTGCGCGACGGCTATTACGTCAATCTGGGCATCGGCATCCCGACCTTGGTGTCGAACTACATCCCTGATGGCATCGACGTCAATTTGCAGAGCGAGAACGGGATGCTCGGCATGGGACCGTTTCCCTATGAGGGCGAGGAAGACGCCGACCTGATCAACGCCGGCAAGCAGACGGTCAGCGAACTGCCGACCACCAGCTATTTTTCCTCTTCCGATTCATTCGGCATGGTGCGCGGCGGGCATATCGATCTGTCGATCCTCGGCGCGATGCAGGTGGCGCAGAACGGCGACCTCGCCAACTGGATGATCCCCGGCAAGATGGTCAAGGGCATGGGCGGCGCGATGGACCTCGTCGCCGGCGTCAAGCGCGTGGTGGTGGTGATGGAGCATTCCGCCAAGGACGGCGCCAAGCTCTTGAAGCAGTGCAACCTGCCGCTGACCGGCGAGAAGGTGGTCGACATGGTGGTGACGGACCTCGCGGTCTTCACCATCGACAAGCACGGCAAGGGCGGCATGGCCCTGATCGAACTCGCCGACGGCGTCACGCTCGACGAAGTGAAGTCGAAGACCGAAGCCGAGTTCCGGGTCGCGCTGAAGAATACGTGAGCGTTGCGGAATCGTAGGGTGGGCAAAGGCGCTCTTCGCGCCGTGCCCACCTTTTTCGTATTATGCGCTTTGGTGGGCACGCTTCGCTTTGCCCACCCTACCGTTCCTGCGTGTTCGCGCGTACTCACGCCTTCGCGGTTGCGACGTCCTCCAGCCCGCGGTTGCGCGGCTCGACGCCCCAGGCCCACACCACCACGATCTGCACGACCACGAGGCCGATCATCAGCCAGACCACGCCCGGCAGCTGGTAGGACGCCATCAGCGCGCCGACAATGAACGGCGAGACCATGGTGGCGCCGCGTCCGAGCGTGTTGCAGATGCCGTTGGCGCGCAGCCTTATCTCGGTCGGGAACAGCTCGGTCGTATAAACGCCGAACAACAGCGCGGTCTGGACATAGATCGCGACGATCAGCACGAATCCGACGCTCAACACGATGGCCGCATCGGACGCCGCGTTGAAGCGGGCATAGATGTAGCCCGCGATGATGGTGACAACAGATGCACCGATGATGCTCAGGCGCCGCCCGACCGCGTCGGACAGATAGGCGCCGAGCGCGCAGCCGACCAGCGATGCGGCCGACAACACCAGCGTATAGGCCAGCGAATTGGCGATGGTCAGCCCCTGGCGCAGGAAGAACTGCGGCAGGAAGATCACGAAGCCGAAGATCAGCGTATTGATGGTGATCAGCACCCAGGAGCCCACGATCATGCGTTGCAGCAGTGGCGGCTTCAGCATGTCCGTCGCGGCGACCTGGGCGACCGGAGCCGGCACCAGCGGCTGCGGCAGCGGCTTGCCGCCGCCGGCTTCCTTTTCGATCGACTGCATCAGGGCTTCGGCTTCATCGTTACGGCCCTGGGATTCAAGCCAGCGTGGCGATTCCGGCAGATTCTTGCGCAGGTACCAGACGATCAGCGAGCCGATGCCGGCAATGATGAACATCGGGCGCCAGCCAAAGTTTGGGATGATGAGGTAGCCGAGCAATGCGGTAACCGGGAAGCCGGTCACCGTCAGGAAGGCCATCATCGACAGCCAGCGCCCACGCGTCTTCGGCGGAACGAATTCGGTCAGGGTCGAATAGCCGACCACGATTTCAGCGCCCAAGCCGAGGCCCTGCAGGAAGCGGCAGGCGATCAGCACGGTCATGTTCGGCGCGAAGGCGGCGGCCAGCGACGCCAGCCCGAAAATCAGCAGGTTGATCTGATAGGTGAATCGGCGGCCAAACTTGTCGCCGACGAATCCGGTAATCAGCGAGCCCAGCGTCATGCCGACAAAAGTCAGTGAAATGAATTGCAGGTTTTGCGGACCGGTCGAGAATTTGGTCTGCAGCACGGACGCCAGCACACCGCCGGCGATGTAGAGATCGTAGCCGTCGAAAAACATTCCGGCTCCGACCAGCCAGAAGATCCGGTATTGAAACGGCGAGATCGGAAGCCGGTCGAGACGCGCGCCGGCGTTTACTGCGGAAGCCATCTTGAAATTCCCCCCTGTTGATATTTTTATGCGGCGCCGCTCTTTTTCGAGAGGCGGTCTGCCGCAAGTTTTTGCTTCAGTTCATTTGCTTCAGTTCAGTCGTCGTTGCGTCGCCGTCTCGCGATACCAGTCGAACGGGGCGCCTTGCGTTGCGTCCCCGGTCGCGATCATCACGCTCTTGACGTTGAAATGGTCGTCAAAGCTCTCGGTGCCGCCTTCGCGCCCGATGCCGCTGTCGCCGACGCCGCCCCAGGGCGAGGCCGGATCGAGCCGGTGATGATCGTTGACCCAGACGATGCCGGCCTTGACCTTCGATGCCACCCGATGCGCGCGGCTGACGTCGTTGGTGCGGATCGCGGCCGCCAGTCCGAACGGTGAATCGTTGGCCAGTCGCAACGCGTCGGCCTCGTCGGTGAACGGCGTAACCGAGGTGAAGGGACCGAACACTTCCTCCTGAAAAATGCGCATGTCGGATTTCACATCCGCGAACACCGTCGGCTCGACAAAGAAGCCGCCGTCATGGCCCGGCACCTTGGCGGCGCCGCCGCCGGTGATCAGTCGCGCGCCGTCCTCGTGGCCGAATCTGGAATAGTTCAGCACGCGGTCGCGCTGCTTCGCGGAGATCACCGGGCCAAGTTGCGTCGCGGGATCGAAGGGGTCGCCGATCCGGATGGTTTGCACTTTCGCCCGCAGCCGCTCGACGAACTCGTAATAGATCGAGGCCTGCACGAGATGGCGCGAGGCGCAGATGCAGGTTTGTCCGGCGCCGACGAAGGCGCCGAACGCCGCGTAATTGACCGCGCGTTCGATGTCGTAATCGTCGAACACCAGCACCGGCGTCTTGCCGCCGAGTTCCATGGTCTGGTGCGCGAATACTTTTGCCGCCGCCGCGCCTGCGATGCGGCCGGCTTCGGTGCCGCCGGTCAGCACCAGCTTGTCGATATCGCGATGCTCGGCCAGCATCTTGCCGGCGCTGGGCCCAAGCCCCAGCACGATGTTGAACACGCCGGGCGGCAAACCCGCCTCGGTAAAGATTTGTGCGAGCTTCAACGTCGTCAGTGGCGTGTATTCCGACGGTTTTACGACGGTGACGCAGCCGGACGCCAGCACCGCGGCGAGCGACTTGCACAGGATCATCAGGGGATGATTGAACGGCGTGCAATTGGCGACGATGCCGATCGGCGTCCGCAGGGTATAATTCAGGTAACTGCCCTCGACCGGGATCACCGCGTCGCGCCGCGCCAGCGCCAGGCCCGCGAAATAACGGAAGAAGTCCGGCAGCCGCGACAGCTGCGCGCGGGTCTCATTAACCGGACGGCCGTTGTTCAGCGTCTCCAGGCGGTACAAGGAATCGAGATTGGCCTCGAACGCGTCCGCGAGGCGATTGACCAGCCGCGCGCGGGCGCGGATGTCCATGCCGCCCCAGGCCTTGCCTTCGAAGGCAGCGCGCGCGCTCTTCATTGCGCGGTCGATATCGTCGGCGGTCGAATTCGGAATCCGCGCGATCACGTCGCCGGTTGCGGGATTGCGGACGTCCAGCATCTGGCCGTCGCCGGCCTCGATCTCGCGGCCGTCGACGAAATTGCCGTGGATCTCGACCTCGGTGGCGGAGGGTTTTGCGGAAATATTCATGGGGCTCTTCCTTCGACGATCACGGCGTTGCGCTTCAGCGCCGGCAGCACGCGTTTGAGGGTTTGCGCGACATGGGCCTTGATGATGCGGGTCGCGGTTCTGGAGTCGCGGCGCTGCATCGCTTCGATCAGCGCGACATGCTCGGCCACCAGCTGCGCCGGGTCGTGTCCCCTCACGTTGGCGACGCTGACCCGCACCAGCCGGTCGGCCTGTCCGATCAAATCGCACAGCGCGGCCGCCATGCGGCGATTGCCGGAGGCATGCGCCAGCGCGGAGTGGAAAGCGCGGTTGTAGGCAATGAAGTCTTCGTGGTCGCCCGCGAACAGGCGGAATTCGTCGAGCGCCTTGAGCGTTGCGTCCGGCGCGTTCTCGATCGCCTCGGCGACGCAGGCAGGCTCGAGCGCCTGGCGGAAGCGCAAGAGATCGCGCGCATCCGACATCGAGATCGGATTGACGCGATAACCCTGGCGCGGCTGCACCGTGACCAGATGCTCGCGCTCGAGCCGCAGCAGCGCTTCCCGCACCGGCTGGCGGCTGACGGCATAGCGTTCGGCGAGGTCCTGCTCCCGCATGTCATCACCCGGCGCGAGCCGGCAGGTCAGGATATCAGAGCGCAGGTTTTCGTAGACGTTGTCGCGCAAAAGCATCGCGTTTTCCCTGTAAATCGACGGTATTCTCGCAGTCGTGAAATATCACGTCAAGCAACAAAGGCTTGAAAAGACCGAATTTTGATTTATCAATCGCGGGTGCCGGGCAATCCGCCCCAGCTGGAAAGAAGTGACCGCATGGATCGGCTTTTCGCCAACGGAACCGTCAATGCGGCGCAATCCGGCGACGGGCCGCCATTATTTCTGTTTCACTCGCTGCTGTCGGACCGCGCGAGCTTTGACGCCATCGCGCCAACCCTGTCGCGATCGTTCCGGGTGCTGGTTCCGGAATTGCCGGGTTTTGGGCGATCGCCGGCTGTGGCTGGTGATTTGGGCGCGGTTGCGGACCGGATGGCGGCGATGGTGAAAGATGCCGCCGGTGGCAAGGACGCCATCGTGCTCGGCAACGGCTATGGCGGGTTCGTCGCGTTGCAGATGGCGATCCGCCATCCCTTGATTGCCGCAAAACTGGTGCTGGCCGATTGCGGCGCGGCGTTTTCGGAACCGGGCCGCGAGGCTTTTCGCAACATGGCGGCAGCATCCAGGGCCAAGGGGCTGGCCGCGATCACCGATGTCGCGATGCGAAGATTATTCGCGCCGGATTTCCAGGCCGCCCATCCCGACCTGATGCAGGACCGCCGCGCGGCGTTTCTAAAAACCGATCCGGAAGTGTTTCGGGCCGCCTGCGCCGCGCTCGCGGCGCTCGACCTGCGGCCCGAATTGGCGAAGGTCAAAGTGCCGGTGCTGGTGCTGGTCGGCGAGCATGACGAGGCGACGCCGCCACCGATGTCGCATGAACTGGCATCGCTGCTGCCGAACGCGCGGCTGCGCGTCATTCCCGGCTGCGCCCATGTGCCGCAACTGCAATCGCCCGAGCTCTTCCTGGACATGATCGGCGGCTTTCTGCAGGCAGATTAGGTCGAGGCCTGAACCGCGCGCGCGAAAGACGCACGGAAATCAGCGGTCGAAATCGACCGCCACCGTGTTACCGCCACTGAGCACCACCGCGACCCGTTCGCCGGAATCCGGCTGATAGGCGCCTGATAGCAGCGCCGAGAAAGCCGCGACCCCGCCGGGCTCGACCACGATCCGCGCCGCTTGCCACAGCACCTGCTGCGCCTGTCGGATCGCATCGTCCGACACCAGCACGGTTTGGCGCACATGACGTTGAGCGACCGGAAACACGCGCTCGCCGACCCGCTTCGGCGCCAGCGAGTCCGCGGCCACGCCGCCGGCCTCGGCATCGACGGGACGGCCGGCCTGCAACGCCTTTGTCAATGTCGGCGCCGCCTCGGGTTCGACGCCGACGACCTTGATGCGGCTCGCGTACCACGCGGCCAATCCGCCGATCAGTCCGCCGCCGCCGACCGAGACCAGCAGCGTGTCGATATCAGGCGCCTGCTCGTCGAGCTCGACGCCGATGGTGCCTTGGCCGAGCATCGTCTCGTCCTGGTCGAACGCATGCACCGGCATCGCGCCGGTGCGTTCGATCCATGCCTCGCTGGCGGCGAGCGCATCGGCATAGCGGTCGCCCTCGATGACGAGGTCGGCGCCGTAATCGCGGATCCGCTGCACCTTGGCTGGCGAGGCCACGCTGGGGATGAAGATCTTCGCCGGTATCTTCAGCATCATGGCGGCATAGGCAACCGCGGCGCCATGATTGCCGCCGGAAGCCGCGACCACGCCCGCGGCCGGCACCTTGCGGGTCAACAAATTGGTGAAGGCGCCGCGCGCCTTGAACGAGCCGGAGTGCTGCATCAGTTCGAGTTTAAGCCACAGTTTTCCGAGCCGCAGCCCGACATCGGCGCCGTCGATCGCCAGCACCGGCGTGCGCCGGATATAGGGCCGGATGATCCTTTCGCAGACGGCGATTTTTCCGGGGTTTACGGCATCGGTGACGTCGGGCGCGGTCATGCCGGATCCTCACGGCTCAGGTTGACATCAATTAGGCAGTTAGCTAATTAGCAATATGTCTTTATCGGATGACGATGTCGAGTCCGTGTTGCGCGCGCTGGCCAGCGAGCGGCGGCTGTTGATCCTGAAATGGCTGAAGGCGCCGAAAGCGCATTTTCGTCCGCAGGTCGACGGCGACCTGGTCAAGGACGGCGTCTGCGGCGTGCTGATCGCGGAAAAGCTCGGCGTCAGCCAGCCGACCGTCAGCGAACATCTCAAGGTGCTGTCGCAGGCGGGATTGCTGGATTCGAAGCGGATCAAGCAATGGACGTTCTACCGGCGCAACGAAGCGCGCATCGCCGAACTCAAGCGCGTGATTGTTGCGAGGATCTGATCTTCTCCCTCGCCCCGCTCTTTGCGGGGAGAGGGTCGGGGTGAGGGGCGG
>Ga0265314_10005707_pt1 | contig 11167 bp, 12 predicted proteins | sample 4126metaG_FD_203106 | JGI IMG/M metagenome (GOLD analysis project Ga0265314, IMG submission 203106) | Rhizosphere microbial communities from Carex aquatilis grown in University of Washington, Seatle, WA, United States - 4-1-26 metaG | ecosystem: Host-associated > Plants > Roots > Rhizosphere >... | reverse complement strand
TCGCGGCTACGATCAGTTGGCGGATGCCGAACGCGGTCAGCAGCAGGAAGGCGACGCCCGAGAGGAACACCGCGCCCAGCGCCGTCTGCCACGGAATCCCCATGCCCTTCACCACGGTGTAGGCGAAATAGGCGTTGATGCCCATTCCGGGAGCCAGGGCGATGGGATACCGCGCGAAGAAGCCCATCAGCAGGCTGGCGAACGCGGCCGAAACACAGGTGGCCGCCGTCACCGCCGCTAGCGGCATCCCCGCGTCGTGCAGCATCGCCGGGTTGACGAAGATGATGTAGGCCATCGTCAGGAAGGTCGTGAGGCCGGCGAGAATTTCGGTGCGCCAGTTGGTGCCGAGTTCCTGAAATTCGAAATAGCGTTCAAGCGTTTTCATGATATCCAGGGCGCTGTGGCGCAGCCTCTCAGGCTGCCGTCTCGGCACTCCTGCCGAGACAGAGGCCCAGGGACGCCAAGCGTCGGCTGGAGAGCCGACGCGGCAGGCTGAAGCCTGCGCCACGGAACATGGTCCTCACTTAGTGGCCGGAAGCGGGGCCGGCTGCGTTCGAGCGGCCAGCAGGTCTAGCAACGGGCCGCCCGAGCCTTGCGGCAGCAGCGTCAGCCGCGCTTCGCTCTCGAGCAGCTTCTGGCTCTCGAGAATATCGAAGAGCGCGCCGGCCACGTCCGGATCGGCGGCGATTTCGGCCAGCGCCGTGCCGATCATGTTGGGACGGATCGCCGCCGCTTTTGCGAACTCGACCGCGGCTTCCCGCTCCGCCGAGCTGGTGATGATGCTCACCTGGTTGGCGCCGTCCTGCTTGATGGCCGACGTCACCTGGCGCAGGCGGTTCACCACCTTCTCCTCGATCTGTTTGATCATCCCTTCGTCGCGGAAGTGCACCTTGCGGATGTAGACCGAGCCCAGCGTATAGCCCCAGGCCTGCGACTTCTCCGAGACCTCCGCGCGGACGGTCTGGCTCATCTTGTGGCGCGTCTCGAGCATTTCCGCCAGCGGCATGTTGCTGAGGCAGCGGACCGCCGCGTTCCGCACGTTGGCGCGCAGCGAGCCGCGCGGATCCGCGTTCTTGAACAGAAACGCCACCGCGTCGCTCACCTGCATCTCATACCAGATGCCGATGCCCATGGGGGCGCCTTCTTCGGAGTTCACCGGCTCGCTGCGCAGGTACTCCTGATCGAGGCGCAGGTCCAGCGTGTAACAGTTGCCGAGGAAGTTGACGATGAAGGCCGCCGATCCCAGGCTCTTCGGCAGGAAGTGGAGCCCTGGTTCCGTCAGAATGCCGATCACCTGCCCGAACAGCACGTAGACCTTGCAGGTGCGCTCCTGCACGGTGGCGTAGAGGCCGAACACACGCATCAGCCCGAGCAGGATCGGCTCCAGGACGAAAGGCGCCACGAAGGCCGCCACCACTGCGATCAACCAGTCGGTTGCGGAGTTCATTGCTTCACCTCCAGAAACACCTGCTGAGCCTTGCAATAGAGAGACAGGCGCACGTTTCGCACGTAGGTGCCGAGTGAGCCGGGCCCGTGTTGCTTGAGGCCGGACAGCTCCTCGGCCATCTTCCGCAGCGGCGCGACTTCGGCCTGCGACTTCAGCGTCTCGATCTCCACCGCTCGGCGCGACTGCACGATCTTCTGGTCGGCTGCGGCCTGCGCCAGGCTGATGTCGCTCGAAACCTGGTTGTGCGCGGTGTTGATCGCCGCCAGCGCCGATTCCACCTCCGGCGGTGGATCGATGCCGGTGATCAGCGATGCGTCGAGCGTCACGCCATAGCGCGCCGCGGTGGCGCGGCACTCGGCATCCATGTAGTCGTTCAGGTCGCGCAGGTTCTTGCGGAGGTCGTTGATGGAAACGCCGGCCGCGTCGGCCCCGAGAAGCGTCGGAGCGCTGGCAGCCGGGGAGTCGGCGCCTGCGGCGGCCGCGGCGGCCACAACGGGCGCGGGCTTGGCCTCGAAGTTGGCGATCCTCTGCCGCAGCACGGAGACGAAGTATCCCATCACATGGACGACGGGCCGCTTGATGCCGAACAGAAACGCGTACAGGTTGCTTTCGGCGACGGAGTAGCGGATCTGCCCGGAGAGGCCGGTATTGAGCTGGTCCTTGGTGACCGCCTCCAGAATGGTGCCGCCGGAGTTGGCCTGGGGCGTCTCCAGATCGACGGCCATGTTCATGGTCTCGGTGGCGACAGAGACCTTGTAGACCTTCTCCCAGGGCATCTTGAAATACGGTCCGCCGGGTCCGATTACGCGGACCTGCGGGTAGCAGTAACGGGGCCTCTCCTCGGGCAGCAGTTGCTCGGCGAGAGGAAGGTCGAGGGTGGTTTTGCCGCCAGGCACGCGCTCCGCGCGCCCGAACGCCGTCTTGAGCGCTCGTTCGTTCTGGTCCACCGTGTAGACGCCCATAAGGAAGAAGCGCACGATGACCCAGGCGGCGATTCCGATCAGGCAGCCGGTCAGGATCGACATGGCTGAGTAGTATACAGCTATCAGCGGTCCGCTGTCAGCAGGCTTGGCGCGGGCCGCGACGCCCGACCGCGACGCCCGACCGCGACGCCCGGCAATACGCGCGGCGGTCGCGTAGACCTTGCGGCCACTGGCTCCTAAGGGCATTTGACCGGGTTTCCTGCTGTGGCCTCGGGTTGCATCCCGCTGATTTTCCGTCAGACGCTGTGTCCCGGAGTTGCCTGGTGTTTCAGCAGCAGTGTTGCAAAACCGTTCGCAGTTTTGCCGGCGGAATCCTTCGGGCTGCGCGGCGTCCGCCAGGTCTGATTGCAGATGGCTGAGGCTGTGAAGGGGATGGCAGGCGCGGCCAGTAGCATGATAAAGTGTACACTGAGTACGCAATATGGAGACCACCAAAATTGGCATGCGGGAGTTTCGTGAGAACCTCGCTGGCTATCTCGAAGCGGGCACGCCGCTGGCGATTATGCGCCACGGTGAGACGCTCGGATTCTACATTCCGGCACAAAAGCGCGACCGCAAGGCGCAACTGGAAGCCATGCGCGCCGCGGCGAAAGAGCTGGACGCTATGATCGCCTCCTGGGGAGCGAGTGAGGACGAGCTCATGGTGGAGTACAGGCAGATTCGCCGCGCCGCTCGTGAAAAGAAGCGGAATGCCAAGTAGGGCGCTTGTCGTAGACGCTAACATTCTGGTACGGGCGGTCTTGGGCAGAAGAGTGCGGGATGTGATCGAGGGCGCGAGCAATGTCTCATTCTTCGTTCCCGAAACCGCGTTCGTCGAGGCCGAAGAACACGTGGCCGCGCTCGCGATCCAACGCGGGGGCCACCCCGAGATTGCGCTCGCGTTCCTGCGTTCCCTGGGCCACCTCGTCGAATTGATTGGATGCGAGGTCTACGGGCAGTTCGAGTTGGAAGCGCGGGAACGGATCGATAAACGAGATCCGGACGACTGGCCGATACTGGCTTCCGCGTTGGCGCTGGGATGCCCCATCTGGACAGAGGACACGGATTTCTTCGGATGCGGGCTCGCCACGTGGACAACGGACCGGGTGCAGATGTTCCTGCGGGAATAGGCCGCTGGGTCAGAAGTAGCCCGGAATGCGGTAATCGGCGCATTCATCTGGCGGGGCAGGAACTGGTTTGGCCCCGAGGGGCGGCAGGGTACATGCCCACTACGATGATTTTTGATCGCTGGTGCGGACGGTGGGACTTGAACCCACACGACCTTGCGGCCACTGGCTCCTAAGGCCAGCGCGTCTGCCAATTCCGCCACGTCCGCGGGCGGGCCGACTTCGAGCCCATCATAACGCACCGGCTCATCGGAACGCGCGCCACAGACGGCCGCCCGCAAACAGGGCCACCGCGCCGAAGAACAAAACGCTCAGCCCCACTACCACCGCGCGGCGCTCCGGCGAGAGCGTCCGCGGCAGCCCCACAGCGCCGTCGAAGACCAGTTCCACTTGCAGGTGCAACTCGGCCGGCCCGCGCCCTTCCATCCGATTGTCCGCCACGATCACGTAATCGCCCGGCGGCGCCCGATAAACGAAGGCGCCCGATCGCTGGTACGCCGTCGCGGCCAGCGCACGGTATGCCTGGCCCGCGCTCATCCGCTCGAACTCGGCCCGCTCGATCAGGAGCAGACGCACGCCCGAACCGCCACTCTCGACCTCGAAGCCGCAGTCGATCCGAGCGGGCTGCTGCCGCAGCGGAATCGGGAAGGCCTTCCAGTCCGCGGCTGGAACCGTCACGGTTTCATCCAGGACCGGCTGAGCCCTGGGCAGCACGGCGAGTGCCAGAACAAGTGCGAGCATCATCGCGCCTTGTACACCACATCGCCGCCGGTCACGGTCATGGTCACGCGCGTGTTCAGAATCTCGCGCGGCGGGATGGTCATGATGTCGGCGGAGAGCATGACGAAATCCCCCAGCTTGCCCACGACGAGCGAACCCTTTTTCCGCTCCTCGAATGCCGCGTAGGCTCCGCCCAGCGTCCAGCTTCGGAGGGCCTCCTCCCGCGTCATCCGTTGATCCGGAAACCAGCCCGCCTCGGGCTGCCCTTCACGGTCCTGCCGCGTGATGGCGGCGTAGAAGCCGAGCAGCGGGTTCGGGCTTTCAACCGGAAAATCGGAGCCGTTCGCCACAGGGACCCCGAGGTCCAGGAACCGCCGCCAGGCGTACGCACCCTTTACCCGCTCGGGCCCCAGGCGCGCCTCGGCCCATCGCATGTCGCTGGTAGCGTGCGTGGACTGTATGGACGCAATGACGGAGAACTTCCGGAAGAGCTCGAAATCCGCGGGCGCCACGACCTGGGCGTGCTCGATGCGGAAGCGCAAGCTGTTCGTGCCTTCGAGTGCCGCGCCGTAGGCCTCCAGCACCGTGCGGTTGGCGCGATCGCCGATGGCGTGCGTGGCTACCTGAAAACCGTGCGCCTTCGCGTCGCGCGCTACCTGTTCGATCTGGACCCGCGTCAGCATCATCAGGCCGGTGTTTCCGGGATCGTCCGAGTACGGTTCGACGAGCGCCGCGCCTCGCGAGCCCAGCGCGCCATCGGCGATCAGCTTGATCGCCCGCACCGTCAGCCGGTCGCCGATTTCGGGGCCGCGCTCGAGGTATTGCCGCCACAGATCGCCCGCGCCTCCAATCATGGCGTAGACGCGGACGGGCAACTCTCCGTGCGCAAGCAGGTCGCGATAGGCTTCGAGTTCCTGGGCCGTGATGCCGGCGTCATGGACCGTGGTCAGCCCCACCGAAATGCACGCACCGGCGGCGAGCGCAATGCGCGAGCGGATCTCGGTGGATGTCGGCGGCGGAATGCGTTGTTGAACCACTTCCATCGCCCGGTCGATGAGGACTCCGGTCGGCTCGCCAGTTGCGGTACGCACGATGCGGCCGCCCGGCGGATCGGGAGTCTGAGCGGTGATGCCGGCCAGGTCCAGCGCCTTACGATTCACCCAAAGCGCATGCCCATCCACGCGGCTGAGGCACACCGGGTTGGCCGGCGCGGCTGCGGCCAGGTCGTCCGCGGACGGAAAGCGGCCGCCCCAGTTGGTCTGGTCCCATCCGCGTCCGCGAACCCACTCGCCGGGTTTGCGGCGCGCCGCTTCATTCCCGACCACTGCCGCAACTTCTGCCACGGTCCTGGCATTCCGCAGGTCGAAGGTCTCGAGCTCGTCGCCGAGCGCCTGCATATGAACGTGCGAATCGATGAAGCCGGGGACGACGGTAGCTCCGTGCGCATCGAGATGCGGCATGCGCGTTCCGACAGGCGCTCCGGCGTCGTCGCCCACATAAACGATGCGCCCGTCCTTGACCGCGAGCGCCGATGCCGTGGGCCTGTGCTCGTCCAAGGTGTAAATGCGCGCACCGGTAATGAGCAAGTCCGCCCCCTGCGCCCCGCCGACCCCAGCCAGAAACAGGGCTAGAATGATGAACATGGACGAAAGTATCGCACATCCGGGGCGCCCCACCGCCGCGGCTTGGGAGCTCCCCGGATGGAAGACCGCCGCGAGCGCGGTAGCCGCATTCCTGCTCGCTCTTCTGTTTCTGGTCTCGGGTGTGTGGAAGATCACCGACCCATTCTCGGCCGCCCAGAGGATGACGCAGGCGTTAGTCCCAGCCAACCTCAGCCTGCTGGCGGCGTGCATGTTCGGCATTGCGGAGACCTTCGCGGCCATACTGCTGATTGTTCCGCGGTTCCGGCGCTGGGGCGCTTGTCTGAGCGGCCTGCTGCTGGTGGCATTCATGGTGTACATCGGGTATTACTACAACCAGTTGCGCGGCGCGGACTGCAATTGCTTTCCGTGGCTGAAGCGCGCCGTCGGTCCCATGTTCTTCCTGGGCGACGGAGCCATGCTGGCGCTGGCCGTGGTCGCGGGCTGGTGGGGAAGGCGCTCGTCGGACCTGCGCACGGCACTGCTGGTGCTGATGGCGGTCGCGGTTTTCGCCGGGGTTTCCTACGGAGTGAACGCGCGGCTGCAAACGTCGGCACAGGCTCCGGCATCGATCACCGTCGCCGGCCAGCCGGTTGCGCTCGGCGAGGGCCGCTTCCTGATTTTCTTTTTCGATCCCGAGTGCATGCACTGCAACGACGCCGCCCGCGAGATGTCGAAATACTCCTGGCGCGGGGTGAAAATCGTCGGCGTGCCCACCGAGGAGCCGCAGTTCGCGCAGTACTTCATGGACAGCACCGGCCTGCACGGGCAGGTCTCGAACGATCTGGCGCTCCTGAAGAAGTCTTTCCACTTCACGGCGACTCCCTATGCCGTCGCCGTCGAGAACGGACGCGAGAAGGCGGGCATCTCGGACTTCGACACCCAACGGCTCTCGGCGCGGCTCCGCGAGATCGGCTTTGTGAACTAGACAAAAAAGAGTCTGGCCACGAATGAACATGAATGAACACGAATGGAAAACCGGTCCCTTATTCGTGTTCATTGGTGTTCATTCGTGGGTCGAATTGTTTTCCCGTGGTTTCTCTTCGAGGCAGGGCGCTAGATGATTACGCGCGTCCTCCTCGGCCTCGCCTTAGCGCTCGGCGCGCTGTATGTGGGCGACTACCTTTCGGTCCGCTACCGGATTCCGAACAACCGGGAACAATTCGGGGTGGTGCAAGTGCGCCGCTCCTACGTCATCCCCCAGAAGAACGGTAGACAACAGTACTCCTTCGACCCGCCCCAGAACCAAACGTGTGTCCAGTCGCTGTTCCCGCATTTCGACTGTACGCCTTGCTGGTATCTCCGCCGCCACGCTCAGACGCGGGTCGATTTTTGAAGTGCGGGGCTGAAGCCCCGCGCGGGCCGAGGCCCGCCCTCCCTTAAGATCCTTAGACTTAGACTGGGTGCCTGCGCAGACCCTCGCGCTATACTGGGAGTTTAGGGTACACTCGGGGGCTCTCCTTTATGCATGAGATGAGCGTGATGTGGCTGCGCGTCGCGGCCGTGTTGTACTCGCTCGGACTCCTGCATGTACTGCTCACCTTGATTCACCGGCGGCGAGACCGGGTCTTCCGCGTCGCCATTGCGTCCTTCTACACCGGCGTGGTCATCCATATCGTGTCGATCGTCGAGCAGACGGCCGCAACCGGGCGCCTGCCGGCCAACGACTTCTTCCAGTCGGCCTCGCTGTGCGGGCTGCTTTTCGCGCTGCTGTTTCTTTTCCTTTACTGGCGCTATGGCTACGAGAGCCTGGCCGTGTTCGTCTTTCCGCTGGTGTTCGTGCTGACGCTGGTGGGCGAGTTGGGAACCCCGATCGCCTCCTGGACCGATCCGCGCCTCCGTAGCGCCTGGCTGATTACCCACGTCGTGCTGGTGCTGGTGGGGTACGCCGCCTTGCTGCTGACCGCGGTCACCTCCGTTCTATACCTGATCCGCGAGCGGCAACTGAAAGCCAAGAAGCGGGGGGGCACCCTGCCGCCGCTCGGAACGCTGGATACGCTGATGTCACGCGCGCTCTCGATCGGCTTCGTCTTCATCACGCTGGCGGTGATCGCGGGCTCGACCTGGGCCTCGATCGAATCGGGAACGCGCTGGATCCGCGATCCGCGTATCATCATCTCGCTTCTGACCTGGGGACTGTACCTGTTGATCGTGTTCTTCCGGGTTACGGCGGGATGGAGGGGGCGCAAGGCCGCCCTCATGGTCCTCGGCCTGGTCGGTTGTTCGGCCATCACCTGGGCGGCGCATACCAGCTTGAAGAACCTGTTGAGCCGATGAGATTCCTGATCACGGGAGTGAACCACCGGACGGCGCCCGTCGAGGTCCGCGAGAGGCTGGCCTTCGACGCGAACGGGCTGGCCGCGGCCCTGCGCGCTCTGGTGTCCTGCCAGGGCGTCTCCGAGGGGCTCATCCTCTCTACCTGCAACCGCGTCGAAATCGTGGTGGCCGCGCCCAACGGCGACGATCCCGCGGTGGACCGTTTCCTGAGCGAGAGCCGCTCGGTCCCCCTCGCCGAAATCGCGCCGCATCTCTACCGGCACGCCGACGAGCAGGCCATCCATCACCTGTTCCGGGTTGCCGCGAGCCTGGATTCGATGGTGATCGGCGAGCCGCAGATCCTGGGCCAGATCAAAGAGGCCTACGCGGCCGCCAAGGCCCACGGCGCCCTCAGCGGATATCTGGAAGCCATCCTGACGCGAGCGTTCAGCGTCGCCAAGCGCGTGCGCACCGAGACCGGGATCGGCGAGAACGCGGTTTCCGTCAGCTACGCCGCGGTGGAACTGGCGCGCGAGATCTTCGGCACGCTGGCCGGCAAGACGGTCATGATTGTGGGGGCCGGAAAGATGTCCGAACTGGCGGCGCAGCACCTGCACCGTTCCGGCGCCACCGACATCTTCGTCACCAACCGCACCTACGAGCGCGCGCGCGAGCTGGCCGGCCTGTTCCACGGCACCATCGTCGAGTACGACCGCTTCCTGTTCACGCTGCCGCAGATGGACATCGTGATCACGTCGAGCGCCGCGCCGCACTACATTCTGAAGAAGGACGATCTGCGGCGGATCATCGATGCGCGCCGCAACCGGCCCATGTTCCTTATCGACATCGCCGTGCCGCGCAACATCGATCCTGCGGTGAACGAGATCGATAACGTTTTTCTTTACGACATCGACGACTTGCAACGCGTGGTGGCGGCCAACATCGGGGAGCGGCAGAAGCGGGCCGAGCTGGCCGAGGAAATCATCGACGCCGAAGTCGAGCGGATGATGGCGCGCTTGAAGGCGCGCGAGGTCGTCCCCACCATCGTCGGCTTGCAGGAGCAGCTTGAGCTGATGCGCCAGGCGGAGGTTGCGCGTCTGCGAGGCAAGTTCGGCACGCTGACGCCGCAGCAGGAGGAGGCCCTCGAAGCCCTGACGCGGGGCCTGGTGGCCAAGATCGCGCACGGACCCATCAGTGAGTTGCGGCGGCAGGCGGGCCAGCCCGAGGGACTGCCGATCATCGACACCATCCGCAAGGTCTTCCGGCTGGAGGAGGAATGAGCGCAGTGGTGGTGGGGCAGGCGTCCACGCCCGCAGCGGGCCTCCAGGCCCGCTTCGGAGTTGTATGCTAACCATCGGCTCGCGCGGATCGCAGCTCGCTCTCTGGCAGGCCAACTGGGTCAAACAGGAACTCGAGGCCCGGGGCGAGACCTGCCGTATCGAAATCATCAAGACCACGGGCGACAGGATCACCGACGTGCCGCTCGCCAAGGTCGGCACGAAGGGCCTCTTCACCAAGGAGATCGAGGAGGCGCTCCTGGACGGCCGGATCGACCTGGCGGTCCACAGCCTCAAAGACCTGCCCACGGAATTGCCGGAAGGCCTGGTCATCTCGGCGATTCCGGCACGGGAAGACCCGCGCGACGCGCTGGTGGGCGCCACCTTGGCGACGCTGCCGCCCGGCGCGAAAGTCGGAACCAGTTCGCTCCGCAGGGTGGCGCAACTGCGCGCGGTACGGCCCGATCTGGCGATCGAATCGGTGCGCGGTAACGTGGATACCCGGCTGCGCAAGCTGGGCGAAGGGCAGTACGACGCTCTGGTGATGGCCGCGGCGGGCTTGCGGCGTCTGGGGTGGGAGGCGCGCATCGCGGAGTGCCTCCCCGTCGACGTGATGTGCCCGGCTGTGGGCCAGGGAGCGCTGGCCATCGAGACGCGCGAGGCGGGCGATGCCGCGCACACTTGCGGCGGCCTCGACAACACCGCCGCGCGCTTGAGCGTCGAAGCCGAACGCGCCGTTCTGGCGACGCTGGGCGGTGGCTGCCAGGTGCCCATCGGTGCCTATGGACGCATCGCCGGCGATCAGCTCGATCTCGTCGCTATCGTGGCCTCTCCCGACGGCGCGCGCCTGATCCGCAAGAACGCCACGGGTCCGGCTGCGGAGCGCGTGCGCATCGGCGAGGAGCTCGGACGGCAGTTGCTCGAAGCGGGCGCTCGCGAGATCCTCGACGAGGTCTACAGTGCTGGCCGGTAAGCGCATCGTGATCACACGCGCGCGCGGCCAGGGTGGCGATCTGGCAGCCGCACTCGAGAAGCTGGGAGCCGAGGTGGTGGAGTTCCCCACCATCGAGATCCAGCCCGCGGCGGACTACGGGCCTCTTGACGACGCGCTGGCCCGCATCGGATCCTACGACTGGCTGATCTTCACCAGCGCCAACGGCGTGCGGTTCTTCCTGGGGCGCCTGGCGCTGGCGGGTCTGAATATCGACGCGGTCCGCGCGAAGATCTGCGCCATCGGCCCGGCCACCCGCACCGAGGCCGAGAACGCCGGGTTCAAGGTCGCGCTGATGCCGGGCGAGTACGTGGCGGAGAGCCTGGTGGCGGCCTTCGAGGGCCAGGGTTTGGAGGGTAAGCGCGTGCTGCTGCCGCGCGCGGCGGTGGCACGCGACGTCGTCCCGGCCGAACTACGCCGCCGCGGCGCGACGGTGGACGTGGTGGAAGCCTACCGCACCGGGATTCCTACCGACGCGCACGCGCTGGCGCACCGCATCTTCGGCTCCGGCCGGCGGCCGGACTGGATCACGTTCACCAGTTCCTCCACCGTCACGAACTTTATGCAGGTGGCTGGCGCCGCGGTGCTCGAGGGCGCGCGGGTCGCCACCATCGGGCCGGTTACCACCGCAACCGCGCGGCAGCACGGGATCACGGTGACCGTGGAGGCACGCACGTTCACGGCCGCGGGCGTCGTCGAGGCGATCTTGGCGGCGGAAGAGTAGGGCACACCGCTCCCTTGCGGTCG
>Ga0265314_10005705_pt1 | contig 11170 bp, 9 predicted proteins | sample 4126metaG_FD_203106 | JGI IMG/M metagenome (GOLD analysis project Ga0265314, IMG submission 203106) | Rhizosphere microbial communities from Carex aquatilis grown in University of Washington, Seatle, WA, United States - 4-1-26 metaG | ecosystem: Host-associated > Plants > Roots > Rhizosphere >... | reverse complement strand
AGCTCGAGGCCCTCTCGGCGGACATGATCGGGATCGACGACCCGGTCCGGATGTACCTCAAGGAGATCGGCAAGGTCGCCCTGCTGACCGCCGAGGAAGAGGTCGTCCTGGCCAAGGCCATCGAGCTCGGCGAGTGGCTGGTCGAGGCGCCCTGGAAGGGCGTCGTCTCCCTCCACGAGTGGACCACCCACGACACCGAGCGCAAGACCCGGACCGCCAAGCCCCAGCATCGCCTGCCGCTCGGCGACGAGGCCCACATGCTGGTGCGCAAGGCGATCTCCGCCGATTCGGCCGCCGACCTGCTCGTGCCAACTCCGGACTTCCACCTGGTCAAGGCGGCCAAGGACGTCCAGTCCGACGGCACCAAGACCCTCCTGCGCGAGGCCAAGGCGCTCCTCCACACCTACAACGAGGCGCTCGATCCGGACTCGTTCATCACCCTCCTCGACTGGGCCTATTTCGCCGTCCACAACGGCGACCTCGACTCGCGCGACAACATCGGCCTGCGGGCGATCTACGACTGGTCGCGCGAGAGCGTGGCCTTTCCCGCCCTCGAGCGCTGGATCACTGCCGGCAACGACGCCGAGCTGCTCAAGCGGATGGGCTTCGACCCCGAGGTCCCGCTCAACACCAAGCTCCGCGACCGGAAGGGTGAGCTGGTCAAGATCGGCCGGGATGCCCGCGAGCAGCTGACCAGCGCCAACCTGCGCCTGGTCGTGTCGATCGCCAAGAAGTACATCGGCCGCGGGATGAGCTTCCTGGACCTGATCCAGGAGGGCAACATCGGCCTGATCCGAGCGGTCGAGAAGTTCGACTACGAGAAGGGCTACAAGTTCTCGACCTATGCCACCTGGTGGATCCGACAGGCGATCACCCGGGCGATCGCCGACCAGGCTCGCACGATCCGGATCCCGGTCCACATGGTCGAAACGATCAACCGCCTGATCCGGGTCTCGCGCAACCTGCTCCAGGAGCTCGGCCGTGAGCCGACCGTGGAGGAGATCGCCGAGGCGATGTCCAAGGGCCAGGAAGTGGTCGTCACGCCCGACAAGGTCCGCGAGATCATCAAGGTCAGCCAGGAGCCCGTGTCCCTCGAGACGCCGATCGGTGAGGAAGAGGATTCCCACCTGGGCGACTTCATCGAGGATCGGGGTGCCCTGGCCCCGGCCGAGGCCGCCTCGCACCAGCTCCTCAAGGAGCAGGTCGAGGCCGTCCTGGACTCGCTGACCGGCCGCGAGCGACGCGTGCTCCAGCTCCGCTTCGGTCTCGAGGATGGCCGCGCCCGGACCCTCGAGGAAGTGGGCAAGGAGTTCAACGTCACCCGTGAGCGGATCCGCCAGATCGAGGCCAAGGCCCTGCGCAAGCTGCGCCATCCCTCCCGCAGCCGCAAGCTCAAGGACTACCTGGAGTAGTTCCGCACCGGGGGGGAGTGGCCGGCCGCCGCCAACGGGCGCTCGGCCGGCTGACTGAGGGGCTTGCACGCCCGGGGACGGGCCTGGTTCGTGCTCGGGCTCGGGTCGGACCCGTGCTCGGCACCGGCACCCCTTTGTGCGGTTTGCGTGGGACGAACGTAACTGACCGGTTTGTCGACCGTTGGGTCGGGGTTGTGCGTTCGGCGCACGAGAGGAACCGCTTCTCGCGCCAACTCGCGTGTTTCTTGCGTCTCGCGCACGGATCGGACGTGACGAGGGCCACGGTCGTTCGTTGTGTTCATCCGATGCAAACCGGCATCGGTCAGAGCAGGATCACGGCGCCGCGTGCGGGCAGTTTCCCAGCTCGCAAGGTCCGGAGTGCCTCCATCCCGCGAACGGGGAAGAACTCCGCGAGTGCCTCGTCGAACAGACGCACGGTCTGCCGGTTTGCACGGCTCGCGGACATGAGCAGGATCACGGTCGGGATGTTGCTGTCCCGTGACTTCAACGCGATGCGCCGCTGGACGGCCTGAAGGTCCGTGAGGCGCGTCTCCGCCTCCACCGCCACCTTGTCGCGGCCGTTCGAAATGACCAGGTCCCAGGCGCGAAGGTCGCCGGTGGGTCCCACAGGAACCTCGGCTCGCCAGGTCAACGGCTCGCCGAGTGCGCTCTTGAGCCGGCCCAGCAAGCGGATCTGGGCCTGATCGCGGAGCGGTGCTCCACCCGGATACGCACGGGCCGACAGCTCGAGGCCGACGACGCCGAGGAGCCGGGCGAGACCGACGAGCGAGACGGCGCCGACTTGACCCCGTTCGATCCGACTGACGGTGGGACTTGAGAGCCCGACGGCGTGCCCGACAAACGCCTGGCTCAGGCCGTGCTCGACCCGGGCCCGGCGGAGCTCCCGGCCGAGCTCCCTGACCATCTCCGTGCCGCGCCGGGTTCCGCGGTCGACGATCCGTTCCCTGGAAGGCATGCCGCCGATCGTGGCTGAAGCCCCTTATCAGGGCATTGGCTCAGCCCCCGACGGGCCGGCTCAGCCCCGAGAGGCCGGCTCAGCCCCGAGAGGCCGGCTCAGCCCCGAGAGGCCGGCTCAGCCCCGAGAGGCCGGCAGAGCCCCGCGCGGTTCCCTCAGCCTCGGCTGGACGGCGATCCTGACTCGAGGATCTCGACCACTGCGGCGACCGCGGCATCGAGCTCGGCGGGCAGGCGGGCCATGCCCGATGTCTCAGGGGCATCGACGGAGAACGGGCCGCCAACAACGCAGGTCGGCGACGGCTCCATGGACTGCAGGGCCTCGATCACCTCCGCCGCCGGCTCCAGGTCCGCCGGCGCGACGATGCCCAGGACGACGACCGACGCCCGCGTGTCGCGCACGGTTCGCACCCAGCTGGCCACGGGCACGTTCGCACCCAGGTACAGGACGTCCAGGCCGGCCCGCCGGGCGGCCACGGCAAATGCGAACGCGCCGATCTCGTGATGGCCGTCGGGCGGCAGTCCGACGATCACCGCGGGCACGCGTTCACCGACCCCACCGGCATCGAAGAAGCGCGCCAGGCGCCGCCGGATCGTCTCGCTCGCGGCGTGTTCCGCGGCGACATCGATCGAGCCTTCCGCCCATGAGCTGCCGATCGCCCGCAGCGCTGGCGAGACGATGGCCTCAATCGCGAGCTCAAACCGCTGGGCGGCGAACGACTCATCGAGGATCCGTTCCATCGCCGGGACATCGAGCTCGCGGGCGGCTGAGACGAGGTCGGCGACGAGCGCCAGGTCGCGCGCGCCGTGATCCTGGCCGGGCGCCAAGGTCGGCGCCGAGCCGAAGCGATCCGTGGGCCGGGAAGGAGCCGCGATCGGGCGGGGGTTCAGGCGGCCGTTGCCTGGCACGTCGCCGAGGTCCGATCCTGGCCCCCGCAGCCGCTCCGCCGCCTGGCTCGGCGCCCAGCCGTCGGCAATCAGGGCCCGCATCGCCGCGAGGCGTTGAATGGCCTCGTCGTCATACAGGCGGTAGCCCGCCGCCGTCCTGCCCGGCTCGACGACGCCATAGCGTCGCTCCCAGACCCGGATCACGGCCACGCTCAGGCCCGTCCGGGCTGCCGCCTGCTTGATGGTGTACACGGTTTGACCAATATAACACTGGACAAAGCCTTGACAACCCCCCGATCCGACGGGTACTGTTCACCTCACCTTAGACAAAGGATGAACAGAGCATGGAACCGCGCGAACACGATCATCGTCCCGAGGCAGGCGCCGACGCCTCAGCCCTCCGGCAATGGATCGGGAATCCCGGCCAGTCCGACGACCGTGTCCCACAGCCGGCGGCGGTCATGGAGGCTCAGGCGCGTCGCCGGCAGGCGGTCGAACGGCCGCGGCCGGCGATCGAGGTAGAGCGCGCCGCTCCGCGCCCGACCGGCCTGGGTGGCAGCCAGCCAGACGACCGTATCGGCGCCCTCGGCCGGTGTCCGGAGGAGGGGACCCATCAGGTCGTAGAACCCCGGCAGCGACTCGGCCAGGCCTGGCGTGTCGGCCCAGCCTGGATGCATCGCGTTGACGGCGACACTGCCCGTGCCCAGGCGGCGCGCCCACTCGCGGACGAGTGCCACCTGGGCGCGCTTCGCCCGGGCGTAGGCGCGCGAGCCGGAGTACGACCCGTTGGCGAATTGGAGGTCGTCCAGGTCCAGAGGCTGGAAGTACATCCCGCCGGAAGTGACCGCCACGACGCGCGAACCCGGCGTGCGCTGGAGCAGCCCGAGCAGGCTCGAGACCAGGACGAACGGACCCACGACGAGCGTCGCAAACGTTGCTTCGATGCCGTCCGGGCCAACGGTCCGGTCCGGGTAAATCGCCCCGGCGTTGTCGACCAGGACGTCCAGCCGGCTCTCGGTCTCGAGTACCCGGGCGGCAGCGGCCCGGACCGAGGCGAGCGAGCCCATGTCGGCCACGACGGTCGGGAAGCGGTCACCCCCGTAGGTCGCCTGGAGCTCATCGCGCAGCGCCGCCAGGCGCTCCTGGCTGCGGCCGACCAGGATCACCCGGGCACCGAGCCGGGCGAGCGTCTCGGTCGTGACCCGGCCGAGGCCGGACGTCGGGCCGGTGATGAGCACCGTCCGGCCGTCGAGCGAGCCGTCCGGAATCGCCGCCCAGCCGAATGCCAGATGACGAAACGCAATGCCGGTCCGGCTGAAGCTGCCCACGATCGACAGCTCGAGCAGGGCATCGATGAGCTGGGCGCCGTCCATGCCGTCGAGTATCGCCCCGATCGGAGGACCGCGTGACCAAGCTCATCGAACAGATCGAGACGCGACTCGCGCCGGACCCGGCATTCGCCTTCGTGGCCGACTTCGCCAACGCGATGCACTGGGATCCGGGCGTCGCCACGTCCGAGCGAATCGATGCCGGGCCGGTCGGGGTCGGCGCTCGCTACCGGCTTGGGGTCAGGCTCGGCGGCCGGGTCGCGTCAATGGAGTACCGGATCACCGTGTTCGAGCCATCCCGACGGGTCGTCCTGGCCGGCGCGGGTTCGGGAGTCTCGGCAATCGACGAGATCCGCTTTTCCCCGTCCGGAACGGGGACCAGGATCGACTACACCGCCGACATCCGCCTCGGTGGCCTGCTTCGGCTGGCGCAGCCCTTCCTGGGCGGCCAGTTCGCCCGGATCGGCCGGGAGGCACTGGCCGGGATGCAGCAGGCGCTGGACGGCCGGGCATGAAGGTCGCCGTCGTCGGTGCCGGGATCAGCGGGCTGACGGCTGCCTATGCCCTGCGCCACGACCACGACGTGCGGCTGTACGAAGCCGAGGCCCTGCCGGGCGGCCACGCCAGCACGGTCGAGCTCGCCGGGCCGGCTGGAGCGCTCGGGGTCGATATGGGCTTCATCGTCTACAACGAGCGGACCTACCCGCGATTCACGGCGTTGCTGGCCGAACTCGGCGTCGCGACCCAGGCCAGCGACATGTCCCTCGGGTCGAGCTGCCGGGTCCACGGCACCGAGTTCAGCTCACGCGGCCTCCGCGGGTTGTTCGCCCGGCGCGACGCGTATCTGCGCCCCGGCCACCTGCGGATGCTCGCCGACACGCTGCGCTTCTACCGTGATGCTCGCCGCCGGCTGGACGCGGGCGCGCCATCCCGGGCCACGCTCGGCGACTACCTCGAGGAGCAGCGTTACGGTCCCGGCTTCCGTGACCACTTCCTGGTCCCGATCGCGGCGGCCGTCTGGTCGACCGGGCCGGCCCGGATCCTCGACTTCCCGGTCGACTACCTCCTGCGCTTCCTGGATCAGCACGGCCTGATCGGGCTGGGCAACGCGCCGGAGTGGCGGACGATCACGGGAGGATCGGCCGCGTACGTCCGGCGGCTGGTGGCGGCGTTGCCCGCCGGGTCGCTGCGGGCCGCGGACCCGGTCAGCATCATTGCCCGCGACGAGCACGGCGCGACCATCCGCAGCCGCGACGGCGCAGAGCGCTTCGATGCCATCGTCATCGCCTGCCACGCCGACCAGGCCCTGGCCCTCCTGGGGGATCCCGACCAGCGCGAGCGCCGGGCCCTGGGCGCGTTCGAGTACTCGACCAACGACGTGGTCCTCCATACCGATCGCCGGGTCATGCCTCGCCGGGCGGCCGCCTGGGCGTCCTGGAACGTCGACGAGGCCGACTGCCGGGAGCCGGGCAGCGACCTGACGATGACCTATCACATGAACCGGCTGCAGGGCCTGCCGGGCACGACGGACTACCTCGTGTCGGTGAATCCGGGCGACCGCGTCGCGTCTGGCGACCGGCTCGTCGAGCGCTCGTTCAGCCACCCGATGTACACGTTCCGGACCCTCGATGCCCAGGCCGGGCTGCGCGAACTGCAGGGCCACCGCCGGACGTGGTTCGCCGGGGCGCATCTCGGCTACGGCTTCCACGAGGATGGCTGCCGGTCCGGGTTCGAGGTTGCGGCGCTGCTGGCGGCTGCGGCGCGGCGCCGGGCCCCAGCCGAGGACGAGGCGGCATGAGATCGCACCTCCTCGAGGGCACGGTCCGCCACCGCCGGGCGCGGCCGTTCGTGTACGCGCTGGAGCACGCCGTCTACTACCTGGCCCTCGATCTCGACGAGCTCGACCTGGTCGATCGGAGCCTGCGCCTCGTCAGCCGGAACCAGCCCAACCTGCTCAGCTTCCGCGACGGCGACCACCTCGACCCGCCCGCCGTCGACCTGCGCGGCGCGATCCTCGACCACCTCCGAACCGCGGGTTTCGAGCCGGACGGCTGGCGGATCATCCTGGTGACCAACCTGCGGGTCTTCGGCTACGTGTTCAACCCGGCCAGCTTCTATCTCTGCCGCGATCCGGCCGGGTCGCTCGAGGTGGTCGTCGTCGAGGTTCACAACACGCACCTCGAGCGGCACCTGTACACGCTTGGCCGGCCGGCTCCTGGCCGGCCGGGGCAGGGGACCGAGTTGACCGCCTCGATGGACAAGGACTTCTATGTCTCCCCGTTCATCGAGATGTCCGGTCTGTACACGGTCCGCGTCCGGGACGAGCCCGGCCGGCTGCGGATCTCAATCAACGAGGACCAGGCCGACGAGCTCCTGCTCCACACCAGCCTCGACCTGGTCCGCCGGCCGCTGACCGACCGGATGGTTGCCCGGATGCTCGTCCGCCATCCCTTCGTCACCCAGCGGACGATCGGCCTCATCCACTGGCACGCGCTCCGGCTGTGGCGGCGCGGCGCGCGGTTCCACCGACACGGAGCACCGGCACGATGACGACTCGAATGGCCCCCGAACGGGCGACCCCGATCAGCACGGGCATCCTGGCTGCGCTCGCCTGGCGGATCGGGCGGGTGGCATTGCGCCGGCTCCAGGTCGGCGGCCTGACCGTCGTCCTGGCGGATGGCTCGCGCCACGAATTCGGCGATCCTGCGGCCCCTGACCAGGGCGAGATCCGGTTCGACGACAGCGCCGCGCTCGTCAGGATGCTCCTCGGTGGCGAGACGGGGGCCGGCGAGGCCTACATGGACGGCCGCTGGTCGAGTCCCGACCTGGCCGCCCTGATCCGGGTCGCCGCCCTGAACCGCGAGGCGCTGGCGCTGTCGTCGGGCTGGTTCCGCCGCCCGCTCCAGCTCCGCCGGGTCGTGGCCCATCGCCTGCGGCGCAACACGAAGGCCCAGGCCCGGCGCAACATCGCCGCACACTACGACCTAGGCAACGACTTCTACCGGCTGTTCCTCGACGAGACGCTGACCTACTCGAGTGCCGTCTTCGAGACGCCCGAGCAGTCGCTGGCCGACGCCCAGCGGAGCAAGTACCGGCGGATCGCCGAAGGGGCCGGCCTTTCGCCGGCCAACGCAGCCGGCAAGCAGGTCCTGGAGATCGGATCCGGCTGGGGTGGATTTGCCCTGTACGCCGCCCGTGAGCTCGGCTGCCGGGTGACCTCGATCACGATCTCGAAGGAGCAGCATGACCTGGCCCGCGAACGGGTCCGGGCGGCCGGCCTCGAGCACCTGGTCGAGATCGAGCTGCGCGACTACCGTGAGATCAACGGCACGTACGACGCGATCGTCTCGATCGAGATGCTCGAGGCCGTTGGTGCCAAGTACTTCGAGACGTTCTTCGAGGCCTGTGACCGAGCCCTGCGCCCCGGCGGCCGGCTGAGCCTCCAGTCGATCACGTTTCCCGATGTCGCCTACGAGACCCAGCGCCAGGGTGCCAACTGGATCCAGACCTACATCTTCCCGGGCGGCCTGTGCCCGTCGCTGGCGGTCATTGAGCGGGCCTCCCGGAACACGCGCCTGCTCATCCGGTCCGTCGCCGACATCGGGCCCGACTACGTTCGAACCCTGCGCGAATGGCGGACCCGGTTCATGACCCACCTCGACGACGTCCGCGAGCAGGGCTTCGACGAGCGGTTCATCCGGATGTGGGAGTACTACCTGGCCCTGAGCGAGGCCGGCTTTGCCACCGGTATCTGCCAGGATCTCCAGATTGCCTTCGAGAAGCGCCGGGGGATCGCATGACGGGCCTGGCGCCAGGCGCCACGATGCGGGCGGGGGGTCGAGGGCGCTGGATCGGCCTGGCCATGCTCAGTGTGGGCGTGGCGATGATCATCGTCGACGCGACGATCGTGAACGTCGCCGTCCCATCGATCATCCGCGAGCTCCACCTCGATTCGACCCAGGCGGAATGGATCAACACGACCTACGCCCTCGTTTTCGCGGCGCTGCTGATCACGCTCGGGCGGCTCGGCGATGTCTTTGGCCGGCGGCGGATGTACGTCGGCGGACTGGCCGTGTTCATCGTCGCGTCCGCCCTCGCCGGAATCGCTCCGACGGGGGATCTCCTGCTGGTGGCCCGCGTCCTCCAGGGCGTGGGTGGGGCCATGATCCTGCCGGCTACCCAGGCGATCCTGAACGCCAACTTCCAGGGTCGGGACCGGGCGATCGCCTTCGGGATCTGGGGCTCGGTGATCGGCGGCTTTGCCGCCGTCGGTCCGCTCCTGGGCGGCTTCCTGACCACCTACCTGTCCTGGCGCTGGGCGTTCTTCATCAATCTGCCAATCGGCCTGGCGGCGATCGCCGGCACGCTCCACTACATCGGCGAGTCGCGGGACGGGCAGGCCAGGCGCGGCTTCGACCTGCCCGGCTTCGTCCTGATCACGGCCGGCCTGGCGGCGTTCATCTTCGGCCTGATCGAAGGACGCTCCTACGGCTGGTGGCTGCCCAACGCGGCCCATCCCTTCGCCGTCCTGGGCTGGACCTGGCCGCTGAGCGGCGTGTCCGTGACGCCGTTTGCCCTGTCCGGCGGCCTGCTGGCCCTGGTCCTCTTCGCCGCGCTCGAAACCCGTCGGCGGAGCGCCGGCAAGTTCTATCTGTTCGATTTCAGCCTGTGGCGGTACCGGGGGTTCCGCTACGGCAACCTGGCCGGCACGATCGTATCCCTGGGCGAGTTCGGCCTGCTGTTCGCGCTGCCGCTCTTCCTGCAGGCAGTGATCGGCTACTCAGCCTTCCAGACGGGCCTGGTGTTCCTGGCCCTGGCAGTCGGGGCGTTCTTTGCCGCGCCGGGGGCGGCCACGATCGCCCGCCGCTACGGTCCGCGGAGGGTCGTGACCCTGGGGATGGCCCTCGAGGCGACCGGGATCATCGCGACCACCCTGCTCATCTCGCCGACCGTCACCGGATTCGCCCTGGCGATGCCCCTGTTCGTGTACGGCATCGGCGTCGGCTTCGCCACGGCCCAGCTGACCAGCATCGTCCTCTCGGACGTGCCCGTCGAACGCTCGGGTATCGCCTCAGGCGCGAACTCGACCCTGCGCCAGGTAGGCTCGGCCCTCGGGATTGCGGTGCTCGGCACGGTCCTGTTCTCGACGCTCGTTGCCGGCACCTCGGCCAACCTGACGGCCGCCCTGCCGGGCGCGTCACCCGCCTGCGTCCAGCTGGTCACCGATCTGGTCGACGAGTCGGCCGGCCAGGTCCTGCCCGCGCTGCGTCATCCCACGGCCGCGGCAGCCTCGGACTTCGCGGGCAGCGCGGGGACCCTGCCGCCGGCCGAGTCGGCCTGCTTCCGCGACCCGGCATTCCTCCAGGCGCTGCCGCAGACCGTTCAGCCCATCGAGGAGGCGTTCGTCAACGCTACGCGCCTCGCCGGCCTGGTCGCGGCTGCGTTCGTTCTTGTGGGCTTCGTCTTCTCGTTGCTGCTGCCTGCAAGGAGACCGTCGGACGCTCAGTCCGGGAGCGTGCCGGGCTCCGGGCCTGTCGCTGCGGGGTAGCCGGCAGTGCTCCAGTCGCTCCACGAGCCGGGGTACAGGATCGGGTCGGGCAGGCCGGCGATCCGCATCGCCAGGGCGTGGTGGCAGGCCGACACGCCGCTGCCGCACGAGGTGATCACGTCGCCGCCGTCGGCGCCGAGGCCGGCAAACCGCTGACGCAGCGCATCGGCGGGCAGGAAGCGCCCATCGGTGCCGAGGTTGCCGTCGGTCGGCGCGTTCAGGGCGGTTGGGATGTGCCCGGCAACCGGGTCGATCGGCTCCACCTCGCCGCGGTAGCGCGGGCCGGCCCGGGCGTCGAGGAGGACCGGCCGGCGCTGGCTGCGCAGTCGCTTCAGCAGGTCGCCCCGGTCGACGACCCGTGACCAGTGATCGGCGAGATGCAGCTCGGCCGGTTCGAACTCGGGCTCATCGGTCGTGGTCGGCAGGCCCAGGGCGGTCCAGGCGGTGAGGCCGCCGTCGAGCACCGAGGCGCGCGGGTGGCCGAGGTTGTCGAGCATCCACCACAGGCGGGCGGCGATCCAGCCACCGACGTCGTCGTAGGCCACGACCAGGTCGCCATCGCCGATCCCGGCCCGACCGAGGCGCGCCGCGAGCCACGACGGCTCGGGCAGCGGGTGCCGCCCCGGACCCTCGGGCGCGACGAGGTCGTTGTCGAGATCGAGATGGATCGCATCGGGCAGGTGTCCGGCGTCGTAGGCGGCTCGACCGGCACCAGGCTTGCCCAGGTACCAGCGCACGTCGACGATGCGCAGGTCCGGCTCATCGATCCGGGCGGCAAGCTCCTCGGGGCTGATCAGGCTCATGCGCTGAGTATGGCAGGCCGCCCGGAGGCGTCGGGACCACCACGGCCCGGACGGCTCAAGGGCCGAACGTCAGGTGGGCAACATTCCGGATGGCTCTGGGCCGGCGGCCGGTTATTGCCTACGGTGAGGGCGATGACCGAAATCGACCGACGCCGGCTGGTCGCCCTGTCGCTGCCGTTGGTCGTCCCGATCGCGATGCGAGCCACGTTCGCCGCG
>Ga0265314_10005704_pt1 | contig 11171 bp, 10 predicted proteins | sample 4126metaG_FD_203106 | JGI IMG/M metagenome (GOLD analysis project Ga0265314, IMG submission 203106) | Rhizosphere microbial communities from Carex aquatilis grown in University of Washington, Seatle, WA, United States - 4-1-26 metaG | ecosystem: Host-associated > Plants > Roots > Rhizosphere >... | reverse complement strand
GTTCAGGCGCAACACGTTGACGCGCGGCTCACCCAGAAAGCCCAGTTGCCGGCCCTCGGTGTTTTCCGCCACCAGCGCCCTGACCTTCGCGACGTCCAGACCGCGCGCTTTCGCGACACGTGCAGCCTGGTATTCGGCGGCGGCCGGGCTGATGTGGGGATCGAGTCCGCTGGCGGACGCAGTCACGAGGTCGACCGGTACCGGCGCCTTGTTACCGGGGTCGGCTTCACGCAACGCCTTGACGCGCCCCTCGACCGCTTCGGTCAGCGCGGGATTGAGCGGGCCCTGGTTCGATCCGCTCGATGCGGTGGCGTTGTTCGGATACGGCGAAGTCGCCGAAGGGCGCGGCCAGAAATGCTTGGGATCGCTGAACGGCTGACCGATCAGCGACGAGCCGACCGCCTTGCCGTTTTGCTCGATGAGGCTGCCGTTCGCCTGGCCCGGGAATATCACCTGGGCAATGCCGGTCACGACGGCCGGGTAGAGTGCGCCGGTAATGGCGGTCATCAAAATCAGCATGACGAGCGCGGGTCTGAATTGGGTAAACATGGCTTTCTCCAGTATAAAGTTCGAAGGGCTCTGCGTTACGCTACTCCGAGCATCACGAGCAGCAAATCGATCGCCTTGATGCCGACGAACGGCGCGATTACGCCGCCCACGCCGTAGATCAGCAGGTTGTCGCGCAGCAGCGCAGCGGCGCCGACCGCGCGATACTGCACTCCGCGCAACGCGAGCGGAATCAGCGCGATGATGATCAGCGCGTTGAAAATAACCGCCGACAGAATCGCGCTGTTGGGCGTCGCGAGATGCATGACGTTGAGCGCATTCAATTGCGGATACGTGGTCGCGAATGCGGCGGGAATGATCGCGAAATACTTGGCAACGTCGTTCGCGATCGAAAACGTCGTCAGCGAGCCGCGCGTGATCAGCAGTTGCTTGCCGATTTCCACGATCTCGATCAGCTTGGTCGGATTTGAATCGAGATCCACCATGTTGCCTGCTTCCTTGGCGGCCTGGGTGCCGGTGTTCATCGCGACCGCGACATCAGCCTGGGCCAGCGCCGGTGCGTCATTCGTGCCGTCACCTGTCATCGCAACCAGCCGGCCCTGCGCTTGCGTATCGCGGATCAGCTTGAGTTTGGCTTCCGGCGTCGCTTCGGCCAGAAAATCGTCCACACCTGCTTCTGCTGCGATCGCCGCCGCCGTCAACCGGTTGTCGCCGGTGATCATGATAGTCTTGATGCCCATGCGGCGCAGCTCGGCGAAGCGCTCCTTGATGCCGCCTTTGACGATGTCCTTCAATTCGATCACGCCCAGCACGCGCGCATTGCCATTGACGGCTTCCGCGACGACCAGCGGGGTACTGCCGCGCCGCGCCACGCTGTCGACCCCGGTCGACACTTCGTCCGGAAACTTGCCGCCCTTGCCGGTGACGTAGGCGCGGATCGCATCGGCCGCGCCTTTGCGCACTTCGCGGCCGCCGAGGTTGACGCCGCTCATGCGCGTTTGCGCCGAGAATGGAACGAAAGTGGCTCCTAAAGCCACGATGTCGCGCTCGCGCAAGCCGAACTTCTCTTTCGCCAGCACGACGATCGAGCGTCCTTCCGGCGTGCCGTCGGCGAGAGAGGCAAGCTGTGCAGCATCCGCCAACTCGCTGTCCTTGATGCCGGTCGCAGGCAAGAACGCTGCTGCCTGCCGGTTACCCAGCGTGATGGTGCCGGTCTTGTCGAGCAGCAGCACGTCGACGTCGCCGGCGGCCTCGACTGCGCGACCCGACACCGCGATGACATTCGCGCGCAACATGCGGCCGATGCCGGCCAGGCCGATTGCGGACAGCAATCCGCCAATGGTCGTCGGGATCAGGCACACGAGCAGAGCAACCAGCACGGTGATCGTAATCGGATTGCCCGCTTTCGAAACCTCCACTGCGTATATCGAAAACGGCAGCAGCGTCGCGGTCGCGAACAGGAACACCAGCGTCAGCTTGACCAGCAGAATAGTGAGCGCGATTTCGTTCGGCGTTTTCTGCCGGCGCGCGCTTTCGACCATTGATATCATGCGATCGAGGAAGGACTCGCCGGGGTTGGTCGCGACGCGCACCACGAGCCAGTCGGACAGGATGCGCGTGCCGCCGGTTACGGACGAAAAATCTCCGCCGGATTCGCGAATCACCGGCGCGGATTCACCGGTGATCGCGGACTCATCGACCGACGCAACACCTTCAAGGACCTCGCCGTCCGCTGGAATGAAATCGCCGGCCTCGACGAGATAGAGATCGCCCTTGCGCAACTGGGTAGCGCTAACCTTGGTCACCGCGGCATTGCGTTTCGGTTCGGCCAGCTTTTTCGCGACCGTATCGCGTTTCGCCGAGCGCAGCGCATCCGCCTGTGCCTTGCTGCGGCCTTCGGCGATTGCTTCGGCGAAATTGGCGAACAATACCGTGAACCACAGCCACAGCGTAACGGCGAGTATGAAGCCCGTGGACGCCTCGCCGTGCCCTGCCAGCGCCTGAAACCAGAGTATGGTGGTCAGGATGCTGCCGACGTAGACCACGAACATGACCGGGTTCTTCCACTGGTACTGCGGCAGCAGCTTGACGAACGAGTCGACGAGCGCCCGCTTGAAAATGCTCCCGGTCACCAGCGACCGCGGCAGGGTGTGTCCGGTGGAAACTGCAGTTGTAGTACTCATGTTATATACGCTCCAGATATTCGCTATTCGGCAACGCCATCAGTTGGCGGAATGAAGCTGCAGGTGCTCGACGATGGGTCCGAGCGCCAGCGCCGGAAAGAACGTCAGCGCGCCGATCACGATCACGACACCGACCATCCACAGCACGAACAGGAGATCGTGCGTCGGCAGCGTGCCGGCGCCGACCGGTACTTTTTTCTTGGTCACGATCGATCCGGCGAGTGCCAGCACGGGCACGATGATCCAGTAGCGGCCGAAAAACATGCATACCGCAAGCGCGGTGTTGTAGAACGGCGTGTTGGCCGAGAGACCTGCGAACGCGCTGCCGTTGTTGCCGGTTGCCGAGGAAAACGCGTACAGGATTTCGCTGAAGCCGTGCGCGGCAGGATTGGCCACCCCCGCCTTGCCGGCTTCGACCATGACTCCAATTGCGGTGCCGAACAGTACGAGGAACAGCGGAACCAGCACCGCGATCGACGCCATTTTGATCTCGAACGATTCGATCTTCTTGCCGAGATATTCCGGCGTGCGCCCTATCATCAGTCCCGCCACGAATACGCCGACGACGACAAACATCAGCATGCCGTAGAGGCCGGAACCGACGCCGCCCGGCGTCACTTCGCCGAGTTGTATTTGCCACATTGGCACCAGCCCGCCCAGCGGAGTGAACGAGTCGTGCATGGAGTTAACCGCGCCGGTTGAAGTCGCGGTGGTGACCGTCGCAAATAGCGCTGAATTAACCACGCCGAAGCGGGTTTCCTTGCCTTCCATATTGCCGCCCGACTGGGTCGCGCTGACCGTTTGATCAACACCGAGTTTCGCCAGCGCGGGATTGCCGCTGGTTTCCGACCAGACGGCGACCGAGAGCATCCCGACGAAGACGATCATCATTGTGGCGAGAATTGCCCAACCCTGGCGCCGGTCCCCCACCAGCACGCCGAATGTGTAGCAAAGCGCCACTGCGATGACGAACTCGGCCAGCATTTCCAGGAAGTTCGAAACCGGCGTCGCGCTTTCATATGGATGTGCCGAATTGCCATTGAAGAATCCGCCGCCATTGGTGCCCAGGTGCTTGATTGCCACTTGTGACGCAACCGGACCCACGGCCAGAACCTGCTCCTTCTGGGTCGCTTTTTCGGTAACCGGATTGCCCTTTTCGTCTTTCAAAGGCTGGCCGGCCGCGTCGAGCTTCGGGTTGTCGTATTCAACGGCCTCCACCAGCGGCACGGTGTGATACGCCGAGAACGTTTGCACCACGCCCTGGGAAACCAGCGCGAGCGCCACGATCAATGAAATCGGCAGCAGGATATAGAGCGTGCCGCGCGTGAGATCCACCCAGAAATTGCCCAGCGTTTCGGACGATTGGCGTGCAAACGCGCGTATCACCGCCATCAGCACAGCCATGCCGACCGCCGCGGACAGAAAGTTCTGGACGGTGAGCGCCAGCATCTGCGAGAGGTAGCTCATCGTGGATTCGCCGCTGTAACCCTGCCAGTTTGTATTGGTGAGAAAGCTCACGGCAGTGTTGAAGGACGAGTCCGGGGACACCTCGGAAAACGCCTGCGGATTGAGCGGCAAACTGGCCTGCAAGCGCTGGATCGCGTACCCGGCGAGCACACTCACCAGCGCAAACCAGAGCGTCGCTATCGCATATTCAGTCCAGCGCATCTCCTTGGAGGAGTCCACGCCGCATAACCGGTAGATGAGGCGCTCGAACGGCGCGCCGATACGGTTCAAAAACGCGGGCTGCCCCTCGTAGATGCGCGCCATGTACGTGCCGAGCGGCTTCGCCAGCGCGACGACCACGACCAGAAAAAACGCAAGCTGCAGATAACCATTGGCACTCATCAGAATTTCTCCGGATATAGCAGAGCAATCACCAGGTAGATCACGAGCGCGAGAACCAGTATCCCGCTAAGAATGTAGATCCAGCTCATTTCGGCCTCCGCAGGGTCTCGAAGAAATACGTGAGCCCGATGCTCAATGCAACGAAGCCGATCATCAAAGCGATATAGAGAACGTCCATTTCGTTGTCTCCTGGAACAAATTTGAAACTGGAAAAAATCAACTGCCGGAAATATAAGCGCGGCTGTATAAAAACGCCGTATAGAATAGGTGCGAACACATAAAAATGGCGTAAAGACTGCACTACGGAACCCTAATCACAACCGCGCATACAGCTCGGGCAAATTGCCCGATTACCTGCTGCCCGCCCATGTTCCGCGTTTCACTCTAGCCCTGACGCAAGCAGTGAGATTGACCTAGATCAAGCCGATTGCATGGCGATCTGCCGGCCGGTCATCCAATTGTAATAATACGAATCGCACAAGCTGCTGTTAATGCAACCGATTGTCGCCGAGCCATGCAATTCGAAACAACTACGCATCCCGTCACGCGGGACCAGTCAGCGCGAAGAACATGCTGCCGTCATCGCGCGGGCGGCCCTCAAGGCCTATCGTCGACATGTACCACCAGCACGGGCACGCGGGCTGCCCGGGCGACCAGTTCGGCATCGCTCTTGCGAAACATGCGGCGCAATCCGGAGCGAGCGCGCCTGCCGATGACAACCAGGTCCGGCCGAAACTTATCGACGTCCGCGAGGATCGCGCTTGCCGCGCGGCCGCTCGCGAACTTGGACACCGCCTCATCGACTTCGACGCCCTGCTTTTGCGCGAACGCGCGCGCCCGGTCGAGTATCGCTCCGCCTTTTTTCAACATCGTGTCGCACAGTTGCGCGGCGCCATAACCGCCAAGGCTGCTCCCCGCGACCATGCGTTGGTCGATCACGTGGAGCAGCCGCACTTTGGCCCCGTGCTCCTGTGCCAGTTCAACCGCCTCATGCAGCCCCGCGGCGGACGCATGACTGCCGTTTACCGGAACGAGGATGCGCTTATACATGGCTTGCCCTGATTCTGCGCGTTAACTCCCGGATGCCGCGCCCGGTCCACGTAAAGGCTGCGCGCGTATCCGCAACGACCCGGATAACGCCATCCGCGATCTGGTTCGCTTGGCGCAGATGCGCATTGGCGCGCGCCCGATTTCTTGCGCTCAGGCGAACACCGCCCAATTGATCGGCCACTCCCGATCCGTCGTTCATTTGCCCGAAGATACGTTTCATATCGAAATCTCCTTGATTCAGATTGATACCTACATCGCAAATATAGGTACGGCAACGTAAAAACACCGTAAAGATTGCGCGGGCAAACATAAAATCGCCGTAAAGAATGAGCCTTCCGCGGGCTCGAAGTGGAATTGCGTTGACGGGCTCGGCTGGCCGTGCGCTTGGCGGGCACCGCAGTGCCCCTTGTTTATTCGGTGTCGACTTCGCGCTCGAACTCATGCGCCAAGGCGCGCCCAGCTCGAGTAACATATCAAGTGATCTCTGCTATGCCGATCCCGCAGTCCCCAGATAGCGCAAGCTGTCGGCGAGAAAATGCGGCCCGTCGTTTGAACGTATCATCGTGCCAACCCCTTCGCTCGTGAGTACTTCGAGCAACAGTGCGCTGGGTACGCGACCGTCAATGATGTGGACGGACTTGACGCCATTTTTCACGGCATCAAGCGCCGAGCCGAGTTTTGGCAGCATGCCGCCGTGAATGGTGCCGTCGGCGAAGAGTCTCTCGATCTCGTCCGCCGTGAGACCGGTGATCAGCTTGCCGTCCTTGTCGAGAACGCCCGGCGTGTTGGTCATCAGGACCAACTTTTCCGCATGGAGCGTTTCCGCGAGTCTGCCTGCGACGACGTCGGCGTTGATGTTGTATGCCTCGCCCTCCGGCCCGACCCCGATGGGCATCACGACCGGGATGAAGCCCCTGGAATGGAGCAGATCTATGAGTTCGGGGTCGATCCGTTCGATATCGCCGACCAGACCGAGGTCGGTTCCGTCTTTTTCATTGCCCTCGGGCGGCAGCAGCATCTTCTTCGCATGAATGAAGTGTCCGTCCTGGCCGCTGAGACCAACCGCTTTGCCGCCATACTGATTGATGAGGCCCACGATTTCCTGATTGAGTTCGCCGACGACCATCTCGACGACATTCATTGTTTTGTCGTCGGTTACGCGCATGCCCCTGCGGAATGTGCTTTGGATACCCATTTTTTCGAGCAAATCGGTGATCTGCGGGCCGCCCCCATGGACGACGATCGGGTTCATCCCGACGAGCTGCAGCATGGCAACGTCGCGCGCGAAACTGGACTTGAGCGCGGGTTCCGTCATCGCATTGCCGCCGTACTTGATGACGAAAGTCTGACCGTGGAAGCTTTGGACGTAAGGCAGTGCATCAGCCAGGATTCTGGCCTTTTGGACCGAGGTAACCGGAGGAATGGACATGCGTGCGGCCCTCAGGATTGCGGCCAGGCGCTAAACAGTTGACACACCTCGCCCGGGGCTTCGCACATTCTAAGTTGCTCGCGAAAGCGCCGGTCGCCGAACATTTGCGCGGACCAGGCCAGGAGTTGCAAATGTTCGTCGGTCGCTTGTTCAGGCACCAGAAGAATAAGCATGTCCGACACCGGCTTTCCGTCGGGCGCATCGAATGGGATCGACAGGCGGGTCCTCACGTAGGCCACGACTGCCCGCTGCAGACCCTTGATTCGCGCGTGGGGAATTGCCACTCCCTGTCCTAATCCCGTGGAACCCACGCTCTCCCGCGCGCACAAATTCTCGACGATCTGCGCTTGGGAAAAGCCATGGCGTCTTTCGAATAACCGCGCGACTTCTTCAAATACGCGCGTCTTGGTCGATGCTTCCACGTCAAGCAGGATGTCGTCCGTCGACAGTAGCCGGGATACTGGGTTGATCGGCGCCGCATTGCGTTCCGAGTTGCCCGATGCAGGTTGCGGGCGGGATAAATTCATTGCCGGACCTCCGCTAGCGCCGTGCCACCCGATTGTTGGCCGCACTCCACCGCCGTTCGCACTAGAATGGACTCGCGAGGGCAAGCAATTGCGATGTTTGATTCAGCACGTCGCCGAACCACCCGCCGGGTGCGACGTCTCCGATCAAATACTCAGTCGCGATCAACGGCAAAAGCATCACTGCCGCGGTCACTATGCCACGCGCATCCACATTGCGGCCTCCAACCCGGGTCGCACGGTTCCCGCGGGAAGGCTTGCAATATTCCGTGACACCATCCCTGCGGGCAAAAGCATGAATGATTTGATGCGCATGTATGGTCTGATTCATTTGCGTTTCTCCTTTGCAGTTCCCGTCCGGCATTCGCATGAAGTCCACCGGAGATCTTGCCAAGTACAATATGGGAGACCCCGCAAAAATTCCGTATAGATCATGCATACGTGCGTAAATTTCGCGTAAAAATGCGGCGGAACTCCGGTCGAGACTAATTTTGTGACTGTGGTCGGCTCGACGCCGCTCCGATGCGGTATGACCGCAAATTCAGGCCATTGCGCGTTGGCGGGACCGGCGCTGTAAGATGCAGTGCATGGATGCAAAAAGCGAAACCGATTCCAGCCTCTACGGGCATGCCGACGCGCTCGATGCGCTGAACCGGAGCGCCCCGCTAGAACAAAAGCTCGCAGCGATCCACGAAGCGCTGTGCGTCGAACTGGATTTCGTTGACCGAATCTCGGTCGCCGCATATGACCGCGCGACCGATCTCCTCAAGACGTTTCTGGCCAGCTCACCGGGAAAGAATGAACTGGTGCGCTACGAAGCGCGCCTCTCGGACCTGCCGTCGCTGGCCGAAATCCTGCGCAGCGGCCGCCCGCGCGTCGTCAATGACCTCGGCATCTTTCACGACGGGCGCCGCGTTCACACCAAAATCATCGAGGGAGAAGGCTACCGCTCCAGCTATACGGTTCCGCTCAACCTCGATGGTTCGTTCTGGGGATTCATCTTTTTCAACTCCCGGACGGCGGGGCAGTTGACTGAACCGGCGCTACGCGTGCTCGACGTGTACGCCCATCTGATCTCGGCCGTCGTGACGGCGGAGATGCTCGCCGTCCGGGTCCTTGCCGCCGCCGTCAAGACCGCCCACGACATGGTTCACTACCGGGATCCGGAAACCGGCGCGCATATAGACCGCATGTCGCGCTACGCGCGCTTGATCGCGCAGAATCTCGCTGCGACCGGCACCGTCGCGCTCGACGATGCCACCATCGAACGCATATTCGAGTTCGCCCCACTGCACGATATCGGCAAGCTAGCCCTGCCCGACCGCATTCTGCTCAAGCCCGGCCCGCTGTCGGTTGAAGAACGCGAGGAAATGAAGCAACACACCGTACAGGGCCGGAAGATGATCGAGGCGATAGCCCACAATTTCGGCCTCGAGCATCTGGACGGACTCGACCTCCTGCGTCACATCGCGGAATCACATCACGAAGCAGTGGATGGCAGCGGTTATCCCCACGGACTTCAAGACGGCGGTATTCCGCTGGAAGCGCGTATCGTTGCCGTCGCTGACGTGTTCGACGCACTGACGAGCGTGCGGCCGTACAAGCCTTCGTGGTCTAACGACGAAGCCTACACCTGGCTGCGCAAGATGGCGCGCTCCAAGTTCGACGAGGAATGCGTCGAGGCGCTCATCTCGAACGCAAAAAAAATCGAAGAGATCCAGGCGCGGTTCGGCGATTCCGGCCTGCCGCAGTCGCCAGGCACACGTTGAATCAGGAATGTTTCGATAACGTGTTTCATTCGATTGCTGGCAATCGTCGGCGTGCCCGCCCCGATCCCGGCAATCGAGGATGGTTGAATCTCGACAACCGCCATGACCTGTTACGCATGAGCACGTTGCCTTCGACAACCTGGTGCTGATGCTCGGCGTGCGATACGCGTTCGTGACGACAGGCTGGCTGCGGTAGCGTCGCTCTTCATTACAAGATTGGAACATTGGCCGCATTCCAGACCCGGCCGCCCGGTTGGTGCGTGAGATGAGCATTTCATGATCACCGTCCCGTTCAACACTGCACGGCGCGCGCGGATTCCGTCATACTGCGAATTCGCCACCGGGAAGATGGTCAGTATGTTCCGAAATCGAAGTATCGGGTACGTGGTCGCCGTCGTCGGCATTGGCGCGGTCGCGGCGATCTGCGCGCTGCTGCGCGACCACATCAATGAAATGACCGTAGCACTGGGGATGCTGCTGATGGTGCTCTTCATCGCAGCCGGCTGGGGACGCTGGCCGGGCCTGGTTGCCTCGGTGCTGGGCATGCTGTGCCTCAACTACTTTTTCCTGCCGCCGCTGTACGCGTTTACGATCGCCGATCCCAAGAATTGGATAGCGCTAACGGCTTTCTTCATCACGGCCTTGACCGCCGGACAGCTTTCGGCCTGGATCAGGCAACGCGCCGACGCTCTGCAGAAATCCGCGGAAGAGATACGCGATCTGTATGATCATGCGCCCTGCGGATACCATTCCGTAGACAAGGACGGCTTCTTCGTCCGGGTCAACGACACCGAACTCTCCTGGCTGGGGTACACGCGCGACGAGATGATTGGAAAACTGAAGTTTTCCGATGTCGTCACCCCCGAAGGCGCGAAAACCGTCCAGGAGAATTTTCCCAAACTCAAAGCGCAGGGGATGATTCGCGATCTCGAGTACGACATGGTTCGCAAAGATGGCACGATTCTGCCGGTGCTTCTGAGCGCCACGGCCATCATGGACAGCGCCGGCAATTACGTAATGAGCCGGTCCGCAATATACGACATCACTGCCCGCAAGCGGGCGGAGAGCGAGGTCCGCATGCTCGCCCGCCTGCAATCCGTCGTGGCCGATCTTGGGGAACGCGCGCTGCGCGGCGTTCCTTTGTCCCAGATGCTGGACGACGCGGCCGACCAGGTCGCGCGTGCTCTCGAAGTCGATTTCTGCAAGATTCTGGAGCTGCTGCCGAACCAGGACGCACTACTGATGAAATCCGGCACAGGCTGGAAGCCCGGCTACGTCGGCCACGCTACCGTCGGCCTCGGCGCGGAGTCGCAAGCCGGTTACACGCTGCTGTCGGACGAGCCGGTGATCGTGGAAAATCTGCAAACCGAAAAGCGGTTCGCCGGAACGGCGCTGCTTCACGAGCATGCAGTGGTAAGTGGCGCAAGTGTTGTCGTACCCACCAGCGAGGGCCCATATGGCGTGCTCGCGGTTTTTACCCGCCACCACCGGAGTTTCACCGCGGACGACGTCAACTTCCTGCAGTCGGCCGCCAATGTTCTCGGTTCGGTCATCGAACGCCATCGGACGGAAGCGCAACTGTGGCGCGTCAATCAAGCACAGCGGGTCCTCAGCAAATGCAATGAGACCCTGATTCGGGCCACCGACGAATCCGCCTTGCTGCAGCAGATATGCGACCTTATAGTGGAAGAAGCCGGTTACCGGCTGTGTTGGGTGGGTCGCGCCGAAGACGAAGCGGCAAAACCGGTAACGCCGATCGCGCAGGCGGGCTTCGAAGCCGGATATCTCGCGACCCTGAATATCAACTGGGCGGACAATGAGAGGGGCCGGGGCCCCACGGGCACCTGTATCCGCACGCGCC
>Ga0265314_10005702_pt1 | contig 11172 bp, 13 predicted proteins | sample 4126metaG_FD_203106 | JGI IMG/M metagenome (GOLD analysis project Ga0265314, IMG submission 203106) | Rhizosphere microbial communities from Carex aquatilis grown in University of Washington, Seatle, WA, United States - 4-1-26 metaG | ecosystem: Host-associated > Plants > Roots > Rhizosphere >... | reverse complement strand
GGCGCGAATAGCACCGGTACAGGAACTGAGCCTGGAGCCGTGAAGAGCGGCGTAAACGGCCGATGAGATATCTTGCAATAATCATCAGCATATTAGCGGGAAGCTGCTCACTCGCACTGGCCCAAAGCGCCGGAAGCACTGCGGGCGGAAGCTCTAAGGCGGGTGGACCGGCGGCAATTCAGCCAAATTCGGCCCAGAGGGGCGGAATGCACATGCACTTGGGACGCCACCACCTCCGGCACCGTCATAACCACCGAATATGAGAGAGAGCCCCGCAAGCAGCGGGGTTTTCTCACACTCTTCCTTGGAGATGTCATCAGAGCCTGAAAAAAGGCACCTATGACCGCGTCAAGCTTCCTCGATGATGTTCGAGGTCAGTTTGGAGAAGCGGCAGAAGAAACATGAGAGAAGAATGACTAATCACGTGTACAAGATTCTTGAAATCGTCGGCTCGTCGGAAACGAGTGTAGAAGACGCCATCAAGTCGGCAATCGCTCACGCGAGTAAGACCGTCAGGAATATGGATTGGTTTGAAGTCACGCAAACGCGTGGGCATATTACGGATGGTAAAATTGGACATTTCCAAGTTACGCTGAAAATAGGATTCACTTTAGAAGGTTAGATTTGTTGAGCCTCTAACAACGGATCCAAGCAAGCTGCGACGCAATGGAGCTTCGCTTAAGAGTTGTTAGGTGCGTATCGGCTAATTTGCTACCTAACCGGCTCTGTGTGTCGTTGAGCGCGGTTTGCAAAATATCATGCAACATAGCGAGGCGGCGGGTTAGAAGCCTGTAGATGGGCGGCGAGCGGCCAGGCGAGCTCGGTTGCGGCCGAGCCTTCGAAGTCTTTTGAGAGGCGCCGGTATCTTCCGAACCAGGCAAAGGTGCGCTCGACGACCCACCGCCTGGGCAGTTGGAAGCCTTTAACCCCGGGGGGGCGTTCAACGATCTCGATTGTCCACGGGCCGCATCCCGAGAGTGCGTTGACGAGCTGTTTGCCGCGATAAACCGATCGGCAAAGACATGCTCAAGCCTTGGGAAGCGACCTCGCAAGCCCTCCAACAGAGGCACAGCGCCATGGACATCCTGAATGTTGGCGGGATGAACATATGCGGCCAACAAGAGCCCGTGGTGTCACTAACGATATGGCGCTTGCGCCCATGGAGGCGCTTGCCGGCGTCGAATCCGCGTGGCCCGCCGGCCTCCGTCGTCGATGCGGTCTGGCTATCGATGACGGCTGCTGTTGGTTGGGGCTTTCGTCCAAGCCTTCGGCGCGCCTTCCGAAGGCTTCGACAATCTCCTGCCATCTGCCCGTATCGCGCCCGGCGTAAAAATAGCCCTGCTCCGTTGAGTATGGCGGGAACTCTTTCGACAAGGCTCGCCATTGGCAGCCGCTCGACAGAATATAGAAGGTCGCCTGCACGATCTCGCGCAGATCGACCTCCCGCGGTCGCCCCAATCGCTGTCGCGGCGGCAACTTCCGGGCGATCAACGCCCATTCTGCACCGGTCAGATCACTTGTGTAACGCAGTCCACTGCGCTGATACTGGATACGAGCGGCTTTGGTCCATGGCATGGTGTCCTCCCTCGAATCTTTGCAAATCCGAAGGGATCACCGGCTCGCCAAAGCCGCTCACCCTTTTGCAGTCAGGTTCTGAGGAAGCGCGTGGCAGTCACTTACATTTCCACCTTGGTGCCGAGTTCAACGACCCTCGCGGGCGGTATCAAGAAGTAGTCGGGTGCGCGGACCGCGTTGCGCGTCATGAAGGCGTAGAGTTTCTCCTGCCAGCGCGGCACGTCTGGATGTAGCGAAGGAACGGGGACTTCCCTTCCCAAGAAGAAGGAAGCCTGGGCCACATCCTTTCCGGTTTCATGGGAATGCGAAGCCAACGCCGCTGGCACGTCCGGTTTCTCAGCGAAGCCGAATTTCATTTCGACCTGCTCAAGCCCCGGTGCGAGCTGTTCGACGGAAACCCGATCAATATCCGCGACCCTCGGCACGCGTGATGTCGTGATTTTAAGGAACATCAGATGCTCATGTACTACGCCATTGTGCTTGAGATTCAGCGAAAGCGCGGCAGGCACGACGTCGTGCCGCGTGGTGAAATAGATCGCGGTGCCCGGAACACGCATCGGCGGGTGCGGGCCCGAGAGCCCATCGATAAACGTCTGAAGCGGAATGGCATCGGCCTCGCGCCGGGCCAGCGCAATCTCGCGGCCCCGCCGCCAGCTTAGCATTAGCGTTAGCGCGACGGCGCCCACCAACAGCGGAAACCAGCCGCCTTGCGGGATCTTGTGGGCGTTCGAGACCACGAACGTCGCGTCGAGCGCGAAGAACAACACAGCGACCGGCGCGACGAGGGCGAGGGGCCACTTCCATACGGCCACGGCGGCCGTCGTGACGAGAACGGTCGTCACGAGCATGTCGCCGGCGACCGCGATTCCGTACGCGTTGGCAAGGGCGTCCGAACTGCGGAATCCGAACACGAGCGCCAGTACGGCGATGGCAAGCAGCCAATTCACCTGCGGCACGTAAACCTGTCCGACGGCTTCGTCGGAGGTCTGCCTGACGTCGAGCCGCGGCAGCGCTCCAAGTTGGATCGCCTGTTGGACGAGCGCGAACGCGCCCGAGATGACGGCCTGGCTCGCTATCACGGTTGCCGCCGTCGTTAGGGCGACGATAGGAGCGAGCAGCGAGGTCGGAAACATCAGAAAAAACGGATTAGCCGCTGCACCGGGGTCGGACAGGACCAGCGCGCCCTGTCCAAAATAATTGAGCACAAGCGCCGGCATCACAAAGACGAACCAGTCGATCCGGATCGCAGTACGGCCGAAGTGCCCCATGTCCGCGTAGAGAGCCTCGCCGCCGGTCAGCGTCAGAAAGACCGAACCGAGCACGGTGAAGGCGATCCAGCCGTCGGTATGGGCGAGAAACGATAGCGCATAAAACGGATTCAATGCTGCCAGGACCTGGGGGTGCTTGAGCAGGTTCCAAGCGCCCGCGGTTCCGAGCAAGACGAACCAGAACGCCATGATCGGTCCGAAAAAGCGCCCCACGCTTGCGCTACCGCGGCTCTGGATCATGAAGAGGCCGACTAGGATGGCGGCAGCCAGCGGAACGACATAAGGCTTCAGAAGCGGAGTTACGATCTCCACGCCTTCCACGGCGCTCAACACCGAAATGGCCGGGGTGATCATCGCGTCCCCGAAGAACAGCGATGCGCCTCCAAGGCCGATGATCAAAAGTGTGCTTCGTATCCTGCCCGAGGCGGGAAGGACGAGCGACAGCAGGGCCATCGTGCCTCCTTCGCCGTCGTTGTCCGCACGCATGACGATCAGGACGTATTTTACCGCCACCACGAGGATGACGGCCCAGAACACCAGCGACAGCACGCCGAAAACGACATCCGGATTACCGGCGCTTCCGGATGCCTTCATCGACTCGCGGAATGCGTAGATGGGACTCGTACCTATGTCGCCGAATACGACCCCCAGCGCCCCGACCATGAGACCGGCACGCGCGGTATGATCGGCCTTTGCCTCGGTCGATGCGATGGGTGCGACGGTGTTGTCCGGCCGAGGATCGTTCATGGCATCCTCAGATCTTCACGTAGTCGGCCCTACGAAACAGGGTCATCACTTTGCCGACCGGCAAGGCGTGATCGCCGAAGGCGCCGGCGGCTGCATCGGCGGTTTGAAGATCGCAAGATATCCAACGCCACCCCGGAGCTTGTGGAAGCCGGCTTCCCGATATCCCACCGCCGCGAGTTCGCAACGAAGCAGATCGGGCGGCGTGCCGTGTTCGTCGGTCGGGCGGTCGAGGTCCACGATGCCCACTAGCGACTCCGGCTTCATCGACGCGGCAAGATTGAACAACAGCGCGAAAGGCTGTGCGATCTCATGGTACATGTGGATGAGAACGGCGGCATCGAGCGTGCGCGCCGGCAATCGCGGGTCGTGTTCTTCGCCGAGTCCCACCCTGACGTTGGTCAACTTGGCATTCAGCACACGTTTTTTCAGTGCAGCCAGATAAGCCGGCGTGATGTCCTGGGCAAACACTTCGCCGTGCGGTCCCACCGCACGCGCCAACAGCATCGTGTAATATCCACTCCCGGCCCCGACATCCGCCACCCGCATGCCCGGCTTGATGCCCAGCAGACTGAAGACCTGCCCGGTCTCGTCGGCGGAGCGCCGCTCATCCTCGGACGCCCAGATCGGACTGATGATCGAGGCGACCGGGCGGTCGGGCGCCGGGAATGCCTCGGCCGGCGCACCGGGCGGGGCCAAGGCGATAACCGGTTCGACGGCAAGCGCCATGCGAGGGCCGGCGCCCAGGACACCTACGCCAAGGAGTACACACACCAGCCCAAGTTTCCTACCAGCAAAGTCCGTCATCGATCTCTTCAGCCGAGGTGAGAAGCCGCTGTCGCCGTATAGCGATCGGATGTCCAAACGCCGGATAGCCCCATATGTTCACCCCGATTCCGGACGGAATTCGGTTCGGACGAAGAGGTTGAGACCGGTTTACGTCCTCGACCAGCTCGCCCACGAGGCGGTAGGCGGCAGCGTCCAACGGAATCCTTTTCGCAACTAACGTTTCCGTTATTTCAATTGAAAATCAGCGTCTTAAAACTATTTGTCATTCAGACGGCAGCGTTCAAAGCCGCTCGTGAACTACCGGCCCGCATTGCCCCAGAGGCTGGGCTTTTTGACAATTTGAACCCTGGCCCTGCCTCGTTGGCCTTAGAGGCGACGATGATGGCTGCCCGTTTATATCATAATCAACGCTGGTCTGATGATGACGACAATCTGCTGCGCTCCATGTGTGAGAGCGGCAAAAGCCTAACCCTCATCACAGCCAAACTCAAACGACCTATGAACGCGATACGCGCAAGGGCGGAAGACTTGCACATCAACATTCCCGGAACTGGTATTGCGATGCGTGGGAAAACGATTTTGAATGCCAGGCAGGAGTGACTCGGGGGGCTAGGTGCCGTGATTATCCGGGCGGTTGCGGCCCGGCGATGAAAGCCAGTCGCTCATATGGGAGAGGGTCTCCAATTGCCTGATCTTCTTCCGTACGGCGTCCATCTCAGGACCAGGGTTTAACGAAGCAAGTCTGGCCTCAAGCTTTGTCTTTTCGGACGCGATGTTTCCTTCAAATGTGTGGGGAGCGGAGCGGCGACGCTTCATGACACACCTCGTTTGCTTTGCGGGTCCTAACCGCAGGGTTTAAGCAAAAACGCAGCTTAATATGCAGATCCAATCGTTCGGTTCCGGGGTGCGAAATAATTTCGCATTCGTCGGCTGTCAATAACCTATCGCAATCCCGCCCGTACCGGTTTTGGGCGGTGGTTTCAGTAAGGCCAGCGCGCCGCTGTCAGCGGCCCCGGTGTTGCGATCCCCGCTTGCCGGGGCCGTTTAATATCTGCGCGGGCGTCAGTTACGCCTGCCTCCTCCGCGTTATGGCTTTTCTGACGCAGGCGGCAGCGTCTGATGGGGAGGACGACCCGGCCGCCATCCTGTGGCTCCTTCGTTCAATTACCCGTGAAGGCAACGGGACGTCTAAAATAGCGGTGAGGAGAGCATCGTTTTACCTCACAGAAGCGGTGCCTGAGTCCCATCGTTACAACTTCACGGAAATCAGCGGCCGCCGCTTCACCATGGGATACGGTACCCGGTACCTTGGGGAGGTCGATGAACCGTGGTCGGCATCTCCTCAAGCCGCCATCGTCCGCGCCGTCGAAAAGCAGCGCTTCGGCTTGCCACCCGGAGGTTGGTGATAACCCCCGTCCAGTTCGCAAAGAGCCTCAAGGATGGCGTCGATGCTGACGGGGGCCTTGAGTCCTTCCGGAGCCCCCAGCGGGGGGCAGGAAACAATTGCCGAAGCGGTGCCGGGGTGCTGCAGCGCCTGGAAGTCGAAGACGTTGTCGTCGGTGGCGGTCGTCGGCCGCATGGGATCTTCCATTTCGAAGACGATTGGGGGCGGCGGCCCGGCTTCAGACCGCCGCCGGAGCGTGTCGATCAGGCCGCCTTGGACTCGATCTGGTGCACGTTGGACTGCGACGCACCGTTGATGGCGATCCGCCGCGGCTTCATGGCTTCGGGGATTTCCCGGACCAGTTCGATCTTCAGCAGGCCATTGTCAAAGGACGCGTCCTTGACCTGGACGTAGTCGGCCAGATTGAACTGGCGCTTGAATTGACGGGTCGAGATACCGCGGTACAGGAACTCGCGCTCGGTCTTGTCGGTCTTTCCGCCTTCGATGGTGACGACGTTCTGCTCGGCGGTGATCGAGATTTCATCCGGCGAGAAACCCGCGACCGCCAGCGTGATCTGGTAGCGGTCTTCGGCGAGCCGTTCGATGTTGTAGGGCGGGTAGCCTTCGTCGGCGCCGCGCTGGGCGGTCTCGGCGAGGTCGAACAGACGGTCGAAACCGACGGTCGACCGGAACAGGGGCGAGAAGTCATAAGTGCGCATAGCCAGATCCTCCAAGGAGCAAAATGGTTAATAGCGGCACCGGACACGACCGGTGCCCGTTCAGGTTTCCGGGCCCGTCAGGCGCCCGAGAGCCACCTCGCGATGGCGATCTGGAAAATAAAAAAGCTGAATTTTGGTTTCAAGAGGGTTTGGACAAAAAATCAGCACGGAAAGCGATCGTTGTGGTCTCTCCTTCCTTCCGTACAAATATCGGGTTGGTCGAGATGCGTTGCGAGCGGCCGGCAACCTGCTCGCAGTGGCAACGATAGTTTTGCCGCAAGCCAAGGATTTAGTTTTGCGCTGCTGACGGGGTGATTACCGGTCCGGCGCGAATCTGGAACAGAATGAAATTGCCGGCATTGCCTCCGATATGAGGTTGGTGAATGCCGCTTTTTCACTTTGAGATTGTCAATGGTTTCAGGATCGAGGATCCGGTAGGTCTCAACTGCAAGAACGAGGACCAGGCAAGGACTGTTGCGCTCGACATAGCGAGGCACATCGCTACGGACGTCCCTAGTTCGGAGAAGCGAACCGTCGTCGTCTTGGACGACGAGGGCAGGGAGGTCTTCGCCACGCCGGTGCGTTTATGAGAGGCGTGTACCGACCCGCAGTGCGCCGGTTTCTGCGTTGCCCCCAATGTGACGGGATTTGCACGTCCCCTGGACCTATAGAGCGCATTAACTTTCAGGAAAAAGTGGCAATTCCCAAGTTTCCTTCCTGGAACCTTCGTTCCATCTGGGCATTTTCTGGGCAGCCGATCGCGGCTGCTGGGAGGATTTAATGGAACAAGCTATTCGACAAAATGGACAGGTAGATATGACCGAGCCGTCGGTGCCCGGAGTGTCCTGGGCGGCCGTTCTGGCTGGTGCAGTTGCATCCCTTGCCTTTACGCTGGTGCTCTTGTCTTTCGGCGCCGGCATGGGGTTTGCGGTGGTTTCGCCGTGGGGCAATTCAGGCGTATCCGCAACCACCTTCAAGATCGGAACGGGCCTGTACTTCATCGTCATGGCTATGATTTCGTCTGCCGTCGGCGGTTATCTTGCCGGACGGCTCCGGACAAAATGGGTTGGTGTTCAGACCACCGAGGTGCACTTTCGCGATACGGCGCACGGCCTGTTGGCGTGGGCCGCCGCCTCCGTTCTCGGCGCCGTGCTGCTTGCCTCGCCCGCAAGCACGTTGATCGGCGGAACGCTTTCGGGGGCAACGCAGGCTGCCGCCAACTCCGCGCAGTCATCCCCGATCGACGGCTATGTCGATACGCTGCTCCGTTCCGACACCCCGTCGGCACAAGACCAGCAGAACCCGTCCGAGACGCGTGGCGAAATGGTCCGGCTCTTCACGAGCAGCTTCCACAAGGGGAACGACCTCAACCCCGCTGATCGAACCTACGTCGCCAAGGTCGTCGCTGCCCGAACCGGGCTGAGCCAGGCCGATGCCGAGAAGCGTGTCAATGACGTCATCAAAGAGGTGAAGGCTGATCGGGATGCGGCACGCAAGGCCGCAATGCAGATCGCGATCTGGCTGACGCTGTCGTTGTTCATCGGCGCGTTTTCCGCCTCGCTCGCCGCGACAGAAGGCGGCGGTCTTCGAGACGGCACTTGGGGCCAGAAGGCTTACGGCAACCCTGTAACCAATCGCTAACCCACGAAAACGAAAGGAGACACTTCATGCCCATTCTGCTTTGGCTCGTCGGGATCCCGATTCCGCTGATCATTCTCATCATGCTGCTCCGCTGAGCGGAGCGGTCTCGCTAATTCATCTCAACACCTCAAACTAAGGGAAGAAACATATGACCAAGTATCTCGCAGCCGCTTTGCTGACCACGGCACTGTTCACCTGCACCGCATCGGCCCAAACCGCCACGAATAAGACCACCGATAGCGCCGTTTCGGCACACAAGGAAGGCGAGTGGCGGGCTTCCAAGCTCGTCGGCGTCGATGTCTACAACGAGGCGAACGAGAAGATCGGCGACATCAACGAGATCATTCTCGACAAGTCCGGCAAAGCCGCAAACGTCATCCTGGGGGTCGGCGGTTTCCTGGGCATGGGCGAGCACTACGTCGCCGTCGCCTATGACAAGCTGAAGTGGGTCAACGAGCCCGTCCGCACGTCGACCACCGCGCCCGCGACCGACAAGCCCACGGTAGGCGTCAACAATGCCGGCGCCGCAACGGGAGAAGTAAACCGTTCCAACCGACCCGTGCGCGCAGCCAACGAAAACTGGTATCCCGACCACGTTGTCTACAACGCGACCAAGGACCAGTTGAAGGCAATGCCCCAGTTCAAATACTGAACGGAATTCTGCCGCCCCGTAACTTGCATATCGGGGCGGCAGACCCACAGAGGTGCCCATGGCCTTCGAAATCGAGCAACCCGTCGATGCCGGTCCAAGTCCGGTAGTCGAACCCACCAAGCCGCGGCTGCTCGGGATCCTGGGTCCGGGCCTGATTACGGGAGCATCCGACGATGACCCGAGCGGGATCGCGACGTATTCGCAGGCCGGGGCGCAGTTCGGATACGCGCTGACCTGGACGATGCTCTTTACCTATCCCTTGATGACGGCGGTACAGATCGTGAGCGCCCGCATGGGGCGCACCACGGGCCGCGGCATCGCCGGAAACCTGCGCCAGCACTGTCCAGCCTGGCTGCTCACGGCGATCGTGTCATTGCTGCTGATCGCTAATGCCATCAATATCGGCGCGGACCTCGGCGCCATGGCCGACGCGTCAAGGTTGGTGCTCGGCGGTCCGCAGGTTCCCTATGTCCTGTTTTTCGGGGCGATCTGCATCGCACTTCAGATTTTCCTGCAGTACACCCGCTACGTTTCGGTGCTGAAGTGGCTGACGCTGTTTCTGTTCGCCTACGTGGCCTGCATGTTCATGGTGAAGGTGCCGTGGACGGAAGCCGCAAAGAGCCTCGTCATTCCCTCGATGCATTGGGACAAGGATTACCTGACGACCGTGGTGGCCGTTCTTGGCACTACGATCAGTCCCTATCTGTTCTTCTGGCAAGCCTCCCAGGAAGCCGAGGACGTCCGTACCGTCCCGGCCCGGCAGATCCTCAAGCGGGCGCCCCATCAGGGTGAAGGAGCGCTCAACCGAATTCATCTCGACACCTTCATCGGAATGGGATTCTCGAACTTCATAGCCCTCGCAATAATGGTCACCGCGGCTGCGACACTCCACGCTAATAGCGTCACCAATATTCAAACCTCGGCCCAGGCGGCCGAAGCCCTGCGGCCTATCGCAGGTTCGCTTGCCGAAACTATATTTGCCTTGGGCGTTATCGGCACTGGCTTGTTGTCGGTCCCGGTCCTTGCGGGATCCGCAGCGTACGCCGTCGGCGAAGCGCGGAAATGGCCCACTGGGCTTGCGCGTCGACCGATGGAAGCCAAGGCGTTTTACGCGGTCCTTTGCATCGCGACCATCGTGGGTATGATCATGAATTTCACGCCGATCGATCCGATCCGGGCTTTGTACTGGAGCGCCGTGATCAACGGCGTTGTCGCCGTTCCGGTGATGGCGATAATGATGTGGCTGGCCGCAGCGCCCAAGGTCATGGGAGAGTTTGCCATCGCCGGCTGGACAAAAGCGCTGGGTTGGGCCGCGACCGCCATAATGGCCGTGGCAGTCGCAGCCATGTTCGCTACGTCATGAGAATGGCGTCGGGGAAGAGGCTTATTCACACCCGGTCAGGATGACCCATCCCCCCGCTCTTTCAGCGGCCGGCCGCATCGGCGCAAAGCGGTCTGTGGCACTCAGAACAACTTCGGAGCCATGTTATCTTATCGCCGTGTCGCGTTCTTATTGCCGTATCGCGTTATTAGCTGCTCGCCGCGCCGCAGCTCCGGATACATTTGAGGTTTCCGTGGCTTTTTTCTCCGCGGCGTCTGAAGCTGCGGTAAACGTGGTTGTTAACGCGGATAAACCCGGAACGTTTTCGTCAACGTCTTCGGCCGCAGGATCAATAAACACGGCGATGATGTATGCCGATTTCGTTTTCTTGGTTAGCCGACGAACTGCATAGTGAAGTTTGGCATTGGAAGGACGATCAGCGTAGCAAATGCAGATGAGCTGTGTTTCGTCCAGGTTAAGTGAGAAGAACTTGGACACTGACATAACGTCGGATTGCTCGGCAGAAACGCCGTAGCCTCTGCGCCGAAGTACCTGCGCGAGAACAATCGCGACCGATTCATCGAGCTTGCTATATCCCGGAATGCAAAGGATAGACCTTGAAGCCTGCCAGGCTATAAAAATCCCTGTCGTTTGGTCGTCTGACTCGGTGGCCGCGAGCGCCGCGATGGGGGACGCTTCGTTAGAAGGCGGAGCTTCAATAGCCTTTACGTCTTCGTGTCCGTCCAAGTCATCGACCAATTCGCCGACCGTAGCCGTTATCCGGTCGAGCCGCTCGGCATCGAGGTGACCGAGCCGGTTGTCAGCTGCGGCTAGGCGCAATCCTCCGGTCAAAATTGTGTCGTAGTAGCTCTCGAGGGTCGCGGCCTTGAGGTACTCACGAGCCTGTTCCGCGGCTTCAATTGGATCCCCTGCCAGCAGTCTTTGATAGATGAGCTGTGCGGGTGTCAATGCCGGTTGATCGCCCAGCATGATGTGGAGAAACTGTAACCGGTCGACATGACGTCCGCCGACTACCAGACAGATCGTAAGCGGCGTCGCCAGCACCAAGCCAACGGGAC
>Ga0265314_10005697_pt1 | contig 11177 bp, 6 predicted proteins | sample 4126metaG_FD_203106 | JGI IMG/M metagenome (GOLD analysis project Ga0265314, IMG submission 203106) | Rhizosphere microbial communities from Carex aquatilis grown in University of Washington, Seatle, WA, United States - 4-1-26 metaG | ecosystem: Host-associated > Plants > Roots > Rhizosphere >... | reverse complement strand
GCCGTGCGAAGTGAATGGCGTCTGACCTGTACCGTTCACAATCTGCGAAAGCTCTACAACGCGAAAAAATCCAAGGGGAAGTAACGCACCCCTTCAGATCGCCGTGCCACAATTGGTCTATGCAACAGGCTCATACTAAGACAATTAGCCGATGCGTTTTGTCGACAAAATTTTCGTCGATACAACTCCTTGCATCAGATCGGATTACGGAGTTAATTTTTGAGGCATCGCAACAATTCGCGCAACTGAACCGAATTATTCCGCTTTTTCACTGCTTTCCGTGATCACCGTCGGTGCGGTTGCGCTGAGCATGCATTCGGCTTCGAGCACTTCCAAAGCGCGGCGAGCCGCGGCCTGTTCCGCTTCCTTTTTGCTGCGGCCGGTGCCGGATGGAAAAACGCGGTGACCCACGTTGGCGCAGACTTCAAACACCTTGTCGTGGTCGGGGCCGCTGCTGCCGATCATTCGGTAATGCGGTGTGACGCCGCAATTTTTCTGCGCTACATGCTGCAGCATGGACTTTGGATTGGGCTCGCCGCCGTTCGCAGCCACCGCGCGCATATCCGGATCGAGCACGCGCAGCACGAACGAGCGCGCCGCCTCCAGGCCGCCATCGAGATAAACCGCGGCCGCGACTGCTTCGAATAGATTTGCGTAGACGCTCGGCGGCAGCGGCTCGTGCGCCGGAAGGCCTTTGCCGAAGCGGCCGACATCGCGCAAGCCGAGCGATTCGGCGGCGCGCGCCAGGCCGGTGGTGCTGACCACCGCGGACTTCACCTGCGTCAGATCGCCCTCGCTCCAGCACGGGTGGCGCTCGTACAGCGCCTGCGCAATGCAGAGGTTGACAACCGAATCGCCGAGGAATTCCATGCGCTCGTTGTCACGGTCCTCTTCAGCCGTGCTCGACGGATGCGTCAGCGCGCGCTCAAGCAACGAAGGATCCTGAAAGAGATACCCGATGCGATCCTGTAGACGTAGAAACGTGGTGTTCGTGCTGCGAACAGTCAGCGATGTGTCAGGCGGCATGTAGTCTCAGCTCAGTGCGCCTGGCTGTTGGCTCTTTGCGTGGGCAAAGAGCCAAGAGCGAGGAGCGCGATCCTGTTTACGATCCAACCCCCACGCGGACACCTTATACGGGCTCGATTTTCGTGTCAACGATTCTCTTTTAAACTCCCGCGTGCTGCCGCGTCCGCTGAAACTTGGACGCAAAACCAGCGGCTCGAAATTTCTCATTGCATAGGCGCTAAAGGCACTGCGCTATAAATTTATTGTCGTCCTTTGGTAGCAGCGGCAAATTTTTTGATGAAGCGCCGATAATAATGTGTGAACTCTTTTCCGACGTAAAATTACTTTTGAATTTGCGTCGCGCGCTGCGCTGCGAGGGCGCTGCATGTGGTATTATTATAAAGGGGTGTTCCTCACGCGTCCGCCGCGAGGTTGATTAGAGGAGTCCATCCAATGGCAAACATATTAGTTGTCGACGACGATCGCTCACTCAGCACACTTTACGAACAGGAATTTGTCGACGAAGGTCACAACGTCGCGCTCGCCACGGACGGATTCGAAGCATTGAAGTATCTCGAAAACAACCGGCCGGACCTGGTCATCCTGGATATCGCGATGCCCGGCATGGACGGCATCGAGACGCTCTGGCGAATCCTGGGAAAGCATCGCACGCTGCCGGTGATTCTGAATTCGGCGTATTCGCAATACCAGGGCAACTACATGACCTGGCCGGCAAACGCGTACGTCGTCAAATCCGGCGATTTGACCGAATTGAAGGCGAAAGTGAATGAACTGCTCGGCGTGTTCGCCGCAAAATAAGCGGTGGAACGTTCAGTCGACATAGACGAACTCGTCCAGGTTTAAGAGCGCGCGGCAAAGTTCGAGCAGCGTGCGCTTTTCCAGGAACGTGACACACTTCGCGATTTCTGCTTCGTCCGGCGGGCGCTGCAGGGCCAGCAGAAACGCGCGACCGGCTTGCGCGGCCTTCTCGGCTCCAGCTTCTTTCTCCACGCGCTTCGCAAACGTGCGCGCACACTCCAGCGTGAATTCGTCATTCAGCAAAGCCAGCGCTTGCGGTGCGACCGTGGACACGTTTCGCCGCGGACACGACACCGCGTTCTCCGGCTGATCGAATGCCTCCAGGAACGGCAAGCGTGTGGTCCGTTTTTGAATCAGGTAAATGCTGCGCACGTTCAATTTCCCGGGCGCCGACGCATACCAGTGCTTGGTTTTCACATCGTTGTCACCATCGAGAAAAACGGGGTTGGCGTTGAGCACTTCGGCGGGGAGCGCCGGCCAGACCGGCGGGCCGCCGGCGGATTCCTGCAACTGGCCGCTGACCGCGAGCATCGCATCGCGAAGCTGTTCGGCGCTGAGCCGGCGAACGCCATGGCCGAAGGGCGGCGTCCCGGCCTGCGCCCCCTGGCGATACGTCGCGCTGGTGAGAATGAGCCGATGCAGTTTTTTCAGCGACCAGCCCTCGCGCACAAATTCCGCGGCGAGCCAATCGAGCAGTGCGGGATCGGAAGGGCGCGAGCCGGCGAGGCCGAAATCGTTCGGCGTGGCAACAAGCCCGGTGCCGAAGTGGCTTTGCCAGACGCGGTTGACGATCACGCGCGCAGTGAGCGGGTTCGAAGGCGACAGGATCCAATCGGCGAGCGTGCTGCGGCGCCCTGTGGATTTCTCGCGCTGCGCTTTTGCAAGCGCCGCCGGATTCGGATCGAGCGCGCTCAGGAAACCCGGCACGACCTCCTCGCGCGGCTCAGCGAGATTGCCCTGGAACAGAATGCGCGTTGGTTTGAGCGCATCGCCATCGGTGACGCACAGGCCGGTCGTGAACGCGCGTTTCTGGTCCTTCAATTTCTGGATCGCGGCTTCAACATCTTTGAAGACTGTTTTCTCATCGCCGCTCAGCGCTTTTTTCGCGTCATCATCGGAAACCTCGAGCTTTTTCTCGAGTTCGGCCGCTTTCTTCGTTTCATCGTCGCTGCGTTCAGCTTCGGGCATGCCGAGAACGTATTTCGCCGGATCGTCCAGTTTTGCTTCACGCTCCGTGCGAACACGGAACTTCGCCGACGCGAGTGCATCCGCACGCCTGGCGCGCGCGTCTTCCAACTTTGCGTCGAGCGCCGCGTTATTTTTCTCAATCTCAACCTGTTCGGGTTTCAAGTCGAGCGCAAGATCATCGCGAAATTTCACGCCCGCGAAGAATGCTTTCATTCGGTAATAGTCAGCCTGCGAAATGGGATCAGTTTTGTGGTCGTGACAGCGGCAGCAGGACATGGCCAGTCCGAGAAACGCCGCGCCGGTCGTCTCAACCAGATCGTTCATCATCTGATTGCGCACGCGATCCTGTTCGCCGAAATTTCCGGCGCTGTTGTCCCATGGGCCTAAGCGCATGTACGCGGTGGCTATCAGCGCGTCCTGCTCGGCGGAATCGTGCGGCGCGCCCGGAACAATTTCATCTCCGGCGAGCTGCTCGCGCACAAAACGATCGTAGGGTTTGTCGGCATTGAACGAGCGAATCACGTAATCGCGGAAGCGCCATGCCAGCGGACGGAATTCGTCCCAGTCGAAACCGTTGCTGTCGCTGTAGCGCACCGTATCGAGCCACATGCGCGCCCAATGTTCGCCATATCCCGGCGACGCCAGCAGGCGATCGACCAGTTTTTCGAAGGCGTCGGGACTTTTATCGTCGACAAACGCCTGAACGTCTTCCGGCGCGGGCGGCAATCCAGTCAGGTCGAAATAAACGCGCCGTGCCAGTGCCGCGCGCGGCGCTTCAGGGCCGAGCATTCCGCGTTTGGCGCGTACGAACGCGTCGATGGGATTTTCAGCGGGCGCTGTCAGGGCCGGCTTTACGGCCGCCAGCGGCTTGAAACTCCAGAGGTCCAGGCGCTGGCCGTGAAAGATCTGAACGATAGGATTGCGCGGGTCTGTCCACGCGTCGCCGAGGCGTTCGCCGGGTTTCACGGCTTTTGCGACGGGCGCAGAAAGCACCGGCCAGACCGCGCCGTCTTTGATCCATTGTTCAAGAACCGCTATTTCGGAGTCCTTCAGTTTCTCCTTCGGCGGCATGGTGCGCTCGTCATCGGCATGATGGACGAGCTTGATCAATAAACTGTCCTGCGGCTTTCCGACGACGATCGATGGACCGCTCTCGCCCCCTTTTATCGCGGCCTCGCGCGTATCCAGACGCAGCCCAGCCTTCTGTTTTTCGGGGCCATGGCATTTCACGCAGCGCGAATCGAGCACCGGCCAGACTGATTTTTCAAACAGCGAGATCTCGCCGGCGAACAACGTCGCGGCGTAAAACCAGCCGATCGTGAGCACAACCATCCGCATAGCGTTACTCGTAATACCGGCCAAATGGGTTCGGGTTGAACGCATTTATTTTACGGCCTCACCATTATAGTGTTGATTTCCCGAAAATTTGCTTCAATTTTTGTAATACATTTTTTCCGCATGCAGCAGGCCCGCGGTTCGGAGCGTCTTTAGTGTATGGGACCTATTCCTGATTCCTGCGGCTGTTCCAGGCGCGGTTTTCTAAACCAGCTCGGCGGCGGTTTTGGCGCGCTGGCGCTGTCGATGCTTCTACGGCAGGAACAGGCGCGCGCAGCCGACCGTCCGCCGGCGGTAAAAATCGATCCCATCAATCCGTTTCTGCCCCGCGCTCCGCATTTTGCGGCGAAGGCCAAGTCGGTCATCGTGATTTACCAGGTCGGCGGGCCCTCGCAGATCGACACCTTCGATTACAAACCTGAATTGCAGAAGCTGAATGGCAAACCGGTCCCACAATCGATTCGCGAGGCTCTGAAAAAGTCGCGGCATGCGAACGTGTTTGAAGGCTGCAAAGACGAATTGATGGGAAGCAGCTTCAAATTTCAGCAGTACGGCGCGAACGGAATGTGGATTTCGGAATTGTATCCCGAGATCGCGAAGCACGTCGACGAGCTGTGCTTCATTCATTCGCTTCAGGCGGAGAGCAACAATCACGCGCCGGCCAGCTACCAGTTTCACACCGGCGATGTTCAGGCGGGCAAAGCCAGCCTCGGTTCATGGCTGACGTATGGACTGGGTACCGAGAACCAGAATCTTCCCGGATACGTTCTGCTGTTCGAGGCCGGTCCGCTGGGCGGCGCCGCGAATTATTCGAATGGATTTCTGCCGCCGGCGTTCCAGGGAACGCGTCTGCGCGCGCAAGGCACCCCGGTTCTTGATCTGCTTCCAGCGAACGATTTGGCGGACGGTCAGCGCGACACGCTGGATCTTCTACACGACTTGAACATGCGCCACCGCGACGCGCGTCCCGGCGCTGACGAACTCGACGCACGCATCGCCAGCTACGAATTGGCGTACCGCATGCAGAGTTCGGCGGTGGAAGTGGGCGATCTGGAAAAAGAACCGCTGGAGCTGCGCCGCTCGTACGGACTGGAACACAAAGATCCGCAGGTCGTGAAATTCGGGCGAAAGTGCATGCTGGCCCGGCGCCTGGTCGAGCGCGGCGTGCGTTTCGTGCAGATTTACAACATGTTCGACAAGGATGGCTGGGATGCGCACGCGCGCGTGGACAAAAATCATCCGCCGCTGGCGCGCCAGACCGATCAACCGACGGCGGCGCTGCTGGCGGATTTGAAACAACGCGGTTTGTGGGATCAGACTCTGGTCATCTGGGCGAGCGAATTTGGGCGCACGCCGATGATGCAGGGCGACAAAGGGCGCCAGCACAACGCGGCGGGATTTACGGTGTGGCTTGCCGGCGGCGGAACAAAACCGGGGCGGATCGGCGCAACGGACGAAATCGGGTTAATGGCGGTCGACCAGCCGCAGACGTTCAAGAATTTCCACGCGACGCTGATGGCCGCGATGGGAATGCGGCACGAAGATCTTTACTATGAAGTGAACGGCCGCCCGGAGCGGCTCACCGGGGTGGCGGGAACGGCAAAGCCGATCCCGGGCGTTCTGGCGTAGACCTTCCCAGCGATTAGCTCACTGCTTCGGCGGTCTTTTCCTTGCCGGCGCGTTCTTCCTTCAAGCGCAACTTTTCCTGCAGCTGGCGCTTGCGCAGGCGGATCGACTTCGGCGTTGCTTCGACCAATTCGTCGTCTTCGATGTATTCAAGTGCTTCTTCGAGCGAGAACAGACGCTTGGCTTTCAGCGTGTCGAGATTTTCTTTGTTGGCCTGGCGCATGTTGGTCAAGTGCTTGGCCTTCGCGACGTTCACCGCGATGTCGTTGTCTTTGCAGTGTTCGCCGATGAGCTGGCCTTCGTAGACCGGTTCGCCCGGATCGACGAAAAACTCGCCGCGGTCCTGAAGATTCTGCAGCGCAAAGCCGGTGACCTGTCCGCTTTCGCTGGCCACCTGCACGCCTGTCGCGCGGCCGCCCATGTCGCCGCGGTGTTCGCCATATTCGAGGAAGCTGTGATGCAGAACGGCTTCGCCCTTGGTCGCGGTGAGCAGTTTGTTGCGCAAGCCGATCAGTCCACGGCTCGGCCCCTGGAATTCCAGGTGGCAGTGGCCCTGGTGCTGCGTCATGTGGGACATCACGCAGCGGCGGCTGCCGAGAAGTTCGATGACCTTGCCCATCGCGGTCTCGGGAACGTCGACGGCGATGGCTTCGATGGGCTCGAGGAGCCGCCCGTCCACTTCCTTCATGATCACGTGCGGCTTGCTGATCTGGAGTTCGTAGCCTTCGCGGCGCATGTTTTCGATGAGCACGCCGAGATGGAGCAATCCGCGGCCGGAGACTTTGAAAACGTCAGGAGCGGCGGTTTGTTCAAATTTCATCGCGACGTTGCGCAGCGCTTCTTTTTCGAGGCGGTCGCGGACCTGGCGGCTGGTGACGTACTTGCCGTCCTGCCCTGAGAACGGGCTGTTGTTCGACATGAACATCATCGTCAGCGTTGGTTCGTCAATCGGAACAGGCGGGAGCGGAGTCGGGTTGTCGCCGCCGGCCATTGTGTCGCCGATGTGGACTTCTTCGAATCCGGACCAGGCAATGATTTCGCCGGCCTGAGCGGACGGAACTTCGCGGCGGGCGAGGCCTTCGTAAATCTCCATCTTCGTCACGCGTTCGCGGCGGCTTTTTCCGTCCTGGCCGATCATCGTGTAGGTCTGGCCCACAGCCATGCTGCCCTGCGAAATGCGGCCGATGGCGATGCGGCCCACGTAATCGTTGTAGTCGATGTTCGCGACCTGGACCTTCAGGTCGGCTTTCTCATCGCCGCTGGGCGACGGAACGTGGCTCATGATCAGGTCGAAAAGCGGGCGCAAATCCTTGGCTTCTTCTTCCATCTCGCGCTTGGCCAGGCCCTGGCGGCCGATGGCGAAAACGTGCGGGAAGGCGAGCTGTTCGTTGTTGGCGCCGAGTTCCACAAAGAGGTCGAAGACCTGGTTGAGAACGTCGTGCGGGCGCGCGTCGGAGCGGTCGATCTTGTTGATGACGACGATCGGCTTCAGGTTGTGCTGGAATGCTTTGCGAAGCACAAATTTGGTCTGGGGCAGTACGCCTTCGGCCGAATCGACCAGAAGACAGACGCCGTCGGCCATGCTGAGCACGCGTTCGACTTCGCCACCGAAATCGCTATGGCCTGGCGTATCGATGATATTGATGCGCGTGCCCATGTAATTGATGGCGCAGTTCTTGGCAAGAATGGTGATGCCGCGTTCGCGCTCGAGATCGTTGCTGTCCATCACGCAGTCGGTGACTTCCTGGTTTGAACGGAAGGTTCCGGCCTGGCGCAGAAGATGGTCAACGAGAGTGCTTTTGCCATGGTCGACGTGCGCGATGATGGCAATGTTGCGGATGTTGCGTTCTGTGCTCATGTTTTCTTTCGCGATCTTACCTAAACAGGCCGCCCCTTTTTAAGAAAAGGGAGGGCCGAATCCCAAGAATTAATCCGGTAATAAAAATGAAAGAGGGCCTCCGCCACGGAAGGCCCCCAACTTTCCGGCGCCATCCTTATAGCAGGTTGGGCCGCAAAATCAACGGCTATATTTCTTGGAAAGATACGTAACACAAGAGCCCTAAAAAACAGAGTATATTGAGAACCCACTAAACTGGGTCGGAGATACTTCATGGCACGCGGCACCTTGAGAAAAGCGGTCATTTTTGCCGGGTTAGCGTTATTATGCAGAGTTTCATTGTCGGCGGAGGCCGGTTCTTCGGATTCCAGCGCCGCGCCCTCCTCTTATTTCTGGCGTGGCGACAGCACCGGTCGCTTTCCCAAGGCGACGCCGCCAACCGAATGGGACGGTGAATCCAAGAAAAATGTGCTGTGGTCGCTTAAGGTCGGCATCTCGAAGTTCACCTCCCCCATTGTTGTCGGCAACAAAGTGCTGACAGTTTCCGAGCCGGCCGATCTGCTTTGCATTGACGCGGCCAGCGGAAAACTGCTGTGGCAGAAGAACAACAGCACTTCGGAACTTCCCGCCAAGCCGGAAGAAAAAATTCCGAAAGGCACCACCAAGAATGCGACGCCGATTCCGATCTGCGACGGACAGTTTGTGTATGTCTCGTTCTGCAGCGGCGTCGTTGCGTGCTACGACCTCGACGGCAAGCGGCAGTGGATCACCTTAATCGAGGGCGCGGCGACGTCGGAATTTGGACGCAGCGCTTCTCCGGTTCTCGCCGGAGACAAACTGATCGTCGGCATTCATCACCTGATCGCGCTCGACGCGAAGACCGGAAAAGTGGCTTGGGTGAATGAAAAGGTTCCTGAAAAATTCGGAACGCCGGTGGCGATGAAAGTCGGCGCACTCGATATCGTGCTCGCGCCTTCAGGCCATATCGTTCGCGCGAAGGACGGCCAGGTGCTGGGCGCGATTCCGGAACTTCAGTATGCGAGTCCGGTCGTGAATGGCTCGATCGTTTATTTCACCGGCGTCGCGACGACCGCTTTGGAAATTAGCGCGGACGGCGCGGAGAGCGTGAAGACGAAGAACCTCTGGATCGCCGATCTGGAAGGCACGTTTTACGCGTCGGCTGTGTTCGACAAGGGTTTGCTTTTCGCCGTCTCGAACGAAGGCAATCTGTACATCATCGACGCGGCCGACGGCAAAGTTCTCGCGACGAAGGAACTGGAGATTGCTTGCGCGAACGGGCATTCGGACGTGCAGGCAAACATCTATCCGAGCCCGAGCATCGCCGGCGGGCGGCTTTATCTCTCCAACGACGTCGGCGAGACGCTCGTGATCGAACCGGGCAAGGAATACAAAGAAATCAAAAAGAACAAGCTGCTCGAAGGTTCCGGCGGAACTCCGGCCTTCTCTGGGAAATGTATCTTTGTCCGCGACGGCGAAAATCTGTTTTGCCTCGGCGAAAAATAATAGAGGAACCGCACTCATGCGACGCCTATCGTTCTGCACGCTCCTGGCGATACTTTTTACCTTTACCGCGTCTGCGGAAACCATCGTCGGTTGGCGCGGCGACGGCTCGGGATGCTATCCAGACGCCACTCCACCGGTGACGTGGGGACGCGTGAGCAAAGCGGTGAAAGGGTTGCGCTTCCAGGTGCAAAAGCCTGGCGCTGAAGCGTCCGGCAAGTCGATGGAAGACGGCGTCGTTCGCGAATGGCTTGTTCTCGGACCGGTGCCTGTTCCGGATGTGCCGAAGGCCATTGAAAAAGAAACGCTGCCGGGCGAATTTCAATTCGCTCCCGAAGAGAACGACAAAGTCGAGAGTCTCACCTGGAAAAAAGTCCAGGCAGCGACGTCCACGTTGGATTTCGCGAAGATACTCGGCTATCAGAAAAAAATGTACGCGTACGCGTTCACAAACATCTACAGCGACAATGGCGGCGAATTCACGCTCAACTATACGCACCGGCTCGCCGGTCGCGCCATCGTCAATGGAAAGCCGATCTATGCGAGCGAAGGCACGAGCGGCTCGCGCGTGAAACTGAACCTGGCGAAAGGCTGGAACAGGCTGCTTCTGAAAATCAGCTCCGATGACGTGGCGCAGTGGTGGGCCTCGCCGATCGTTTTCGCGCACACGCCGGGCGGATACGAGGAAACGAACATCACCTGGAAGACGCCGCTGCCCGGCACGCGCATTTACTCGCACACGCCCTGCGGAAACGGTGGCCCGATTATTGTGGGCGACAAGATTTTTATGGAAGTCGAACCGTCTGAACTGTTCTGCCTCAACAAAAGCGACGGCAAGGTGCTCTGGGTCCGCTCGAATCACTATTTCGACGCGCTGACGGAAGCCGAAAAGAGCGCCAACCCGGCATTCAAAGAAATCGAACCGATGGCTGCAAAGTGGAGCGCCATGAACGAAGAATTCGTGGCGGGCGCGGTCAAGACGCCGTTCGAACAGCGCGAGAAGGTCGAAAAAGATCTTCATCTGGCACTGAAAAAAATCGACCGGCAGCGCTTCACGCGGCCCGACAGCCAGGACGTCGGCTACGCGGGCTTCACTCCGGCCAGCGACGGAAAGTTCGTTTATGCGTGGTTCGCGTCCGGCGTGACGGCGTGCTACGACCTCGACGGAAACCGCAAATGGATTCGCATCGACAACCACGAAACCGTCGAACACGGCTTTTCATCGTCGCCGATTCTTGTCGGAAGCACGCTGGTTGTGTTCATGCGCGACCTGATGGCGTTCGACGCGGCGACCGGCAAGGAAAAATGGCGCGATCCGATCGTCGGTCCGGGCGGAATGAATCCCGAGGGCTTCTTCCACGGATCGTTCGCGCACACCCGACTCGGCGATGTGGACGTGGTCATTCCCTCCAACATCGGCATCTTCCGCGTCTCGGACGGAAAGCGGTTGTATTTCGACCAGAAGACCGCGAACAAGCAGGTCGTCGCCACCCCAGTCATTAACGATGGACAGCTTTCGATGATGTCGACGTTCAGCGACATGTTTTACAACGTCCTGTTGCCGAAGGCTCCGGCGGAGAGCGTCACGGTGACGAACGCGTTCGAAATCAAGATTCAGACGGCGCAGTTTCCGTTCTATTATTTGAACTGGCACACCGCTTCGCCGCTCGTCCACGAAGGCTTGATCTATTTGATGAACAACGCCGGCGTGCTGACGGTTCTCGATCAGAAAACCGGCACGCTCGTGTATCAGAAACCGCTTGATCTCGATCATTTCGAGGGCGCCAACGAAGGCCCGGCGCGCGGCCACGGCGTCAGTCCCATCCTGGCGGGCAAGCACATCTAT
>Ga0265314_10005695_pt1 | contig 11181 bp, 8 predicted proteins | sample 4126metaG_FD_203106 | JGI IMG/M metagenome (GOLD analysis project Ga0265314, IMG submission 203106) | Rhizosphere microbial communities from Carex aquatilis grown in University of Washington, Seatle, WA, United States - 4-1-26 metaG | ecosystem: Host-associated > Plants > Roots > Rhizosphere >... | reverse complement strand
CTTTTTCCATGAACTCGTCGAGACGCTTCTTCTGGTCTTCGCCGAGGTTTTCGAGATTCGGCGCGAAGGGAATTTCAAAACCGTTGTCGAGTTCGCATTCTTCGTAGGTGATCGCGTTGATCTCGGAGTCCTTCACCGCTTCGAACGGTTCAGGCGCCGCGGCAGGAGCCTGCGCAGCGAGCGCTCCGCCTGCGAGCAGCAGCGCAGCGAGCATCAAGGTCGCGGATCGATGGAAATGAGTCATGGCGCTTTAGTCCCCTCAACACGGAATACACCGGTCCAGACGCGGCGTCCAGTCGGTTGACGGGGCGGGGGCCCATCACTGCGCAGAAAGACGTTCCGTCAGGCGAAATCTTCACGCGCCAGAACGACTTCCTGCTGCGAACCGATATTAATCAGGAGGCCCAGGCAGATAAAGGCGCAAATCACCGAACTTCCGCCGTACGAGACGAACGGGAACGTCAGGCCGGTCGTCGGCAGCAGGCCCAGCGCGACGCCCGTGTTGATGATGACTTGCGAGCATAGAATCGTCACACAGCCAACGGCGATCAGACGGCCGGCCGGTTCGCGCGTGCGCGCGGCGATCCCGAGGCCGCTCAGCGCGGCGAGGAAGACGAGCAATAAGAGGAGAGCGGCGAGAAAGAAGCCGCCTTCTTCGGAGACAACGGCGAAGATGAAGTCGGTGTGTTTTTCGGGCAGCAGATTCAGGCCATTCTGCGACGATTCGCCCCAGCCTTTGCCCCAGAAGCCGCCGGATCCAATCGCGGCTTCGGAGCGCAGCAACTGCCAGGCGGCCCCGAGACGGTACTCTTCAGGATTCAGCCACGCGTAGACGCGCATTTTCTGGTAGTCGTGAATCACGGTGAACCACATGGCGACCATGCTGCCGCCGCCGACGAGAATCATCAGGGCCAGGTGCCACAAGCGCGCGCCGGCCGCGAAGAGCATCACGAAAATCACCGGCGCGAAAGCGAGAAATGTTCCGAGGTCCGGCTGCTTGAGAATCAGGACCATCGGCACCAGTCCCAGGATGAGCGGAATCGCGAGGCCTTTGAGCTGCTTGTAGCTGTCGCGGTACATCAGGTAGTGCGCGAGCGTAAGAATGATCACGGGCTTCATCACTTCGGACGGCTGGAATTTGAAAAAATACAGATTGTACCAACTGCGCGCGCCGTTGATTGGCCGCGTGAGAAACACTCCGCAGAGCAGAATCAGGCCCATCAGGTAAAGCAGCGGCGCGTGTTTCAAAATCGTCAGGTACGACACGCGTTGCAGCGCGTAAAAAATCGTGAGCCCCATTGCGACGAAGATGCTTTGACGGGCGAGAAATCCAGCGGTGCCGCCGGCGCCTTCCGGCAGGCCGCGCACAGCGCTGGCGATGAAGCACATGCCGATCGCGATGATCAGCCCGACGCAGCCGAGCAGAAAAAAATCGATGCGGCGAAGCCGGCTGATAAAATGAGGCTGGTCCAGTGCGCCAGCAACTGCGTTTGCCATGAGATCTCCGTAACGCATAACGCATAACACATAAAAAAACGGGGTTGTCGCGGCCGTTTATGCGTTATGAGTTATGCATTATTCTCCATTGCTCACTGCCGCCACGTCTTGCGGCGAGCCCGGGTTTTTAATGGGTGCGTTTTTCGTCCCGTAAACGTCTTTCAAAAATTTGTAGGCAACCGGCGCGGCTTTGTCGCCGCCATGGCCGGCTTCTTCCAGCATCACCGCGAACGCGACCTGCGGATTGTCGGCGGGCGCATAGCCGGCAAACCACGCGTGCGGTTCGGCGCCTTTCTTGTGTTCGGCGGAACTGGTTTTGCCCGCGACGCGAATGGAGAGCTCTCCATTTTCATGGAACGGCCGGTAAGCTGTCCCGCGCGCGCCAGGCGTGCCGATGTTGACGACTTCATCCAGTCCCTGCCGCACGATGGCGAGATTCGGCGGTGAAATGCCCAGCGATTTCGGCGCGGTGCTCGGCGCGTCGAGCCACACATGCGGCGTGACGACGTAGCCGCCGTTGCCCATGGCGGCCATCAGCACGGCGGCCTGCATCACGGTGCTCGTCATCTGGCCCTGGCCGATGGCGAGTTGAAAATCATTGCCGCGCGTCCAGCGCCGTGCTTCGGCATTGTTCGGAAATGTTTTCGTGCGCCAGGCGCGGTCGGGATAAATGCCGGAGCTTTCGCCGGGAAGATCGATGCCGGTGCGTTTTCCAAAAAACATCTTGGCGAACGGTCCGAGGTTCTCCACGCCGATGCGCGCGCCGATCTGATGGAAGGTCACGTTGCACGAGCAGCGGATGCCTTTCAATAAATTCACTGTGCCGTGCGCGTGGCCGGCATCGCAGTGAAAACGCTGGCCGCCTTCGTCAATGTACCCGGGGCACTCGAATGTTTCAGTCGTGTTCACAAGACCTTTTTCGAGCGCCACTGCGGCGATCAGCGACTTCATTATCGAGCCGAGCGGGTACTGTTCGCTGATGGCGCGGTTGAGCAGCGGTTTGCCGGGATTATCGAGCAGCTCTTTCAATTTTTCCTGGCGCTGCAAACCATCGCGCGGTGGGACGAAGAGATTCGGATCGAAATCAGGCCAGCTCGCCATGGCCAGCACTTCGCCGGTCTTGATGTCGATCGCCACGACCGCGCCCGGCTGCGACTGGCTTTTCAGCGCGTTCTCGACAGCTTTCTGCCACACCGGCGAAATGGTGAGCGCGACGGGCTGGCCTTCCTTTGGCTCGGTGTAGCGGCTGAATTTCAGCGCATCGACATCGTCTTTTTCGATCGGCTCCCGGAATCGGATACCGATTTTGCCGCGCAGGTAATCGTTCAATACGCGTTCGATTCCAGATTCGCCAATCGTTTTGTTTGGCAGACGATTTCGTGTGACGCTCGCGGGCATCCCGACGCCGAGCCAGAGCATTTCCGGCTCGCTCAAATGCATGCGCGGAGGACGCTCGCTCCAGCGCAGCGGTTCGCCCAGGCCCAGCGACGCGACGGTGAATTTGTCGTTCGCATTGAGCCGGCTGAGCAGCGCGTAGAGATCATTGAGTTCGTAAATGTTTCGTGGATCGACATTCAAAATCGCCTGCAGTTTGAACACGGTGTCATCATCGAGACTTTCGCGCAGCCGCGCCCAATACCGCGCGCGCGCCAGCGTGTTTTCGTTCAGCGAGCCGTCGTGACGCAGTTCTTCTTCTTCATCGAGCGACAATTCGCCGAGCGTTCCGAGGATGAAGCAGCCCGACGAGCCCTGCGGATACACGCGGCGCGTTGAAACGGTGCAGACGAGCCCCGGAAACGGCGGCTCTTCGATTGAAATCGTCGGATCGATGGATTTGCCGTAAAGTTGCCGTGAGTCGTGAAAAATATCTTCGTGCAGCGCGCGCAGCGTCAGCCAGGTTTTTTCGTCGATGCCGCTGACAATGCTGAGCGCCGCGCGCGTCGAGGCGCGGTCGCAGGCCACGGCGTAGAGCGCTTTGCGCAGGCCGGCGGTGATTTCGTCAGTGTCGCGCTTCAACGTTTTCGCGAGGTGCTGTACGTACGGTTCGTCGGCCAGCCGTGCGGTGAGTTTCTCAAAATCAGCTTCGCGCAGTTTGCGCAAGTTTGCGACTGTCGCGTCGTAGTTGGCATCGCGGACCTGCGGCGCGCGGTATTTCGGCCCGAGCGCGCGAATGGCTTCGACATCGACATGCTGCAATTTCAGACGATCGGCTCGAATGGAAATGTCGAAATACGGACGGTCCTCAGCCCAGACATTTCCGAAGCGGTCGTAAATCGGTGCGCGCAACGCGGGCACGGCCTGCGCGGAATCGTTGTCGCGATGCGCGAGCGCCGCATATTGTTCGTAGCGCAGCACTTGAAGTTGAAACAAACGCGCGGCGACGACGAGAAACGCCGCGCCGATCAGCGCGCTGATCACGCCAATGCGCGTTTTGAAAACCGAGGTCATCGCCGCCCGGGTTTTATCCACGCATCACCTTCCCGCGCCGCGCCGCCGCGAGTCGCGCTTCGGCGGCCCAGCGTTCGCGGACCGGAGTGGACATCAGGTTCAGGCCGTACATCCATTTGCCGCAGAGCCACGCAACCGGCAGGCCCCACACGACGCTCGCGAGGATCCACGCCAGAACTTTTGCGAACGCCTGGCCCCAATGCACGTCGTAGCCGCAGACGCGCCCGATGCCGATGTACAGTCCGTGGGCGAGAGCCGTTGCCGCGACGCCGCCGATCCACGCCGCGAGCAAATCGCCGCGCGTCAGTTCGCGCCATGCGGCCCAGAGGATGATTCCCGCCGCGAGCAAATAGCAGAGCGTGAGCAATCCGAAGCGGGCGGAGCCGAACAGATCGGCTTGAATTCCCATGGTGAAAATCGCGATGAGGCCGAATTCGCGCACTCCGAACGCGAGGGCGCAAAGGCCCATCAGCAGGCCGATATCCGGCTGCAGCATCGGCGGAATCAGCGCCGGAAACAGCGAGGTCTGCAGCAGCATCGCCGCGACAAAAAAAGTGATCAGGCAAAACGCGTAGCGCATCGTTGCTCCATCGTTTACTTCGTACTTCGCACGTCGGCCTTCGTACTTTTCGCCGGCCACGGAACTTCCGGCGGCGAATAGAGCAATACTTGCACCGTTTCAATCACGTTCTCGTTGCACGCAGGCCGCACGGATATCTCCCACTGCACATCCGATTTTTTCTTCGAGTCAATCACGGCGCCGAGCCACAGGCCGGGAGGGAACATGCCGTCGTAGCCGCTGGTGACGATGTTTTCGCCGGGTTTCGCGTTCAGTTCTTTGCCGATGACCGACATGCGGCAGAGTCGCTCTTCGCTCTCGTCTTTCGGCGCGATGGCGTGGCCTTGCAGCAGTCCTTCGACGCGGCATTCGCTCAGCCGCGCAGTGATGCTCATGCCGCGATGCGTCAGCAGCGCCACGCACGCCGCGTGCGGACCGACGCTGATCACGCGGCCGAGCACCGCGCCGCGGAAGAGCACGCCTGCATGCATATGCACGCCGTCAGCTTCACCGCGGTTGATCGCGAGCACCGGTTCCTGCCAGAGAATCTGGCGCGCAATCACGTCGGCGGCGATGTTGGGCGGAAGTTTTAGCGCCGCATCGCGCGCGCCGGATTCGGAGCGCATCTTTGCGAGTTCATTTTGTTTTTGCACCAGCTCCGCGGTCAATACATCGACCGCGGACGCGAGGGCGGGAGTTCCCGCGGGCGTCTTGGGAATTTCGACGACTGTCTTGTTCGATGCTGTAATCAACGCAGGTTCGGGCGCCGGATGGCGCGTGGCCGAGCCGCAGAAATTCAGCAGCGGGGTGAGCGCCGAGAGCGTGCGCGCACGCAGATTATTCACCTGCGCTTCGGGCACAAGGAACAACATCAGCGCCGCGAGCACCAGTGCTGGAAAAAGAAGGTGAGACCGCGCAACGTTGCGGGCCATAGATACGCTCTCAATTGTTTCAAGTTGCGGCGGAACGACCAACATTCTGTTTTCGGCTACTAAAGGAGGGGGCTTTAGGGAATTTTGGGAAGAAATTCGGGTGAAAAATTAAATTCTAGAACAACCCCTGCGCCTCTTCCGCATTCACTCCGCGCGGAACTTTCAGGCCGAGATGTTCGTATCCCTTGCCGGAGAGCATGCGGCCCCGCGGCGTTTTCAGGATATAGCCTTCCTGGATCAGAAACGGCTCGTACACGTCTTCGATTGTGTCTTCTTCTTCACCCACGATCACGGCGATGGTTTTCACGCCGACGGGAGTGCCGTGGTGGCTGGCGATCGCATTGAGAATTTTGCGGTCCATGCCGTCGAGGCCGCATTGATCGACGCCTTCGCGGTCGAGTCCTTTGCAGGCGATTTTCTGCGTGACGGTGCCGTCGCCTTCGACATCCGCCCAGTCGCGCAGGCGGCGCAGCAGGCGGTTGGCGATGCGCGGCGTTTTGCGCGCGCGGGTGGCGATCTCTTTCGCGGCCGCGGGTTCGATCAGCGAGTTTAAAATCGCCGCCGAACGCGTCACGATGCGCGTGAGTTCTTCCGGTGTGTAAAACGCGAGTTTCTGCGGGATGCCGAAGCGGTCCTGGAACGGCCGGCTGAGCAATCCGTCGCGTGTCGTCGCGCCGATCAGCGTGAATGGTTTTAAATTGAAGCGCACCGAGCGCGCAGACGGGCCCTGGTCGACGGGCACGTCGATGAAAAAATCTTCCATCGCCGAATAGAGGTATTCTTCGAACGCGGCCGGCAGGCGGTGAATTTCATCGATAAACAAAACCGTGCGTTCGGGCAGCGATGTCAGCAGGCCGACAAGGTCTCCGGGCCGTTTCAGCGCCGGAGCCGACGTGCCCTGAAATCCGACGCCCAGTTCCTGCGCGATGATCCGCGCGAGCGTGGTTTTGCCCAGGCCGGGGGGCCCGGAGAGCAGCACGTGGTCGAGCGCGCCGTCGCGTTTGAGCGCGGCCTTGACGTAGACCTGCAGATTTTCCTTGATGCGTTCCTGGCCGATAAAATCGGCGAAGCGCTGCGGGCGCAACGAGACTTCGATGGCGTCATCGTCGGGTGCGGCACTCGGATCGGCGGTTCGCTTGGCCATGATTTTAGTCTGGGAGTCTAGAGTCTTGGAGTCCGGGCGTCCAGTCAGCCGAAGCGCCTGGGATTTTCACGAACGATTTTTTCGATCTGCTCGAGCCGGGATTCGAGTTTGAACTTTTTCACCCACGCCATCAATAGGTCACGGTCGATTTTCTTGTTCAGGCGCAGAATGGCTTCAATATCGCTCTGATCTTTGCCACGAAAAGCCTGGAGTTTTAGAATTAAGAATGCTTCCGGACCGAGAACGCGAATGCGCGTTTCACGCACCTTCGATTCGATGCCAGTTGCATGCGCGAATGCCATGAATTCGGTTGTCGCCACCAGCAGATCGACATTCACGGGAGGCGCGTTGGGCAGTCCGAATTGAAATGGAATCCACCACCAGAGCGCATCTGGCGGCATGAAGCTTGGCAACTCATAGGCGTGCGGACGAACATCGCGCCCCGACATCTTTTCAATCAGCGGAGCCAGTTTTTCCTTATCTTCAAGAAGGAAGAAATCAACGTCATTCGTAGCGCGTTCGTGGCCGTGATAATTCATCGCCAGTCCGCCGCCCAGGACCCAATAACCTTTCCATTCATTCAAAGCTTCCGCGGACCGAACCAAAGCTTCAAATAGATGCCTGGGCTCAGGAGAGTTTTTTTCATCCATGCCATATTTCTCCACGTCTTCAGCAGCCGTATTCGCACGCATTTCGCGGCCAATTAGATAACAGGCCTCATACAACCCCAGCCATCCGTCCAGCGCTTTGCGCATGCGGGGGTCGGGCGTTTCGATCGTGGGCGTGATGTAGGTGTAGGATTCGGCCATCTGCTTATCCCGTGTAACGCATCGCGCGCTGAATCACGTCTTGCACGGCCGGGCGTGTTTTGCTCGCGGCAGAAAGTTCGGAGAACGCGCGCTGCACGGCCTGCAGCGCGATGTCGGGCGGAACTTCCTGAAGCTGCATCACGGCCTTTACCGCGAGATCGGCTTCTTCGTCGATGCCCGAAGCGATCGCGGGTTTGGCGCCGAGTTTCGCTGCGACAGCCTTGCCCGGTTCGGTGGCGGTGGTGCTCGCCTGGTGGATCAGGATCTTGCCAAGTTCCAGCACGATTTTTTTCGCGGTGCCTTCGCCGACGCCTTTGATGCGCTTGAGGCTGGCATAATCGCCCATGCGTATGGCCTGCTGGATGTCCTGCACGCGGCCGCCGCTCAGCACCGTCAGCGCCATTTTCGGTCCGACGCCGCTCACCGTCATGAGCTGCAGAAAAAATTCGCGTTCGGCCGGGGTGAGAAATCCGAAGAGCGTGTGCGCATCGTCGGTGACGTGCAGGTACGCCAGCAATTTCACGCGCGCGCCAAGTGCCGGCAAAGCGCCCGATGTCGAGATGGGGATGCGCAGTACAAAACCCACGCCTCCGGCATCGATCACGGCTTCGGAGGAGGTTTTGGATTCAAGCGTGCCGGCGATGTGGTTGTACATGTAAAGGCTCGTAGCTCTTGGCTTTTAACTCGTCGATATCTGCGCAGGACGCAGATTAAGAGCTAAGCGCCAAGAGCCAAGAGTAATTTTCAGTTTGGCAATTCATATATCGTTGGACCGAATCATTTAAACAGGCATTAGCACTTCAAGAATGCGAAATGGATGTTTACGCAATCTTTTCTTCCATTTCATGCATAAAACAGTGACGCCATACGTCATAATAAGTAGAGACGTGTATGGGAATCCCCGGTAAGGAGGGGCGTAATATGGATACCATCGATTTAACTTCCCGGCGAGAATCAACTTTTCTACGTGTGCGTTTGCGCTTCGCAGAAGGCGACGCTTCGAAGCTGCGCTCGCGGCTGAGGCTGCTTGAAGACGACGCCGACCATCTGCGCGACCGGCTGCGCTTGATGGAGCACGAAATGGCGAAACTCCGCGAAGATTTCTCGCAAGCGAGCCAGTCGGGGTTGCACGCGACGTAAATGAACGCAGGTCGATTGTACTCCGCCAAGCACAAGTATCGTCGGTTTCAACGTGCCCGAGTTATGGCGTAGAGAATACTACTCCGACGACCAGCCCTGCCAACGCTGCCGAACCACCGATATAAACCAACCCCATCAGAATTTTTCCAGGAAGCGGAAGCTTGCCGAATTCATTCATCGGGAATTTAAAGTATCCTTGATGTCGCGCGATCGTGCCGGCGATCGCCATAACCGCAGCCCCTGCAACCCCGAACCCACTGGCACTGAATCCGTACAATATCAAAACGACTCCCAGAAATTGAATGAATATCAGCGCCGTCAACGCATTCGGACTGGCCGTGATGTTTGGATTGCGCTGTGCTCGTCCTTGAACAAACAGTGCAACCATGATGACGATCGAGCCTGCTGCAGCCGCAAGATCGCGCATGGACCAAGCATCTCCTTTAAATACGTCTCTGGTCGAAAGGAAAGGAATATTGTCTTACCACCCCGGCGGCAAACTCAGTCGTGCGGCATGTGTCGAATGATTTTCGGAATTCGGTCGCGTGGGCTTATATGCCGGCGCGCTAAGCGCATCGTCGGGAACGTAGATCGCCAACTCGTTTTCATCCCACGCGAGAATCGCGTCGCGACCGTCGGCGCAATACGCGGTCGCGACATCGCAGCACAGGCTCGGGCCGCTGGCCGGAGCTTCGACGACGAGATTTCCGTGACCCTCGAGCAGTCCTGCGCCGGGCGCCATGGCGTACAGAACAAATTCTTCGGAGCGGCCGGTCCAGTTTACGGGCGCGCCGCTTGGGCCGAGCGCCGGCAATTCTTTCGACCACAGTAATTTCCCCGTTGCGTCCTGCAGGCGAAAGAGTCCGCCGCTGACCGTCAGGATCTGCAGGCCTGGCAGATCGGCGCGGAATTTGGCGATGCTTAGACGCGATGCCGGACCGCTGCGCAGTCGCGGCGACTCGCCGGCTGGCAGCGGAGCATCGAGGCCGCGCGCATTCGCTAAAATCAGTTCGCCGTTCGCGCAGAAAATCAGTCTCTTGTTTTCTCCGCCGGGATTCAGCGGATCGACGATCGCGGCGGCGCTGACAAAACCGCCGAGCGGCAGCGACCACGCGCTTTTACCAGTGTCGTCGAGCAGCGTTGAACCCGCGAGAATCTCGTCGCGGCCGTCCGCGTCGACATCGGCAATCCACGGGTAGCGGCCGTGATTGCCGCGATGGCGCAGAACCGGCTGCAGCGGCGGGGAACTCAGCGCGTCTAGAATTGCCAGGTGATGGAAATCGTCCTGCACCAGAATTTCGTGGCGACCGCCGCTGCCTTGCGTGTCGCAGAACGCGATCGCAGCGACGTTCATGTTGAGCGACTCATCGCCCCACGGCGCGCCGAAATTCGAAGTCGCGTCCTTGTAGTCCGCTCCGACCGGAAGCTTGGACATGTCCGGCGTGCCGGCGCTGAACAGGATTTTTCCGCTGCGGCCGTCGCGGATTTGGACGTCGTTTCCGAAGACGCAGACGATCACGCGGTTGCCATCGCCGTAGAGATCGTGGATTTGAAAGGGAAGGTCGGGAGCGATTGGCGCATCGACTCCTTTCCCTACCCCCTCCCGCAAGAGGATGGGAGACAACGGAACGGTGCCGCTGGCTTCTGGCACGCCGGCTTGCCACAGAAGATTTCCGTCGAGATCGAGAACGGAGAGACACGTCAGGCGCGTCATGCTGTACTTCGATGCAATCGCGGGCGAGCTTTGTGCGACGATGATTTCGGGGCGGCCGTCGCCGTTGATGTCCGCAAGGCGCAAATTTCGGCCGTGCGCGAGACCATTCAGCGGCACGCAGCGGTCGCGGCGCATTTTGGGAACGCGCGCGCGCAGTTTTGTGAGTTCTGCCGCGGTCGCCGCCTGCGCGGTGTTGATGCGCGTTGCTTCTTCGTTTGTGCTTTCGACAGTAAATGGTCCGAAGCGCGCGGCGACATCGGAGATAAGCCCGACGCGTCCGTGTTTCCGCGCGCTGCCGATCGTGCCGCGGACATGGGTTGCTCCGGCGTAGGGACCAGCGACACCGTGGGCCTGGTTTCCGGTCACGGTGAGCGTCAACGAGAGCGATTGGCCGAGACAGAATTCGAGCGGCCGCGCGTCAAGCACTTCAAACGATCCGCCGCGGCGTTCGAGCAGTTTCACCTGGCCGTCGCGGTCGAGAACGAGCGCGAGGTAATTTTGCGCATCAATGTAGCGCGCGATCACGCCGCAGAAGCCGCCGGCGGGGCTGGCCTCGTCAAAAGAGAGCGGCGTCACGACCGCGCGCAACCGGTAATCGCCCCACGCGTCGTCGCCGGCGAGCAAAATCCGATTTTCGCACAGCGGACTGGCGCCGACGGCTTCGATGTACTTTCCCAGTCCGCGTTCAATCACGCGAAAGCACGCCTCGGGCTTCCAGCTGGAATGAGCGACCGGTATGGAGAGGCCGCCAGAAATTTCTGCAAGCGGCAGCGCGTAGATTTCAGACTGTGCGGCGTTTCGAAAGGGCAACGACCCCAGCGGCAGTGCGCTGAGGTCGTTGTGGTAAAGCGTGTGATTCAGATTGGGTTCCGCGTCTGCCATGACCGGAAGCATCGTAATGCAGCGCTCAATTTTTTGATACGGCTTCGCGATGAAAC
>Ga0265314_10005694_pt1 | contig 11184 bp, 11 predicted proteins | sample 4126metaG_FD_203106 | JGI IMG/M metagenome (GOLD analysis project Ga0265314, IMG submission 203106) | Rhizosphere microbial communities from Carex aquatilis grown in University of Washington, Seatle, WA, United States - 4-1-26 metaG | ecosystem: Host-associated > Plants > Roots > Rhizosphere >... | reverse complement strand
AGGCTACGGCGCGTATTACGGCTACGGCTCCGACGTGCATCACTTGAACAGTCCCGCGTTGCCCGGGCGCCGGCACTGAAGCGGGGTACCGCGAATGGCCGGGCCGGGCAAGCAGAAGCACCGCGCGATCGAATCTGCCCTTCTCGAATTCGAACGCGCACCGACCCGCCATGCCGTCGAGCGGCGCGAGCCCGCGACGTTGTTCGATTCGCTGCGCGAAGTGCTCTTGCTCGCGGACAAGCGCAGCTTGCAGGACAGTGGCCCCCCGCCGGCTGCGGCCGTTGTGCAAGCCGCGCGCTTCTTCCTTCGCACAGCGCTGCTGCGCACACAGGCAAATCACTATGCGCTGCTTGGCTTGCCAACCAGCGCCGATTCGGCAGCGGTCAAGGAGCGGTATCGCTTGATGATGCGCCTGCTTCATCCGGATTTCGTCTCGCCCGCGCAGGCCAAAGACTGGCCTGCGGATGCGGCGTCGCGTGTGAATCTTGCCTACGAAGTGCTGTCCTCGCCCGAACGCAAGCATGCGTACGACTCGGAACTCTCACCGCCGCCCCCGACTGCGTCGTCACCGCAGAGAACAGCCGTGGCGACGTCGACCCGAGCAGCAACGAACTCACCTGCCGCACAAGACCCGCGCCGCTTGCTGCGCACGTTGGCGATGGGGTTCGGCGCCGTCGGCGGACTCGCGGTCATCGCGATGTGGGCCTCGTCGCAAGGCGATGGCGAATCGCTGGTGCAACGCGCGATGACGCGTCCTCTTTCGCATGTCGCACAGACTTCCACGAGTCCCGTGCAAGACAGCCCAACCTTTCCTGCAGTCAGCAGTTCCACGAACGAAAACATTTCCGCACCCATGCCTAGATCCGATTCCACAGGGCTCGCCGCCGCGCTCATCGCTGCGCTGCCTGCTTTTCTCGCCTCCTCCGCAAGCCTTCCGGCAGCAGCGGCCCCGGTGGAGTCCAAATACATCGCAGTGACCGCGACCGCGCCGATGGCCCCGCCAGCATCGTTCACCGTTGCAGCGCCGATGCCGCCCGCGCAGCCAGTCGCGCCACCCGAGACGCACGCGGAAACGGCAATGGCCGCTCCTCCGCCCCCACCCGCGCCTGCGGCGGCGCCCGTGCGGCCCCCACCCGTCGTTGCACAAGCCGAGGCTGCGTCTGCTGCCGTGCGCCCTGCGTCGTCCCCGGTTTCGGCCGCCATGACAGAGGCGCAGGACCAACTCATGCGCATCGCGGGCGAGATCGAAACGGGTTGGGGCGACAACGTGCTTTCGGGCCTCGGGTCGTCCGTTCGCGGCACACCCGGCGCACAAGCCATTGCGCGACAGTTGGACTCGCTGTGCGAAGGCGCGCGGCCGGTGAAAGTCGACCACGCCGATTTCCGCGGCGAGCTGCGCGACGGGAAGCTGTCCGTCAACGGCGACATCCTGCTGCGAGTGCGCGACGTGACCACGCCGACGCGCCAGTTGTTCATCCACGCCGAATTCACTCGTGTCAACGGCTCGCTCGTGCTCACACGCATCGAGCCCGCGGCCCACTGAAGCCATGCCCGCCAGCACGTCGCGCATCATCGCCAACACCGCCGGTTTCGGCGCGTGCTGCGCAGCTGCGCTCGTGCTCGCGGCGGCCAGCCTGTCTGCGAATCGCGAGCGCACGTGTACGTTGCAGGAATCGCTCGGCGCTTCGATGTGCGTGCAGCCGGTCGCGGGAAGCGCTGAAGAGCTCGACTCGCTGCGCGCGCGGATCTCGCGCAATCCCGGCGACTCCAACGCATATGCGGCGCTCGCTCTCGCGGATCATTCGCCGCAGCGCGATGCGCTCCTCGCAACTGCATCGCAACTCGCGCCGCGCGACCCCAACGTGCTTTTGCAGCGAGCGGCAAGCGCTTTCCAGCGTCACGACTGGCCTGCCGCGGTCGCGCCGCTCGTCGAGCTCGCGGGCGGTCGCGACGTGTCTCTGGCCGCGCAATCGCTCGCGTACCTGGTCGGCATCGGGCAAGGCGCTCTGCTCGAACCCTATCTTGTGCCCGGCAGCGAATGGTTGCCTCGCCTGCTCACGCAGCTGCGGGCATCGGGTGCGCCGCTGTCGACTGCGTTGCCGATCACGATTCGCGCCTCGCAGCTCGGCGTCATCGGCGAAGACGCGGTGCGTGCCTACATGCGCGATCTCAAGGCGGCGGGCGCATGGGCCGACGCGTATTCGCTCTGGCTGTCGCTGCATGGCCGGTCGCTGCCGATCCTTTTCAACGGCAGCTTCGACGAGCAGTTCGAGACCGAGGGCTTCGACTGGGAAGTGAATGCAAAGGTGCCTGCGCGGCGCGCGGGCGTGCTCGTGGTGCGCAGGCGCGCGGAAGATCGCGGCGGCGTGCTCGACCTCAAGTTCACCGGCCGCACGATCGAAGTGCCGATCGTCAAGCAGTATCTTTTCATCGGGCCGGGCCGGTATCGCCTGCGCGGCGAATACGCGGCACGCCAATTCCGCTTCGAAGAGGGCCTATCGTGGGCGGTGCATTGCACCAAGGGAACGGCCGGCATGTCGCAGCCCCTGCTCGACACTTTGGGCGAATGGCACCCGTTCGATTTTGAGTTCCGCGTAGGCCCCGAGTGCGGCCTCGTGGCGTCGCTGCAGCTCGAACCCGCCAATGGCGCCGCAGCGGCACTCGGTGCTCGCGGCAGCGTGACTTTCGACAATTTCACGCTGGAGAAACTGGCCCGATGAACCGCCCCCTCCAATTGACCCCTTCCGACCCATCCCCTATAGTCGAGCCGCCCGGTGGCTCGCGCCGGAGTCTTCCCATGCGTTCCAATCTTTTTGCATTTTTCACTGCCGCTGCTCTTTCGTCCGTCGCGCTGGCACAGACAGCCACGGTCACCGAACTTGGCCAGGTCTCCGTGGTGCGCGGCCTCGTCACCATGAGCCTGGGCTCGTCGGTCGCGACTGTGCAAGTCGACACGCCGATCTTCGACGGTGCCCGTTTCGTGACCAGTTCATCCGGCGGCGCAACCTTGAAATTCTCCAACGGCTGTACTCTCGAGCTCAAGCAAAACGAGTGGGTCATGATCGACTCCACCCGCGACTGCCCGGACCTCATCGCTTCAATCCAGTCCACGGTCGAGCGCGGTGCGGGCGCCGAAATGCTCTTCGCGAAGGACGCCTTGCCGCTGGTGGGCGCTGCCCTTCTCGCAGGTGCGGTGGTCAAGCTGCCGAATCCCGAGATCACGCCGCGGCCCCGGTGACCCGCCCAGGCAACGGCAGCGAAACGGCGGGGCTTGCAGGCCCCGTCGCTGTTCTGGGCTGCATGGTTTTGCTGCTGCTCGCGCCGCTGCCGCGCGGCAGCGACTACTTCGCGGCGCTCATCCCGCTCGAATTCATCAGCCTCTTCGTGCTGCTCGCGCTCGTTGCGCGCGCGATGCTCCAGCCCGATCTCATCGCCGGTGCGGCACGTATCGAGTTCACGGTGATTGCGCTGGTCGCGTCGCCGCTGGTCATCGCGCTTGTGCAGCTGATGCCGATCCCGGTTTCGTGGTGGGAACACTTGCCGGGTCACGCAAGGTACGTCGAAGCTTTGCGTTCGATCGGCGCCCCCTCTGTCGATTGGCGCCCTATCTCCCTCGCTCCCGACGTCACACGCGCTTCGCTGCTCGCGGGTTTGCCGCTCGTTGCCGCATTCGTCCTGGCGTATGTCGCAACGCTGCGGCAAGTGCGCTTGCTGCTGCGGGCCGTGGTGGTGCTTTCGTTCGCCGAAGTGATGCTCGGGCTGTTGCAAGTCTCTGGTGGCGAACACTCGCCCTTCTACTTCGACATGCTGACCTACGGCTCGCCGATCGGATCGTTCGGCACGCGCAACGAATACGCCAACATGCTTGCAATGGTCCTGTGCACTTACGTGTGGCTTGCCTACGATTCGATCCGCTACAAGCTCCACCTGCAACCCGGCTCGCCGATGAAGTCGGGGCGGTTCAGCCACCGCCATGCGATCGCATCGTGGATCGCGGGCGGGCTGGTGCTCGTGGTGGGCATCCTCATGTCGCGATCGCGCGCGGGCGCCACCTTCGGTCTCGGCGCCGGCATGTTCGCACTCGTGGCAGCGGGCCTGCGCGTGTTCGGCTGGTCGCGCGGCTGGCGCTTTGCGCTTCCCGTCGCGGTGCTGCTCATCGCATCCGCAGTCACGATGATCGGGCTCGACGCCGTGTCGTCCCGCGTCACGGGGCAGCAGCTGAACGTCGCGGCGGGCTTTCGCACGGAGCTATGGATCACCAGTTACCGCGCGGCGCTCGACTTCTTCCCGTTCGGCTCGGGCTGGGGCACGTACGACATCGTGTATAGCGCCTACCAGACGCCCGCAATCGTCGGCTATGCCAACCACGCGCACATGGACTACTTCGAAATGTTCCTCGAAGGCGGCGTGCTGTTCCTCGCGTTCGCGGGCTGCTTCGTGTGGCTCGCCGCGCGTCGCTCAGCTGCACTGGTGCGCGGAGCGATTGTCCGGCGCAAGCTCGATCGCGAATCCATGCTCGCGGCGCTGTGCGGCATCGGGCTGCTCGGGTTCCTGATGCACGCAGCAGTGGACTTCCCGATGCGCGTGCCGGCCAATGCGATCTTCGCGTGCCTGCTTGCCGGCGTCTTCCTGCGGCCGTTGCCACCTCCCGCGCCGAAAGCGGTGCAACAATGAGCGCGCCATGAAACTCCTCGTCTTCGCCGGCAGCACCCGTACCGGCTCATGGAACCGCAAGCTCGCGAAAATCGTCGCTGCGATGGCGCGCGCTTCCGGCGCCGAAGTCACGCACATCGAGCTCGCTGATTTCGACATCCCCATGTACAACGCGGATCTCGAAGTGCGCGGCACGCCGCCCGACGTCATCCGTCTCAAGGAAGTCATGCACGAGCATCCGGCGTGGATCATCTGCACGCCGGAATACAACGCAAGCTATCCGGCGCTGGTGAAGAACACGCTCGACTGGGTCTCAAGCCCGGTGGTGTCGCACCCTTTGTGGAACGACGATTTTCGCGCGACGCGCGGCAAGGTCGTGGGCGTGCTCAGCGCATCACCGGGCGCGCTGGGCGGCATCCGTTCGCAAAGCCACCTGGTGCCGCTGCTGTTCAATCTGCACTGCTGGGTCTGCCCGAAGGTGTATGCGCTATCGCGTGCGGCCGACGCGTTCGACGCCGAAGGCCAATTGGTCGCCGAGCCGGCGAAGAAAAACGTGCAGGGCGTCATCGACCAGGTGCTATGGGCCGCACATCGGTTGACCGCCGAGTGACACGATGATCCCCACCGCCGAGAGTTGGTTCGGCCGAATGCTGCGGTGGCCGCTGCGCTTCGTGCCCGCGATGACGCCGATGCGCATTCGAAGCGGGCCCCTCGCGGGCAATCAATGGCTGTCGACGGCGGCGACGCACGGCTGCTGGATCGGCACATACGAACGCGAACTCCAGTTGCTCATGACGCAGCTCGTGCACCCGGGCCAAGTGATGTACGACGTCGGCGCCAACGTGGGCTTCTTCACATTGCTTGGCTCGCATCTGGTGGGGCCGAGCGGAAAAGTGATCGCGTTCGAGCCCTTGCCCCGCAACGTCGAACTGCTCCGGCGGCACATCGCGATGAACAGCTTGGACAACGTCACCGTCGTTGCCGCGGCCGTCGGCGATACCGCGGGCACGGCCTTGTTCAATGTCTCGCCGTCGCCGTCGATGGGCCGACTCGGATCGACGGGAGAACTCAGCGTCGAAGTCACGACGCTCGACCTGCTTGTCGGGCGCGGCGAGGTGCCGCCGCCCGCGCTGATCAAGATGGACATCGAAGGCGGCGAGTCGCGCGCGCTCGCCGGCGCGGCCCAGACGCTCGCGCGCTTCCGGCCCGTCCTGCTGCTGTCCACGCATGGCGCCGAGCAGAACGATCTATGCTGGAAGGCAATGGAACAACTCGGCTATTCCGTCCACATGCGACGCGACGGGCGGGTTGACGGCCAGTACGAGCTGGTGGCCATGCCCGGGACGGCGCAGGCACTGTCAAACGCTTGACAGCGCCGCGCCCATAGACGATCAACAATCCTTCGGCTTCAAGGAGTTCCCCATGGAAATCGCTTCGCTCAAACAAGTGGTCAGTGCCGAGGAGTGGCAAACGCGCGTGGCGCTGGCCGCGTGCTACCGGCTCGTTGCAATGTACGGCTGGAGCGATCTCGTGTTCACGCACATCAGTGCGCGTATCCCGGGGCCGGACCATCACTTCCTCATCAATCCGTACGGGCTGATGTTCGACGAGATCACGGCGTCGTCGCTCGTGAAGGTCGATCAGCAATGCAACAAGTTGATCGATTCGCCCTTCCCGGTAAACCCCGCGGGCTTTGTGATCCACAGCTGCATTCACGAAGCGCGCGAAGACGCCGGCTGCGTGCTGCACACGCACAGCCGCGCGGGCGTCGCGGTGAGCGCGCAGAAAAACGGCCTGCTTCCCATCAGCCAGCAAAGCACGGTGATCCTGCCCTTCCTCGCGTATCACGACTACGAAGGCATCGCGCTGCGCGACGAAGAAAAGCCGCGCCTGCAAAAAGACCTGGGCCGCGCCAACTTCCTCATGCTGCGCAACCACGGCTTGCTCGTGGTCGGGCAGACGATCCCCGACGCTTTCCTCAACATGTATTTCTTCGAGAACGCATGCCGGATCCAGCTCGATGCGCAAGCGGGCGGCGAGCTCACGATGGTCGACCCGCGCATCCTCGAAGGCATGGAACAGGTGCTGCGCAAGGGCAGCGCCGGGCAAGGATCGATGATCGCGTGGCCCGCGCTCATCCGCAAACTCGATCGCGCGGACCCGAGCTACAAGACCTGATCGCGCAGGCCTTCGCTCATTTGCCGAACAGGCCTTTGAGCTTTTCGCCCAGCTTGGCGCCCACGCCGGTGCCGATGCCGGGCGCAATCGCGGTGCCGATCGCCGCGCCTATGAGCGCGCCGCGACTGAGCGTGACCGTAGGCGCATCGAGCGTGCCTCCGACAACAAGCGGCACGCCCAGCGCCGTGCCTGCCACTTGCTGAGCAAGGTTCACGTTGACGCTGCCGTTCAAACGCTTTTCCGCATCCATCGTGACGTTGCCGTTGGCCGAGAGAGCACCTGAAGAAGCAACGAGGTTGTTCAACTCAGCCACGCGGCCGTGAGTGACGAGCTGGCCCGCGAGCGTGTCGAGGTGCGTCTCGCCGCCGCGGTTCATGCCGATGGTCTTCACGGCTTCGGCAAGGTCGATGCCGTGAATCACCGCGTTGTGCACGGTGAACTTCGTTTGCGATTGCGACGTGTCCGCAACCGCCGAGAGATCGCGAAGGTTCGCATGCAATTCCGTATGCGCATCGAGCCGCCCGGTGAGCGTGTGCGATGGCGCGGTGAACGTCGACACTTCGACGCCCGCCGTTTCGAAATCGCCGTCGAGCAGCGGTTCGCCCTTGTCGCTCTTGTTGCTCGTGAACTTGCCTGCGATCGTGCCGCCGCCGATGTGGCCGTCGATCGTCCACTGGTTGTCCTTGCGCTCGAGCTTGAGCTTCACGCCGTCCCAACGGCCTTGCGTCACGGTAATGTCCGCCTGCGCGGGCAAGCCGTCGGCGTCGATGCGTGCCGTGGCATCGACCGCATTGGGTTGGCCCTTCATGTCGATCCAGGTGATCTTCTCGAGCACGATGCGATCGGGCAGCATCGACCCGCCGCTTGAGGTTTGCTTGGCCGCTTGCGCTTCGGCCTTGTCTTCCGGATGCGCCTTGCGAAACGCAGCGGCCACCGCGGCGATGGCGTCCTGCGGCAGCACGGCATTGCGCACAAACAGCGTTGAGATTTCGAGCTTGCGCGACAGCAGCGCCGACCACACCGGCCGCGCTTCGATGCGCTCGAACGAAAGCGGCGGGTTGCTCTTGACCTCGACGTGATCCACCGCAACACCCGGCAGCGGCCAGACGGTGACCGACAACCCGCCGAGCTCGACCGGCACGCCCAGCGCGGCCGAAGCCTCTTGCGCGACACGGGCGCGGAAATCGGCCGTGCCGATCCACAAGTGCAACGCAAACGCAATGGCGCCCAGCAGCACCACGAAAACGCCGGCGAGCGCCAGCAGCCATTTCAACGCACGCTTCATCGCGACAAGGTCCATTTCAGAATTGTGACGCCGTTCGATTTGTGACGCCGTTCGATTTGCCGGTAGAGCAAGCGTGTCCCTGCACGATTGCCGCCACAACGCTAGCATCGGGGGTATGAAACTCTATTACTCCCCCGCCGCTTGTTCGCTATCGCCGCACATCGTGCTTCGCGAAGCGGGCCTCGCCTTCGAAGCCGTGCTCGCCCCGACCAAAACGCACAAGCTGACCGATGGCACCGACTACTACACGATCAACCCGCTGGGGTACGTGCCGCTGCTGGAACTTGATGACGGCACGCGCCTGCGCGAAGGCCCCGCGATCGTCCAGTACGTCGCCGATCTCGTGCCGCAAAAAAACCTCGCTCCCGCGAACGGCACGCTGCAACGCTACCGCTTGCAGGAGTGGCTCACGTTCATCGGCACCGAGCTGCACAAGACTTACTCGCCGCTTTTCAACCCGAACATGCCGGAAGAAGGTAAGCAGATCTTCCGCGACCGCTTGTCCGCGCGGTATCGCTGGGTCGACGGCCAGCTCGCGGATAAGAAATATCTGATGGGCGACCACTTCACCGTGGCCGACGCGTACTTCTTTACGGTCACGCGTTGGGCGCAACCCTTGAACATCGACCTGTCGGGCATGCCCAACGTGCAGGCACATCACGAGCGCGTTCGCGCACGGCCCGCAGTGCAGGAGGCGCTCACGGTCGAGGGCCTCGTCAAACCATAGGGCAATCCAATCATGACAACGCTTTTCGACCCGATCCAGGTCGGCCGCCTGCGGCTGCCCAACCGAATCGTGATGGCGCCGCTCACGCGCAACCGCGCGCCGGGCGCGATCCCCACGCCGCTCATGGCCGAGTACTACTCGCAGCGCGCAAGCGCGGGGCTGCTCGTCACGGAGGCCACTGCGATCACTGCGCAGGGCCAAGGCTATGCCGACGTGCCGGGGCTGTACAGCACGGAGCAGCTCGACGGCTGGAGGCGCATCACCGATGCGGTCCATGCGAAGGGCGGGCGCATCGTGTGCCAGCTGTGGCACGTGGGCCGCATATCGCATGTGGACTTGCAGCCGGAGGGCCAGCAGCCCGTCGCGCCTTCTGCGATCACCGCGAAAACCAAGACCTTCCTGATCAAGGCCGACGGCACCGGCACATTCGAGCCGACATCGCACCCGCGCGCGCTCGATGCCGGTGAGCTTCCCGGCATCGTTCGCGACTTTGTGCACGCCGCGATGCAGTCGGTGACCGCCGCGGGCTTCGACGGTGTCGAGGTGCACGGCGCCAACGGCTACCTTCTCGACCAGTTCCTCAAGACCGGCGCGAATCATCGCAAGGACGACTACGGCGGCTCGATCGAAAACCGCTCTCGCCTGATGCTCGAAGTGATGCGCGCGATCGCCGGCGAGATCGGCCACGATCGCGTCGGCCTTCGCATCTCGCCAGTCACGCCCGCGAACGATATCGTCGACGAAAACCCGCACGCGCTCTTCGACTACTTGATGAGGCAGCTCGCTTCATTGGGCCTTGCGTACATCCATGTGATCGAAGGCGCGACAGGAGGCCCGCGCGAAATCGCGGACAGGCCCTTCGACTACACGGCGATGCGCCACGCGTACCGCGATGCCGGCGGGCACGGCGCGTGGATGGTCAACAACGGCTACGACCAGGCGCTGGCGCAGCAGGCGCTCGACCACGGCGCGGATCTCGTGGCGTTCGGCCGGCCGTACATTGCGAACCCGGACCTCGTGGAGCGCTTCCGCACGGGCACACCGCTCAATGCGCCCGACAAGATGACCTTCTACGGCGGCGGGGCCAAAGGCTATACCGACTACCCGTCGCTCAGGGCGTCCGCTGCAATGTCTTGACACGGCAGGGCTCCGCGCGGAGCCACGTTCTTTACACATCAGCCATTGCCGGGATACACAAGCCGATCAAAGTCGAATCCAACCTTGAAAGGACTCCCGATGAAGTTGAAGTTGATCGCCGCCGCCGCGCTTATTGCGGCCGCAGGCATTTCCGCGCAAGCCCAGACGCCCCCGCCGCCGCCGCCTGCTTCCGGCATGCAGCAGATGCACGAACATGTGCGCGAGCAGATGCAAAAGCACATGCAGGAGCGCATGCAAAAACGCATGGAAAGCTTCAAGCGCATCCTGCAGATCACGCCCAACCAGGAAGGCGCGTGGAACACGTGGGCCGCCGCGATGCGCCCGCCGCAAGGCGCGATGCATGACCGCGCCAAGGAGCACGAGGCCTTCGAACATATGTCCACGCCCGAGCGCATCGACCGCATGCGCCAGATGCGCGCGCAGCGCAACGCCGAGATGGACCGCCGCGCCGACGCAACGAAGGCCCTCTACGCGCAGCTCACGCCGCCGCAGCAAAAGGCATTCGACGAAGTCTCGCTGAAGTTCATGCACCACGGCCATCGCCATGGTGGCGGGCATCACGGCGAATAAGCCGAGTTAGAAGTTGCGCGCGTAGCGCAGCAAGAGGAAGTTCTCGCCCGGGTTCGGGTGCCGGATTCCGGCATTCGACTCGTGCAGGACGCGCAGGCCGATCTCGCTTTCGCGCTGCGGGCCAAAGCTCATCCCCACACCAACCGTGTCGTAGAACTGGAACCGCGTCGAAAAAGTCTTGCGGTAGGTGTGATAGATGCTGTCGAAGTACGTCGCACCGACACCCAGCTCGAAGAACATCGGCGAGCGCCCGCCGTCGAAGCGGTTGCGGAACATCGGCACCGCGCCGATTTGCGTGAAGGCCTCGTGCCCGCCGCCCAGCTCCTTTGCGTTCATGACGCTGACGAAGCCTTCGGTGTAGCCCGTCCACTCGCCGCCGAACCATCCATACGACCACCGCCACGGCCACACCACGCCGGCCGTTGCGCTGAGCGTGCTGTGCAGGGTGACGCCGCCCGCCGAAACGAAGAACTGCTTCGGCGTCCAATCGTCGGCATGTGCGAAGGTTGCCGCCGCCGCAAGCGACAAGGCCAGGCAGAGGGTCTTTTTATGCATCGCGCGATTGTGGCTGTGCAACGGCGAGAGCGGTACATCGATAGAGACAAGTTTTCCT
>Ga0265314_10005693_pt1 | contig 11184 bp, 9 predicted proteins | sample 4126metaG_FD_203106 | JGI IMG/M metagenome (GOLD analysis project Ga0265314, IMG submission 203106) | Rhizosphere microbial communities from Carex aquatilis grown in University of Washington, Seatle, WA, United States - 4-1-26 metaG | ecosystem: Host-associated > Plants > Roots > Rhizosphere >... | reverse complement strand
GGCGAGCGTACTCGCCACCAGCGCGGCTAGCCAAACCTGCTTGAGCATGTCGGTCACCCCACTACTACAGGTACCATGGCTGTTTATGCCAGTCGACGTTCTTCTTTTTGGCGCGCACCCTGACGACGTGGAATGGGGCGCCGGCGGCATCGCGCTTCTCCTGCGAGATTCCGCGATTTCCTTCGCGATCATAGACCTGACGAGCGGTGAAATGGGATCGCGAGGCACGCTGGACCAACGCCAGGTAGAGGCCCTGGCGGCTGCTGAATTTCTCGGCGCACGCGCTCGCGAGTCGCTGAACCTACCCGATTGCGGATTGGTCGACTCTCCCGAGAACAGACGACTCGTCGCCAGCGCCATCCGTCGTCATCGCCCGAAGCTCGTGCTTGCGCCCTTCTGGGAAGATCGCCATCCAGATCACGCGGCCGCGGGACTCATGGTGCGAAACTCCCAACTCTACTGCGCGCTGACCAAGCTTGACGATCCCAACCCGCCGCACAAACCCGGCGCATTCTTCTTCTACCCGCTGCATCAATTCGAGCAGCCGTCCTTCGTCGTCGACACGACCAGTGTTTTTCAACGCAAGCTGGAACTGATGCGCATCCATCGATCGCAGTTTGAGAAGACGGCCGAGGAATTCGGCGTCATTGCCCACGGCGTTGGCGATTATCTGTTCGGTCTGGAATCGCGCGATCGATACTTCGGCTCGCTTATTGGCGCCCGACATGGAGAGGCCCTTGTCGCAGACCGGCCTGTTCGATTATCCGGCCTCGGCGACGTTCTGACCCTGATGGGGTTAAGCAAAGAGCGGGGCGGCTAGACTAGAAGGTAGTGCCTGAGAAGATTCTGGTCCGCGCCACCAATTGGGTGGGCGACGCGGTGATGTCCCTGCCCGCCTTGCGCGCGCTGCGCCAGCGATTCCCTCAGGCCCGCATCTCGATCCTCGCCAAACCCTGGGTGGCCGATCTCTATCGCCGCGAGCCGTTTTGTGACGAGCTGATCCCGTACACGCCGCGAACCGTGGCGGAAAAATGGGCGGCTGCGCGCGCACTTCGCCCACATCAGTTCGATACCGCGATCCTGCTCCAGAACGCCTTCGAAGCCGCCGCGATCACTTACCTCGCCGGAATCCCCGAGCGGATCGGCTACGCCCGCGATGGCCGGGCATTTCTGCTTACGCAAGCGATTCCAGTGCCGAAGCCCGGCGAGATTCCTCGTCACGAAAGTTTCTATTACCTCGAGCTGCTGCGCCGCGCCGGAATCGTGGATGAAATGCGCCAGGATCAGAATGAGGCGATCCGCCTCGAAGGCGCTCCCGCCGCGCGCTCCGCGGGCCTCGATCGATTCCGCCAACTCGGGCTGGGCGAAATCGTGATCGGCGTGAGCCCGGGAGCCGCGTATGGAACCGCCAAGCGCTGGCTGCCGGAGCGGTTCGCGGATTCAGCAAACCGCCTCGCGAGCGAACTCGGCGCGACCGTGGCAATCTTCGGATCGAAGGACGAGCGTGCACTGTGCGAGTCCGTCGCGGCATCGATCACTTCGCGCGTGAAGAACTTCTCGGGAGAAACCTCACTCGCCGAGTTCATCGAACTGGCCGCGGCGTGCCGCGTCTACCTGACCAACGATTCCGGGGCCATGCACATCGCCTCCGCGCTGGGAGTGCCGACTGTGGCGATTTTCGGCGCAACCGACGATGTGGCCACCGGCCCAACCGGTCCACTGGCGAAGGTGGTCCGCGAGCCGGTCGAATGCAGCCCTTGCCTGAAACGCGAGTGCCCCATCGATCACCGCTGCATGACGCGAGTGAGCGCCGCGCGGGTGGCGGAGACAGCATTGGAGCTGCTCAAATAGGTCAGATGTTTCGAATTCTGGTGGTGCGGCTTGGTTCGATGGGGGATGTGATCCATGCCCTGCCCGCGGTCGCGAGCCTCAAACACAGCTTTCCGCACAGCCGCCTGAGCTGGGTCATCAAGCCCCGCTGGGCGCCTCTGCTCGAAGGCAACCCGTTCGTCGACGAGATCATTCCCTTCACTCGCTCCGCCCGCGAAATCTTGGCGACCCGGCGGCTCCTGCGCCGCGAGCGTTTCGAACTGGCGGTGGATCTGCAAGGGCTCATTCAATCGGCATTGGTCGCGGCGTCCGCCAAGGCCGATAAGATTGTCGGTTTAGCCCGCAGCCAGGCGCGCGAGAGTTTCGCGGCCATGTTCTATTCGTCCACTGTGCGGACCAGCGCCGTTCACCGCGTCGATCGCTATCTGGAGCTGGTGGCCGCCGCGGGCGCATCGAACCTCTTGCGCACCTTCCCCCTACCGCCCGGTAAACCGGAAGGCACGCTGCCGGAAGGACCCTTCGTGCTGGCTTGTCCCCTGGCGGGCTGGGGTTCCAAGCAGTGGCCCATCGAGCATTACACGGAACTCGCCCGCAGTTTGAGTCTGCCTCTGGTGGTCAACGGCCCCCCCGACGCCTTTGACGTTCTCAGTCAAATCGAAGGAGCGCACGTTCACCTGTCCGGTCTCGAAGGCCTGATCGACGCGACCCGACGTGCCCAGGCCATCGTCGGCGTGGATAGCGGTCCAGTGCATCTCGCGGCTGCGCTGGGTAAACCCGGCGTCGCCATCTACGGTCCTACCGATCCGGCTTCGCATGGACCCTACGGCGGAAGTCTTCAGGTCTTGCGGAGTTCGACTGCGATCACCAGCTACAAGCGCCGCGCGGCCGATCCTGGAAGCATGCGCGCCGTGAGTCCGGCGGAGGTACTCGAAGCGTTGACCGCGGGAATCCCGGCGTGAGTTTTCCAAAGCCGTACGCCGACGCCGTCGCGAAACTACGTGTACCCGGCGGATTCCTGATGGTTGCCGCGTTCCTGTGGCTGTCCGCGCCGACTTGGACATCGCTGGCGCTCGGGCTGCCCGTGTCGGTCTTGGGTCTGGCGCTGCGCGCCTGGGCTGCCGGACATCTGGAAAAGAATCGCACGCTGGCTGAGAGCGGCCCGTATGCCTACGTGCGCAATCCGCTGTACATCGGAACGCTGGCGGTCGCGGCGGGATTCGTGATCGCTTCACGCCGCTGGGAACTGGGCGTGCTCTTCGCGGCGGTGTTCCTGCTGATCTACCTTCCCGTGGTGGAGCTCGAGGAACAGCATCTGCGATCGCTCTTTCCCGAGTATGCGGATTACGCCAAGCGCGTGCCCCGGCTTTGGCCACGATTCACGGGTAACAGCTCGAAGCCGTTTCGCTTTGCGATATACATGCGAAACCAGGAGTATCAGGCGCTCGCCGGTTTCCTGATCGGCGTCGCCGTACTTATTTGGCTGGCTGCACGAGCTTCTTAGCGATCCGCGGATAGACCTTGCGCGCGTTGCCCTCGAACAGCTTGTACCGATCACGCTCGCTCAACGGCAGCGCGTCCAGATACTTCTTGGTGTCGTCGTAATATTGCCCCGTTCGAGGATCGATCCCGCGCACCGCGCCCACCATTTCCGATCCAAACAGGATGTTGTCGACCGGCACCACTTTCAGCAGCAGCTCGATTCCCGGCAGGTGATACACGCACGTATCGAAATACACGTTCTTCAGCACGTGCTCTTCAAGAGTCGGACGCTTCATGTCCTGCGCGAGCCCCCGATAGCGGCCCCAATGGAACGGCACCGCTCCGCCGCCGTGCGGAATGATGAACCGCAGCGTCGGAAAATCCTTGAACAGATCGCCTTGGATGAACTGCATGAACGCGGTGGTGTCCGCGTTGATGTAATGCGCGCCAGTAGCATGGAACACGGGGTTGCACGAAGAGCTGACGTGCACCATTGCGGGCACATCCAGTTCCACCATCTTTTCGTACACCGGATACCAGTACTTGTCGATCAAGGGCGGCGCCGTCCAGTGGCCGCCCGAAGGATCCGGATTCAAGTTGCAGCCGATGAAGCCGAACTCATTGACGCAGCGCTCCAGCTCGGCGATAACGTTCTGGGGCGGCACACCCGGCGATTGTGGCAGCTGGCACACGCCCACGAAATTGCTGGGATAGAGCGTGCACACGCGATGAATCAGATCGTTGCAGTGCCGCGACCAATCCGCACTGGTCGTGGCTGTGCCAATGTGATGCGCCATGGCAGAGGCGCGCGGCGAAAAGATCGTAACGTCGGTGCCGCGTTCGCGTTGCAACTTGAGCTGTGCGCCTTCCAGGCTCTCCCGGATCTGGTCGTCCGTGATGCTGATGTTCCCGTCAAAGGGTCGCTGCGCGGGATCCTTAAGTGCAGCGATCTGCGCGTCGCGATAATCTTGAAGCGCCTTAGGCGCCGTGGTGTAGTGGCCGTGACAATCGATAATCATGAATCCTCAAGCTTACAAAAATCCATCCAGCGGTTGCACGATTTTGCCGCCGACGATCGGTGTGCACTCCGGCGGAAAATCCTGCGTGAGTCGATACCCCTCGTCCCACAGCTTCCGAAGGAAGCTTTCAAGGTGCCGCATGGCGCCGTTGGGAAGGTCGTGCAGGACCACCAGGCTCCATTCCCGCGTGCGGCAGTCGGCCAGAGCGCGATCCATCCAGCCGTCCGGATCCCGATAATCCCCCGGCACGGAATTCCAGAGCACGCAGGTATAACCGCCTGAAGTCAGCCGATCGACAACCGCGGGATGCAACAATCCCCGGCCAAGCCGTCCCGCTCCTCCGCGTGGACGGAACAACGGTACCGGCTGAACACGACGATCGATCCAGGAAAGCGCCTGTTCCGTGCGCTCGAATTCCTGCAACGCCACCTCGCGTGTCGCCTCGCCCAGACGGCCGGCGTGCGACCAGGTGTGATTCCCGATCCAGTGCCCTTCTAGGCTCGCGCGACGTGCCAGATCTCGACCTGCGGGTGTGCTGACAGTCTGCCCCAGCACGAAGAACGTCGATTTCACACCATGCTGCCCGAGGCAATCGAGCACCAGCGGCGTAGCTTCCAGATCCGGACCGTTGTCGAAAGTAAGAGTGACCTGCGCCAACCGTTACCGCTTGGCCACAAGTACGCTGTCGACGATATCCCGAAACTCTTCGTCCGTCAGCAGGCCGCGCTTCTCGATGCCCTTGTCCTTGACACGCTTCAGCATCTCGCCGATCGCTTCATCGTCGGCGTCGGTGATGCCCAGCTTCTCAAGATTGTAGGTAATCGAAAGCTTGCCGCTCTTCTTGCCCAGAACCACTTCGCCCTTGCGCCCGGTCAACGCGGGATGCGTCCCGAACATCGCCAGCGGCTCCTTCACCACCAGGTCGACGCCGATGCCCGATTCGCGGGTGAAGTTGCGGTCGCCCAGAATCGGCTTATTCGCCGCGATGGGGAACCGGCTGATGCGGCTCACCAGCTCGCCTAGCTCGGGAAGCTTAGCCAGGTTGTATTTCGTGTCGTAACCGTACAGGACGTGCAGCGCAACGATCAGCTCTTCGAGCGCGGCATTTCCCGTCCGTTCACCCAGTCCGTTGGCGCAACTATGAACGCAGTCCGCGCCCGCTTCGACACCGGCCAGCTCGGTGGCCACCGCCATGCCAAAATCGTTGTGCGTGTGTACTTCCACCGGCAGGTTGTTCGTTAGCTTCTTCACCATGCGGACCATGAACTTCATGGCCTCGGGAAGAATGCAGCCCATGGTGTCGACAACGCCCACCGCATCCGGCGGCGCTTCCTGCATGATGCGCGTCAGAACGTTCGATAGATCGCTTTCGAGCGCGCGAGTAGTGTCATAAGGGAAATACACCACGTGCATGCCGCGCGACTTGGCATAGTTGATCACCGGGACGCTCTTCCGCAGCACGTCTTCCCAGGTCCACTTGAACTGGTATTTGAGTTTGGGATACCCGATCGGTACTTCGATGATCACGCCGTGGCAGCCGCATTCGATGGCCTTGTCGATATCGGCGTTGATGGCGCGCGCGAAGGTGTAGATCTTCGACTTGAGTCCCAGCTTCGAGATCTGCTTGATGGCCTCGAAGTCCATATCCGAGACCGCGGGCATCCCGGCTTCGATCCGGTCCACACCGATCTCGTCCAGCTTCTCGGCGATCTCGATTTTGTCCTTGATGGTCATCACCACGCCGGGCGTCTGTTCACCGTCGCGCAGCGTCGCATCGTGGATGCTTACTGTCTTGGGAAGCTGGTACGTGTTCCGGACTTCGGGGACGAAGTTATAGGGGCTGACCCACCACTCGTTTTCACGAAAGTACTTGTCGTTCATCAGCTAACAATTATAGACCCCCTATTGACCCCTCGTCGGAGAATGTTTTTGGAACTTTCAGCCCGCCTGGAACGCAAATAAGTATTATGACTCCACGTGTGTTCGTGGCGATCCTAATGATGGGCACCGGCCTGTGCGCGCAAGCGCCTCCGAAGTTCGAAGTAGCCTCGATCAAACCTTACAAAGATGAGAACGGCGGCCCAAGGAATTCATTTTCTTATGGCCCGCAAGGAATCAACTTTGGAGGGCTTTCTCTCTCTTTCATCATTGGAGAGGCATATTCCTTCCCAGTGGGCCGGATCATTGGACCCGGTTCGCTTACGAAAGAAGCACTGTGGGCTCCGCTTGCCCAGGGTTACGATATCGTTGCAAAAGCGGATCAGCCTGTACCCAAGGCTCAACTTCGGCTCATGCTTCAGTCTCTTTTGACGGATCGCTTCAAGTTAGCCTTCCACTGGGAAACCAAGACCGGTCCGGTATACCGTTTGGTGGTCGCTACGGGCGGGCCAAAATTCGATGCCGGGGACCCCGCGGGAAGTTACAGCGTCTCCTTTACCCCCGATGGTTATATATTTCGCAATTTGGAAATGATTCGGCTCGTGGGGATCCTGTCCGGGCGGTTGGACCGCGTTGTCGTCGATCAGACCGGGCTTCAGGGACTCTACAACTTCGTCTTAAAGATGCCGGCACCTGCTGGACAAGATCTGGCCGCCGTAAAGAGACAGGACAGATTGTCACCTGAAACACTATCGGCTGCTGACTTCGCTGAGTCGCTAAAAGAGTTAGGGCTACAATTGATTCCGGACAAGGCTCCTGTGGACTATTTGGTCGTCGATTCGGTGGAGAAGCTGTCCGAGAACTAGAGCGGCCTGGCTACTGCACTTCCACGTCGGCGCGCAGGTCCTGCCAATCCGGCAAGTCGACCGGCGCGGTGGCCTTTTCGATCGAGCTGAACATCTCCTTCGCCTCAAAAGCCGCCAAGTTTGGCGATCGGAAGGTCAGCCGGGCGATCGGGGCTTGCCCCGGTTTCTCCGTCGTGGCTCGCAGGGTCACGTAGACCGTCATGCTGCTGAGCGGCGCGTTCGAATGATTCACCACCAGGTAGTGAATCTGGGGCTTCTTGTTCACTTCCATGAAGCGAACACCGGTCACTTCGACGTATCGAGCCAGAGAGTTCGTGGATCGGGTGGAACGCGCCGAGACGGGCGGTTCGGGCGCCGGTTCCGGAGTCGGCCTCGGCGGAGCGCTGGTCGAGGAACTCGGCAACATACTGTAAGTCGCCAACCCCGCCGAGAGCAGGATCCCCACCACTACGGATCTCATCATCCAGCCATTACTACTCTGAGATGCTTCCCCGCGTTTTCCGCCCCTGCGGATGGGAACCAGGCCCGCCGCCTGCAGCGACATCAGCTCCCGCGGGAGCGCCGGACCCGGCAAAGTCACGGTTGGCAGCGCTCTTGACGAGGCCGTTGGCGTATCGTAGTCCGCGGGACGCATCAGGCGCTCTGCAGTTTCGGAATAGTTTTGGAGCGACGCCAGTGCCGGCGCGACCGTGCGATTCGGAGCATCCGGAAGGCGCACTGGCGACGGCGCACTCGGCTCCGCTTCCGTGGCCTGGGATCGTAGTGCGGTGCCAGCCGCCCGGGGCTCGAACGCCTCGATCGGAATATCCCCGGCGATGGAAGGAGGCTGCGGCTCCGCCAGTAACAGCGGGCTAGCTGGCGCAGCCAGTAACGGCTGGGTGGGCGTCGTCCCTTCCTGCGTCTCAGCCTCGTGGAAGGTCACATCCAGAATGACGGGTGCCTTCGCCCCGGTTTTCACGCGGGGGCCAGGTGCCGCCGACTCTCGGAAGAGCCGGGGGGCTGTGTACGGAACGTGCTCCCCGTGGAGCAGTTCCGCCAGATCCGCCAAACGGTCGGCGAAGGTTTCCGGTGGGGGCGGGCTATCCGATGCCGGTTGAAGCAAGGGATCCGGCAGCTCCACGGGAGAAGTACCCAGAGGGACGTCCGGCATCATAACGGGCCGCGCTTCCGCCGGGATCGCGTCCAGAACCACGGGCGGTTTCGCCCCGCTGAACGCTTTCGGCTTTAAGACCTCGGGCCGCCAGATGACTTCCGGCTGCAGGATAACTTTGGGCTCGGGAACCGCCTGCTCCGTGACAGGGGGTTCGGCCGCGGGCTTCACGACCACCACCGGAGGGGCGACGACGGGCTCCGCTACGGGCGCTACAGGGGCCGCTGAGGCTACTTGTGGCGCAATAGCCGCCGTAATCGCGGGGCCAGCGGATGGGAGAGAAGAGGCGCTCGCCTGGGGCTCACAAACCGGACATTCCTTGACTCCCGGAGCGATTTCCTGGCCGCACTCCGGGCAGATCCAGTGGAACATGCATCCAATTTACACGGAAGTGGTTTAAATGCCCGTCAGGGACACACCCTACCTACTCGTACGGGGCACCTTAAACGCGGTGAGATTCGATCTAAGGACTCTTACCCTGGTCGTTTTAGCGGGAGGGGGCGCTACGGGTTCCCACCAACGCCTGGGTCGGTGCGGACAGGAACTCCAGGAACTTGCGCTTCGAAGGAGTCTCGATCCTCGGCTTATTGAGCAGACTGCCGGCCAGTTCCGCGAATTGGACGCCTAGCTTCGATTTGGGATCGACGAATTCGCCCGCGCGCGTGGCGGTGTTCACTACCTGGTAGTCGTTAATGAAGTTATGCATCACCGGCACGCCCAGGACGTCCTGGACCTGTTGCGGAGTCAGCAGCGACTGCTTGGAAACCCGGTTCAACACGATCGAGACACGGCTGTCCAGATCCAGAGTCTTTAGAAACGCCAGCTTTTCGCGAGTCAGATGCAACGAAGGCACCTCCGGCGTGCACACCAGGAATACCTGCTGCGAATCGCGCAGGATTTCCAGCGAATACCGTTCCAGGTTGCCCGAAAGATCGACGCATACGACGTCGTAATTGCGCAGCCAGAACTGGGCCACGTCATGAATCTGCGATGGTTCCACACGCACGTTCGGGTTCAGCGGACCGGAGTGCAGTACATCCAGCTTGGCCACGGTGGTGACCAGTTGCTGCCACAAGTTCTCGTCCAGCTCATGCATGTGCTCGAGCACTTCCATGATCGCGTGCTCATTGCGAATCTTGAGCAGGAATCGGAGGATGCCCGAGCTCAGGTCAAGATCGGAAAGCAGAACTCTCGTATTTGGCACGCGCGACAGAGCCGCACTCAGATTGAGAGCCATGGTGGTAGCGCCCGAACCCGCCTTGGCCGGAAGGAAGGAGTAAATCCTGCCCTTGGCTGTGTACATCGGCGGCTTCTGCTCCACCAGCGTCTTTACGTTTCGCAGCGATTCGACCAGTGCGCTGAGCTCGAACGGCTCTGCCACCAGTTCGCGCACTCCCGCGCGCATGATTTCGCGAAGCGTGGTCGCGTCGCAATCCCGGTGATAGGCGACGAACTGAACGCCTTCCACCTCCTGGATCACGCGCTCCACCACTTTTATGGCGAATTCGCTTTTTTCGAAGCTGAGGAATATGACTTCGGGAGCGTGTGTGCGAAGCGTGCGAATCAGCTCGCCTTCGTCCGGATAAGCGAGCAAAGTGCGGCTGACCGACAGTTCATTGGCGAGCGCACCCAGAGCTTTCTCCAGTTGTTGCGCCTGCCTGGCGTCTGGACCGATGATGACTGTCCTCAGCATCTAGACTTGCCCTCACCTATGATCCTACGTGCCTTATGCCGTCCCGACAAATCGTTCTTCCCCCCAATTCCGGTCAGAGATCTCCCTATACGCCAAGAGATTTCGCTTAACCCGGCATCGGGTGTTTCCCCTAGGTGCTCGCCTATGTCCACGAGGAATGAATCGGCGGTCGGGCGTCGTTTAAATAGGGCCCTCACGGAACCGTGCAGCCCAGCCGCTGGTCGGCTATTCTTATCAAGAAGCTATGGGCCGAATTGCGGGGCGTATCTTATGGGGCGTGATTTCTCTGGCGGCGGCCTTCTCCATGGGGGCTGTGGCGAACAGCCGTGGCGAGCCGGTGAACAGCACCTGGTTGGTGATCGCGTCCGTTTGTACCTACCTGGTGGGATATCGCTTCTATGCAGGTTTCGTCGCGGCGCGCGTCATGGCCCTCGACGACAAGCGTGCCACCCCCGCTGAACGGCTGCGCGACGGCCATGATTTCGAGCCCACCAACAAGTGGATCGTCTTCGGGCATCATTTTGCCGCAATCGCCGGCCCGGGACCGCTGGTAGGACCGACTCTGGCCGCGCAGTTCGGCTACCTTCCCGGTTTTCTGTGGATCGTGATCGGAGCGACCCTGGGCGGAGCCGTGCAGGATTTCGTGATCCTGTTCGGATCGATCCGGCGCGATGGAAAATCTCTCGGCCAAATCGCCCGGGAGGAGGTCGGCAAGGTGGGCGGATTCACCGCGCTGATCACCGTCTTGCTGATCATGATCATTCTGCTCGCCGTAATCGGACTGGTGGTGGTCAACGCACTCAAAGGCAGTCCGTGGGGCACTTTCACCATTGCCGCGACGATGCCCATCGCGATCTTCATGGGACTGTATCTGCGATTCTGGCGGCCCGGAAAAGTCGTCGAGACCTCGGTCATCGGATTCGTGCTGTTGATGGCCAGCGTCTACGGCGGTCAGGCGGTCGCGCAGTCGCCGGTGCTGGCTCCTTGGTTCACGTACTCGGGTGCGGCCTTGGCCGCCGCGCTGATCGTTTACGGATTCTTCTCCAGCGCCCTGCCCGTGTGGCTGTTGCTCGCCCCGCGCGGTTATCTGAGCACCTTCGTAAAGCTGGGCGTCGTAGTATTGCTCGCAGTCGGAATCCTGTTTCTTCGTCCGGAACTGAAGATGCCCGCTTTCACGCGCTTCGTCGACGGCACCGGACCCATCTTCGCCGGCAAGATCTTTCCGTTCTGCTTCATCACGATCGCCTGTGGAGCTGTTTCCGGATTCCA
>Ga0265314_10005691_pt1 | contig 11186 bp, 10 predicted proteins | sample 4126metaG_FD_203106 | JGI IMG/M metagenome (GOLD analysis project Ga0265314, IMG submission 203106) | Rhizosphere microbial communities from Carex aquatilis grown in University of Washington, Seatle, WA, United States - 4-1-26 metaG | ecosystem: Host-associated > Plants > Roots > Rhizosphere >... | reverse complement strand
CGGTGGTGGGATAGCCGAGCCGGACGCGGTCGAGGCGAAGGAGGGTGGACGCGCTCGCGCGTGCGAAAGGGAGTCGGTCCATGGTCGTGGAGGCCACCGATACCTAGTCCTAACTTATGCCTCCCATAAGGACATCGGGGGAAGCACGGAGGAAAAACACCCCCCAAGGCATCGCTTGCGATGCCGACAAAAAAGGCCGGATCGGCGTTGCCGATTCGGCCGTATAAATGCCTAGTCCCCGTGAACCCGAGGGCCCACAGGGACTTGGCGAAAGGGAATCTGCCAGGTCCCCGGGGCCGTGTCAAGCGAGAACCGTCTGCCCGTACTCGCAGGCCCATTTCGGACGCCTGACGGGCCGACCCGGCTCGCGTATCGTCGGCGGGGTGTGGGAGCTCGACAGCAAGGCGGCGCCGGAGGACGTCGACGCGCGGGAGATCGAGGTCACGCTCTCGCTGTCCGGCCCGCGCTACGTCTCCCCCGATCTCGAGTTCGCCGTCTGGTCGGCGACGCGCGGTGAGCGGAGCGACGGCGAGGACCTGACCCTCACCGGCCCGCTCGGCCACGCGGCGGCGGGCGACCAGCTCGTCTGCGCGGGCGCGTTCTCGGAGCACAAGCGCTACGGCTGGCAGTTCACGGTCGAGACGTTCCGCTCGGCGCTGCCGCGGTCAGCGGAGGGCGTCGTACGCTGGCTCACGACGCGCGTTCCCGGCATCGGCCCGGTCTTCGCCCGCGCGATCGTCGCCCACTTCGGCGCCGACGAGGTCTTCGCCGAGCTCGACCGCAACCCGGAGCGCCTCCGCGAGGTCCGCACGCGCAGCGGCCGGAAGATCTCGCAGAAGAGCATCGAGCGCGCGATCGACGCCTGGCGCGAGGTGGCGACGATCAGGGAGGTCGAGACCTTCCTGTTCTCGCACGGCATCAGCGCCGGGCTGGCCGGGAGGCTCGTGCGGACGTTCGGCGACGAGGTGGTCGCCGTCCTCGAGCACGACCCGTACCGGCTCATCGAGCTCCCGGGCGTCGGCTTCACGATCGCCGACCGCATCGCGCGGTCGCTCGGCGTCGAGCCCGACGCACCGCAGCGCCTCCGGGCCGGGCTGCGGTTCGTCCTCGAGGGCGCGGAGGCGGACGGGAACACGGTCCTGCCGCTCGCGGAGCTGTGGCCGCGCGCGGGCAAGCTCCTCGAGGTCGCGGATGTCGAGCCGATCGAGTCGGCGGTGCGCGCGCTCGCCGCCGAGCAGGAGGTCGTGGTCGAGGACGACCGCATCTACCGCACCGAGCTGTGGGAGATGGAGCGCCGCCTGGCCCGCGTGCTCGCGCGCCGCGCCGCCGCCGAGCCGGACGAGCTGTTCGCGGCCGAGTCGCGGCCGGAGGCGTTGGTGTCGGAGGAGCAGTGGGCGGTCGTCGAGCTCGTCCGCACGCGGTCGCTCGTGCTCCTCACCGGGCTGCCGGGCGCCGGCAAGACGCATACGCAGCGCGTGCTCGTCGACGTCGCGCGGCGCGCCCGCCGGCGCGTGCTCCTCTGCGCGCCGACGGGGAAGGCGGCGCGGCGCATGCGCGACCTCACCGGGCACGAGGCGATGACCATCCATCGCGCGCTCGGCTACTCGCCGCTCGAGGGCTTCCAGCGCGACGAGGACGACCCGCTCTCGAGGAACTACGACCTCGTGATCGTCGACGAGGCGTCGATGCTCTCGCTCGAGCTGGCCGACGCGTTCTTCCGCGCCGCCGGCGACTGCCACGTCCTCCTCGTCGGCGACACGGACCAGCTGCCCCCGATCGGAGCCGGGCGCGTCCTCGCCGACCTCGTCGACTCCGCGGCGGTCCCGCGCGTTCACCTGACGGCGATCTATCGGCAGGCGGCGCGGTCGCTCATCGTGCGCAGCGCGCGCCGCATCAACGCCGGTGAGCTCCCGTTCCTCTCGCCCGACGACGCGCGCGCGTCGCTCGGCGCGGACGTCGAGCTCGACGAGGACTTCTTCTTCGTCGCGAAGCAGGAGCAGGAGGCGATGCGCGACGCCGTGCTCGAGCTCGTGTGCGAGCGCATCCCGTCGCACTACGGCCTCGATCCGCGCACCGACGTGATGACGCTCGTGCCGATGCGCCGCGGCGCCGTCGGACTCACTGCGCTCAACGAGGAGCTCGAGCGCCGCCTGAACCCGGGCGAGGCTCCCGTCGTCCTCGCGCGCGCGGGGATCCGCGTCGGCTCGCGCATCGTGCAGACGAAGAACGACTACACGCCCGACCGCGAGGTGATGAACGGCGAGGTCGCGTTCGTCACCGCGTGGGACGAGGAGGAGCAAGAGGCGAGGCTCTCGCTCGACGACGGCGAGCGCGAGCTCGTCGTGCCGGCGTCCGCGCTCGAGACGTACATCCTCGCGTGGGCGCTGACGGTGCACCGCGCGCAGGGCTCGCAGTTCCCCGCCGTCGTCGCACCGTGGTCGACGGCGTACACGGTGATGCTCTCGCGGCCGCTCCTCTACACCGCGGTGACGCGCGCGGAGAAGCTGTGCGTGCTCGTCGGCGAGCGCCGCGCGCTGTCGATGGCGGTCGGGCGGGCGGAAGGCCGCCGCCGGCACTCCGCGCTCGCGGAGCGCATCGTCGAGCTCAGCTGAGCCAGTCGCCGATCGGCGGCGACGCGTCGAGGCCGGCGAGACTCCCGCCGAGCATCTCCTCGGCGGCGGAGGCCATCGCGGCGACCGCGACCCACGTGAGCCGGCCGCCGACGCTGATGCGCTGCGCGCCGGCGCCGACGATCTCGGCGACGGAGAGCTTCGGCACGGCGAGCACGTTCACCGGCTTGCCGACGGCATCGCAGACGGCGCGGATCTCCTCCGTCGTGCGCAGGCCGGGCGCGTACAGGCAGTCGGCGCCGGCGCGCTCGTACGCCTGCAGCCGCGCGATCGTGTCGTCGAGGTCGGGGTTGCCGCGAATGTGGTTCTCGGCCCGCGCCGTGAGCAGGAACGGGGAAGCCGAGCGAATGCGCGACCTCGGCTGTGGCGGCGACGCGCTCCGCAGCCTGCTCGCACGACAGCATCGTCCCCGAGCGCTCCCAGTCCTCGATCGAGCCGCCGACCGCGCCGGCCTCGGCCATGCGGCGGATCGCCGTCAGCGCGTCGCCGTGCCCGTCCTCGAGGTCGACGGACACGGGCAGATCGGTCGCCTCCGTCAACGCGGCGACGTGCGCGGCGAGCTCGTCGAGGCTCGCGCCACCGTCGAGCCGGCCGAGCGTGAACGCGAAGCCGGAGCTCGTCGTCGCGAGCGCCTTGAACCCGAGCGCCTCGAGCACGCGCGCCGAGCCGGCGTCCCAGGGGTTCGGGATGAGGAACGGCTCGCCCGCGTGCAGCGCCGCGAACGCCTCGGCCTTCTCGAGCTGCGTCGCCACCTGGGGCGAGCGTAACTAGCAGGGGCCGGGCTGCGCCTGGCCGCCGGGGCCGGTCTCGTGCTCTGTGCCCGCCTGGAGGCAGTAGGAGCTCGCGTCCGAGCGGACGAGGACGACGCCCGTGCCGGGCGGAAGCACCGCGCCGGCGTACGTGCCGTTCTGGGCGAAGAAGCCCTGCATCGCCGTGTCGGCCCCCTGGAAGTTCGTCGCCGCGACGTTGACCTGCGCCTGCGTGATCGCCTGCTGGACGGGCGGCGAGGTCGGGCCGTTCGACTTCGCGTTGGTCGCGTAGAGGTAGCCGCCGACGGCGAGCGCGATCAGGAGCATGGGGAGGCCGACGAGGCGCGTCATGTGCCGCTATATCGGCCGCTGCGCGGGAGGCCTGAAGAGCCGGCTGGTAGTTGCCTGTTAGGGGCGGCTCTTCGCGTGTCCGGCGATACCGCCGATGAGGCACGCCAGGCCGATCACAAGCCAGGGAATCGGGTTGAGGTGTTGGTCGCAGCCGCTTGCCGTGGCTGTGTGCCAGCAGGTCGTCCCCGGTCCGTGCCGCTGTGCGTAAGCGACGTAAAGCAGGACGATTCCGACTCCGGGAAGGAGACCGAATGCCGAGCGGCGGATCGACGGTCGCGAGGCCATGGCTATGGCGATCACTGCCACTGGAAGAGAGAGGATCGGGCCGAGGGAGACGGCCGCCAGAGCAGCACCGACGCCGACGACGACCCACGCCCAGAACCAGGTAGATCTCATATCAATCGATGACGCGGTACACCTGGAACACCTCGGCGTACTCGCGGTTCACGTTGATCCCGTGCGTGCGCGCGACGTTCCACACGTACTCGGGGTTCGCGTAGCGGCGATGCTGCTGCGACGCGTACTTCTCGAGCGCGGCGACCTTGCGCTCGATGTGCTTCTTCTCGAGCGCGACGTACCACTGGTACGCGAAGTCGAAGTTGTTCCACGGGATCTCGTAGCCGAGGATCGTCGTGCGCTTGAACGCGCGCAGGCCCTCCTGCGCGACCGTCTGGTGGTCCTGGTGGATGTCGTGGAGGCTCGGTTGGAAGACGACGTCGGGCTTCCACTCCTCCCACAGCGCGACGAGCTGCTCGAGGATCTCCTGCCGCCGCTCGGGGAACGTGCGCACGTCGAAGTCGTGCACGTCGAGCCGCTCCGGCGGGATGCCGAGCTCGGTCGTCGCCTCGCGCACCTCGCGCGCGAGCGTGTCGGGCGGAAAGCCCTCGGGCAGTGAGCGGGTCGCGATCGAGAACGCGACGTACCGCACCTCGCAGCCGGCGTCGACGAGGCGCGCCATCGTGCCGCCGCAGCCGAACTCGCCGTCGTCGGTGTGCGGGGCGAGGACGAGCGCGCGCTTCCAGCTCTCGATCACGCGGGCACCGCCTCGCGCTCCTCGGCCCGCCGCTCCGCCGGCGCCGCCTGCGCCACCGGGGGGACGGCGAGCGCGACGAAGCCGAGCAGGAGCCACGTCGTCGGATCCTCGAAGAAGTCGTTGTAGAAGAGCGAATGCACGAGGATCGCGGCAAGGCCGAGCCCGGCCGACAGGGCGACGATCCGCCGCCGCCCGTCGTACGCGTCTCGCCCGAGCCCGGCGAGGAGCCAGGCGAACAGCGCCAGGCCGACGACGCCGGTCTCCGCCGCCACCGTCACGGGCGTGTCGTGGGACGCCGCTGTGCTGAGGTTCTTCTTCCCGTGCAGCCTCGTCACGCGCCTAGCGTACGCGTGCTTGAAGCCGCCGACGCCGACACCGCGCACCGGATGGGCCGCGGCGATGCGGATCCCGTTGGCGACGAGGCTGTACCGGCCGCTCGAGGCGCTGTTCAGCCCGCTCGTCGTGTGGTGCTGGATCGACCGGCGCACGGCCGGCTGCGCGACCGCGACGCCGGCGAGCACGGCCACCGCGAGGCCGATCGCCACAAGCGACTTCCACCGCCACGCGACGACGCTCACGCCGATGACCGCCACGACCAACGCGGCGAAGCTCGACTGCGAGAACGAGATGAGGAGGCCGAGCCAGGCGATCACGAGCACGACCGCGGCTCCCCACGCGAGCCGCAGGGAGCGGCTCGCCGCGATGATGACCACGCTCGGCACCATCGCCACGACGAGGAACCGTCCGTACACGGACGGATCCCAGAAGACGGAGTTGACGCGGAAGAAGGACGCGTAGGCGTTCGAGTTGATGACCTTCGGGTTCTCGAACACGTTGCGCGACTCGTACTGGTAGAAGCCGACGCCGGAGAAGACGAGCGCCATCGCCGTCAGCTCCCCGTAGAACGCCCAGAGCCACCGGCGGCTCCACGGCAAGCGCGCGATGCAGACGGCGAGCACCGTGAACGGCACGTAGAACGCGAGCACCTCGGTCGCGCCCTCGTGCGTGTCCTGCGTCCAGCCGAGCGACAGGCCGACCCACGCGACGTACGCCGCGAGCGGCCACGCTGCGCGCCGCAGCTCACGCGGCCGGAGGTCGCCGTGCGCGAGCTCCCACGCGAGCTCCATCGCGGCGCCGATGACGACGACATACAGCGGGACGAGGAGCTGGTGCCCGAGCGCACCGACGCGCGCCGGGATGCACGCGAGCGCGAGCAGCGGCAGAAGCCAGGGATAGCGGCGGAACGCGACGGCGAGCACCGCCCCGACGACGAGCGCCCCGAGCCCCCCGAGCACGGCCTCGCCCCACTTCGCCGGCGCAAGCGCCGCCGCGAGCATGCACGCGCCGAGGGCGGCGAAGCCGAGCCCGGCCAGCCGGTCGCGCCGCGTCCGGGCGAGGAGCAGAAGCGCGAGGCCGAGGCTGGCGACGGGCCCGGCGAGCCGCGTGAGACCGATCACTTGGCCGTCACGGTCGTGCGGTCGGAGTACCCGTTCTCGCTGACGACGAGGGTGTACCTGCCGGCGGCGGCAGGCGCCCGCAGCTTCAGCGCGCGCGCCGACGAGACGCCCTTGCGTCCCGCGAGCGTCCACCGGTAGCGCTTCGCGTCCGTTGCGACGAAGATCGTGAAGCGTGCGCCCGCCTTCACGACCGGCCGCTGCTCGACGATCGTGATGTAGCGGAGGGCGACGGCCACGTGCTGGACCTTCACGGCCTTGTTGCCGGCGAGGTCGGCCGCTCCGACCGTGAGCACGTACGTCCCCGGCGCAAGCAGCCTGCCGTGCACTCTCCCTCCCCACGACACCTTGTCCTTCGTCCTGTGCGAGCGGCTCCGGATGATCTGCTCTCCGTTCACGTAGACGAGCACGTGCGCGTCCTCGCTCAGCTTGTAGTGGATCGTGACCGTGTCGGACTGGTGATCGCCGTCCGGCGAGAACGCCGACCGCACCGCCCCCGCGTCGAGCACGGCGGGCAGCTTCGTCTCGAGCGCGATCGGGTTCGGCAGGAGGATCGTGCGGTGCTGGTTCGCGAGATGGATCTCGAAGCGGTAGGTGCCGTCGCGCGCGACCGCGCCGGCGTCCGTGCGGCCGTTCCAGGTGAAGGTGTGGCGCCCCTTCGGCATGCGCACGCGGTAGACGAGCGTGTCGACGAGGTGGCGGCCCGAGTCGACGACCGTGGCCGTGATGACGTCGCCGCGCCGGAACCGCACGTTGACGGCCCCCGTCGTGTGGGCAGGCGGCGAGAGGTACGCGCGCACGACCTTCGTGCCGGTGATCGGGCTCTTGGTGAGCTTCAGCCGCTCCGTGACCGCGAAGGCCGCAGCCGTCGCCGCGAGCAGGCCGACGATGACGGCCGTCGAGAGAATCCGCTGCAAAGCGGCGTCAGTCTACGCGGGCGCACCCGCCGAGCCGCGGTTTGTAGGCTGACGAGCCGATGCCTGACCGGTCCCTCGACGAGAAAGGGCACGCCGGGGCGGAGCATCTCGATCCGGCGTACGTCTCGACCTACGACCGCAAGGCGCAGGCGGACCCTGCGGCGGATCTCCGCGAGCTCGTGTCCCGCGGGCTCGGCGCCCGCAGCACGCTCGTCGATCTCGGCGCGGGGACGGGCACCTTCGCCGTCGCAGCCGCGGCTCTGTGCGAACGCGTCGTGGCCGTCGACGTCTCGCCGGAGATGGTGAAGGCGATCCGCTCGAAGGCGAGCGAGCATGGCGCGACGAACGTGACGTGCGTCGAGGCCGGCTTCCTGAGCTACCGCCACGACGGGAGCCCGGCGGACTTCGTCTACACGCGTCACGCCCTGCACCACCTTCCCGACCTGTGGAAGGCGGTCGCGCTCCGGCGAATGGCCGACATGCTGCGGCCCGGCGGCGTGCTGATGGTGCGCGATCTGATGTTCTCTTTCGAGCCGGCCGAGGCCGACGAGCGGATCGCCGCGTGGCTGGACGCCGCGCCGGCCGATCCTGCTGCGGGCTGGACGCAGGACGAGCTCCAAGCGCACCTTCGCCACGAGTTCAGCACGTTCACATGGCTACTCGAGCCGATGATCGAGCACGCGGGCCTGGAGATTGCACACGCCGATCTCGCGCCGAACGGGATCCACGCCGCCTACGTCTGCGTCAAGCCGGGCTGAGCTCGGTCCCGCGCCCGTACGGCCAGTCCGGCGGCGACTGCGAGGAGCAGGAAGGCGCCGGTCGCCACGAGCCAGCCGTTCCCGTTCGGAGCGACGAGCTTCGACCCGGAGGCGAACAGGACGCAGCAGAGCACGAGGCGGAGCGAGCGGTCGGGGAACTTGATCGTGAGCTGGCTACCGACGAGGACGCCCGGGATCGACCCGACGAGGAGCCAGGCCATCGCGTGCGTGTCGACGTTCCCGGCGACGAGATGGCCGAAGCCGGCGACCCAGAGGAGTCCGGCCGCATGGAGGATGTCCGTGCCGACGACCTTGTGCGCGCGCAACGGGAACACGATGAGGAGCGTCAGGCCGAAGAAGACGCCGCTGCCGACGGACGTCAGGCCGACGATGTAGCCGCCGAAGACGCCGATGGCGATCGCCGCGAGCTTGTCGCGGCGGCGCATGACGAACGGCACGTCGGCGATCTCGCGCAGGCGGACGATGCTCTTGAGCAGCATCCCGACGCCGCCGAGCAGGAGCGCGGAGCCGAGGACGACGCCCTCCGTCGAGTCGATGCTGTCGCCGTAGCGGTGCTTGAGCCATGTCGCCGTCGCCACGCCCAGGAGGGAGGCCGGTGCGCTACCGACGAACATCCAGCCGCTGAGCTTCGCGTGCGTCGTGCCGAGCCGGTGGTGGCGCAGCCCGCCGACGGTCTTGAAGATCGCGCCGTGCAGGACGTCCGTCCCGATGGCCGTCGCCGGGTTGAAGCCGAAGAGGAAGACGAGCATCGGCGTCATGAGCGACCCGCCGCCCATCCCCGTCATGCCGACGAGGACGCCGACCGCGAGGCCGGCGAGGACGAACTGCCAGGTCACAGCAGGCCGCGTTCCTCGAGCGCGGCGAACACGCGGTCGGCCGCCTGCTCCGCGTCGAGGGCGCTCATGTCCAGGTGGACGTCGGGGCTCTCGGGCGCCTCGTAGACGGAGCCGATGCCGGTGAGGTTCTCGAGCTCGCCCTCGCGCGCCTTCGCGTACAGGCCCTTCGTGTCGCGCTCCGCGGCGAGCTCTGCGGGCAGGTCGACGAACACCTCGACGAACTCGCCTTCCGGGAACAGCTTCATCGCCGTCTCGCGGTCGGCGCGGAACGGGGAGACGAATGCGCAGACGACGATGAGCCCGGCCTCGGTGAACAGCTTCGCCACCTCGCCCGCGCGCCGGTTGTTCTCCGCGCGGTCGGACGGGGTGAAGCCGAGGTCCTTGCTCAGCCCGTGGCGCATGTTGTCGCCGTCGAGCATGTATGCGTGCCGCCCGAGCGCATGCAGCCGCCGCTCGAGCAGGTTCGCGATCGTCGACTTGCCGGCCCCGGGGAGGCCCGTCAGCCACACGACGAACGGTTGCTGGCCGAGCGCGGAGGCCCGCGCCGCGGGATCGACCTCGACCGACTGCCACGGCACGTTGTGCGAGCGGCGGAGCGCGAAGTGGAGCAGCCCCGCGCCGACGGTGTGGTTCGTGATGCGGTCGATGAGGATGAAGCCGCCGGTGTCGCGGTTCTCGACGTACGGGTCGAAGGCGATGGGCTCGCTCAGCTCGAGGTTGACGACGCCGATCGCGTTCAGCTCGAGCTCGTTCGCGGCGATGCGGTCGAGCGTGTCGACGTCGAGCTTGTACTTCAGCGGCGCGACCGTGGCCGCGACCGTCTTCGTCCCGGCGCGCATGAGATACGTGCGGCCGCGCAGCAGCGGCTCGTCCGCCATCCACACGACCGTCGCCTCGAACTGGTCGCCGACCTGCGCCGGCGCGGCGGCGGCGGCGAGGACGTCGCCGCGGCTCACGTCGACCTCGTCCGCGAGCGTCACGGTCACCGCCTGCCCGGCGACGGCGCGCTCGAGGTCGCCCTCGAACGTGACGACGCGCGCGACGGTCGTCTCCTGGCCGCGCGGGAGCACGACGACACGGTCGCCGGGCGACACCGAGCCGCCGGCGATCGTGCCGGTGAAGCCGCGGAAGTCGGAGCTCGGCCGGTTCACCCACTGCACCGGGAGCCGGAAAGGCCCGTCCTGCATGCGCTCCTGGTCGACCTCGACCGTCTCGAGATAGCCCATGAGGGTCGGGCCGTCGTACCACGGCATCGCGTCCGACGGGTCGACGACGTTGTCGCCGCGCAGCGCGGAGAGCGGGATGACGGAGATCTGCTCGAGACCGAGCTGGCGTCCGAACTCGCCGTATTCGGCCGCGATCTCATCGAACCGCTCCTGGGAGAAGTCGACGAGGTCCATCTTGTTCACGGCGACCGCGACGTGGCGGATGCCGAGCATGTGGACGAGGTAGCTGTGCCGGCGCGTCTGCGTGAGCACGCCCTTGCGCGCGTCGAGCAGGATGAGCGCGCAGTCGGCCGTGGACGCGCCCGTGACCATGTTGCGCGTGTACTGCTCGTGGCCGGGAGTGTCGGCGACGATGTACTTGCGCTTGTCGGTCGAGAAGTACCGGTACGCGACGTCGATCGTGATTCCCTGCTCGCGCTCGGCCGCGAGGCCGTCGAGCAGGAGCGCGAAGTCGAGCTCCTCGCCCTGCGTGCCGACGCGGCGCGAGTCTGCCTCGAGCGCGGCGAGCTGGTCCTCGAACAGGAGCTGCGACTCCCACAGCAGCCGGCCGATGAGCGTGCTCTTGCCGTCGTCGACGCTGCCACACGTGATGAAGCGCAGGAGGCTCTTGTGCTCGTGCGCGTCGAGGTAGGCGAGGATGTCCTCGGAGACGAGGTCGACCGACATCAGAAGTAGCCCTCGACCTTCTTCTTCTCCATCGAGGCGGCGGCGTCGTAGTCGATGACGCGCCCCTGCCGCTCGGACGTCCGCGCGAGCAGCATCTCCTGGATGATCTCCGGCAGCGTCGACGCGGTGCTCTCGATCGCGCCGCTCAGCGGGTAGCAGCCGAGCGTGCGGAAGCGCACCTTCTTCAGCTCCGGCTCCTCGCCGGGCTCGAGCGGCATGCGCTCGTCGTCGACCATGATCATCGTCCCGTCGCGCATGACGACGGGCCGCTCCTGCGCGAAGTAGAGCGGCACGATCGGGATCTGCTCGAGGTAGATGTAGAGCCACACGTCGAGCTCGGTCCAGTTCGAGAGCGGGAAGACGCGCATCGACTCGCCGCGGCGGTGGCGCGCGTTGTACAGGCGCCACAGCTCGGGGCGCTGGTTCTTCGGGTCCCACCGGTGCTGCGCCGTCCGGAAGGAGAAGATCCGCTCCTTCGCGCGCGACTTCTCCTCGTCGCGGCGCGCGCCGCCGAACGCGGCGTCGAAGCCGTACTTGTCGAGCGC
>Ga0265314_10005690_pt1 | contig 11186 bp, 11 predicted proteins | sample 4126metaG_FD_203106 | JGI IMG/M metagenome (GOLD analysis project Ga0265314, IMG submission 203106) | Rhizosphere microbial communities from Carex aquatilis grown in University of Washington, Seatle, WA, United States - 4-1-26 metaG | ecosystem: Host-associated > Plants > Roots > Rhizosphere >... | reverse complement strand
GCAATACTCCAACGGCATCGTCGATTTCGTGCATGAGAACTGCATCGGCTGCGGCTACTGCGTGAAAGGTTGCCCGTTCAACATTCCGCGCATCTCCCAGGCCGACCAGCCGAAGGCCTACAAGTGCACGCTGTGCTCGGACCGCGTCGCGGTCGGTCAAGGCCCCGCTTGCGCCAAGGCTTGCCCGACCCATGCGATCACCTTCGGCACCAAAGACGAGATGAAGAAGCACGCCGACGACCGCATCAAGGATTTGAAATCGCGCGGTTACAAAAACGCCGGCCTTTACGATCCGCCGGGCGTGTCCGGCACACACGTGATGTACGTGCTGCATCATGCCGACAAGCCGGAAATCTACGCCAACCTGCCGAACAACCCGCGGATCAGCCCGCTGGTGGAACTCTGGAAAGGCGCGGCGAAATATGTCGGCCTGGCGGCGATGGCGTTGTTTGCCGCCATCGGCGTCGTCCATTACGCCGTCGAGGGCCCGAACAAAGTCCATCCCGAGGATGAGGCGAACGCGGAGAAACTGACCGGGAGCCGTCGCCCATGACAGCGTATGATGTCGAATCCGGCGATGCCGTGCATCCGGGCGAACCGGTCAAGGTCGATCGTTACACCGGCGGCGCGCGCATCAACCACTGGATCACGGCGACCTGCCTGGTGCTGCTGGCGCTGTCGGGCCTGTCGCTGTTCCACCCCAGCCTGTATTTCCTGACGGCCCTGTTCGGCGGCGGACAACTGACGCGGGCGATCCACCCCTGGATTGGCGTGGTGCTGTTCTTCAGCTTCTCCGGGCTGTTTGTCCGCTTTTGGCGGGCCAATCTCTGGGTCGCCGAAGACGGCACCTGGCTGGCGCGGATCAAGGAAGTCCTGACCAAACGCGAAGATGAACTGCCGGAGGTCGGCAAGTATAACGCCGGGCAAAAGGCGGTGTTCTGGGGCATGTCGCTGCTGATTCTGACGCTGATCGTCACCGGCGTCGGCATCTGGGACGTCTATTTCGCCGATTTCACCTCGATCGAGACCAAGCGGATTTCGGTCTTGATTCATTCCGCTGCCGCGGTGGCGATCATCTGTATCTGGATCGTTCACGTCTATGCGGCGATCTGGGTCAAGGGTACCATCAGCGCTATGACCGGAGGTCAGGTGACCGGCGGCTGGGCGTGGCGGCACCATCGCAAGTGGTTGAAAGAATTGGTCGGCGGCAAGGTTGGCAACTAGACCGTGAAGCTCTAGCTAGAAGACGGCGTCCTGCCGCAAGGCAGGACTTTGCCGGTCCGGCCTGACACGTGGCCCGTGCGGTTCGTGAGGTAAGTATGCGTAAAGGCGGGGAAATCCGGCCCGATCCAACGATGATCGGGAATGTCGTGGAGCCGCCTTTTGTCCGGCTTCCCGACCCCACAACCCTCTTCAAAATCCGCGCCGAGCGGTTTTTAACGCTCGTAGAAGGCCACAAGCTCGGACCGTATCTGCGTTTCCTCGGCGAACTGAGCACGTGTCAGCATCACGTCCAGGAAGGACTCGCCGATCCGGACATGCCTTCGGCCGACGCGGTCGCCCGCGCCCGCGAACATACGATGCCGCCGCTCGACCGCAGCCACTTCACGGCCGACGCCGCCTGCGACGCCACGCTCGACCGGCTGTTCGCGCTCGCTGCCGATCTCGCCATGCCGGAGCAGGCCCGGGTCGCGCTGGAGCGCTCGCGCAGCGCCAGCGCCGCGGCGCGCGACGAGATGCTGCGCTCGGTGTTGTCGGACTCGATACCCGTGGAGGCGCTCGCCGATCATCTGTTCGTCGCCGCGGCGTTGCAGGTGCACTTCGCCCGGCTCGCCGCGCGGCTCGATGGCGAAGCTTTGGTGCCGATCGGCGACGGAACGTGCCCGGCCTGCGGCGGCGCGCCGGTCGCCTCCGCGATCGTCGGCTGGCAAGGCGCCCACGGCGCGCGCTTCTGCACCTGCTCGCTATGCGCGACGCAATGGCACGTCGTGCGCATCAAATGCGTGCTGTGCGAATCGACCAAAGGCATCGCCTATCAGGAACTCGAAGGCAGCGCCGGCACGGTCAAGGCCGAGACCTGCGAGAACTGCCACGGCTACGTGAAAATCCTCTACCAACAGAAAGACCCGGCGCTGGAGCCCTTCGCCGACGACATCGCCAGCCTCGGCCTCGATATTCTGCTGCGCGAGACGGGCTACCGGCGCGGCGCCGTCAATCCTTTTTTGCTCGGTTACTGACGATGGCAAAATCCGCCTCCGCCGCTTTGCGCAAACTGCCATCGGTCGACGAGGTGCTGCGCACAGTCGTCGCCGAGGAGACCGTCGAGCGTTTCGGCCGCGCGGCGATGGTCGCCGCCGTGCGCGAGGTGCTGGCGCAAGCGCGGGCGGCCAAGACGGAGGCCGGCGAAACCCTCGAAGTGGCGGGCGCGGCGCTGACGCTGCTCGAGGCGCAGGCGCAATCGAACCTGCGGCCGGTCTTCAACCTGACCGGCACCGTGCTGCATACCAATCTCGGCCGCGCGCTGCTCGCCGAAGCCGCCATCGAAGCCGCGACCATCGCGATGCGCAACGCGGTGGCGCTGGAGTTCGATCTCGGCGAGGGCCATCGCGGCGACCGCGACGAGGTGGTGCGCGACCTGTTGTGCGAACTGACCGGCGCCGAAGACGCCACCGTCGTCAATAACAATGCCGCCGCCGTGCTGCTGGTGCTCAACACGCTGGGCAAAGGCCGCGAAGCCATCGTTTCCCGCGGCGAACTCATCGAGATCGGCGGCGCCTTCCGCATGCCGGAGATCATGAGCCGCGCCGGCGCGAAACTCGTCGAGGTCGGCACCACCAACCGCACGCATAAAAAAGATTACGTCGCGGCCATCGGACCCAAGACCGGCCTCATGCTCAAGGTGCATACCTCGAACTACCGCATCGAGGGCTTCACCAAGGAAGTGACCGCGCGCGAGCTCGCGGCGCTGGCGCGCGAGAAGAAAGTGCCATTGGTCAACGATCTGGGCTCCGGCACGCTGATCGACCTCACGCGCCTCGGCATGGCGCACGAGCCGACCGTGAGAGAAGCCGTCGCCGAGGGCGCCGATCTCGTCACCTTCTCCGGCGACAAGCTGCTCGGCGGCCCGCAGGCCGGCTTCATCGTCGGCCGCAAGGATCTGATCGCGCGGCTCAAGAGCAATCCGATGAAGCGCGCGTTGCGCATCGATAAGGTTCGGCTCGCGGCGCTGGAGGCGACGCTCAAGCTCTATCGTGATCCCGACCGCCTGACCGAGCGCCTGCCGACGCTGCGTCTCTTGGCGCGGCCGAAAAAGGACATCCAGGCGGTGGCGCGGCGGCTGCTGCCCTCGCTCGCGTACAAGGTCGGCGAAAATTTCGACGTCGAAGTGGCCGATTGCGTCAGTCAGATCGGTTCCGGCGCGTTGCCGACCGAAATCATCCCGAGCGCCGGGCTTGCTATCCGTCCGCGCGCGGCCAAGCGCGCCGGGCGTGTGTTGTCGGCGCTGTCGATCGCGTTGCGCCAGCTTCCGGTGCCGGTGGTCGGCCGCATCGAGGATAACGCGCTGCTGCTCGATTGCCGCTGTCTGGAAGACGAAAAAGCCTTCATCGCCAATCTTGCCGCGCTCGCCCTGACGGAGAGGTCCGATGGGCTGGCTTGATGCAATCGCCCGCAAAGCGCCGCGCGATGCCAGCGTCGCCGAGCGCATGGCCGAGGCCTACGACGCCTCCAGCCGCGGCGATTACGCGCGGGCGCTGGAAATCTGGGGTCCGCTGGCGCAGGCGAACGTGTCGCGGGCGCAGAGCAATGTCGGCGCCTGTTTCTCCGAGGCGCTCGGGGTCGAGCGCGACATGGCGCTGGCGGCCAAATGGCTGACGCTCGCCGCCGAGAACGGCGACGCCGTCGGCCAGCGCAATCTCGCCGCGCTCTATTTCAAGGGCGAGGGCGTCGAACAGGATTACGCCCGCGCCATGGAACTGTATCGCAGCGCGGCCGAGCAGGGCGATGCGCCAGCGCAGGACATGTTGAGCTGGATGCTCTTGGAAGGTGAAGTGGCGGAACCGGATTCGGTCGCGGCGCGCACGTGGGCCGAGAAGGCTGCGGCGCAGAACATCGCACCGTCGATGACGCGGCTCGGCATGATCTTCCACAACGCGCTCGGCGTCGAGCGCGACGCGGCCTTGGCGGTGGAATGGTGGCGGCGTGGCGCCGAGCGCGGCGACGCCGACGGCCAGGCCATGTTGGGTGCGGCCTATCATCTGGGCGCGGCGGTGGAGCGCGACCCGCTGGAGGCTTTCGTCTGGCTGTTGCGGGCGCGGGCCGGCGGCAGCGCGCTGTCCGGACAGTTCTTCATGGCGGTGCGCGCGGCGCTGACGCCCGAACAGATCGTCGAGGCCGAGGCGCGCGCCGCGGCTTCCTTACCGGAGCCGGCCGCATGATCGTCGGCACCGCCGGCCACATCGACCACGGCAAGACCTCGCTGGTGCGGGCGCTCACCGGCATCGACACCGACCGTCTCAAGGAAGAAAAAGCCCGCGGCATTTCCATCGATCTTGGCTTTGCTTACTTGCCGGCGCCGGACGGCTCGATTCTCGGTTTCGTCGACGTGCCCGGCCACGAGAAGTTCGTGCACAACATGCTGGCGGGGGCCACCGGCATCGATTTCGTGCTGCTGGTCGTCGCTGCCGACGACGGCGTCATGCCGCAGACCCGCGAGCATCTGGCCATTGTCGACCTGCTCGGCATCACCCGCGGCATTGTCGCGCTGACCAAGGTCGATCTGGCGCCGCCCGAGCAGATCGCGAAAGTCTCGGCTGAGATCGCGCGATTGCTGGAGGGCACCGGCTTGGCCGGCGCCGAGGTCGTAGCGGTTTCGACCGTGACGGGCACGGGCATCGACGATCTGCGCCAGCGCCTGTTCGACGCGGCGCACACGATGCAGGCGCGCGCGGCTACCGAACGCTTTCGTTTGGGCATCGACCGCGCCTTCACGCTGCCCGGCGCCGGCACGGTCGTGACCGGCACGGTGCTGTCCGGCGCGGTGTCGGCGGGCGACAAGGTCACGATCAGCCCGTCCGGTCTCGAGGCGCGCGTGCGCACCATTCACGCGCAGAACCGGCCGGTCCAGCGCGGCGTGGCCGGCGAGCGCTGCGCGCTCAATCTCGCCGGCGACGGCGTCAGCAAGGACGCCATCGCGCGCGGCGAGGTCGTGCTCGATCCTGCTTTGCACGCGCCGACCGACCGCATCGACGCCACGCTACGGCTGCTCGCGACCGAGACCAAACCCATCACGCAATGGATGCCGGCGCGGCTGCATCACGCCGCCACCGAAGTCGGCGCCCGCATCGTGCTGCTTGGCGAAACGCCGATCGCGCCCGGCACCGAAGCGCCGGTGCAACTGGTGCTCGATGCGCCGATCGCCGCGGCGGAAGGCGACCGCTTCGTGCTGCGCGATACCACGGCGCAGCGCACCATCGGCGGCGGCACCTTTCTCGATCTGCGCGCGCCCGCGCGCAAGCGCCGCGCGCCGGAGCGGCTCGCGCAATTAAAGGCGCATGCCATCGGCGACCCCCAGGACGCGCTGGCGGCGATGCTGGAAATCGCGCCGTACAATATCGACTTGTCGGCTTTCGGCCGCGATCGCGCGCTCAGTGCCGCGCAGCTCGACACCATCGCCGGGAATCTCGGGCTGGTTCGGGCCGCGGCGGGCGATCGTGTCTTCGCGCTGTCTTCTGCGGTCTGGGCGCGCTTCAAGCGCAGCCTGCTGGAGACGCTCAAGCAGTTTCACGCCGCCAACCCGGACCTCGCCGGCATCGGGCTTGAAAAGCTGAGGATGCAACTCGAGCCGCGCCTGCCGGTGAAGCCTTTTATGTCGGTGCTGCAAGCGCTTGCCGGTGAAAAGGAGATCGGCCTCGACGGCGCCTGGGTGCGGCTCGCCGGCCACGAGGTTCGCCTGACGCCCCATGACGAAAAGCTCTGGGCGCGCATCGAGCCCTTGATCGGCGGCGCCGAGCGCTTCCGGCCGCCGCGCGTGCGCGACATCGCCGGCATGGTGAACCTGCGCGAGATCGACGTGCGCCGCCTGCTCAAGCTGCTGGCCCGCATGGGCAAGGCCGACGAAGTGGCCCTCGATCATTTCTTCCGGCGGGCGACGGTGGCGGAGATGGTCGATATCATCGTCGACCTCGGCGCGGCCTTGCCGGAAGGCTTCAGCGCCGCGCAATTCCGCGATCGCGTCGATAACGGCCGCAAGGTCGCGATCCAGATCCTGGAGTTTTTCGATCGTCACGGCGTCACCTTGCGTCGCGGCGATCTGCGCCGCGTCAACAAGCATCGGCTCGACCTGTTCTGCAGCGTCGCGGCCGACAAAGTTTCTGGAAGAGAATCGTCCCCGGTGGGGCGTCCGGACTTCAAATCCGGGAGGGGCCGCGAGCCGGTCCTTGGTGGGTTCGACTCCCTCTCTCTTCCGCCAGATAATGTGAAAACCGCATCATGAAACCGACGCCGTCTTTTCTCGACGACTTGAAAATCGCGGCGGACAAAGCCACCGCGGCTGAGGAGGAATTCCGCAACGAATTCGCCAAGCGCACCAAGGCGCTGGAAACCGAGCGCGCTTTCGCCTTCCGCCGGCTCAATTTGATGCGCGCCATTGCCGACGTGGTCGCGACCGCCGAGGGCGAGGAGATCGCGGTGGCCGCATCCACCGCCGTGCTGCGCACCAAGCTCGGCTGGATCGAGGACAGCGAGGCGCGCGATCTGGTGGTGACGAACTTCGCTCCCGTGGCGGTGGCGATGTATGCCAGCCTTTCGCCGGAGATCGAAGGCGCCGGGAAAGACGCGCCGGCGCCGGATGTGATGGCGGCGCTCGCCGACTTCGAGCGCTGGTATGCTTCGAGCCACGAAGGCCCGTTCTGGGTCTTGTTCGAAACTTATTTGCCGGAGACGCCGCGTGTCGACTTCTGAGCCCGACAAGCCCGCGACCGATTTCGACCGCTGGATCGCGGAGGAATTCGCGCGCACCGGGGCCTTCACCGCCTTCGCGGTGCTGGTGGCGATCGCCGAGAGCAAGGTGACGCCGCTGTGTTCGACTTATTTTCATGTCATCGGCGACGAGATCGACTGGGCCGGCATGACCGTGTTGTTTGCCGGCGCCGGCCAGCCGTGGGACGGCGCGTCGTTTTACCCGGTCACGGCCAAAGACGGCGGTCCGCTCGACAATCCGAACGCACGGCTGCACTTGCGCGATTTGGAGAGCCGGCTCGACGACAATCCGCTGGTGCTCAACGAAGGCCATTTCTTCGACAAATGGGGCCGGCGGCTCAAGGTCGAAGAGGTCGAACTGCAATGACCGCGTCGCGCCGGCTCTTGATCCTCATGGTCAATACCGACCCGCGCAATCCGGAGGAGCTGGCTGCACCGTTTTATTACGCCGCGGTGGCGGCGGCGATGGATCACGAAGTCGACGTGGTGTGCACGGGAACGGCGGGCAGGCTGATGCACAAGGGCGCCGCCGCGGCGATCGCGGTCAAGCCGGGCGACGCGAAGACGGTCTACGACTGGATCAAGGAAGCGCATGACCAGGGCGCCAAGTTCTGGGCTTGCCCGGCCAATCTCGATTTGTTCGACAAGAGCGAGGCCGACCTGATCCCCGAATGCAGCGGCGTCATGGGCGCGGCCGCCATGATCCAGGACATCATGGATGGAGACGGACGCGTTCTCACATTTTGAGGTGATCTCTTGGCCCGAGTGCAAGAGCACGAATTTCCCGAGCATCTGCTCTACGATGTCGAGAACCAGATCTGGTACGAGCCGTTGCCGGACGGCACGGTGCGTGCCGGCTTCACGTCATGGGCCGTGGTGCTGATGGGCGACGTGCTGGTGTTCACGCCGAAGCGGCTGAACCACAGCTTCGACAAGGATCGCTGGTTCGCCATGGTCGAGGGCGGCAAATGGGTCGGCGCCGCGCGGGCGGCTTTCGACGGCACCGTGGTGAGCCAGAACGACAAGCTGATCGCCAAGCCGGAATTGCTGATGAGCGATCCCTTCGGCGAAGGCTGGATGCTCAAGGTGAAGCCGGCGGCGGAGGATTGGCGAAACGGTCTGGTCGCAGGGCCCACGATTGGCCCGGCCATGGCGGCGTGGATCGCCGGCGGTTCCTACAAAGACCGCACGTCGTAGCGTCTAGGCGCCGAATCCGAACAGCCGCCGCGGCGTGTCCCAGAATATTTTGCGGCGGTCCGCGGCATCCGGAAACAGCGTCTCCACGAGTTGCACCAGCGGTCCGTAATCCTGCCGTTCCGGCGCGCGCAAGTACGGCCAGTCCGACGCCCACACACAATGGTCGAGCGTGAAGGCGTCGGCGAGCGCGCGCACGTAGGGCCAGGCGTCCTCGAACGGGTAGGGCATTTGTGAGAATTTCGAATAACCCGACAGCTTGACGCTGACGCGGCCAGTCTTGGCGATCCGCAACAGTGCGGCAAAGCCCGGCTGCTTGAGCCCCGCCTCCGGGGTCGGCCGTCCGCAATGATCGATCAGCACCTGGATCGGCAGCGCCTCGATCCACGGCACGAACAATTCGAACTGATCGTGCTCGCATTGCAGATTGAGGAACATGTCGAGTTCCGCGAGCCGCGCGATCAAGCCCTCCGAACGCCGGTAGTAGTCGATGCCGTGAAAAGTCGGATTGAAGGCCGCGCCGATAACGCCTTGGGCCTTCAGCGCGCGCAGTTCATCGAGGCCGGCGTCGAAATCGACGGTGGCGATGCCCTTGAGACGTTCGCGGTCCTGCGCAATGGCGTCGAGCATGCAGCGGTTGTCGCTGCCGTAACCTGAATTCGGCTGCACCAGCAGCGCATGATGCGTGCCATAAGTCTTCATCACTTGGGCATATTGCGCCGCGGTGCCCATTTCCTGGCCGCGCGGGTGGTAATCGATGTCCGTGCCGTAAGGGAACCGCACCGGGTCGAACACGTGGGCGTGGCAGTCAATCTTCGGCTCTGTGAAAACGCTCATAGCGTGTGCCCGCGGCTTGCCTGCGATATGTTGTGGCGCAGGCTCATCATGCGCGCAACCGGCTTGCGCGGGCCGGCAGCAGGCGTATTGGAAGTGCCGACAAAGCCGGAGAATGAGATGATGTCATTGCCTTGGTTGCGCCGCGCGGCGCTGTATTCTGGCGCTGCCGCCGTGCTGGCGCTGGCCGGTCCGGCGCAAGCCGCGGATTATCCGACCCGCCCGGTCATGCTGGAAGTCGCCTTCACGCCGGGCGGTCCGAGCGACGTGCTGGCCCGCATCGTCGGCAAGAAAATGGAAGAGCTGCTGGGCCAGCCTTTCATCATCGAAAACCGCCCCGGCGCCGGCGGCAATATCGCCGCCGACTATGTCGCGCACGCCAAGCCTGACGGCTACACGCTGCTGATGGGCAACAACAGCATCCTCGCCACCAATGAGGCGCTGTACAAGAAGATCACCTACAACCCGCAGAAGGATTTCCTGCCGATCACGCTGGTCGGCACGCAGGCCAATATTCTCGTCGTCAACAACGACGTGAAGGCGAAGTCGCTGAAAGAGCTCATCGCGCTGTGCAAGGCGCAGCCCGGCAAACTGAACTTCGCCTCGTCCGGCTATGGCGCCGCGGCGCATCTGTCCGGCGAATTGTTCAAGACCATGGCGCAGGTCGACATCGTGCACGTGCCTTACAAAGGCGCGGCGCCGGCCTTGCAGGACGTCATCGGCGGCCGCGAGGAGATGATGTTTGCCACCGCAGCCTCCGTCGTCGGTCAGATCCAGGGCGGGCAGGTCCGCGCCCTGGCGGTGACCACGCTCAAGCGCACGTCGGTCCTGCCCGACATTCCGACCATGGACGAGGCTGGCTTGAAAGGTTTCGACGCCAGCACCTGGCACGGTCTGGTCGCGCCGGCCGGCACCCCGCCGGATGTGATCGCCAAACTGCACGAGGCTGCTGTCAAGGCGCTGCACGATCCGGGCGTGCAGAAATCGCTGGCCCAGCTCGGCGTCGACATCGTCGGCGACACGCCGGAAGAATTCGGCGCATATATCAAGGCCGAAATCCCGAAATGGACGGCCATCGTGAAGGCCTCCGGCGCGACGATGGATTAGCGCATGATCCCGAAAAGTGGGAACCGGTTTTCGGATCAGATCATGCGCAAAGGAAAAAATTAATGACAACAACAAATCCCAACGGCGCCGCGGCGCGCAACGTCAAGCGGCTCGGACATCTCGATTTGCCCGGCGCCGGACAGGTCACGGTGTCCGGGCATTACGCCTATGTCGGGCATATCCCCAACAAGGACGATCTTGGCACCTCGATCGTCGACATCGCCGACCCGGCCAACCCGCGTCTTGTCGCTTCTGTTCCGGTTGGCGATCCGACCTCGCACAGCCACAAGGTGCGCGTCGCCGGCGACATCATGGTGGTCAACCACGAACGCAATCCGACCGCGGCCGGCCGGCGCGCCCAGGACATGCCGGCGATCCGGCGCGGCCTGCGCGAGGCGCTGGGCCGCGAGCCGACCCGTGCCGAACTGCTGGCGAAACTTAATCTGAGCGAAGCCGATCTCGTCGACATCGAAAAGGACGAAGCGCAGCCCTATCGAAACGGCGGCTTCCGCATTTATGACATCGCCGACAAGTCGAAGCCGAAACTCATCCATCACCATCTCACCGGCGGCATCGGTGTGCACCGCTTCGACATGGACGAACGCTACGCCTATATCTCGACCGAGATGGAAGGCTTCGTCGGCAACATCCTCGTCATCTACGACATGAAGAATCCGGCGAAGCCCCAGGAAGTGTCGCGCTGGTGGATGCCGGGACAAAACACCGCCGCCGGCGAAACGCCGACCTGGCCCGGCAAGCGCCATCGCCTGCACCATGCGCTGCGCTTCGGCAATGAAATGTGGGCGAGCTGCTGGCACGGTGGTTTTCGAATTGTCGACGTGGCCGATTTGAGAAAGCCGAAAACAGTCGCGTCGTACAATTATCATCCGCCTTTCCCCGAGCCGACGCATACGGCGATGCCGGTGCCCGTCAGTCTTGGCGGCCGGCGGATCGCCGTCACCATCGATGAAGAGGACCAGGCGCAGAGCGCCAATGAAGAAGAAGCGCGGCGTGGCAGGCCGCATGCCGGCATGTCGATTTTCGACGTCAGCGACTATTCGGCCGTAAAGCCG
>Ga0265314_10005687_pt1 | contig 11193 bp, 9 predicted proteins | sample 4126metaG_FD_203106 | JGI IMG/M metagenome (GOLD analysis project Ga0265314, IMG submission 203106) | Rhizosphere microbial communities from Carex aquatilis grown in University of Washington, Seatle, WA, United States - 4-1-26 metaG | ecosystem: Host-associated > Plants > Roots > Rhizosphere >... | reverse complement strand
GGCGGATGTGGTTGCGCTTCGGCTTCATCATTGAGCCGGCCGCCACATCAGGTTTGAAGCCTCTCCGGCAATTTCCTCGCTTAGACCTGCGGACCTTCCTGATCTTGCGTCCGCATTTCCATTAAGCACCTTGCACCCCTCCCCCTAGTTACTCCACAGGACCATCCCAATGCGGGAAATAAAACTTCAAGACCTCAAATCCCAAACGCCGGCTGAGCTGGTCACATTTGCGGAAGAAAAAGGGGTCGAAAACGCCAGCACCATGCGCAAGCAGGAGCTGATGTTCGCCATTCTCAAACAACTCGCGATCCAGGAAACCGACATTATCGGAGAAGGCGTCGTCGAGGTTCTCTCCGACGGCTTTGGGTTTCTGCGCTCGCCGGACGCCAATTATTTGCCGGGCCCCGATGACATCTACGTCTCGCCCTCGCAGATCCGCCGCTTCGGATTGCGCACCGGCGATACCATCGAAGGCCATATTCGCAGCCCGAAGGAAGGCGAACGCTATTTTGCGCTGCTGAAGGTCAACACGCTGAATTTCGAGGACCCGGAAAAGTCCAAGCACAAGGTCAATTTCGACAATCTGACGCCGCTGTTTCCCGATCAGCGCTTCCGGCTAGAACTCGAAGACCCCACCCGAAAAGACTTGTCTGCAAGGGTTATCGACATCGTAGCCCCTATCGGCAAAGGCCAGCGCGCGTTGATCGTGGCGCCGCCGCGCACGGGCAAGACCGTGCTGATGCAGAACATCGCGCACTCAATCACGGCTAATCATCCGGAATGCTATCTGATCGTTCTGCTGATCGACGAACGGCCGGAAGAAGTCACGGACATGCAACGCTCGGTCAAGGGCGAGGTTGTTTCGTCCACGTTCGATGAGCCGGCCGTGCGCCACGTTCAGGTCGCCGAAATGGTGATCGAGAAGGCCAAGCGTCTCGTCGAGCATGGCCGCGACGTGGTGATCCTGCTGGACTCGATTACGCGCTTGGGACGCGCCTACAACACCGTGGTGCCGTCATCCGGCAAGGTATTGACCGGCGGCGTCGACGCCAATGCGTTGCAGCGGCCAAAACGTTTCTTCGGCGCCGCGCGTAACATCGAGGAGGGCGGTTCGCTGACGATCATCGCCACCGCGCTGGTCGATACCGGAAGCCGAATGGACGAAGTGATCTTCGAAGAATTCAAGGGCACCGGCAATTCCGAACTGATTCTCGATCGCAAGGTTTCCGACAAGCGCACCTTCCCGGCGATCGATATCTCGCGCTCCGGCACCCGCAAGGAAGAGCTGATCACCGATCCGCAACTGCTGAAGAAGATGTACGTGCTGCGCCGGATCCTCAATCCGATGGGCACCATGGATGCGATCGACTTCCTGCTCGACAAGCTGCGCAACACCAAGAACAACTCGGAATTCTTCGACTCGATGAATACCTGAGCTGGTTTCCAGATTTTGCAGAGGGCGTCCGGTCGAAAGCCGGGCGCCTTTTTCGTGACCGGCGATGAAGCCTATTGCTGCAGTTATGCTGCACTCTGGGTGCAGCATGGCGAATACGGCACGGAATCGTAGCGCGCTGAACAACTATTTGAAATAGTTATGTTTTATAGAGTTTTGTGAAATTGACTTGCGGTTCGGGTCCGATTTTGCAGCAAAAATGCTGCGGCAATGCTGCAGCAAACCTAGACCGGATTTGATGCGCTCAGTCGCCCAGATGCGGATTTCGGCGGCCGGCTGTTCGCATCAGCAGTGACCCGATGACGAGCCAGGTGGTGATGGCAACCGCAATCATCGAAAGATGCGTGTGTGACCCGCTGCGCAGATAGGGCCCCATCGCGTCGAAGCCGAAAATGTCGAAAAAGGCCATACATCCCAGCAGGATAAGGCCTGTACCGAACAGCAAGGACGGCCACGTGGCCATGGGTTGCTCCATCGATCGCGCGGCCGGCGTTACGACGCGGGCTGCCGTGGGATGGGTCGTGGCTCGGCCCCGCTTGGTTCAACCTGCCGCTGGCATGCGTGATTTGCTGCACTCTGGACTGCGGCAAATGCTTCGGGGATTGTGCAACGCACAATGGCGAGCGTCTTAGGCAAGGTTTGTCACGTGGCGGTCAGCCGCGCGGTCCGGGATTTGTTTTGCGTGTCGCGGGACTTGGCGGCAAATAGGCGATGCATCCGCGGGACCAGACCATTTTTGCACTTTCGTCGGGCCGGCTTCCGAGCGCGATCGCCATCGTTCGGGTATCGGGTTCGCAATCCGGGACCGCGCTGAGGTCGTTGGCCGGCAAGGTTCCACAGCCGCGGCAAGCGACCCGGGCGCTGCTGCGGGACGGGCGGGGCGAACCGATCGACGATGCGGTGGTGCTCTGGTTTCCAGGACCGGCCAGCGCCACCGGTGAGGACGTTGCCGAATTTCATGTCCACGGCGGACGCGCGGTGCTGGCAGCGCTGCTCGCCGCGCTATCGGCGCTGGCGCAGATGCGTGCCGCGGAGCCCGGAGAATTCACCCGGCGCGCCTTCGAGAACGGCAAGCTTGATCTGACGGAGGCCGAAGGTCTCGACGATCTGATTCACGCCGACACCGATCGGCAGCGCCGGCAGGCCTTGCGACAGTTGAAGGGGCTGCTCGGCGATAGAGCGCGCGACTGGCGCGCGCGGATCATCGAAGCTTCGGCGCTGATCGAGGCCGGCATTGATTTTTCCGACGAGGGCGACGTCTCGGCCGAACTGCTGGCGCCGGCGCGCCAAAGGATCATGGCGTTGTTGGACGAGATTGAAGAAGTGTTGGGGGCACAGGGCAAGGCCGAACGGCTGCGCGACGGGCTGGTGGTTGCGATCGCCGGGCCGCCGAATGTAGGCAAGTCGACACTGATCAATCAACTGGCGCGACGCGAAGTGGCGATCGTCTCGCCCTATGCCGGAACCACGCGTGACGTGATCGAGGTGCAACTCGATCTCGGCGGCTATCCGGTGACGGTGATCGATACCGCGGGTATCCGCGAGACCGACGATCCGATCGAGCAGGAAGGCGTGCGGCGCGCCCGCGCGCGGGCCGGGGAGGCCGACCTGGTGTTGTGGCTGGTCGATACGCCGGACGTAAAGCATCAGCATGATTCTGCGCCGCCGCTTTGGACCGTGCGCAACAAGATCGACCTCGATCCACAAGGTTCGAACGCTGCGGACTCGCCGGCCGAAACGGCGGATCCAGCTCTGCATCCGGCCTTGCGAGGAGACGACTTCGGCAATGTCGCGTTCGAGATCTCGGCCGCTCGCGGCGACGGCATCTCCGGGCTGATCACAGCTTTGGTCATTTTTGCGCAATTTTTTTTTGGGGAAGGCGAGGGCGGTTTGATCGCCCGTGAGCGGCAGCGAGAGCTGCTGGGGCAAGCTGTCGTCTCGCTGCGGCGCAGCATTGCGATATTCGATCTGGGGGAGGAATTTGCGGCCGAGGATTTGCGCGCGGCCGCTTTTGCCTTGGGACGGCTGCTCGGCCGGGTCGGTGTCGAGGATATTCTGGATGTGATCTTTCGGGAGTTTTGCATAGGTAAGTGATGAACATTGATTCACTTATTAGTTCATTTCTATGGAGCTGTTTCACATGAAACAATGACCTGGAACCCTGGCAAAAAGCTCCTGTTTCACGTGAAACAGTTCCAGTCGTCAAAAATCAACTTCCGGCTTCGGCGCTCTCAAGATAGAAGAGCGCGCATGAGCGCTCCCTCCACATCCTTCGACGTGATCGTCATCGGCGGCGGCCACGCCGGCTGCGAGGCTGCCAGCGCCGCGGCACGGATGGGCGCCAGGACCGCATTGGTCACGCACCGCTTTGCCACCATTGGCGCGATGTCTTGCAACCCCGCCATCGGCGGTCTCGGCAAGGGCCATCTGGTCCGTGAGGTCGATGCCCTGGACGGTCTGATGGGCCGGGTCGCGGACGCCGGCGGTATCCAGTTTCGCATGCTCAACCGCCGCAAGGGTCCGGCGGTCCGCGGGCCGCGAGCCCAGGCCGATCGCAAGCTCTACGCCGAGGCCATGCAGGTGGCGATCATTGAAACCGCTAACCTCAGCGTGATCGAGGGCGAGGCCGACGATCTGCTGATTTCCGACGGCCGGGTCACCGGCATCCGCCTGGCGGACCGCCGCGAATTGCTGGCGGGCGCGGTCGTTATCACCACCGGGACGTTCTTGCGCGGGCTGATCCATCTCGGCGAAAGGAACTGGCCAGCCGGCCGGGTCGGGGAGGCGCCATCGCTCGGGCTTTCGGCCTCCTTCGAGCGCGCCGGCTTCAAGCTCGGGCGGCTGAAGACAGGCACGCCGCCGCGGCTCGACGGCACGACGATCGACTGGTCCGCCGTGGAGATGCAGCCCGGCGACGATCCGCCGGAGCCGTTTTCGGTTTTGACCGAGCGGATCACAACGCCGCAGATCCAGTGCGGCATCACCCGCACCACGCCGGCCACCCACGAGCTGATCCGGGCCAACGTCCATCGCTCGCCGATGTATTCCGGTCAGATCAAGAGCAGCGGACCGCGCTATTGCCCGTCGATCGAGGACAAGATCGTTCGCTTCGGCGACCGCGACGGACACCAGATCTTTCTCGAGCCGGAAGGCCTCGACGACCCCACGGTCTATCCAAACGGCATTTCCACCTCGCTTCCCGAGGAGGTCCAGCTTGCCCTTCTCGCGACCATTCCCGGCCTTGAGCGGGTCCGGATGGTTCGCCCGGGCTACGCGATCGAATACGACCATGTCGATCCGCGCGAGCTCGATCCGACCCTGCAGTCCAGGCGCCTGCCCGGCCTGTTCCTGGCCGGCCAGATCAACGGCACCACCGGTTATGAGGAAGCGGCCGCGCAAGGAATTGTCGCGGGCCTGAACGCGGCTCTGGCCGCTGGCGCCACCGATCCGATCGTGTTCGACCGCGCCGAGGGCTATCTCGGGGTCATGATCGACGATCTTGTCACCCGCGGGATCACCGAACCGTATCGCATGTTCACCTCGCGGGCCGAATTCCGGTTGACCCTGCGGGCGGACAACGCCGACCAGCGCCTGACCGACAGGGGAATTGCGCTGGGCTGTGTGGGAAGCGCACGGACGCAGCACCATCGCGCCAAGATGGCGGCGCTGGAGGCCGCGAAAGCGCTGTCGAAAACCCTGACCATCACCCCGAACGAGGCCGCCAAGCACGGCCTGGCGCTCAACCGCGATGGTCATCGCCGCTCGGCGTTCGAGCTTTTGGCCTATCCCGAGATCGGCTGGAGCGAACTGCACGGTATTTGGCCGGAGCTGTCGGCCATTGACCCATCGATAGCGGTCCATCTGGAGATCGACGCCAAATACGACGTCTATCTCAAGCGCCAGACGGCCGACGTCGATGCCTTCCGGCGCGATGAAGGGCTGCTACTGACCGATATCGATTACGCCGATGTGCCCGGGCTCTCCAACGAAGCCCGCTCAAAACTCGAGTTGGCCAGGCCGCGGACGGTCGGGCAAGCGGGTCGGCTCGATGGTCTGACGCCGGCAGCGCTCGGAATTCTGGCGGCCTATTTGCGCAGGCAAGCGCGGCACAAGGTTTCGAAGGCGACGGCGTAAACTGTTTCACGTGAAACAGTAGTTCCGAGTTCCCGGCCGTCATCCTGAGGAGGCGCGTTAGCGCCGTCTCAAAGGATAGCCACAGATTCGTTGCCATCCTTCGGGGCTCGCCAAGAGGCCCGCACCTCAGGATGACGACGATCGATACGGAAGATCGATGCCCAGACCCGCAAAGCAAAACCTGTCGCCAATCTCCACCTCCGACAAGGCGGCGGCCCTGGCGCTGACGCCTGTTTCACGTGAAACGGAGGAGCGGCTCAGCCGCTATGTCGCGCTGCTGATTGAGTGGCAGGCGAAAACCAATCTCGTTTCGCCTTCCACACTTACGAACCTATGGACGCGGCATATCTCGGATTCGCTGCAGCTTCTGGCGCTGGCACCGGCCGCCAAGGTCTGGGCCGACTTCGGTAGTGGCGGCGGCTTTCCCGGCGTGGTGTTGGCTTGCGCGATGGCCGGAATTTCCGGTGCGACCGTCCACTTGATCGAACGCAACGCCAAGAAGGCCGCTTTTCTGCGCGAGGCGCTGCGGGTTACCGACGCGCCGGGCTCCGTTCACCTGGCTGACATCGGGGATAATGTGGATAGAATGGTGGGCCAGGTCGATTGCGTCACCGCGCGTGCGCTTGCTCCGCTACATCAACTGATCGGTTTCGCCGAACCGCTGGTCGGGCAGGGTGCAAAAGCCTTGTTTCTGAAGGGCCAAGATGTAGAGGCGGAATTGACCGAGGCCACTAAATATTGGAATATCAGATACCGCCTACATTCCAGCCGCACCGGCGGACACGGCTGGATCGTCGAACTCGATCAGATCGAGCGGCGCGATTATTCCGCCAAAGCAGATGGCATACCGGCATGACCGTAATTGATCAGATTTATCAAGAGGATAGAGCGCCGATCCCGCCCGGCCATCCGCGCATTTTGTCACTCGCCAACCAAAAGGGCGGCGTCGGCAAGACCACCACCGCCATCAATCTTGGCACCGCGCTGGCGGCGATCGGCGAGCGCGTGCTGATTGTCGATCTCGATCCGCAGGGCAATGCCTCGACCGGTCTCGGCATCGATCGCCGCAGCCGCAGCGTTTCAACCTATGACGTGCTGATTGGCGAAGCGCCGCTGCGCGAAGCCGTGGTGGCGACCGCGGTGCCGCGGCTGCACATCGCGGCATCGACCATGGATCTGTCCGGCCTCGAACTGGAGTTGGGCCACACCCGCGACCGCGCGTTCCGCCTGCGCGACGCGATCGCGGCACTGAACACCAACGCGACGCCCGATACCGATTACACTTATGTGCTGATCGATTGCCCGCCCTCGCTCAACCTGCTCACCGTCAACGCGATGGCGGCGTCGGACGCGATCCTGGTGCCGCTGCAATGCGAGTTCTTCGCGCTCGAAGGCCTGTCGCAATTGCTGCAGACGGTGGAGCAGGTGCGCTCGACCCTCAATCCCAATTTGTCGATCCACGGCATCGTGCTGACCATGTTCGACTCGCGCAACAATTTGTCGAACCAGGTCGTTGCCGATGTCCGGCAATTCATGGGCAGCAAGGTCTACAACACCATGATCCCGCGCAACGTCCGCATTTCAGAAGCGCCGTCCTACGGCAAGCCAGTGCTGGTGTACGATCTAAAATGCGTCGGCAGCGAAGCGTATCTCAAGCTTGCGACCGAAGTGATCCAGCGCGAGCGCGAGCTGCGCACGCATTGAGATCGTTTGCGTAGGGTGGGCGAAGGCGTCTTCGCCGTGCCCACCATCTCTGCAGGAAATGCTTTGGTGGGCACGCTTCGCTTTGCCCATCCTACGAGTGAAAATATCGGCGTCCAATTCGGAGTAGTTGCGTGAATCCAAGGGAGCTGGCGATGGCCGACGAAGCGCGTTCGCGATTGGGCCGCGGTCTTGCAAGTCTGATCGGCGATGTCGGCGGCGAGGCCGCGCATCTGGAGCGACCGCGCGCGCAGCGCAAGGTGCCGATCGAATTCCTGAAAGCCAATCCGCGCAATCCGCGCCGCGATTTTTCCGAAGCGGACCTCGGTGAGCTCGCCGATTCGATTCGGCAGCATGGCGTGATCCAGCCGATCGTGGTCCGCGCGGTGAAGGGCGCCGCCGACCGCTTCGAGATCATCGCCGGCGAGCGGCGCTGGCGCGCCTCGCAGATCGCGGGCCTGCACGAAGTGCCGATCGTGCCGGTCGATGTCAGCGACAGCGACGCGCTGGAAATCGCGATCGTCGAAAATGTGCAGCGTGAAAACCTCAATGCGATGGAAGAGGCGCAGGGCTATCACGCGCTGGTCAACGAATTCAAACGCAGCCAGGAAGAGATCGCCAAGGTGGTCGGCAAGAGCCGCAGCCATGTCGCCAACATGATGCGGCTGACGAAACTGCCGGCGGAAGTGCAGGCCTATATCTCATCGGGCCAGTTGTCGGCCGGCCACGCCCGCGCGCTGATCGGCGTGCCTGATCCGGCCGCCGCCGCCAAGCGCATCGTCGAGGAAGGGCTTAACGTGCGACAGGCCGAGGCGCTGGCGCATGACGAGGGTGTGCCGGAGCGCAAGGCCCAGAAGCCGCGCGGCGGCAAGGTGGCGAAGGATCCCGACACGCTCGCGTTGGAAAAGCGGGTCAGCGACGTGCTCGGCCTCAAGGTCAGCATCGAACATCGCGATCCCGGCGGCAGCGTCGTGATCCGCTACCACGATCTCGATCAGCTCGACGGCATCGTGCAGAGACTGGCGAAGAGCTGACCTTCCAACCTCGCCCCGCGCCTGCGGGGAGAGGTCGGATCGCCCTTAGCGTTCCGGGTGAGGGGTCAGGCACTGCATTCACCGCACCTTCTGCATGCGCTGGAATTCAGCAGCCCCTCTCCCCAACCCTCTCCCCAACCCTCTCCCCGCAAGTGCTGGGCGAAGGAGAAGAAGAGCACGCTTTCGAAATTCACCCTCGCCGTTTGGCGTTCACCGCGATCGACAACAGCGTGCGCTGCGCGATCACCGCGGCGAGCGAGGCCTGCTTGCGCATGTCGAGGGCGGCGGTGGCGAGCAGCTCGATCACCGATAGCAGCCGCGCCGGGTTGAAATGGCGCAACGCGGTTTCGACATTGGCCTTGCGGGAAAAATGCAGCCGCGGAAAGCCGCTGTCGAGCAGGGTCGAGACCGGCGTTCCGTCCGCTGCGGCGAGTGCGGTCTTGTGCAGCCAGGCGGCCTGGCGCTGCGCCGCGGAAATGATCATGCCGGGATAGGTGCCGGCGACCATTGCCTTGGCGAATTCGGTCTCGACCAGTTCCGGCTTGCCGGCGAACGCGCCGTCGACGATCGGATCGATCTTCAGTTCCGACGCATCGGCTACCACCGCCACGACATCCTCGAGCCTGACTTCGCCTCTGCCGTGGGCGTACAGCGTGAGTTTTCGCAGTTCGTTGCGTGAGGCTTGGCGGTCGCCGCCGAGCAAGGCGGTCAGCGACGCGCGGGCGTCGGCGGCGATGCGCAGGTTCGCGATCCGCAATTCATCGTCGATCAGTTTTGCAAGATCGCGCTCGCCGTCGGGATAACAGGCAATCGCGACCGCGGTCTTGGCGCGTTCGCAAGCCTTGCGCAGCGGATTTTCCGCGCGCAGCTCACCGGCCTCGATCACGATGCGGCAATCCTTGATTGGGCTATCCGCCAGCGTGTCGATGCCGCTCGCAAAGCTGCGCGAACCGGCGCGGACCCGGATGGCGCGGCGGCCGCCGAACAGCGGCACCGTCATCGCTTCATCGACCAGCCGCGACGGCTCGGCCGACAATTCGTCGCCGTCCAGCCGCACCAGCGAAAACGGATCGTTGGGATCGTCGACCGCGGATGCCAGCAGCGCATCGGCGCGCTCGCGCACCAGGCCCGCATCGGGGCCGTAAAGCAGGATGATCGGTCGGCCGGGATCGGGCCGGGCCAGGAAAGCGTCGATGTCCCTTCCTCGAAGCGCGACCACGAGCAGACCTTTGCAAGCTTAGTTCGCGCTCTTTGTCCGGGAGACGGGTTGGGCGTCCGGCGCTGGGCCGGCCGCAGCCTGGGCTTCCGCGGCCGCGGTCGCGGTAAAGAAATAAGACGCCAACCGCGTCCTGATGTGTTCGGCGATTTCCTCGGCGGCGCGATCCTCGGCGTCGCGGAAGGCGCGGGCGCGGGCGAACCGCTGGTAGCTGCCGGGGATATCGTAAGAGAGGTGCGAGAAAGTTGTGCCGGTCATCACCGATTTATTGCCGTCGAGTTGGACCAGATTGTACTGCGCATCGATGCCGAACGTTTCGCTGTCGGGGAGGGCGGTATTGGGGTTGACGATCAGCGCAGAACGGGTGGACGTGAACTTGATATCGAGGCGGTAAAGCGGTGGCGCGCCGACGGCGGCGCCGTAGAGCTTGAACGCCAGCGCGTTGCGGATCGCGACCTGAATCCGCGCTTCGCGCGACGCATTGGGCTTGTCGACCGGCGGCAGGTCTACCGTCAGCAGTTTGTCGCGCAGGCCGGTTCCGTCAGCATGTTCGGCATACATCGGCTGGAAACAGCCAGCGGTCAGCGCTGCAAGCGCGGCGATGGCCAAAAGCCGACCAGCGATGCCTAACCTAGCCGACGACATTGACGATCCTCTTGGGCACAATGATCACCTTGCGGACGGTAGTGCCGCCCAAGGCCTGTTTTACCGTATCGAGTGCCAAAACGGCAGCCTCAATTTCCGGATTTTGGGCCGCGCTCGCCACCGTGACCTCGCCCCGCTTCTTGCCGTTGACCTGGACCACCAGCGTCACGGTGTCTTCAACCAGCAAATCGCGTTCGATTTGCGGCCAATCGGCCTCCGAAACCAGGCCCGGCTGCCCCAGCACCTGCCAGCATTCCTCGGCCAGATGCGGCATCATCGGCGAGAATAATTGAACGAGGATGATGGCGGCCTCGCGGACCGACCAGGCCAGATCCGGCGCGGGTTGGCCCTCGCGCGCCAGCACGTCGGCCAGCGCATTGGCGAATTCGCGGATATACGCCAGACAGACATTGAAATGCAGCTTCTCGATGCCGGCCGAGACCTTGTCCAGCGCGCCATGGGCGGCCTTGCGCAGCGCCAGCGCGTCCGCTCCGAACGATGCCGGCCGCGTCGCCGGTGCGGCTTTGGCGAGCTCGGCTGATTCATTGACCAGCCGCCACAGCCGCTGCACGAAACGTGAGGCGCCCTGGACGCGTTCATCGCTCCAGATCACGTCGCGGTCCGGCGGAGAATCCGACAGCATGAACCAGCGCGCGACGTCGGCGCCGTAGGTCGCGATGATGTCGTCGGGGTCGACGGTGTTCTTCTTCGACTTCGACATCTTCTCGATCGGGCCGATCGCGACTTCTTCGCCGGTTCCGGTCAGCACCGCGCGACGGCCGTTGCCGCCGGTTTCGACGGTCACTTCGGCTGGCGTCACGAAGGTGCCGTCGGCCTTCTGATAGGTCTCGTGCACCACCATGCCCTGGGTGAACATGCCGGCGAACGGCTCCTTCATGTCGATATGGCCGGTGGCCTTCATCGCGCGGGTGAAGAACCGGCTGTACAGCAGATGCAGGATCGCGTGCTCGACGCCGCCGATATATTGATCGACCGGCATCATCCGGTTG
>Ga0265314_10005685_pt1 | contig 11197 bp, 7 predicted proteins | sample 4126metaG_FD_203106 | JGI IMG/M metagenome (GOLD analysis project Ga0265314, IMG submission 203106) | Rhizosphere microbial communities from Carex aquatilis grown in University of Washington, Seatle, WA, United States - 4-1-26 metaG | ecosystem: Host-associated > Plants > Roots > Rhizosphere >... | reverse complement strand
CGACCCCGGAGCCAGCGCGCCGCGGCGGCGTGCCACCGCCGCTCCAGGGGACCCGGGCGAGCCGCGGCCAGGCGATCTCCGGAGTTTGCGCCCCGATGAGTTCGGTGGCCCGCGTTCCGGTGAGCCCGGGGGCCAGCGGCAGCCTGATCTCGGGAGGGCGCGTCCCGGCACCGGCGGCGGTCAGCGTCCCGAGGATCTCGGCGGGCCGTGGCCTGCGGATCCCGAGCCGCGAACCCGCTCCGGCCGCGGGCCGGACAGCGATACGCTGCCGCCCCCGCCTCCGGAGCCGCCGCCGGCTCCCCCGGAGCAGATCGAGCGGATGCTGCTCGCCGCGCAGCGGCAGATCGCCGAGCACGTCAGGGCCGCCGCGGAGGAGGCCGAACGGGAGGCGGACAAGATCAGGGCCGCCGCCGCTTCCTACGCGGCGGGGTTGCGCAGCTCCGCCGAGTTCGAGAAGGCGAGCGTCCGCGCCGAGGCCGAGCGTGAGGCGGCCAAGGTCCGCGCCGCCGCAGAGCGCGAGCGCGACGACATCATCCGGGCCGCCCGCCGGGAGGCGGACGAGATCCGCCGCCGCGAGCAGTTCCTGCTCGAGCAGTCCGAGGCGATGCGCGGTCAGGCCGAGGCCGACCTGGAGGTCGAGCTGGCCGACCGCCGCGCGGAGGCCGAGCGGCTTGACGTGGAACGGCTCGCCGACGCGCAGGAGGCCACCCGCAAGCTCGTCGATGAGGCCGAACGGCGGGCGGCCGACGCCGAGAAGCGCGCCGCCGAGGCCACCGCCCGGGCGGAGCAGGCCCGGCGCGACGCCGAGGCCGACGCCAAGAAGGAGCTCGCCGACGCGCACCGCAAGGCCGAGCTGGTCATCGCCCAGGCCAAGGACGAAGGCAAGCAAGCCCTCGCCGACTTCGAGGCCGAAGCCGACAAGCGCCGCTCGGCCGTGCAGAAGGAACTCGAGGAGCTGACCAAGCAGAAGAACGAGATCGACGAGCAGCTGGCCAAGATGCGCCAGATCTTCTCCGTCGGCTCGTTCCTCGACACCCCCGCCAGCTGAGCCGCCCGGCTCGACGGCGACGGGTAACCATCCGGAACCTACCGGCCGGCGGCGGCCCAGGACTCTAGCCGGGCGACGAACTCCGCCGCGTGCGGGGGCCAGGCGAGGTTGGCCAGGGCGTACTCGTGGCCGCGCAGGCCCATCTTCACCCGCAAGTCCGGGTCGGCGTCGAGCTTCAGGATGGCGTCCCGCGCCGCTCGCGGGTCGTTGAACGGGACGACGAAGCCGGCGTCCGCCGCCTCGACCAGGTCGACGGCGAGCGGCAGCGGGGTGGTCACCACGGGGACGCCGCGGCTCATGTACTCGGCGACCTTCGTGGGCATCGAGTGGCGGAAGTTCTCCTCGTCCTGGAGCAGGGACAGGCCCGCGATGGCGCCTTCGACCAGGCGGAGGGCCTCGGCGTTCGGCACGAAGCCGTGATAGCGCACGGCGTCGCCCGCGGCCTCGATGTGCGCGCGGGCCGCCGCGTCCGCCTGGCCGATCAGCTCGACCGCGATGCCGTGCGGCGCCAGCAGCCGGCCGAGTTCGGTCATCTCCGCCGAGCCGCGGTCCGGCGAGAGCCAGCCGACGTACACGACCCGGCGCGGGCCGGACGGCGGTGCCGCCGTTGCCGGTACGTACGTCGCGTTGGGCACCACCGGGTGGGGGCCGGCGAAGCGGTCGTTGTAGCCGTGCTCGGCGAGGATCAGGTGCAGCCGCCGCTCGGCGAGCCGCTCGGCGGAGGCCACTCCCCCGGCGGCGGCCGGGCGCAGCCAGGCGGGCAGCCAGGCCTTCGTGGTCAGTGCCGCCACGGTGTCCTCGTGCACGTCCCAGACGGTGGGCGGGCGCTTGCGCCGGGGCGGGAGGACGAGCAGGAGCTCGGGGTCGTGGACGAGCAGCAGGTCCGCGGCCGCCGCCTGCTCGGTCATGGCGGCCCGCGCGGCGCGCAGCGCGCCGAGCCGGCGCCGGCCCACGGCCCGGGGACTGGTGACGGTGCGCAGTGTCCCGCGGGCCGGCCCGCCGGGCCCGGGAGTCGCGGAGCCGGGAGCGCCAGGGCCGTCCGCCCCGGGGCCGGATGACACCGAAGCGGGGCCGGTCGAAGCAGGCGCTCGTTCTGGCTGCTCATCGTGCGGTGCGACGTAGGTGACGTCGTGGCCGGCGTCGAGCAGGGCCTGGATCTCACGGTAGAAGATGCGCGCGTCGGCGGGGTGGTGCACCACCGTGCAGACGACGACGTGCATGCGTGACCTCCCGCGGGTGGCTGACCGGCTCCGGAGGAAATCCTGCCACGGGCACCGGAGGGCCGGGGGCGCCTTTCGAGGTTACTCGACGTTACGTCGCGGGCGCGGCCGTCCGGTTAGGCTAGAGCGCTTGGACCGAGTCGCCGTCGACCGCGCCGCGGGTGTCGAGCAGCAGGTGCGCGTGCGCGGCGATGCTGCCCAGGTCGTACTCGGAGTGGGCCTGGAGCAGGATCGTCAGGTCGGCGGGCTCGTGCGGGGACCGCGCCCGGGGGACGTCCTTGCCGTCGACCTGCCAGCCGTCCACGAACGGGTCGTGGTAGCTCAGCACCGCGCCGCGCTGCAGCAGCTTGCGGGCGATCGGGCGGGCCGGGCTTTCCCGCTGGTCGGCGATGTCCTTCTTGTAGGTGACGCCGAGGAGCAGCACGTTCGCGCCGTTGAGCGGCTTGGCGTCGGTGTTGAGCAACTCGGCGGCGCGGTCCACGACGTAGCCGGGCATCCGGGAGTTGATCTCCTGGGCCAGCTCGACGAAGCGGAACGGGTGCTTGAGCTCGGCCCGCACCTTGTAGGACAGGTAGTTCGGGTCGATCGGGATGCAGTGGCCGCCGACGCCGGGGCCCGGGTAGAACGCCTCGAAGCCGAACGGCTTGGTGGCGGCGCACCGGATCGAGTCCCACAGGTCGACGCCGAGCTCGTGACAGAAGATCGCCATCTCGTTGACCAGCGCGATGTTGACGTGCCTGTAGGTATTCTCCAGGAGCTTGGCCATCTCGGCCTCGCGGGCGGACTTCGCCTTGACCACGGTGTCGCAGACGGTGCCGTAGAACGCGGCGGCGGCGTTCGTGCAGGCGGGGGTGAGGCCGCCGACGACCTTGGGCGTGTTGCGGATGCCGTAGCGCTCGTTGCCCGGGTCGATGCGCTCCGGTGAGAACGCGAGGTAGAAGTCGATGCCGACGGTGAGGGTGCTCGCCTTCTCCAGCATCGGGCGGACGACCTCGTCGGTGGTGCCCGGGTACGTCGTCGACTCGAGGACGACCAGCGCACCCGGCTTGAGCAGCTTCGCGGCGGTCTCCGTGGCGGCCCGCACCGCGGTCAGGTCGGGGCCGTCCGACTCCGACAGCGGGGTGGGCACGCAGATGATAGTGACGTCCGGCAGCGGCGCGATGGCGGCCACGTCCGTGGTTGCGCGGAAGCCCCTGGCGACCATCGCGGCGACGTCGGCGTCGGACAGGTCGTCGACGTGGGAGCGGCCGGCGTTCAGGCCGTCGACCGTCGACTGCCTGATGTCGACGCCGGTGACGTTCAGGCCAACGCGGACCGCCTCCTGGGCAAGCGGCAGGCCGACATAACCCAGGCCTATGATCACCACGTTCACTCGACGACCTCCTCGGAGCGGTAACCCCTCATGGTAGTCGGGGCACGGCCGGGCCGCTGCCGCTCCGAGGTGACCCTGACCACAATCAGGCGGCGCGAGATTACGCTTCGTTATCATCTCTGAGCAAGCGGGCATATATGTCCCGGTAGCGGGCGGCGTTGTGCGCCCAGGTACGGTCGCGGGCGACCCACTCCCTGGCGCTCGCGCCCAGCTTCCTGCGCAGTTCCGGGTTGTCGAGCAGCGCCCCCAGCTGGTCAGCCAGGGCGCCGGCGTCAAGCGGCGGGAACAGCAGGCCGGTCTCGCCGTCGTGCACGATCTCGGCGAGCGCCCGTACCGAGCTGACCACCACGGGCAGGCCGCTCGCCATCGCCTCCACCGGCTTCAGCGGGGTGACGAGCTGGCAGACCCGGTCCGGGGTGCGCGGCACCACGAAGACGTCGAGCACGGCGTGGTAGTCGCGGACCTTGGACGACGGGACCCGTCCGGTGAAGACGGCGTCGAGGCCCAGCTCGGCGGCCTGCCGCTGCAGCGCGGTCCGCTCCGGGCCGTCGCCCACGATGAGCGCGCGGGCCCGCACGCCCCGGTCGTTGAGCAGCTTGACCGCCTCGAGCAGGGTGCCGATTCCCTCGTGCGCGACCAGGGTGGACACCAAGCCGACGACCTGCTCGCCCGGCTGGATGCCAAGGCTGGCGCGCAGCCGGCCGCCGTCCGCGGGCAGCGGGCGGAGGAAGCTCTCGCTGACCGCGTTGGGGACGATCACGACGTTCCGCGCGGGGACCCCGCGTTCGATGATCTCATCGCGCATCGCCTCGCCGAGGGTCACCACCAGGTCGGCCTCGGTCATGCAGTGCGTCTCGAGCGCGCGGGTGCGAAGGTAGCGGTCGGACCGCGTGAGGTCCGCGGACGCCGCGTGCCGCGACAGCCAGGTGTCCTCCCAGAACCCGCGCACCTCGTAGACGACGGGCAGCCGGGTGACGTCGCGCAGCGCGAGGGCGATGACCGCGTTGGCGTAGTTGGAGGCGGCGTGCAGCACGGCCGGGCGCAGCCGCCCGGTCAGCCGCGCGGCGCGGCGCAGGTGCGCGCGGTACAGCCGGTCCATCCGGCCCGGCATGACCCACGGGAGCAGCCGGTGGTACGGGACGCCGTTGACGGTGACGGTGGCGCGGCCGTCGATGGCGCCGGCCGTGACCGGGAAGCCGATCCGCGTGGTGACGTGCGGGTCGAGGCCCGCAGCGCGCTGCGCGACGGCGATCTCCTGGGTGCGGATCGTGTAGCCGGCGCTGGTCGACGGCAGCGCGTCGGTGACGATGTGCAGGACCTTGGTGCCGCGGGCGGCGAAGACGGCGCCGGGTGCGGCGGCCAGCTCCGGGCGGGACGGCGCGCCAAGGGTGAGGGCGCCGGGTTCGAGCATCGCCACCTCGGCGAGCAGGGACCTGCGCAGGCGGGCGGCGCGCCAGCCGCCCGCGCCGTCGAGCTCGGCGACCGCGTCGGCCAGGCGCCCCTCACGGTAGGCGAGCCGGGCGGCGAGCCGGGGACGGGCGCCGTTGTGCTCAGACAACCGCGCGAGCGCCGACCGGGCGACAGTAGGCTGGTCTACCGCGAGGCTGAACGCGGCGAGCCGGGCGGGCGACCCTTCCAGTGCGGTGAGCGCGCCTCGGCGGTCCCCCGCGCCCCACAGCGCGGCGGCCCTGCCGTAGGGGCCCGCGAGCCCGACCAGGCCGCGCAACGGTGGCGGCAGCGCCCGCCAGGCGAGCGTCACCGCGCGCACGGGATCATCGGTCACGTGCCGCAGCATCACGGATGCGGCGAGCACCACCGCTCGCGGCGTCGGCGTTACAGTCACGCCGGCAGATATTACTGGCAATTAGCGGCGAGAGACTGCGGACCGTAGTCTCAACCGCGTAACCCCTGCGAAGGTTCCGGGAGCACGGGGCCCGCCCCGGAACACGACCACCGCCCTGGGACCGGCTCAGGAGCCGGGCACGAAGGAGAGTCCTCAGCCGCATGAGCGCCACGATCACGCACGTACTCGGGGCACGGCCGAACTTCGTCAAGGCCGCGCCGGTGATCCGGGCGCTCGCCGCGCTCGGCCACGCGCAGCGCGTGGTGCACACCGGGCAGCACTACGACGAGCGGATGTCGGACGTGTTCTTCGTACAGCTCGGGCTACCGCGGCCGGACGTCAACCTGGGCGTGGGGTCCGGGTCGCAGGCCGCGCAGACCGCGGACGTCCTGGTTGGCATGGAGCGGGAGTTCCTCGGGGCCGCGCCGTCGCTCGCGGTGCTTTACGGTGACGTGAACTCGACGGTCGGCGCCGCGCTGGCCGGGGCGAAGCTCGGCGTGCCGCTCGCCCACGTCGAGGCGGGCCTGCGGTCGTTCGACAACACGATGCCCGAGGAGATCAACCGGCGGCTCACCGACCAGCTGTGCGACCTGCTGTTCTGCACGTCGCCCGAGGCGCTCGGGCACCTGGCCCGCGAGGGCCGGCCGGACGGCGCCATGCACTTCGTCGGCAACCCGATGATCGACACGCTGCTCGCCAGCCTGGACAAGTTCGACGCCGGCGCGGCCCGGGCTGCTTACGGTCTCGCGGACCGGCGCTACGTCGTCGCCACCCTGCACCGGCCCGCCAACGTCGACTCGCCGGAGGTGGCGGCCGGCCTGGTCCGGGCGCTGCACGAGGTCGCCGCCGAGCTTGACGTGATCATCCCGCTGCACCCGCGGGGCCGCGTAACCCTCACCAACGCCGGGTTGCTGGAGTCGCCGCGCGTGCACGTGGTGGACCCGCTCGGTTACATCGAGTTCATGTCGCTGGTGCGGGGGGCGGCGGCGATCGTGACCGATTCTGGCGGCGTGCAGGAGGAGACTACGCTGCTGCGCGTGCCCTGCCTCACCCTGCGGCCGAACACCGAGCGGCCGATCACCATCACCAGCGGCTCCAACCGCCTTGTCACCAGCGACGAGCTGGCCGCCGCGGTCCTCAAGGCCTGCGACGACGGCCCGTACGCCGGCGAGCTGCCGCCGCTGTGGGACGGCCAGGCGGGGCCGCGGATCGCCCGGATCATCACCAGCTGGCTGGCCGGCCGATGAGCGAGACGCCTCAGGCACCGGGCGGGCAGGCGGCAGGCGCGTCCCCGGCCGAAGACGCCGAGGACGAGATCATGACCGCCGCGCCGTGGGACATACCGCTGCCGTTCGGTGCCGCTGACCTTTCCGCTGACGGTTACGGTGACGAGGGGGGCGGGTCCGGCGACCTCAGCGAGGACGCGGGCGTCGCCGCGGAGCGGGACCGGCTGTCGCGGCAGCTGCGCGACACCCGGGTGCAGCTCGCGATGACCGAGACCCGGCTGGCGGCCCTCGAGCAGTCCTCAACCATGCGGTTCGGCCGGACGATCGCGAACGCGGCCAAGAAGCCGTGGCCGCGCGGCGCGCTGCTGCCGCGGGACCTCTACAAGCTGTGGCGTGACCGGGGCGCGCCCAAGAGCGGCGCGCAGAACGCCGCCGCCGCGCTCGCCGCCGCGCAGCTCGCCGACCTCAAGGGCACCGGCGGGCGGTTCCTGTCCGCGCTCACCGCGCCGGGCGCGCTCGCGCTGTCCGACCCGGGGCTCGTGCTGGCCGGCCCGCCCGCCAGCACGCCGCGCCTGGTGGTCACCGGCGCGCTGAGCGTGCTCGGCTGCGCCACCCTGGTGCCGGACGCCGTGGTGCACCCGCTTTTGCCGCACGACGCGGACATCGTGGTCGAGGCCACCGGCGCGGACCTCGTGGTCATCCAGGCGTCCGCGCTGCTGCCCGGGTCGCCGTGGGCGCACGCCACCGACCCGGCGGCCGCGGACCGCGGGCGCCGGCTCGCCCGGATGATCGTCATGGCCCGCGCGCTCGGCAAGCCGGTGGTGCTGCTGCGGGACGTGCCGCAGTCGCTGATGCCCGGCATCGGCTGGCTCGCCGCGAGCTGCGACGCGGTGCTCGACGGCGGGCTCGGCGTGCAGCTCGCCCGGTTCAACCCGGTCGGCGTGACGCAGGCCAGGCCGACCGCGCCGCTGTACGCGGGGGCGCGCGACCCCCGGGAGGCGCCGGCGGTGCGCGCCCTGCTCGACTCGCTGACCGGGGACGGCCCCGGTACCGCGGTGCGGCTGGCCGGCGCCCGCTCCTGGCGGTCGCTGCCCGCGCTGTACCGTGACAACGCCGTGTTCGTCACCGCGTCCGCGGCGCAGGGGCTTGAGCAGGCCGCCAGCGGCGCCCGGGTGATCGGGCCGCTCGGGTCGGGCCCCGGCGCGGGCGGGGCGGGCGGGCGGGACGGCAGAGCCGCCGCGGTGCGCGGCGAGATCGAGGCGGCGAGCGTCGCCCGGCCGCTGTCGGTCACCGAGATCCGGGTGCGGCTGCGCGACATCTTCCTCGCCGATGCGACGCCCGTGCGGCTCGCCGCGCTAGTCAAGGCCGCCGGCCTGCCGAGCGCGCTGGTTGGCGGACGGCAGGTCGCGGTCCTCGCCAAGGTCACCGACGGGCCTGCGGCGGCTCGCCTGGCCGCGGCGCTGCTCGCCCAGCGGCTGCGGCCCGCCGAGGTGATCGCCGGCTGCCCAGCGGCCAACTCTGGCGACGCGGCGGCGGTGCGGGACGCACTCGGCGCGCTGGCCAGGCACGGCATCCGGGTGGTGGTCACCGAGACCGGGCCGGCGGAGCGCGAGGTGGACGGCGCGGACCGGGCGCGGCCGCTCGCCCGGCTAGCCAAGGCGGCCTGGCTCGCGCCATGGACGGCGGACGGCGGCCAGACCGAGAACTACCTGCTCGACCTGGCCTGCGCGCGGGAATGCGCGCAGGCCGACGCCGTCGGGCTGGCTTCCGGAAGGCACAGTGGCGCCGGTGAGTATGAGTTCACCCGGTGGCTGGATGAGCCCGCCCTCGTTCGGGCTGAGCTGCTCGGCCATCGCGGGCCCGCGGCTGGCGACTGGGGCAGCCACGGGCTGCGGCTGTTCACCATCGCGCCCGCAGGGGCGGGCCGCTAGCCGTGAGGTACCAGGACAAGGAGCGACAGGCATTGGCCGGATCCAGACCGAGCGCGCTGGTCTACGGCGACGTCGACATGAACCTGCTCGACGGCTCGGCCATCTGGCTGCAGTCGGTCACCCAGGCCCTCGTCGCCGCCGGGTGCGCGGTCACCCTGGTGCTCAAGGCGCCGGTGCGCACCGACCGGCTAGTCGCGCCGCTGCGCGAGCTGCCCGAGGTCACCATCAGGTCGCCGCACGCGGAGCGGCTGCTGCCCGGCCTCACCGAGGCGTCGCTGACGGTCACCCAGGCGATCACGGCGCTCGCCACGCTCGATGCGGTGTCCAGGCACGACCTGGTGGTGCTGCGCGGGCGCGCCCTGGTGTCGGCCGCGGCCCGGCACGGCGCGTTCGACGGCCGGCTGTGGTCGTACCTGACCGACGTGCCGCAGGCGGTCCCCGCGGTGACGCCCAAGGCCGCCGAGGACCTCACCACTATCGCGAAGGCGTCGCGCTACCTGCTGTGCCAGACCGAGGAGCTGCGCTGCTTCCTTGAGGGGTCGATCGCCGCCGCCTGCGGCAAGTCGGTGCTCTTCCCGCCGGTGCTGCCCGCGCTCGACATCCACCGGGACCCCGAACGCAGCGTCGCGCCGCCCGGCACCCCGCTGCGGCTCGTCTACACCGGGAAGTTCGCGCCCCGGTGGAACACGCTGGAGATGACCACGCTGCCCGCGCTGCTTGAGTCCAGGGGCGTCGCGGCCGAGGTCCACATGGTCGGCGACAAGGTGCACAACGACCCGCGCGATCCCACCTACAGCCGGCGCATGCGGGCCGCACTTGGCGAGGTCGGCGGGGCGGGAAGCGGGGCGCCGGGGGTCATCTGGCACGGGGGGCAGTCGCGCGCCGAGGCGATGCGGCTGGCCGCCGCGGGCGACGTCGGGCTGTCCTGGCGGCATCCCGAGCTTGACGCCTCGCTTGAGCTGTCCACCAAGGTGCTCGAGTTCGGCCAGCTTGGGCTGCCGGTGATCCTGAACAGGACGCCGATGCACGAGGCGCTGCTCGGCGCGGACTACCCTCTGTTCGCCGCGACCATCGACGACGTGGCCGACGTGGCGGCCGCCGCCTGCGACCCGAGGGTGTTCGCCCTCGCCGCGTCGCGCACCTCGGCGGCGGCAGCGTCGTTCGCGCTCGACGAGGCGGCGGGGCGGCTCCGGGCCTACCTGGCGCGGGCGGTGCCCGCGGGCGGCACCGGCGGCTTGGCGGGCGCTATCGGTGCGGCCGCACGTGAGCGGCTCCGCGTGGTGATCGCCGGGCACGACCTGAAGTTCTTCAGTTCGCTGATCGATTACTTCCGGCTGCAGCCGGACCTGGAAGTCCGGGTCGACCAGTGGGCGGCGCTCGGCGAGCACAATGAGTCGGCCTCGCGTGAGCTCGCAGAATGGGCCGATGTCATCGTCTGCGAATGGTGCGGCCCGAACGCGGTCTGGTACTCCCGGCACAAGAACCGCTCCGCGCGGATGCTGGTGCGGCTGCACCGCTTCGAGCTGTACTCGCCGTACCCGGCCCAGGTGAAGATCGGCAACGTCGATACGGTGATCTGCGTCTCCGACTACTACACGCGGCTCACCAAGGAGAAGACCGGCTGGCCCGCGGCCAAGATCGTCACGGTGCCCAACGCGCTCGACGTGCCGCAGTTCGACCGGCCCAAACTCGACGGTGCCCAGTTCAACCTCGGCATGACCAGCATGGTGGACATGCGCAAGCGCGTTGACCTGGCCCTGGACGTGCTCGAGGAACTGCGCCGCGACGACGACCGGTACCAGCTGTTCATCAAGTCCGGCATGCCCTGGGAGCTGTGGTGGGTGTGGAAGCACCAGGAGCAGCGGAGGCACTACAACGACGCGTTCCGCCGGGTGCAGCGCTCGCCGCTGCTGCGCGACGCCGTGGTGTTCGACGACGGCGGCCCGGACGTGCCCGCCTGGCTGCGCAGGATCGGGTTCATCCTGTCGGTCAGCGACGACGAGTCCTTCCACATGGCGCCCGCCGAGGGCATGGCGTCCCGTGCGGTGCCGGCCATCAGGCACTGGCCGGGCGCGGAGACAATCTACGACAGCCGCTGGATCGGGGAAAACCCCGCGGAGATGGCCGCGTCGATCGCCGCGCTGTCGTCGCCAGAGGCGTGGGAGGCCGCCCGGCAGGACGCGCACCTGGACGTGCTGGCATGGGATCTCGGCACCGTCGCCGAGACCTGGCTCCGCTTCATCCGCGGCGCGTCACCGGCCGGCGACGGCACGGGCGCGCCGCACCAGCTGCAAGGCTCGGCCGGCCGATGAGCAGCGGCCAGGGCCCCGGCCGGACCGGCTGACGCCGGTGTTCTTCACGCTCGCGGTGAGCGCCGCCACGGCCGAGGGCTGCACGGCGCTGACCGGGCGCGCGCTGGACGTGGACCCGTCCGTGATGCCGGTTCCCGGCCCCGCGGCGGTCGCCTGGCGGTCGGCCGACGGCCGGGCCGCCCTGCTGCACTGGGGCGCTGGGGGTGGCACTCTGGGGTCCGGCGGTGAGGGTTCCGGCGGTGAGG
>Ga0265314_10005683_pt1 | contig 11198 bp, 9 predicted proteins | sample 4126metaG_FD_203106 | JGI IMG/M metagenome (GOLD analysis project Ga0265314, IMG submission 203106) | Rhizosphere microbial communities from Carex aquatilis grown in University of Washington, Seatle, WA, United States - 4-1-26 metaG | ecosystem: Host-associated > Plants > Roots > Rhizosphere >... | reverse complement strand
GAAAAACGATTGTCGTCGGATGTGCGCGCAAGCCCGGCACAAGACGCTTCAAAACATCCGCAGGCAGCGGCGCTGAGTTTCCCATTTCGTCGCACGCGTACATCAACGTCATGGCCATAATGTCACGCTCGTGCTCGGGCGACGCCAAATCGGCTTGAACGATGCTCAAATCTGACGGGGGCTGCTTCATAGAGTATTTCCTTTTGCCATCAGCATAGGACGAGTGGATGCCGCGTCAAAGTTCAGCCAATGCGCGTTTGCGCATGCCGGATTCGAACGAAATCTGCTGCAGCGCGATATGTTTGCGGACTTCGGGCGACGCGAGTTCGTGGCGCAGCGCGGCCGGCATGCGCTTGCTGATCGCGTCGAGCCTCCCATCCAGCGCGCGAACGAATCCGGAGACGGCGCGGAAATAGCCGAGCTGTCCCGGAATCTTTTTGCAGCCGCTCAGCAGCGCCGCGAGAACTTCGGCTCGGTCGTCGATCGAAAGTTTCGGATGGCTCCCCACGCGGCGGCCCCAGTCGTCGAAGAACGGCCCGAGCGGCAGCAGAAAATCCGGCGACGTGCGCAGCGCGCGGACCTCGCGCAACGGATAGTGCCGGTGCCCTTCGGACGACATGATTTTCTTGTAGAGGCGCGCCGCGATCTGATACGTGCCCTCGTAGACGGAGGCATTCTCATGCGCAATGCGGCCGAAGCGCTCGCGGTACGGTTTGTAAATGTCGCGGTTGCTCCAGAAACTGATGCCCTGGTCCAGGTCGCCGACGTTGTGCGTCAGGCTCATCGCGAGTTTCAGCAGGTCGATCTCGCGCCCTTTCATCCCGAGCACATGGCGGAATTCGTGTGCCTCGCGTTTCAATTCGGCATCGATCGTTTCAGCGGCCTTCTCGGCGTATTCCTTGTCCTCGTTGCGCAGAAAACCGCCGAGCGCCCCGGCGAGAACGCTGAGCATCTCGCCGTTGTGCCCGCTGACAGGGCCGACGCCGCTGAGTTCCGTGCAACGCGTGGAAATGCGCGACAGATCCCACGACAGCCATTGCACGGTCAGGTCGAACATGCGCCTAAGCGCGAGCGGGTCTTCGCGCTGCTGCCAGAGCTGCCCGCGAATTTTCGCGTCGACATCGGTGGGAATAAACGTCGCGACCGTCGCGTGGTGGCAGGCAATACACAGCGCAAAATAATCTTCGCGCTGCGCCGTCGACGGATCTTTGCTCGCCTCAAGCGTGTGCGCGTTTTTCAAAATGTCGAGCCATCCGAACGGATGCCCGCCCATCTCGATCAATCGCGCAGGCACCGGCGTCGTTCGCACGATGCCCGTTTCAAACGCAGGCTCAAAGAGAAAAGGTGCCGTATTGCGAACAAGGCCCAGCAGATTGAGCGGCCCGATCATGTTATTGAACTGCGCGAACTCAGACATCGCCCCTTTATAACCGCCGCCACATCAAAAATCAAAGCCGCACGTTCTGAGGGCAGTGAGTCAGAATTAAAACTGACCCTGCCGTTCTGAGCCGATGCCAAGCTGCTTCTCCGCCGTTCAGCGCCATAGGCGCGCCGTCATCCCAGCCCAGGTCGCAGCGGTTTCGCGCGAAGAGCGAAACTGCGAAGGCCCAGGTTGGCGCGCCCCATCTCGCCAAGCGCTGAAAGCGCGACCTAAACCGCCGCCCGTGCCTCCCGCCAATCCCGCCGCAGCGACCACAGCAGCGCCACCGTAAATACCACCGTCAGCCAAAACTCCGGCAGCCACGCGACGCCCCACCAATATTCAGGGCGGCGACGGGACCAGATGTGAACAAAATCATTACCCCAGCTCACAAGGTCATTTGATTTGGGAATTGGGGACGCGTGTTTTCCTGGAATGCTGTAGAGCAGTTGACCAGTCGAACCGTCATAAATGGTGCACGTAAAATCATTGTAGGTTGAATACGAACGAGAAATGGCGCGCGAAGAATCTGCGGTAAAGTCAACAAAAGTAGAGAATTCTGCTTCGGGCTTACCACCGGTCAGATTCCAGCGTGCGAAGCCTTTGCCTGCCTTCCAGCCAAATATCTTCTCGCCATTTTCTAGATAGAATAATCCCCAGGTTTCCTTGGATTGCCGATGAACTTGATCGAGCACGGCAACCCGTTCTCCGGTTTCAATATTCCAGATGCTTCCCTGATCATTTTGTGCAACCGTCACAATAAATTTGTGATCTGGAGAATATGAAAAGCCAACTTCTGGTATCGTTCGAATGATCTTGCCGTTTGCTGTATCGTAGATGGAAACGGATGGTCCGTGGTCCCACATGGAATAGCGCGTCAAATCTTTTGAGAATCTCCAAGCGGCGTCATCTGGAAGCGACGTGGCCTTCATTGTCTCAGTCTCATAAAGGAACAATGAAGCGCCCGGCCACCCCTGGACGCCAGCAATAAATCGCTTCCCATCGGAAGAAATTCGAGCCCAGAAGTCGCCTTCATTCGTTTTGAGCGTGACAATGGGCTTGCTGGTGGGCAATTCAATGATGTGAATGTTGTAGCCTTGTCTATCGAGCAGCAACGCTTTCGAATCATCCGGCCACACTTCGATGCAATACTCACTCTCATGCAACTGAATGGAATCGCCTGTCGTTGCGCGGATCAATTGCGAGCCAAGTATGATCCATTCGCCGCCAGCGGAGAATTGAAGAGGGGAACCTCGGGCAATGCATTCCTTTTGGAATCTTACCGTATGAGACTTCAGTTCCCAAAGTTCTAACATGTTCGTCGAGTTGTCTGAATAATAACTGACAGCCAGTAACGAGCCATCGGGCGAACACACCGTTGCAGCAACGGTTTGGCGATAAATGCTGAACTCCGCCTGCCACGGCGCCCATTTCATAAACAACAGCATCCCGCTCCCCGCAAACATCGCCGCCAACAGCAGCGACCGCAGCGAAAATCGAATCCGTCGGCGCCTCAATTTCATCGCGCCTCCCGCCAATCCCGCCGGAGCGACCCAACCATCGCGATCGCCAGCACCGCCGTCAGCCAAAACTCCGGCAACCACGCGAGGCCCCACCAATATTCGGGACGGCGGCGCTCATGAATATAAATCTCATCGCGTGCTGCGATCGCAATCTTCTCTGAATTCGGAACAAACGCGACATTCCACGCCGGTCTCGCAAGATGAAACGTGTGCCGCGGCGCACGCGTCGCGACGTCCCATACCACCACATCACTGGGCTCGTAACCGTCATCTGTGGGCGTGCGCGTCAGCGTCAGCAGCGATTGATAATCCTCAGAGGCCGCCATTTCCGGCGCAGCCACATCGTTCAGCGTGAATAGCGTGTTTCCGGTTGCAGCATCTGAGATGCGTATCGTTGTCTCGTTTTTTGAATAGATCCAATCGCCGTCTGTTCCTCCAACGATGTGGGACGGTTTCAGCGGAGTCGTCGCGGCCCGTTCGCCGCCTTTGCAGCGATAGGTTTGGGCGTCATCGAAAAGATAAATGCCCGTAATCAGTGTCTCATCGCGATTGAACGCCAGGAAATTGAACTGGCCAGCGTTCGGCGATGGGGTCGCAAACGCTTCGACCTCTTTTCCGTCCGGGACGCTGTAAATCCGGCACATCGCATTCTTGCTCGACGTCGCGACCCATCGTCCACTCGGTGCCAGACAAGCGCCGCCAAACGAATTCTCGAACGGAATCACGAGCGGCATTGGCTGGTAGGTGCGCCCGTCATGCAGTCGCGCAATTCCGTCGACACTGAAACTCAGAATGTACTTTCCGTCGCGCGAAAACTGCGCACCGTTTACCTGCCCGGAATGCCCCTGCAGCACCGCCAGCCGCTCGCCAGTGGACACATCCCAGACTTGAGCGGTCGGGTCCACATTCTCTGCTTCGCCCGGCCGACGTGACTCCCGAAGCGTCGAAGTGACCAGCCGTTTCCCATCGCCTGAAAATGAAAGCGTGCCGGCGTTGACCCCGGAAATTTTCGTAACCAATACCCACGGCGCAAAATTTCGATACAGCATCGCCGCGCCGCCAATCAACAACACGCACAGCAGCAGCGACCGCAGCGAAAACCGAATCCTTCGGCGAATGGGCTGAACAGCCATGAATCGTTTCCAATAATCTCTGGCGTCGTTCAATCTAACCAGAAATTAGAAACGAGAAACCAGAAACGTTATTTTAGTTCTTTACTCAAAACCGCCCATCGCGCCCGCAGCGCATCCAACGCCGCCTTCTGTTCAGGCGCGGCGATCAGGTTGCGCTCCTCAAGCGCGTCGGCCTGGATGTCATACAGTTCTTCAATCACCGGATCGGCATCCATCCAGCGGATGTACGAATAGCGTTCGTTGCGCACGCCTTCGCTGCGCGGAATGATCTTCGGTTCGGTGTGGTGCTCGTAGAAAAATTCGGTCCGCCACGCGGGCGCGGGAGTTTCGCCGCGCACCAGCGGCAGCACACTGCGCCCCTGCATCGCCTGCGGCGCCGGAAGCCCGGCAATATCGAGCAGCGTCGGCGCCAGATCGATGTTCAGCGTCATCGCGTCGGATTTTTGCGCGCGCCGGGCGGCGGGCTGGCGCGGATCGTAAATGATCAGCGGCACGCGAATCGATTCCTCATACATCAGCCATTTGTCCGCCATCCCGCGCTCGCCGAAAAAGAAACCGTTGTCCGAGGTGAAAACCACGACCGTGTTGTCAGCGACTTTCATCTCGTCGAGGGCCGTCAGAATCCGCCCCACTTCGCGGTCGATGCCCGTCACGAGCCGAAAATAATCGCGCGTCGTGGCCTGAAACATATCGGGCGTGGCAAAGCGCCGCGTCCAGCGCCGGTGGCCTTCCGATTTCTGGACAAACTCCGGCAGGCGCAGAAAAAACGCTTCGTCCGCAGTCTTCGGAACAGCAACTTCCGCGTCCGCGTAAAGTTTCGCATCGCGCGCGTCCGGCGGAAACTCGCGTTCGGCACCGTCCTGCGCATGCGGCGCTTTGAAACTGATCGCCAGGCAGAACGGCTTCGTGCCATCGCAGCCTTTCAAAAACTCCAGCGCCTGGTCGCCCATTTTTTTCGTCAGGTGGTCCGGATCGTTCTTCTCGAAAAACCGCCCCTGCCCCGGGAAGCCCTTCCAATAATCGAACTCTTTCGCCGGAAGCTTGTCGCCGACGCCGAATTTCCCGATGAACCCGACGCGGTATCCCGCCGCGCGCAGGAGCATCGGGTACGTCTGCGCCAGAGCCGCCGGCGTGAAATCCGTGTGAAAGTCTTCGATGCCGTGCCGCCGCGCATATTGCCCCGAGAAAATACTCGCGCGGCTGACGCAGCAGATTGAGGTGGTGACGAAATGATTCTTGAACATCACGCCGCGCGAAGCGAGCGAATCGATTTTCGGCGTCTGAATCACCGGATTGCCGGCGCAGCTCATCGCATCAAAGCGCATATCGTCTGCGAGAAGAAACAGAATGTTGGGCCGCGGTGTTTCGCCGGCCTCGGCCGTGCAAAACAGAGCAGAAAGTGCCACAACGATGCAAAGTGATCGCATAACATCTCCTCACAAAACGTAACACCTTTCTTACACCGCACCGCGGGCAAATGTTCGACGGACATGGAACGTCCGCGCGTCGAAGGGCACGGATTGCATATTGCAGAAGATGGGGATACTATGAACCACGTGAACGCGACAATTTCATAAAGGGGAGATTATCGATGGGATTTTTCGACCGCCTCACCGCTCAGTTCATCGAAATCATCGAGTGGACCGATGACGACCGCGAGACCATGGTCTATCGCTTCCCGGTCTACGCCAAGGAAATCAAAAACGGCGCGAAGCTCGTCGTCCGCGAAGGCCAGGCCGCGGTCTTCATCCGCGAAGGCCAGATCGCCGACGTCATGACGCCCGGCACCTACACCATCGACGGCCACAACACGCCGATTCTCTCAACGATCCTCGGCTGGAAATACGGCTTCGAATCTCCTTTCAAGAGCGAAGTGTATTACGTCAGCACGCGCCAGTTCACGGATTTGAAATGGGGCACGCCCAACCCCATCATGATGCGCGATGCAGATTTCGGCGTCGTGCGCCTGCGCGCGTTCGGTTCGTACGCGATCAAGATCACCGATCCTGGCCTGTTCCTGAAGGACATCGTTGGCACCGATTCTCTTTTCGAGACCAGCGAGATCAGCAATTACCTGCGCGACATGCTCGTGCAGGGCATCACGACCTCGCTCGGCGCGGCGCATGTGGCGGCGCTCGATCTGGCGGCGAATTACAAAAACATCGGCGCGGACCTGAGCAAAGGCATCGCCGCCGATTTCGCGCAGCACGGCCTGACGCTCTCGCGCTTCATCATTTCCAACATCTCGCTGCCGCCCGAAGTCGAACAGGCGCTCGACAAGCGGTCTGAAATGGGGGCGATCGGCGATCTCAACCGCTACACGCAATTCCAGGTCGCGAACGCCATCCCCGACGCCGCGAAGCAACCCGGCGGCATGGCCGGCATCGGCATGGGCATGGGCGCGGGAATGGCCATGGGCAGCCAGATGGCCGGCGCGATGAATTCGAGCCTCTCCGGCGCCAATTCAGCAAACGCGGCTCCGGCCGGCGACGACATCGTCGGCAAGCTTTCTCAGCTTAAGAAACTTCTGGAAGGCGGCCTGATCGAAAAGGCTGAGTACGATGAGAAGAAGAAGGAATTGCTGAGCAAGATGTAACGGCGGTCGTATGTCATTCGTCAGTCATTTGATAATTTCAGCCCAGGGCGTTAAAGGAGCCCTGGGCTTTTCATCTGGAACTGAAGAACTGAAATGAGCAGCGCCGAATCCAATCCCACCACCGCGACAGCCACCCCCGCCAAGGAATACAAATTCCCCTGCAAGCAATGCGGCGCGGACCTCGTTTTCACACCGGGCCAGGATTTGAAATGCCCGTTCTGCGGCCACCAGGAAAAAATACCGGATACGGCCGAAGCGATTAAGGAATACAGTTTCAACGATTACCTCGCCAAACCGCGCGGTCACGGCTACGGCGACACGCAGGGCCGCGATATCCGCTGCAGCGGCTGCGGCGCCACGACGCATCTGGACGCGTCGATTCGCGCGACGAAGTGTCAATTCTGCGGACTTCCGCTGATCACCGGCGACGCCGACGCAGCGGGCCAGGCGAGTGACGTCATCGCGCCCGAAGCCGTCGTGCCCTTCGCCATCTCGCAGGAGCAGGCGCAGCAGTCGTTCAAGAAATGGATCTCATCGCTCTGGTTTGCGCCCAGCGAAATCAAGCGCGACTCACAGCAGAAACAGATGCAGGGCGTCTACCGGCCCTACTGGACCTATGACGCTCATACCGTCAGTCACTGGACCGGCGAGCGTGGCGATTACTATTACACGACCGAATCCTACACCACGCAGGAAAACGGCCAAAGCGTTACGCGCACGCGGCAGGTGCGCCACACGCGCTGGTCGTTCGTCTCGGGCGTCTACAGCGATTTTTTCGACGACGTGCTGATCAGCGCCGGCCAGACCACCGATTTCACGACCCAATTCCAGCTCGACGGCTTGAAGCATTACGAACCGCAATACCTGAGCGGCTACGGCGCCGAACGCTATGTCGTCTCGTGCGAAGACGGCTGGGGCCAGGCGAAAGACGTGATCAAGGATGAAATTTACAGCGCGGTGCGCGGGCAGATCGGTGGAGACGAACAGCGCGTCACGTCCGTCGACACCGCCTACAGCGGCATCACCTACAAACACATTCTGCTGCCGCTTTATTTGAGCTGCTATCGATACGGCGGAAAAACATACTGCTTCCAAGTGAACGGCCAGACTGGCGAAGTGCAAGGCGCGCGGCCGTACAGCTTTTGGAAAATCTTCGCGCTCGTCGTTTCAATCGCCGCAGTGATCGCGGTCGTCGTGTTGCTGAGCCAGCACGGCCATCACCACCGCTGAACGCCGGCCATAAAACAATTCGACCTTTATCGCGCTCACTTGCATTTCTGCGCCGCGCCCGTACACACGCTCTTTACAAAGGAGCGGGGATTTGATGCGTTATCTGAACAAAGTCGCAATCGTTACGGGCGGCAGCCGCGGCATTGGCGAAGGCTGCGTGCGCGAATTTGCGAAAGCCGGAGCGAAAGTCGTTTTCTGCGCGCCGCGCGAAGGTGATGGCGCGAAGCTTGAGAGCGAACTGAAAGGCGCGGCGACGTTTATCCGCTGCGACGTCACCAAGCCCGACGAAATTCGCAACCTGATCGATCAGACCGCCGCCAGATTCGGCCGCATCGACTGCCTGATCAACAACGCCGGCTGGCACCCGCCGTACAAGACGATCGACGAATTTACGCTCGAAGACTTTCAGAAGATTCTCGACCTGAACGTGATGAGCGTTTTCGCCGCGAGCAAATTCGCGCTGCCTCATTTACGCAAAACAAAGGGCAACATCATCAACATCGCCAGTCTCGTCGGCAGCATGGGCCAGCCCGGCGCGACAACGTACGTCGCGACCAAGGGCGCGGTGCTGGCGCTGACGAAAGCGCTGGCGATCGACGAAGCCGCTCACGACGTCCGCGTGAACTCCGTTTCGCCCGGAAATATTTTTACGCCGATGTGGCAGGAAGGCATTGATGCGTCGCCCGATCCTAAAAAGTGCCGCGACGATGGCGACGCCGCGCAGCTCATGGGACGCATGGGCACGATTGAGGAAGCCGGAAAGCTCTGCCTGTTCATCGCTGCCGACGCTACGTTCACCACCGGCGTGGATCATCTGCTGAGCGGCGGAGCGGAACTTTCGTACGGGCGAAAATCGCGCAAGCCGTAAAACCGGGCCGCCCGCCCGGTGTGGTGTTCGCGGTTTACTTTTTCCGCGTAGCCTTCGTTTTGCGCGCCACCGGCTTCGCCACCTTCTTCTTCGCCACCGCCGGTTTGCCGCCCTTCGGCCCGAGTCCCACCATGACGTAATCGCCATCCAGCGGAAATTCTTCGAGCAGGTCGTACAGATCCTTCAGCTTCACTTCTTCGACGCGCGCCAGCATCTCTTCCGCCGTGATCAGTTCGCGGCGCACGCTCCACTGATGCATCAATTGGCGGAAGCGGTTGAACGGCGTTTCGGAGTGGAACACGAGCGACGTGCGCGCGCGGTTCTTGGCGCGCTGAAGTTCCTCGGGTTTGATGCCCTTCTTCAGCTTGGAACATTCCTGGCGCAGGATCGCCGCAACTTTTTCGGCCTTCGCCGGATCGCACGATGCGTGCGCGGCCATCACTCCCGCGTCGCTGAAACCCCAGTACGAAGCGCCCGCATCTTCGGCCAAACCTGTGTGCCGCAGCGCCCAGTACACGCGCGAATTCTTGTGGTCGCCAAGCACATTGCCGAGCAGCATCGAGGCGATGCTGCGCCGGTCGCTCAGCGGCAGCGACGGCCACATCAGAATCATGTGGTGGCGCGAGACGTCTTTCTTCTCCACCATTTTCTTGCCCGTGTGGAACGTCGGCGGATCGGAGCGCTCGCGCGGCCGCGGCCCGCTGCGTTCGCCCCACAATTTTTCCAACTGCGCCAGCAGCGCCGGTTCGTCAACGTTTCCGACCGCGAAAAGCGTGATGTTCGCCGGAACGTAGCGGTTCTTGAAGTAGTCGAGCATCTGCTGGCGCGTCAGCGCGCCGACCGACTTGGGCGAGCCCAAGATGTTGCTGCTGAGCCTGTGTCCGGCGAACGCGATTTTCACCGCTTCTTCGAACGCGACGTGTTCGGGCATGTCGTTGTAGCGCGCGATTTCTTCGAGGATCACTTTTTTCTCGGTCGTGAATTCGTCTTCGGGCAGCGCCGGCGCGAGCATGTCGCTGAGCAAGTCCAGCGCCTGCGGCACTTCCTCGTTCAGCACCCACGCGTAGTAGCAGGTCTCTTCCCAGCTCGTGAACGCGTTGTAGCGCGCGCCCATCTGGTCGAAATCGCGGTTGATCTCCTGCCAGCCGCGCTTGCTCGTCCCTTTGAACATCATGTGTTCGAGAAAATGAGAAACGCCGTCGTAGCGCTGCTCTTCGTCGCGCGCGCCGGTCCGCACCTGGAATCCGACCGCCGTCGAAACCGTCTGCGGCATGAATTCAATCACGACCTGCAAACCGTTGTGAAGCTGATGTACGCTGAAGTTTTTGGGCATGGTGGGCTCCTGAGTCGTGAAGCCCTTCTACCATGAATGTGATCAGAGATCAAAAGTCGAAGGCGGGTCTTCTACGGAGCGCGGACGTCCCGCTCGCTGATCAGTCCCTGAGCCTCGCACCCGCTCTTAACCAAAAGAAACGATTGAGCACTGCCGTTTGTCGCAAGAAATCCTGAAAAATGTTTTTCGACGCCATAAATCCAAGAAAGGCATGGCGTTGTGCGGTCGAAAAACAGCGGAATTTTTTCTCAAGCGCGCAAAACGCAGGTTGGCACCGATAGGCGCGGAGCGACTATCGGTGTGCCGAAGGCATTTCAACGTCGAACCGAGCGTGATTTGGTGGCGTGATGCTTTGTCGAACTAAAGAAGTTTTTTGTGATCGTTGAAATCGCGCTTTGCGCGACACCGATAATTGCTGCGCACCTGTCGGCGCAACCCTACAAAGTCACCGGCTTGCCATCCGGCCCCACCCACACCGGCGGCGACTGATCCGCGTAATACTCTTTTTTGAAAATCGGAATCGTCGTTTTCAGCGTATCAATCAGCCAGCGGCAACCGTCGAACGCCGCGCCGCGGTGCGCGCTGCTGACCGCGATGACGATGCTCGCCTCGCCAACTTCCACCACACCCAGCCGGTGCAGCAGAAACACGTGAATCAACCCGAATTTCTGACGCGCTTCATCGCACATTTTCGAGATCATTTTCTCGGCGATGGCTTCGTGCGCCTCGTATTCCAGGCGCAGCACCGGACGCCCGCCGTGCGTGTTTCGCGTGGTTCCGATAAACGTGGCGATCGCGCCCGCACCGGGATCGGCCACATCGCGATCGGCGTCGTCAGTCTGAATCGGCTGGCGGGTGAAGTGCGGCATCAGCCCCCTCCAAACGGCGGCATCAGATCGATCGCATCGTTTTCGCGGATCGCTTGATCTCGCCCCACGATCTCGTCACCGATCGCCACATGCAGCGACGGCGCAAGCCGCTCGAACGCACTGTGTCGAGCCACAAACGCCGCGAGCACATCCGCAACGCGCGGCTTTGTTGAATTGATCTCGAATGTTTCGCTGCCGAGCCCCGTCTTCTCGCGCAGCAAAGCGT
>Ga0265314_10005682_pt1 | contig 11199 bp, 7 predicted proteins | sample 4126metaG_FD_203106 | JGI IMG/M metagenome (GOLD analysis project Ga0265314, IMG submission 203106) | Rhizosphere microbial communities from Carex aquatilis grown in University of Washington, Seatle, WA, United States - 4-1-26 metaG | ecosystem: Host-associated > Plants > Roots > Rhizosphere >... | reverse complement strand
GTTGAGGATGCCGCGGCGGTCAAGGCCTACCTTGAGCGCCTGGTCGCTGATGCCGCAGATCCATCTGACTGCGTCGAGCGGATGATGCTGGAGCAGATTGGATTTGCGCATTTCCGGATTGCCAGACTCCATCGTGCCGCGGCGGACGCGCAGCAATGCGACGCCACCAAGGCTTACAGCGCAGCAGCATCACGGCTACTCGCCGAGTTCCGCCGCTTGGTGTTGGCACTGAACGTTTATCGAGGCAAGACTCCGAAGGCCAAAGTGGACGTGGAGTTGAAGGTGGCGAAAACGGCATAGTTGGAAGAGACAACGGTGGCAGGCCTCGTCTGGGGCGTCTTCCGCGGCGCCCGAAAAGATACTTTTCGAAATTATTCGTCACCAAACTGATCGGTACGGAGGTTGGAAACGTGCCAAATCCGCGGCGGGTTGCGGCTGGTAAACTCAACCAATTAAAGTGGAAGGGGGTGACGCCCGCCGGTCGGGAGAAGCTGCGCCAAACCGCCATCAAGCATCAGCCCTGGCTCCACTCGACCGGTCCGCGCACTGCGAAGGGCAAGGCCAGAGTTGCTTTAAACGGTTGTAAAAGGCAGAAAGGGCCACGGTCGATGCGGGCGATCGCTCGCGAGCTGCACGACTTGCGTGAGCTGCTGGGTGAGATGGAGGCGGCCAGAGCCGCGGCGGGATTGGGTAAGTTGAGTGCCTTGGCGTGAAGGAACGGCGAGAATTGATCCTTTGACATGGCTCCCGGAGACCAGATGTCGCACAGACCCGACGATTGAGTCGTGATGGACGTTTCCCAGAGCGCTTTCGTCCGCTTCTGAGCCTGCACGGGGTCCTTGGCGCAACGTTTATGCGCTTCAAGGCCATTCACAAGTCAACCCAAATTGCCAATCATAACAGATAGGCTCCGCCCAAGCCGTCCACTTTCCACCGCCAGACAATATATAGCAGGCCGTCGCCGGCCTATCTCGCAGGAGCCATCCGATGTCCACACGCCGTCAACACCGCCTCGATCAGGGATGGTCCATCCTCTACCGCAAATTCGGGTCGGTCGGCCAGCAACCTCCAAGGCTTCGATCGTATCTGTTGGTTACTATAGAGCGAGTGGACAAGCGACAGATTCAACGCGACAGGGGCGTTGACCGTTCTGCGCCCTGGCAACCAGCTCCATGATGCGATTCCCGTCGGGCTTGTGCAGCAGCAACTGTAGCACGACCCCCGTGACAATTTTGTCCGCGGCGGGTAGGATGCACGTATCTAAGGGCGAGTCATCCGACTAGCCACAAGGATGTTGGCGTGCCCGGTTGGAAATTCGAGGGTCGCCGAGATCGCCAAAAAAAACAATGGCGGTGTTGGCGGTCTTTGCCTGTGGACCCGTGCCAATGTCCGTAAGATCGCCGTTTCGTCCCTCACTGACGACCGGCCGAACCATGTTATGGTGCGATTCGGCTGCACCAGCTACTTGCTAAAGACTTTTTCCGGAGGAGTGCCATGCCTAATAGAAGTTCCGTCCGAGGCCATATCGACTTTGCGGTTTCGAGCGAGGAAATCAAGATCTGCGTTTTTTGTGGTAAACCACCTCAGCCCAGTAACTATGGCAATGGGTGGTACGATAACCAGATGACTGTTACTCCACCTGGACGACATCCTGTCGCTGGCCTTGTCGGGGTTTGCTCCTCATGCGACTGGGGAAGAGTATCACAAAAAAAGATCCTTGCCCACTGGCGCCCAACGGCTCCCTCCTTGGTCCAGATTATCCCAAACGTACCGGTTCAGCTTGTCGCCAGGGGGTGTTGCGATGATACAGCGCTAGCGCAGGTGATTCGAGACACTTTGGAAGAAAAGGTGCCGTTGCGTTCTCGTCGGAAGATTCTGGACTATGTACTTTCAGATGGCAGCTACTGCGTCACCGGTAAAGGACTCCGCTTTGAGGCGTTGGGTCGCTGGCCTGGAATGGGGACCTGCAGCGGGATGTGCATGGATCGTGGTCATGTGATTCGATTGCGGTCGTCATTCGTGAAGAGCGCCGACATCGAGTCCTTGGTCGAAGTCATAGCCCACGAACTTGGGCATACAGAGCAGAATGCCGAAACAAAAAGGTTTGATAGCGCGGATGAATGCGAGCGGGATGTGGAAGCACGGTTGCGATCCTGGGGAATCGACAATGGTACGACAAGGGGTAACAAGAGAATGCTGTTGAATCAGTTCGATCAGATCATCAATTACGCCAACTTGGCGAAAAGAATTGTTCGCCGTTCGAAACTGCCATCCGGCAACTACGCAACCGACGCACACTCCGACGCGAGCAAGGCCCACTTTGCGTTGATGCGCTCATTGGACCGATGGCAAGGTACATGACAGGTCGAGTCAGGACGGCCTGCTTGTGGGCCGTGACCAGCGGCGAGGGCCAGCAGGAACGACCGGCGACCAAGATCGAAATTCTTTCACCATTTCACGTTGGTTACTCCGTCGAACTGATTCACTCTCCGTATACCGTCACGACGACCGTCCGCTGCCTCGCCTTGACGTCGCACTCCAAATGGAAGACCTGCTGCCAAGTGCCCAGCACTAGCATTCCGCCGCTGACCGGTACCGTCAGCGACGGCCCGAGGATCGTCGCTTGCAAGTGCGAGTGCCCGTTGCCGTCGTGCCAGGCTTGCTCGTGCCCATAGTGCCGGCTCGGCGGTATCAGCCGGTCGAGGATCTCGGGCAGGTCATGCTGTAGACCTGGCTCGAATTCGATCGTGCCGATCGAAGCCGTGCTGCCGACGTTGAATACGTGGGCCAGGCCAGCTTGAACACCAGATCGCCCCACGATCTGCTGGATCTGGTCGGTCAGGTCGTGGATGTCGCGGTGGCCATTGGTTTGCAGGGTGATCTGGTCTTGGAAGACCATAGGGGGGCTCCTTCACCTGGATGGTTGCGGTTGATGGCTTGATGATTGCAGGAGCTCGGCTGCCGTGGAAGAGTCGGAGCCCGGCGCCAGGGACATTCCCAGGCGAGCAGTGCCAAGCAGTGGTTGGAGCGGCGAACGGTGGATATGCTACGGCTGGCGTTCGACCGGCGGTCCTGGGCCGGGTTCGCGGATCACGTCGATTCCCTAAACTTGAATCTTGAGACCCAACCTCGAATCACTTCCTCATGTTGACGAAACACACGACATCCAACCTCACGCAGCTCTCGACAGATGCCCTGGTTGTCGGCGTTTTTGCCGACGCCGGCCCGGTGGGTCCGGCCGACCAGGTCGATCTCGCCACAGGGGGCGCAATCCGTCGCTTGATTGAACGCAAGGAAATCACGGGCAAAGCCTACGATATCACACCGCTCTGGTTGCCCGCCGGCACCGCCGCGCCGCTGGTTCTCGTCGTGGGGCTAGGCGCACGGGACGCATTCGGCCGCGGCGCGGCGTTTCGCGGCGCGGCGACTGCGGCGAAGTGGCTGGCCGCCAAGCCCCGGAAACGCGTGGCGTTCGCTCTCGACGCGGGCTGGACCAGCGATTTGACCGAAAGCGGCGTGGCCGGTGCGATCGCAGGCTGTCAGGGGCAAGACCTCTACCGGGCCGAAAAATCACGCCATCCGTTCGACGAACTACTTTGGGTCGGTGGTCTCAGCGAGGCCGTCCAAACGGGCACGGTTCTGGGTGAAAGTGTCAACTTCGCACGGCGGCTGGTGAACGAACCTCCGCAGGTGATGTATCCAGAGTCGTTCGCCGCACATGCTACCGAAACAGCGAAGGAGTGCGGGCTGGACATCGAGGTCTGGGACGAACAGCGGTTGGAGCGCGAGCGGTGCGGCTCGCTGTTGGCCGTCTCCAAGGGGTCGCCGCGTCCGCCGCGGCTGGTGATCGTGCGGCACCAGGCAGGACCGTCGGGCGCCGCGCCGCTTGCGTTCGTCGGTAAGGGTGTCACGTTCGATTCAGGTGGACTTTCGCTCAAGCCAAACGACTCGATGAAAACGATGAAGTGCGACATGGCCGGCGCCGCGACCGTGTTGGCGGCGATGCGGGCGATCGCGATCTTGAAATTGCCCGTCAATGTGGTCGGTCTTGCCGGGCTGGTCGAGAACATGCCCAGCGGCACAGCCATGAAGCTGGGTGACGTGCTGACCGCGCGCAGCGGCCGCACGATCGAAGTACAGAACACCGACGCCGAAGGGCGGCTGGTGCTGGCCGACGTGCTCGACGTGGCGGTAGGGCTGGGCGCGGGCCGAATCGTTGATCTGGCCACGCTGACCGGCTCGTGCGTCGTGGCCTTGGGCATGGACGTGGCCGGGCAGATGACGAACGACCAGCCCTGGTGCGACACGGTAGCGTCGGCCGCCCGGGCCTGCGGCGAGCCGCTCTGGCAGTTGCCGATGTTCCCCGAGTACCGCGACGACATCCGCAGCGAGGTGGCCGACATCCGCAACACGGGCGAAGGGCGCTGGGGCGGCGCGATTGCCGCGGCGAAGTTTCTGGAGGAATTCGTCGGCGGTGTCCCCTGGGTCCACCTCGACATTGCCGGTCCCGCATTTCTGGAGAAACCCAAACCGTGGCTCGACGCCGGGGCCAGCGGGGTGTTCGTGCGGACGTTGGTGGAACTGGCCCGGGGTTAGGGGTCCTAGAATTCGGCCGCGAGGAAGTTCCAGACTATAGCGTCCGGCCAAAATTGGAGGGGACTCGCACAGCCAACACGAGTCGGTGGTCACGCTGGCCGGCAACTGCGGCATGACGGAGCCGACGGCATCTACCTTTTCAACTTCTTCACCACCACCCGTGAATACGGAGCCGAGTCGTGGGAGCCGCCGTTCGGGGTTCTGCGCGACTTGAGCAACCTGGAGACGAAACCTTGAACTCAACCGTCAACTTCACGGGAGTTCGCGAATCACGACTTCGAAATCAATCACTTCTCACTGTGATGGTTTTCGTACTTCTTGCGCATCGCGCGGCAGCGGGAGGGGGACAGACGGAACTTCAGCCCGTGCTAACTGAGAAGGATGGTACGGCTGCCATCGAATTCCATTCCGGTCCCGACCTTATTGGTCTGGCTCCGGAGCAATCGCCATGTGGAGTCGAACTTCGGTTGCCGGGGGGCGAGAGCATCCCCCTGCGGTTTGCCTCGCCTCCAGTAAACGGCGGTCGCCTGGAGCTGGGCCCTATCCGACACGGTCCACTAACGCTGAAGTTGCGGCTCGAACAGAAGGGCCCCGCGTTGATTGAACGCAGCGTCGAAGTCACCGCCGACGAACCGTCGCTTTTTTCATTGTCGTTCTCGTTATTCCCGGCGTTGGAAGGTCAGTACCAATCATTTACAGGCGCGGAAGCGGAGCGCGTCGTCTATGACACTTTGGGCGGCGGCCCAGAATACCCTGCGGTGAAAGGACAGACGTTTCCGGTGGCCATGTTCACGGAGGGCGAACGAGTATTTGGGTTGCTCGCCGACTCGCCGGGCCTTTGGGAAAACCGCTGTCAGGTGCTTCTCGATCCAACCGCCAAGCAGATGGCCGTCATGACGGGCGACGGGCGTGACGCTTATGAGCTGACGATCCGCCACGACGCCCGAGACAAATACCGTTACGACATGGATGGCTGGCAACATCTCGAACGCAACGCGACGCGGCGTTACACGACCTGGCTCTTCGCCGGTCGAGCCAAATCGCACTACGAAACTCAGCTCAGTGCTCATCTGGCACTGGCGAACGCAAAAGGCTGGAACCACTCGGCACTCGAAGCAATTCTTCGCAACACGTCTTACCTGCTGCTGCGGCGAAATCTGATGCGCGACGAGGGGCGGTATATCTTCATCTCGGGTATCGGGTACGGCTGGAAACAATGGGTCACCGACGGCTTCTATGTGTCGTTGGGGCTTGCGGAGCCCGAAAAGACCATCGAAGCCTGTCGAAGCGTGTTCCTCAATCGCATCACGTACGAGGATAATGCGCAGTATTACTTGATCTGGTCGGTGCTCCTGAAGCGGGCCGGCGGTCATCCGAACGAAACGCTGGTGCGTCAGGCCTTCGACTGCATCCGCGAGCACGAGCAGGACGGCATTTACTTTCCGCCGCCGCTGCCTGGTTCGCCGAATCCGAAGTGGATGAAGAGCTACATGGATGTCCTGCCGTATGAAGATGATGACGCTCCGACCAGTAACCAGGGTTTTCATTGTGGTGCCTTACTCGCCGCACGGGAGCTCGGGTTGCCCATAAGCGACAAGGAAATTGGGCAAGCGATCGCCGGCTACCGGCGCATGTTCAACGATGAGCGAGGCTTCATGCCCACAAGCTTGAAACAGCAAAATATCTTGGGGCAAGACACACTCTACGGAGCGACGCTCACATACGCCGTTTTTGGCAAGACGCTGTTGACCGACGATCAGGTGCTTGCCCACCACCGCGCCTCGCTCGCGACTGCTTCACCCTACGGTCTGCGTGTGATCTCACAGGCAGATGGCTCATTGTTGCCGGGCCACAGTGGGGAGTACGTCTACGGGGGTTCGTGGTTTCTCTGCGACGCGGCGAACTACCTGCTGGCCGGTGTGCATGGCTTGCCGGCGGAGGAAGTCGATGCGTTGCTGACCAGACGCATCGAGCTAGAGATCGCCCACGTGCCGGCATTCCACGAATCCATCAGTACCGTAACAGGCAGGCCCCACGGGCACATTCTCTACTCTTGGAACTCCGGTTACTGGTGGCTGCGGCACGAAATCCGAAAGCGTCTCGGCCAAGAGGGAGCCGATCCAGTGGAGGAAGCTATCAACCGAAAACTCGGCGTCGTCCACGATAATCAGGGTCTTCGCTTCAAGTAGCCTACGCTGGCGTGACACAGCCAGAGGGAAGCCGAATCGCATCTTCGCAAACATCGCAAATTGCCCGCCTTAACGGCAGGCTCATCCCAAGCAGCCCATCCTCCACTCAGTTGCCTTTCTGAGCCCTCCTGGGCCTCCAGGAAGCCCGCTGGCGAGCGCGCCGCCCGGCACCTGGTTTGTGGTCCGCCGCGGCGATGTCAGATCTCACGCCCCGTAGATCGCTCGGGCGGCCGGCCGAAAGCTGGGGCCCTGTGACCGCCGCGGATGGTGCTACGCGATGTACATTGTCGTGTCTTCGCGGCCGATGGCTTGGCTTCCTCTGCACAGGCAAAGTAGCAGCATAGGCTGGCGGCTGGGTGACGGCCGCCCGTAGTTATACGACGCACTGCCCGACGAGCTAGCGGAAGTCGAGGCAATGAATATCGCCTCGGACGATCCCCACTCTTGAATCGCCGATTGCCGTTGTCGCATTCAACATGCCTGGGGTAGTCTTCCGCGCAGTGAATCGCGCGCATTGGATTACAGCGCACCGCCCGTCGAGATCGCACGAGGGATTGAACATGACACAGCGTACCTATTGGCTCGCGATCGTGCTGGCACTCTTGATCGGTTGCTCGCTACCGCTGGCGGCTGAGGAGCCAACTGAATGGGTCGGCCAAGCCGTGCTGGTAAAGACGGCCGAAGTCAAGCTGCGCGAGAAGCCGGACGATCAGGCACCGTTGGTCGAGAAATGCACGGCCGCCCTCTGGTTTTATGTCGTGGAGGCGCAAGACGGCTGGCTTCGTGTTGATGGTGGCTGGGTCCGCCGCGGCGACGTGGTCCGCAAGGCCGAAGCGGTTGAATACTTCACCGCCGAGATCCAGCGCGAACCGACAGCTTTCGCACACGCATGCCGTTGCCGGGCTTGGACGGACGCCAAGGAATACGACAAAGCATTCGCCGACGCCGACGCAGCGCTGGCCTTGGACGCGAATTACGCGCCCGCCTATTTCGCGCGCGGCCAGGCCCACAAAGACCAGAAATCCTTCGATCATGCGATCGAGGACGCCAGCGAGGCGATACGCATCGCACCCAACGAAGCAAAGTACCTTCTAACTCGCGCCCAATTCCGGATGGCGCAAGGGGAGTACGACGGTGCCATCGTAGACTGCGAGGCGGCGCTTCGGCTTGACCCTGTCAACGTCCGCGGCTTCGTCTGCCGATGCAGAATCAGGTGGCATAAGCACGATCCCGAAGCGGCAATGGCCGACGCCGACGAGGCCGTGCGTTTGGGCCCTCGCGATGACGCCGCGAGGTCGCTACGCGGAGCGCTGCTGGCGAACCAAGGGAACTACCAGGCCGCAATCAAGGATCTTAACGTGGCGATCGAAGTCGATCGCAAGTCGGCCAAGGACTACTCGAACCGCGCGGCGTGTTGGTTGGCACTCAAGAAATTCGACAAGGCGTTGGCCGACGCCGACGAAGCCATTCGGCTCGATCCCAAAGTCGCAATGGCCTACAACAACCGCGGTTGCGCCCACTTGGATAATGAGGAGTATGACATGGCGCTCGTCGATTTGGACGAGGCGCTGCGTCGTGAGCCCCACCATGTATTGGCGCATTTGAACCGCGCGCGGGTGTGGAGAGCGAAAAATAATTTCCAGAAGGCAATCGCGGATCTGAATGAGTCAGTCCGTTTAGCCCCCGAGGTAGCGGAATACCGCAATGAGCGAGCTGGTTGCTGGCTGGTGATCGGGAATTACGACAAAGTGATTGATGACGCCACCGACGCCCTGAAACTCAATCCGACTCTGGTCGCGGCTTACAACAACCGTTCCTCAGCCTGGATCGGCAAGGAAGCGTACGACCAGGGGATCGACGACGCCAACACGGCCCTGCGACTCGACCCCAAAAACGCCTGGGCGTATGGCAACCGCGGAGGCGCCTGGAGTGGGAAGGGTGCGTACGACCAGGCCATCGCCGATTGCACCAAGGCAATCGAGCTCAATGACAAGCTGCCCTGGCCCTATAACAACCGCGCCGGGGCGTATTTCTACAAAGGTGATTTCGATCGCGCTCAGCGTGACATCGACCGGAGCATCGAGCTCGAACCGGACAATCCACTTGCCTACGAAAATCGTGCCGAAATGCGGGTCCAGCTGGGGAAGCACGAGGAAGCCATCGCTGACCTGAGCGAGTTCCTGCGGCTGCGGCCCGATAGCGCTATTGCTTATGCCAAGCGTGCCGTGCTGCGGAAGAAGCTCGGCGATCTGAATGCAGCCATCGAGGATTTCACTGAAAGCCTGCAGCTCGATCCGAAGCAGCCCGACCTTCTGGTCGAGCGCGGTCGCGCCCAAGTCAAACAGGGCGCTGTCGATGATGGCATTGCCGACTATAGCGCCGCCCTGGAATTGGACGAAAAGCTCGTCTCCGCCTACCGTGGCCGCGCGTGGGCATGGGGGCGCAAGAAAGATTGGGACAAGGCGATTGGCGATTGTACCTCGGCGCTACTTACTGGTCCGAACGAAGCTTGGACTCACTATTACCGCGGCTTCGCGTACCTGCAAAAGGAACAACTCGACGCCGCCCTCGTGGATCTCGATGAAGCCGTTCGGCTCGACCCGAAATTGGCCAGCGCCTACGTGAGCCGCGCTGAGGTCCATGAAAAGAAAGGCCACTCGGATGAGGCGCGCCGCGATCGGGCCGAATCCGCGAGGCTCAAACCGCCCAAGGTGGCTGGGTACAGTGTCGGCCAGGTGCTGTTCCAACCGGGCTCCGATGAACAGACTCTCGTCAACTTGCGAGAGTCACTGCAGGCCGCCCATGGCGAGGCCCTTGGCGACGCGCTTAACGCGCTGGCGTGGGCGCTGGCCACCTGCCCGACCGACACGTGCCGAAACGGCAAAGAGGCCGTCGAACTGGCCGAACAAGCTTTGCGCCTCAGGTGGGGCGATTGGAGGGTGCTCGACACCCTGGCCGCCGCACACGCCGAAATTGGCAATTTCACCGCCGCGGTGACTTTCCAGGAACAAGCTTTGGAAGCAAGGCAAAAGCGACAAGCCGAACGTGAGCGGCGGTCGGAGCCTTTTGACGAAGGCCTTTCAGAGCGGCTGGCGTTGTACAAGGGAGGCAAGCCCTACCGTGAGGGGCGCACGTGGACAGTCATGGGTGAAGCCCAAGGTTCCGGCGCACTCCTCACGTTGGGAATACGGCTACTCAACGAAGGGCGCGTCGGTGAGGCCCTCGAATCATTCAACACCCTGATTCAACGCGATACCGGAAATGCGAAAGCCTACTTCCGTCGATCGCAGATCCATTCCCAGCGGAAAGCATTTCTCGACGCCTTGAGCGACCTGGATGAAGCCCTGCGCATCGACCCGACCTGCACTGAGGCGTTGCGCGATCGCGCTTGGACTCGCCATCAACTCGGAAAAGTGACTGAGGGCATGGCCGACCTCAACGAGGCACGGCGGATCGCGCCTGAAAACGGGCTCTACTTGCTCGACCGAGGCCGTTTCCAGCTCCTGCTCGGTGATTATGTCGCGGCCCTGGCCGACTTCGACCGCGCGCTGGGCCTGGCAAGCGATGAAACGGACATCATCGCGATTCAAGTTGAACGCGCACTATTACTGGCCGGCTGCCCCGACGACACGCTCCGCAACGGCAAGCTGGCGTTGGAAGCCGCCGAGGCGGCACAGGCAGCGTCGAAATTCCCTCGTGTGTCGTGCGCCGAGGCCCTGGCCGCGGCCCACGCCGAGTGCGGTAGCTTCACCGAAGCCGTGGAATGGCAGACCAAGGCGGTGGAGTTGGCGCAGAAGGGTCCCGATCGAGCGGAGCGGAAATCGCAGTTGGAGCTTTACCGTGCAGGCAAGCCATATCGACTGCCAGCGCCCGCACAAGCCAAAGCCGCCGAGGCCACCGCGACGGACGCGAACGGCAACGAGCGGCGATGAAGTCCAGGGTAGCAGCCCGATTTCAAGATGCCGACGATTGTGCGCCGATCGGAAGGATGCTCGGGGGGCTTGAACCGTGCTTCACTTTGAGCTTGGTTGCCCTAGCCGAGCTTGGGGCGCGCGAAGGGGAACCGGCATTACCAGCCTCCCCGCCGTCATTCGCCACGAACTGTCTCCACTTCTCCGCGCGGTGTGGTATTGCCGTTGAACCAAAATCGGCTTGGCACGTAGAATCAGTTGGTTCCGTGAGCCCCTGTTCCTAGGTCACTCAAATCAAAGTTGGACTGATGGCCGACGTCGTTCTCCGCGCGTTGAAAGTCGTCTTGTGGGCCTCGCTACTGATGGCGGGTGGTTCCAGGCTGCCGGCACAGGACGATGCGTTCGATCGAGATCGCGTCGAGGCGTCACGCCCAACCATGTCGATCGACCCGATCACGGTCGATGCCCATTTCACGATCGACAGCGACGGACAGTCCGGCCTC
>Ga0265314_10005681_pt1 | contig 11200 bp, 7 predicted proteins | sample 4126metaG_FD_203106 | JGI IMG/M metagenome (GOLD analysis project Ga0265314, IMG submission 203106) | Rhizosphere microbial communities from Carex aquatilis grown in University of Washington, Seatle, WA, United States - 4-1-26 metaG | ecosystem: Host-associated > Plants > Roots > Rhizosphere >... | reverse complement strand
CCAACGGCACCGAAATTTTCGCCCAACCCGCGTGATTCTCGTTGGCCACTCGCCGATAATGCCACCAATCATCCGCGTGCGCCGTTCCCCGCTCCCCCGGTACCCACCTTGCATTTTCCGCTCCAACTTTCTATCATCCTATCATCCGGATGAAAGGATGGATTATGCACATCGCCGACATCTTCGCCGCCCGTAAAACCACCTTCTCCTTCGAGTTCTTCCCCCCAAAGTCCGACCCCGCCGCCGAACAGCTCTTCGAGCACATCCGCCAGCTCGAATCCCTCAAGCCCGCCTTCGTCTCGGTCACCTACGGCGCCGCCGGCTCCACCCGCGAACGCACCCACAACCTCGTCGTCCGCATCAAGGACACCACCTCCCTCGATCCCGTCCCCCACCTCACCTGCATCGGCCACAGCGAACCCGACATCGCCGGAATCCTCGAACGCTACGCCCGCCACAACGTCTCCAACATCCTCGCGCTAGGCGGTGACCCCCCCACCGGCACCACGCTCGACCGGACAAGCGACGCCTTCCCCCACGCCGCCGACCTCGTCCGCTTCATCCGCAAATTCAGCGAGACACATCTGCGCCCATCCAACTATCCCGGCGGCGGCTTTGGCATCGGCATCGCCGGCTTCCCCGAAGGCCACCCCGCCACCCCCAACCGCGCCCTCGAGATGGACCACCTCAAAGCCAAAGTCGACGCCGGCGCCGATTACATCGTCACCCAGCTCTTCTTCGACAACCGCGACTTCTACGACTTCCGCGAACGCTGCGAACTCGCCGGCATCTCCATCCCCATCATCGCCGGCCTCATGCCCATCACCTCCCCAGGCACCTACAAACGAATCCCCGAACTCGCCCTGGGCGCCCGCTACCCCGCCCGCCTCCAACGCGCCATCCTCCGCGCCCAGGCCGGCGGCGACCCCGACGCCCTGAAAAATGTCGGCCTCCACTGGGCCACCGAACAAGCCCGCGACCTCCTCGACCACAACGTCCGCGGCATCCACTTCTACACCCTCAACCACTCCCACGCCACCAGAGAAATCTACCGCACCCTCGGCATCAAAGACTCCCCCAACCTCTAATCCCCGGCAGCCACAGCTCAACTGTTGTTTGGCCGCCCGCGGAAATCCACATCGATTCTGTTCGCCCGGACCACGTGGATCCGCATTCTTTCGTACAAGACGGGGGGGCGGGGGGAGGCGGGGGGGGGCGGGCGTCACTCTCCTGTTATTTTTATATTCATATTAGTAACTCACGATGCAATCAGGTACCATACAATCATCTCGCAACCACCCTTACCGAATAGGATTGCATGAAAACCGATACCGCCGCCCCCAAAGCCGTCGTCAAGGAAAACCGCATCGATTGCCGTCAGGCCAATTACAGCGCCGGTGCGCTGGCCATCATGGAGCAGGTCACCGGGCAGCGATTCGCCCATCCGACACCGCTTCCCGTCAAGCCGCCCACCCCCGCTGTTGATGCCGAATAAAATCCGCCCCCCGGCCCCCCTTTTGCGACCCCCAGCCAGCCCCTGCAGGGGCGGTGAGATCTTTACTTACAGCCTAAGCTGTGGGTAAATCGCACACCGCCGTTCGTCTGTTTAAAAAGAATCCAGCCCCGGCAGAGGCGACACAAAATCCCCACCCGCGCCCAAAAATAAGATCGAGATTGATGCGCCCGTGTCAATTCCTGCACCCCGGGATTGCTGACCGGTGTGCGTGTGTGGCAACCTCGCCCTTTGGCAACCCCAATCCCCGCGGCTACACTCCCCCCATGGCCAAACTCGTCCTCGACCTCCACGACATCTTCAACCGGGGCGGCCAAATCGATTCCGCCCTCAACAACCTCATGCACGAAGCCATCGATAAAAAAATATCCCTCGTCGAAATCATCCCCGGCAAAGGTTCCGGCGTCCTGAAAGAACGCGTCCTGAAATTCCTCCAGCAGAAGCACATCAAAGCCCTCTACCACCGCGTCGAAAAAGATTCCAAAAACTTCGGCCGCATCTTCGTCCACTTCCGCCACTGACATGCCTGTCCACAGCGCCCGCGCCCCCCCTCTTTCCCCTCCGTTCCTCCGTTCCTCAGTTCTTTTATCCCTTCCCTCCTCCCTTTGGCGATTCTGGCTTTCCAGCCCAAAAACCCGTGCGCCCCATTCCCTCGCTTGCGAAATCCCCCATTTCCGTGTCACATATCCCTATCATTTCTGGCGGATCTTAACGAGGATTACCATGCACACACGTCACGCTCTCCTGCTCGCAACCGCGGTTCTCTTCATTGTCCCCGTCCTTTTCGCCACCGCGCAAACCCCAACGGGGGGGGGCGCCGCCCCCGCCTCCCAACCCGCCGCCAACCCCAACAGCCCCATCGACCATTCCGTTCCCCCCCAGCAGCTCGGCAACGGATACAAGTTCACCGAAGGCTGCACCAGCGACGACAAAGGCAACGTCTACTTCGTCGACCAGGACAACAACCGCATCCACCTCTGGAACGCCGCCGACAACAAAATCTCCATCTTCATGGAGCCCACCAACTACTCCAACGGCATGTGCCTCGACAACGACGGCAACCTCATCGCCTGCGCCGACGGCAAAAATGAACTCTGGAAAATCTCCATCCCCGACAAAAAAGTCACCGTCCTCCTCAAGGATTACCAGGGCAAACTCCTCAACGGCCCCAACGACGTCTTCGTCATCCCCGCCGGCCCGCTCAAGGGCGACATGTACATCACCGATCCCCTCTTCGCCCGCCGCTGGTGGGCCGGCTTCCGGACCAACGACTCCCAGCAGCCAGGACAGTACGTCTTCTACGTCTCCGCCGACGGCAAAACCATCAAGCCCGTCATCACCGACATGCGCACCCCCAACGGCATCATCGGCACCCCCGACGGCAAAACCCTCTACGCCTCCGATTTCTACGGCAACGCCACCAACACCTACACCATCAACCCCGACGGCACCCTTTCCGACAAAAAGAAATTCAACGACGTCGGCTCCGACGGCATGACCATCGACTCCGACGGCAACATCTACACCACCAACGGCAACACCCGCCAGGGTCTCCAGGTCTGGGACAAAAACGGCAAAATGGTCGACCAGTTCAACGTCGGCTGTGCCAACGTCTGCATCGGAGGAAAAGACCTCAATACCCTCTTCGTCTGCACCCAAAACGCCGTCTGGGGCCTCAAACTAAAAACCAAACGCGTCGGCCCCCAATAACCCCCCCAGCCCGGGGTGCCACGGGTTTGCCGCAGCAACCCGTGCCTCCTGTGGTATCAAGGCGCGCGTGATCGGCGCCGCGCCAATGGCCGCCGCAATGCCCAAGGGGAGGAGTTCACCATGTCCGGCGCAAAGGCCACCATCTACATATTGCTCGCCTTCATCGGCGCCGTCACCATCGGCGTCGCGGCCCTCGCCTTTCTCGGACCCCGGGTAGGCGGAGACCAGGAAGCCGGCCTCCTCCTCACCATGCTCCTGCTCATCCTCACCGCCCCGCTCGCCGCCACGCTCCACCGCGTTACTTACCGCGCCGGCGCCTTCCTCCTTTCCTTCATCTTCGTTGTCATCTGGGGGTTCTGGATTGCCGGGCTCACCGGCATGGAAGACAGCTGGCCCTGGTTCACCGACGAAAAGCTTGAGCAATCTGTCCTCATCCTCTTTTTCATGGGCCTCCCCACCGCCGTCGCCCTCATGTGCCGCGGAAAGCCCTGGGCCACCTCCTTCCGCCGCAGCCTCGTCTGGACTGCCGCCATCTCTGGCCTGGCCGCGCTCTTCATCGTCTGGTTCTTCCCCGACCACGGCGGCCCGGATGACATCAAAAACCGAATCCTCACCACCTGCGTGTGGTGCGCCCTCTGCGGGGCCTCCGCCTCCATGCTTCTCATCAACGTCGGCCGTCGCGACCGTCGCTACTTCCGCTGGCCCGGAATCCTCACCGCCCTCGCCGCTCTTTGCTGCGGCGTTTACACAACCTGGCACGGCGGAGAGGTCTTCGATCTCAGCACGCGCACTGAAAATGCATCCATCCATCTCACCGCCATCACCACCTTCTGGATCGCCGTCACCCTCGCACTCGTCAACGCGTTCCTCAACACCAATCGCCCCGGCCTCGTCCGCATCTTCAAATGGCTCTCCGTCCTCTTTTGCCTCGCCGCCGGCTCGGTCATGGTCGCCCTTGTCAAAATGGAATTCGGCGAGGCGATGCATTTCCCTCCCCCATTCCCTCTCCTCCAGCGCTCCCTCGAAGCCCTCACCTTCCTCTTCACCGGCTCGGCCATCTGCATGATAGTCGCCCGCTCCGCCCTCCGCGTGCAAACCCGCTCCAACCTCCACGAAGGCGTCAGCGCACTCGAACTCAAATGCCCCAACTGCGGCACCCTCCAGACGCTCGGCTTAAACGGCGCCTGCCGGCACTGCCTCCTCCGCTTCAACATCCAACTCACCGATCCCCATTGCCCCGCCTGCGACCATCTCCTGTTGAACCTCGAATCCAACCGCTGCCCCGAATGCGGCCACGATATCCGCCGCCCCGTCGCTCCCGCCCCCGAACCGTCCGCCTCCCCCAATTCGGCCCCCGTCGCCGGATGAGCCCGCGGCAAAATTCGGATAGACTTCCCCACATCCATGCCCCCACGACCCCTCAAGATCGCCATCTGCCCCAATGCCTTCAAAGGCACCCTCACCGCCTCCCAGGCCGCCGATTGCATCGAGCGCGGTTTCCGCCGCGCCCTCCCCACCGCAACCTTCCTCAAAATCCCCTTCGCCGATGGCGGCGACGGCACCGCTCAAGCCATCGCCGACGCCACCGGCGGCCGCCTGGTCTCCGCCCGCGTCCTCGATCCCATCGGCCGACCCATCCGTGCACGATTCGCCCTCACCGGCGATCAGCGAACCGCCATCATCGAAATGGCCCTCGCCAGCGGCCTCGCCCTCCTCGCGCCCGATGAGCTCAACGCCCTCCTGGCCACCAGCTTCGGCACCGGCCAATTGATCCGAGCCGCTCTCGGCCGCGGCGCCCGCAACATCGTCATCGGCATCGGCGGCAGCGCCACCACCGACGGCGCAACCGGCATCGCCCGCGCCCTTGGCATCCGCTTCCTCGACGCCAAGGGCCGCGACCTCCCCGAAGGCGGCGGCAGCCTCATCCATCTCGCACACATCGACACCGCAAACCTCGACCCCCGTATCGCGCACACCGCTATCCGCGTCGCCTGCGACGTCAACAACCCCCTCTACGGCCCGCGCGGCGCCGCACATGTCTACGCTCCCCAAAAAGGCGCCTCGCCCGCACAGGTCAAAATCCTCGACCAATCCCTCCGCCGCCTCGCACATATCATCAAGCGCGACCTTGGCAAATCCATCGCCACCCTCCCCGGCGCGGGTGCCGCCGGCGGCGCAGGCGCCGGCCTCGTCGCATTCCTCAGCGCAACACTTCAGCCCGGCGCCCAGCTTGTTGCCCAGACCATCCATCTCCAGGAGCGTCTTAAGGGCTGCGATCTGATCATCACCGGCGAAGGCCGCCTCGACGCCCAGACCGCCCACGGAAAGGCCCCCGCCGCCATCGCACAGTTCGCCAAAAAACTCCGCATCCCCGCCCTCGCCCTCTGCGGCAGCATCTCCCAAGACGCCGCCCGCCCCAACTTCCTCGGCTTCCATGCGATCTTCCCCGCCCTCTTTGACCAAATCGACATGCGCGACCTCCCCAAAATCGCCGCCGCCTCCCTCGAGCGATCCGCCTACCACGCCGCCCGTCTCATCGCCCTGAATCTCCCCCGCCGTCCGCGATAGAAACGCGCTCTGTCACCACCTCGAAACCCGGCGCCTCCGCCTGTGCTGGACGACGCAACGGAGCCAGCAACACCAGCACCATCCCCGTCAACCCAAACCCCGCCCCCAGCAACAGCCCCTGACTGGAAGTCAGTTTCCCGAAAAAGAACTGTCCGGATCCGCCGAACAAATTCCCGATTGAGTTGATGATCGCAAATCCCGCCGCCGCCGCCGTCCCGGTCAAGAATTGCGCCGGCAGCGCCCAGAAAGGCCCGAACACGCCGAACGCCCCCGCCGCGCCCACCGAAAGCCCCGCAATCGTCGCCACCGTCGCGGTCGTTCCCGTCAGGAATGAGAGCGCTAATCCCGCCCCGCCCATTCCGATGACAATCAGAACACACGCGAACGCCAGGTGCATTTTCCGCTCGCCAACTTTGTCCGAGTGCCGGCCGATGAGCACCATCCCGATGATCGCCGATCCGAACGGAATTGCCGAAAGCAGGCCAACCCAGAGATACTCCGTCGTCTTGGGCGATGCCGGATGCGATGCCGTCTCCGCCACGAGTGTCCCGGCGTCGATGAGCGCCTTCTTGATGATGCTCGGCGTGAAGAAGTTCAGCGTATAGAAACTGAAAATGTTGAGCCCATAAATGATCGAGAGCATCCATGTATGCACCGACGAAAACGCATGCCGCAGGTCCGACAGGTGCGTCGCCGGATGCCGCTCCTGCTCCTCGGCAAGCATTTCCATCAGCCGCGCGCGATCCGGCTTCGCCAGCCAACGCGCCCCCGCCGGACGATCCGTCAGCACCAGCAGCGTGAATAGCCCCAGGAGCACCGACGGAATCGCCTCCAGCATGAACAGCCATTGCCACGGCTGCGGCTGCCAGGTCCCGAGTTTCACCGGATGTACCGTCACCAGTGCCATGATCCCCCCGCCCAGCGGATTCCCGATCAGCCCCGACATCGCCGTCGACGTGAGAAATATCGCCGCCGTCCGCGCGTGGTACCGCTGCGGCAGCCAGTAGGACATGTACAGCAGCACCCCGGGAAAAAATCCCGCCTCCGCGAGTCCCAGCAGGAACCGCAGGCAATAAAAGGACCTGGGCCCTCCCACAAACGCCATCCCCATCGACACGATTCCCCACGTGATCATGATCCGCGCAATCCACCACCGCGCGCCCACCCGTTGCATGATCAGGTTTGACGGCAATTCAAAAATGAAATACCCGACAAAAAAAATCGCCGCCCCGATGGTGTACACGTTTTCCGTGAACCCCGGCACCCCCACCGCCTTGTCCTCCATGTTCAACCGCGCCATGGCGATATTCACGCGGTCAATGTAATTGAACACGTAGCAGAGCATGCAGAACGGTATCAGCCGCCAGAGCACCCTGCGGATGATCGAGTCATCATCGAGTCGCTGCATGCGCCACCAGGAAAGAGCCTTGCACGTCGAAGGCCACGCGACCCCGGGGGCAAGTGGAAACCGGGAGACACCCCGAGACGGGAACACACAGCCCCGTCCGCGGCTCTCTCCGCGGACGGGGCAACGTTGTTTTACCATGCAGTCGCGATGCCGGGAGCCCGGCGCCCGCGATCAACTGATCGTCAACTGGATGTTCCCGGTCGCCGGCCCGGAACCGCCATTGAATCCATCCACTGAAATGTAATAGGTCTGACCCGCTGCGGCGACAAACGAGACCTGGCTCGAAAGATCGGTCGTCAAAATCGAGTCATCATTTGCATCCACCAGCGTCAGCGTGTCGAGCGAAGCCCCGGTGTACACCGCGAGTATCGTGTCGAAGTCGCTGCCTTCCGTGTCGATCGTCACCACGCCCGCGGAACTCGGTACCCACTTCCACCACACCGATGCACCGCCGTTGTTGAGCGGGCTCGGTTCGCCGGTCTCCAGCGTCGCTTGCACATTCGTGCCTGCCGTGACGATCGGCAAATTGCCCTGAAGCGGCGAGGCATCCGCGAAGTTGTCATTCGCCGGTGCGCCAACGGTAAAGTTCTGGGCCACATACGTGGTCCCAAACGGGTCGCCCTGGGGATCCCGCACGCCGTCCTGATCGAAGTCCTCAAGCGACGAACGCAATCCCGTCACGTCCGTGATCGTCGGAGCCGAAATGCCGCCGGTAAACAGAACCTGCACATTCTGCGACCCGCCGAACTTGGTCTTGATGCTGTCGATGACCACCACGCCTTCCGTCTGGCCGTCGGGGCCGATCTGCGTCTGGTAGCTGAACGTCAGATCCGTCACTGGCAGACCCGTGATGGTGTTGATGACTTGGATGGTATTGGCGTTGATAGTCGCCGTGTCCAGCGGCTGATTGAACACAACGTGAATCTCCGTTGAGCTCGTGAACGTGATCGCCGGCGTCTGGATGCCGGTGGTCGGATCGGTCGTTGTCACAACCTGCGGTGCCCCGGCCGGATCCTTCAGAACCGCCTGCTTCAGGCTCCCCGTGAATTTGCTCGTTGTGATCCCGTCCGCCGCGACGACCGCCGAGAATGTCGAACCCGTCGCCACCGTTGAAATCACCTTCTTCGAAAAGTTGATATTCCCGATGACGCTCTTGAAGATGCCGCCGGCCTCGGCAGAAGACACATCCGCCACATTCGTCGCCTTCGGATTCCCCGTGAAGCTGCGATCATCCGTCGGTATATTATTGTTCCCGGCCGCAACGCCGATCCGAGGCAGAACACCCGCCGCGATTATCGAATCCGTGAACACGCCGTTGATCTTGGCGGTATTGATGCCGCCGCCGAAAATCACGTCATCAGCGGTGTTGTAAACTCCATCGTTGCCGATCCATGTCCCGGAGCTGATCAGCGAATCCGTCGCGTTGCCGCTCACCGTGAGCGAATTGATGCTTCCGCCGACATCCAGCAGGCCGTTATTCGCCGTCGCAATCACCACTGAACCGACCGACCGCCGCACCGCCACGGTGCCCGCCAGCGTGCCGCCGATGTTCAGGCTTCCCGTGATGTTCCCGAAATCGACAAACGTGCTGCCCAGCTGCGTGCCGCCGCCGAGCGTCACCGCGCTCGAGTCGCCGGTGATCTTCACCGACGCCCCCTGCGCCAATACGCCGCCGATCTTCAGCGTGCCGATCGTCCGGGCGTCGATCAGTCCGGCCTCCTGGCCATTGATCGTCAGCGACGAAATATCGTTGTCCACCGTGATCGACGATCCCGCCAGGCCCGCGCCTCCGATCGAGATCGCACCGGCACGCGAACCAAGCATGTCGCCGGCGTAATCGCCCGAATCGCTGATCTTCACCAGGCTTCCGTCCGCCGAAATCACTGCGTCAGGCCCGACGCTTCCGGTGATCGCCACCGATGTCAGGTCGCCGTGCGATACTACCCCGCCATCGAACACCGTCCCGGTCGCCGTGACCGAGGCAATTGTCCCGTCGGCGCTGATGAGGCCCGTGAGCGTGCCGGCCCCGGCAAACTTGATCGCCCCGATGCTGCTGCCCGCGCCCTTGCTCGACGTCGCGACACCATTTACATCGATGCGTTCGCCAAAATTCGACGGCAGCGTCGCCGAGGTGATCCCCTCCGCGACCAGACCGCCCAGCGCCGCCGGCGCCGTCCCGAGAATACTAGCAAATCCGCCGGTATCTGAATCATACGAAACAAACTGGCCCAGTACCGCCGAGAACGACAGCGTCACCAGCTTCCCGGGATTCGCCGTCCCGTAATCCGTGAAATTCGTGGCCTCAAGCACGTTCTGACCGCCAACACTCTGCGGCGCTAGATTGATCTTGATCAGGTTGTTTCCCGTCTCGCTCAATCCGATCATCTGCCCGCCCTGCGTGAACATGATCTGGGTCACATTCAGCGGCTGGCCATACGAATCACCAATGAAGCCCTGCGCGCCGGCCCCCACCAGTGTCCCGGCCGTCGTCGTGTCGTACTCAAACACCTGCCCGCTGCTCATCAGGGCGAACAGGTGGCCCGAGCCGTCGATCGCCAGGCTCCGGATCGTGCCCGAGAGCGGCGTGCCGCTCGCATCCTGTGTCAGCAGCTGCTCCTGCGTGAACTGACCGGTCGTCGGACCCGAAATGGCGTAGGTGCCCAGCGTCGCAACGTTCCCCGGATTCACATACAGGTTGCCGCCCGTCGCCGGATCCGTCGTATACGCATATGTCTTAAACGTCGTTCCCGACTTACCGACCGCAAATCCCGCGTAGCTCGTCCCCAGCAGTGCCGCCGAGTCAAGCCGCACGGATTGCCCCGGCGCCGTCGTCGAAATCAGAATCAGTTCCCGCCGCGAGCCCACCGAGTTCAGCGCCAGGAGGTTGCCGTGTTCATCAAAACCCATGCCCACGATCTGCGTGGCCGTGCCGCCGCCATCGAGGCCGATCGCCCCCTTGGTGGTCGAGGTCACCGTCGTCCCGGCGCCCGTTCCGCCGATCTGCAGCTTGTCGAGCTCGTCTACCGCGCCGACATGCCGCACCGCCCAGATCTGGCCCGACGCGTCCACCGCCAGCCCCGAGTAAGACCCGGTTACCGTGCCTGGTCCCAGCAGCACCGGCGCAAGACCCGGCGCGTTCGGATTGCTCAGCTTGACCAGCCCGTTCACCGGGACCGTGTTAATCGTGCCCAAGGCCTCGCCACTGGCCGTCGAGAAAGTCCCGCCCGAGCCGTCGGCATCGTTCGTCAACGCATACAGCACGCCGTTGGAATCAAAGGCCAGCGCCTGGATATTGTTATGGTACGTGGAACTGGCCCCGCCAATCGTGATAACGCCCACCACTGACTCGGCGCCGGTCATCGGATCGAGCCTCACCAGCGTGTCCACGCTGCTCGACGAATCGATGGCGTAAATGTTGCCCAGAGGATCGACCGCCATGGCATGGAGAACGTCCCCGGATGGGTTGATCCCTCCCACCACCGTCGTCGGATTCTGATTGTTGATCGTCGAAACGCCGAATAGCGTCCCATTGTTGTCGAATGCAATTCCCGAAATTCCCAGCGGCGTCGCCGAGGTCGGCACCGTCACCGGCGTAACCAGCGTCAATCCTCCGGCCGTGAAATCAGTCTGCACCAGTTGATTGCCATCGGTCGCAAATACATTCCCGTTGAGCGGATTCACCGACACCTGCGTGATGCTCGTCGAGGGCGTCACCGTCCCAAGCTGCTTCAGCAGCGGATCGCCCACGCTTGACGAAATCGCCAGCGTCGATATGACGCCACCCACCCGCAGCTGACCCGACCCAAGCTGGCCGATCGTCATCTTGCTGATATTCCCGCCGATCTGGCCCGACCATGTCTGATCATCCGGGAAGCTCGCCACCGTGAACGTCGATACGTCCGAATCGATCCACAATGCCGGCCCGCCGTGCACATCCCCGAGAATCGACCCGTTGAAGACAAAGCTCGACAGGTTCGTCCCGTCGGTTGTCAGCACGCGAC
>Ga0265314_10005679_pt1 | contig 11201 bp, 5 predicted proteins | sample 4126metaG_FD_203106 | JGI IMG/M metagenome (GOLD analysis project Ga0265314, IMG submission 203106) | Rhizosphere microbial communities from Carex aquatilis grown in University of Washington, Seatle, WA, United States - 4-1-26 metaG | ecosystem: Host-associated > Plants > Roots > Rhizosphere >... | reverse complement strand
GCGCGTCGTGAGCTTGAGGATGGCGGGCTCGTCCTCCACCACGAGGATCGTCTCGGTGCCGCGCGCCGCCTCCTGCTGCGGCACCTCGCGCGGCGCGGCGACCTCGGGGCCCGCATAGCGCGGGAGATACATCTCGAACGACGTCCCTTCGCGCGGCGCGCTCCGCACGGCGATGAAACCGCCGTTCTGCTTCATCACGCCGTACACCATCGCGAGGCCGAGTCCGGTGCCGACGCCGAAGCCCTTCGTGGTGAAGAAGGGTTCGAAGATGTGCTCGAGCGTCTCCGCGTCCATGCCGACGCCGTCGTCGGAGACGGTGAGCCGCACGTACTCGCCCGGCACGGCCCCGGCATGCCGCGCGCAGAAGGCGTCGTCGAGCACGACATTCGCCGTCTCGATCGCGATCGCGCCGACATCGACGATCGCGTCGCGCGCGTTCACGCAGAGGTTCGTGAGCAGCTGGTCCACCTGCGTCGGGTCCATGACGATCCGCCAGGGATTCGCCGACGGCTTCCAGGTGACGCTGATGTTCTCGCCGATGAGCCGCTGCAGCATCGAGAGCGATCGCGACACCGCCTCGTTGAGGTCGAGCACCGTCGGCTCAACCACCTGCTTGCGAGCGAACGCCAGCAGCTGCCGCGTGAGCCCCGCCGATCGCTCGGCGGCCTGGCGGATCTCCTCGAGATCGGCGCGCAGCGGGTGCGCGGCGTCGATCAGCCCCATCGCGAGTTCGGTATGGCCGAGGATCACGCCGAGCATGTTGTTGAAGTCGTGCGCCACGCCGCCCGCGAGGCGCCCCACCGACTCCATCTTCTGCGCCTGCTGCAACTGCGCCTGAAGCCGCGCGGTCTCCTCCTCGGCCAGCTTCCGCGCGTGGATGTCGGAGTTGATGCCCGTGAAGCGCGTCGCCTTGCCCTCGGCGTTCCACGCGCTCACGCTCCCGCGGCTCTGGATCCATTTGTACGACCCGTCGGCGCAGCGCAGGCGCGCCTCGACGACATACGCCTTGCCTTCCTCGATCGCGCCGCGCGAGGCGGTGGTCACGCGCGCGAAGTCGTCGGGATGGATGTGGTCGCGCACGATGCGCATCGGTTGCACCGTGGGCCCCACGGGATAGCCGAGCATCGTGTACCACTGCGGGCTGAGAAAGGTGGTGCCCGCGGCGGGATCCCAGTCCCAGATCGCGTCGCTCGTCGCCTCGAGCGCGAGGCGCAGCCGGTCGTCGCTCTCGGCGAGCGCCCGTTCGGCGCTCTTCCGCGCGCTCACGTCGCGCATCACCGCATACGCCGCCGGCGCGCCGTCGAACACGATGCGCGTCCCCTGGATCTCGACGTCCACCGGCGTGCCGTCGAGCCTGAGCATCCGCGATTCCGCGAGCGGCACGCTGCCGGCGCCCTCGTCGAGCAACTGGAGGCGGCCGAGCGCGAAGTGGCGGAAGTCCGGGTGCACGCGGTCGACGAGCCGCGTGCCGACCAATTGCGCTGCCGACGAGGCGCCGAAGAGGCGCATCGCCGCCGGGTTCACGTAGAGCAGCGCCCCGGCACGCACCACGAAGGTCGGCTCCGGCGACTGCTCGACGAGCGTCGCGTAGCGCTCCTCGCTGGCGGTGTGCGCGGCCTCGCGCTCACGCAGCGCGGTGACGTCGGCGGACTGCACCGAGAAGCCGATGACCACGCCGTCGACGATGTCGGGCGTGTAGGTGACCAGCGTATAGAGCGCGCTCCCGTCGGGGCGTTCACGGCGCCGCTCGAACACCTGCCGCTCGCCGGCGAGCACGCCCTCGATGTGGGGGCGGAACTCCTCGTTGCGCGCGCCGAAGAACTCCGACACGTGCAGTCCCACCATCTGCTCGGGTCCGAGCCCGAACACCGCGCGATGCGCTTCGTTGGCGAACACGCATCGTCCGTCCGCGTCCCAATAGGACACCATGACGGAGATGTCATTCACGGCCCGGAGCAGGGCGGCAACGGAGTCCATGGGGCGCTGGGCGGTGGGCGAGCGGCGAGGGGCCATTCGAACCGAGTATCGTCGGGTCGCGGCCGTTCCTGAACATATCGTCTTTCGGGACATGCGGCGCGCAGCGCCCGGCCGCCCGCGCCTACTCGGGAGAGCGCGTCGGTGCGGGCATCCCACCCGTGACGATCGTCATCAGCTGACTGATGTACGGATCCGTCGGCGCCGCGCGGATGCGCAGCGTGAACGTCGCCGTCGATCCGCCGGGCTCGATCGTGCCGTCCGGCCCCATCAGCGCGGTCAGGTCGAATTCCGCGCCCGCGCCGGCCACCCCGTTGTCGGCGCCGAGGATCTCGGGATAGAACCGCACGTCGACGGCGCCGCGATCTCCGAGCTTCGGGTTCACGTCGAAGCGCACGCGGAGCGGACCGTAGATCGTCCGGCCGGAACGGTTCGCGAGGCGGAACGGGATCGCGATCACGCGCGACGCGCTGTCGAACGCCACGGGCTCGAAGATCACCTCGAACTCGTGCGCCGCGAGCGCGCGCACCGCGACCGTCGCCGGCCGCGGCGCGGGCGCCGCAGGCGCGCCCACGCGGATGGCGGCCGTGTACAGACGGTAGACGTTCCACCGCGCATCGGTCCACATCGCATGGAACGCACCGTCGACGGACGCGCAGAGCCCCATGTAGTCGCCGCCGATACCGCGACGACCCGCCGACGCGCCCACCCGGATGTACGCGGTGTCGCGCGTCGCGCGCACCTCGCCGAGCAGCCCGAGATTGCCCGCGGCGTCCGGCCGGCTCGACGCCGTCGACACGCGCCGCGCCGGCAAGAAGGTGAGCCCGCCGTCGAGCGAGGCCGTGAAGTACTCGTCGAACGCCGACCGATCGGCCGACGCGCGCGTGTCGAACCAGGTGATGCCCACCACGCCGTCGCGGTTCACCGCGACCATCTGCTGGAACTGCTCGGCGCTGTCCGGCACGGAGGTGTCGATGGCGCGTGCCGGGCTCCAGCTGCTGCCGCGGTCGTCGCTGAACTGCAGCACGAGCCGCGGCCACCCCTCGCCACGGCGCGCGTACACCATATAGATGCGGTCGCGATGCGCCGCGCTCGCGTCGACGGCGTACTCGGGAACCTGCTGCCGCCCGAGCAGGCGGCTCGCGCCGGCATGCTCCACGAGAAAGATGCGCGCCGGCGTGAACGACTCGCCGCCGTCGGTCGACAGCGCGTATCCGGAGAACGCCGAGTCGGCGTCGCCGGCGGCGGGCCTCCGTCGCGTCCATCGCGTGAACGGAGCCCAGATCGTGCCATCGCTCAGCACCAGCGGATCGGAGACGTTCTGCCCATAGCGTGCGTTCGTCGAATCGAATCGCGTCACCGCGCGCCAACTCCGCGCGTCGTCGAACGAGCGGAAGACGCCGAGATCATAGTCGTTGTAGAGACTCGCCACGTAGATCCGTCCATCTCGCGCGCCGCCGGTGCGATCGATCACGATCTGCTCGTGATCTTGTCCGCGTCCCACGAACACGGGCGCCTGCCACGTACGCCCGGAATCTTCGGACCGGAACGTATAGAGGTTCGACGCGCCGACGTCCCCAGCGCCGATGGAGCCGAGGCCCATCGCGTAGAAGGAACCGTTCGCCCCGATGGCGATCTGCGGATCGCCCGCATCGGCGAGCGGCAACGTCGCCGCGCGCCACGACGCGCCGCCGTCGGTCGAGGCATACGTCGCGATCGTCGTGCCCCACTCTTGTTGCACCGTCACCGCGGCCGCGAGCACCTTGGCATCGCGCGGATGGCAGGCGAGCATCGGCTCGATGTGCGGCACCGCCCCGTCGAGGCTCACGAGGATGTTCGGGCCGACGGTGACACGCGCCTTCGCGTCTTGCGCGCCGAGCGGATACGCCGCGAGCAGGGCGCCGAAGGCGAACAGCGCGTACCGCGCGTCGCGGGACCTCCTCGCAGGACTCACCACCGTGCCCCTCCGGTCGTATCGACGGCTGATCATACGGCCATCGGCGGGCGCCCGCGACCAGCCCTCCCTCCCCCGCCTCCCCCTCCCCCGCTCTTGACATATCCGTTCATCCGGATAAACTGATATAAGACAACTGCTCCCCGTGGCGATTTCGAGGCAACTTGCGGCCACGTTAAACATTCCGCTAAAGCGCCGTCCCGGTGCGCCTCGCGTACCGGGTTTTTTCGTTTTCGGATCTCGCCATGCCCCTCTCCCTCCCGAAACCGTTCGAAGTCTCGTTCGAGTTCTTCCCTCCCAAGACCGCGGAGATGGAAGAGAACCTCTGGCGCGCCGTGAAGCGCCTCGAGCCGCTCCGCCCGCGCTTCGTGAGCGTCACCTACGGCGCCGGCGGCTCGACGCGCGAACGGACGCACAAGACGGTGCACCGCATCCTCACGGAGTCGTCGATCGTGCCGGCGGCGCACCTGACCTGCGTCGGCGCCACGCGCGCCGAGCTCGACGCCGTCGCCGACGACTATTGGAACGCGGGCGTCCGCCACATCGTCGCCCTCCGCGGCGACCCGCCCGCGGGCGAGACGCACTACACGCCGACGCCGGGCGGTTACGCCTGGGCGAGCGAACTCGTCGCCGGACTCCGGGCGAAACACGATTTCGAAGTGAGCGTCGCCGTCTTCCCCGAGGGCCATCCCGACTCGCTCTCGCTCGACATGGAACTCGACAACCTCAAACGCAAGATCGACGCCGGCGCCACGCGCGCCATCACGCAGTTCTTCTTCGACAACTGGGCCTACCTCAAGTTCGTCGACCGCGCGCGCAAGGCGGGCATCACCGTGCCGATCGTGCCGGGCATCATGCCGGTCACGAACTTCGAGTCGATGGTGAAGTTCGCCGCCTCCGCCGGCGCGACCATCCCGCGCGCCATGGCGTCACTGTTCGACGGGCTCGGAGCGGATGTGGAGACGCGCAAGCTCGTCGCCGTGACGTACGCGGCCGAGCAGTGCCAACGGCTCGCCGATGCGGGTGTTTCGGAATTCCACTTCTATACGCTGAACCGCGCGGATCTGACCTACGCGCTGTGCCACATCCTCGGGCTCAGACCACAAACTGCACGTGCCGTGAACAGTTCACCGTGAACGGTGAACGGTGAACTGTACACCCGCTTTCAATCATGACTAACTTCACGCGCTCAACCCGCCTCGCGCACCTCGACGCTCTGTCTTCCGAGCGCATCCTGATCATCGACGGCGCCATGGGTACCGAAGTCCAGAAGCTCCGCCTCACCGAGCAGGACTATCGCGGCACCCGTTTCGCCGATCATCCGAGCGAACTCCGCGGCTGCAACGACCTCCTCGTGCTCACCAAGCCCGAGGCGATCCGCAGCATCCACGCGTCGTACCTCGAGGCCGGCGCCGATTTCATCGAGACGAGCACGTTCAACTCGACGACCATCTCGATGTCCGACTACGGACTCGAGGCCATCGTCCCCGAGCTGAACGAATCGGCCGCTCGGCTCGCGCGTGCCGTCTGCGACACGTTCGAGGCGAAGGACGGCCGCCCGCGCTACGTCGCCGGGATCCTCGGTCCGACGACGCGGTCCGCCAGCATCTCGCCCAAGATCGAGGACGCGGGCTTCCGCAACGTCAGCTGGGACGAACTCGTCACGGCCTACCTCAGCGCCGCGCGCGCGCTCGTGCAGGGCGGCGCCGACGTCCTCATGGTCGAGACCATCTTCGACACGCTCAACGCCAAGGCGGCGCTGTTCGCCATCGAACAGCTCTTCGACGAACTGGGCGAGCGCGTCCCCGTGATGATCAGCGGCACCATCACCGACGCCTCGGGGCGCACCCTCTCGGGCCAGACCACCGAAGCGTTCTTCAACTCCGTCTCGCACAGCAAGCCCTGGTCGATCGGCCTGAACTGCGCGCTGGGCGCCAAGGACCTGCGCGCCTACGTGCAGGAACTCGCGCGCATCGCCCCCTGCCGCGTGACGGTGCACCCGAACGCGGGCCTCCCGAACGAGATGGGCGGCTACGACGAGACCCCCGAATACACCTCGAGCGTGCTCCGCGAATTCGCCGAGGCGGGGTTCCTGAACGTCGTCGGCGGCTGCTGCGGCACGACGCCCGCGCACATCCGCGCGATCGCCGAAAGCGTTCGCGGTCTGAAACCGCGAACGGCGCCCGAGCAGCCGCATCGCCTGCGGCTGAGCGGCCTCGAGCCGCTCGTCATCGGCCCGGACTCGAACTTCGTGAACGTCGGTGAGCGCACGAACGTCACCGGCAGCGCGAAGTTCAAGAAGCTGATCCTCGACGGCAAGTACGACGAGGCCCTCGAAGTCGCGCGCCAGCAGGTCGAGGCCGGCGCCGTCATCATCGACATCAACTTCGACGAGGCGATGCTCGACGCCGAAGCGGCGATGAAGACGTATCTCAACCTCGCCGCGAGCGAGCCGGCCATCTCGCGCGTGCCGGTGATGCTCGACTCGAGCAAGTGGAAGGTGATCGAGACGGGATTGAAGTGCCTGCAGGGCAAGGGCATCGTCAACTCCATCTCGATGAAGGAGGGCGAGGCCGAGTTCATTCGCCAGGCCACGCTGGTTCGCCGCTACGGCGCCGCGGTGATCGTCATGGCGTTCGACGAGAAGGGCCAGGCCGACACGGTCGAGCGCAAGGTCTCGATCTGCACGCGCGCCTATCGCATCCTCGTCGATCGGGTCGGCTTCCCGCCCGAAGACATCATCTTCGACCCGAACATCTTCGCCATCGGCACGGGCATCGAAGAGCACAACAACTACGCCGTCGATTACATCGAGGCGACCAGGCAGATCAAGGCGACGCTCCCCCACGTGCGCATCAGCGGCGGCGTGAGCAACGTCTCCTTCTCGTTCCGCGGCAACAATCCGGTGCGCGAGGCGATCCACGCGGTGTTCCTGTACCACGCCGTCGCCGCGGGCATGGACATGGGCATCGTGAACGCCGGCGCGCTCACGCTCTACAGCGACATCCCGCCGGCGCTCCTCGAGCGCGTCGAGGACGTGGTGCTCAACCGCCGCCCCGACGCCACCGAGCGGCTGCTCGAAGTGGCCGACAGCGTGAAGGGCGACGCGAGCAAGAAGGCCGTCGATCTCGAGTGGCGCAAAGGCCCCGTGCACGAACGGCTCACGCACGCGCTCGTGCACGGCATCGCCGACTACGTCGTCGAGGATACCGAGGAGGCGCGCAAGCTCGCCGAGAAGCCGATCGAGGTGATCGAAGGCCCGCTCATGGCGGGCATGAACGTCGTCGGCGACCTCTTCGGCAGCGGGAAGATGTTCCTCCCGCAGGTGGTGAAGAGCGCGCGCGTGATGAAGCGCGCCGTCGCGCACCTCGTGCCGTACATCGAAGCCGAGCGTGTCGCGAGCGGTGGCGCGCAGCACCAGGCCAAGGGGCGCATCGTCATGGCCACGGTGAAGGGCGACGTGCACGACATCGGCAAGAACATCGTGGGCGTGGTGTTGCAGTGCAACGACTACGAAGTGATCGACCTCGGCGTGATGACGCCCTGCGCCAAGATCCTCGAGGCGGCGCGGGACGCGAACGCCGACATCATCGGCCTGAGCGGGCTCATCACGCCCAGCCTCGAGGAGATGGCCTTCGTCGCCGCGGAGATGGAGCGCGAAGGCTTCACGATCCCGCTCCTCATCGGCGGCGCGACGACGAGCAAGGTGCACACCGCCGTGAAGATCGAGCCCAACTATTCGGGCCCGGTCGTCTACGTGCACGACGCCTCGCGCGCCGTGGGCGTGAGCGGCGCCCTGCTCAGCCCCACGCAGCGCGACGCCTTCGTGAAGGAGACGCGCGAGGAGTACGTCGAGGTGCGTCGCGCGCGCGCCGACCGGCAGCGCGACGTGAAGCGGCAGTCCTTCGAGGCGGCACGCGCCAACAAGGCGCCCATCGACCTCACGGTCGCCGTGCCCAAGCCGTCGTTCACCGGCGTCCGCACGTTCGATGACTTCCCGCTGCGGGAACTGGTCCCGCGCATCGACTGGACGCCGTTCTTCCAGGCGTGGGAGTTGGCGGGCCACTACCCGGCCATCCTCGAGGACCCGACCGTCGGGCACGCCGCCCGGTCGCTCTACGCCGATGCGCAGACGATGCTGCGCCGCGTGGTGGAGGAGAAGTGGCTCCACGCGCGCGCCGTCGTCGGCTTCTTGCCGGCCAACTCCAACGGCGCCGAAGACATCACGCTCTGGAGCGACCCCTCCGCGGCCTCGGCGGTCGCGACCATTCACACCATCCGCCAGCAGATGGTGAAGCACGACGGCCGCCCCAACTTCGCCCTGGCCGACTTCGTCGCGCCGGCGGCGTCCGGTGTAACCGACTGGATGGGTTTGTTCGCCGTGACCACGGGCATCGGGCTCGAAGAGCGCGTGGCCGCTTTTGAGACAGCCCACGACGACTATTCCGCCATCCTTTTAAAGGCGCTGGCCGACCGGCTCGCCGAGGCGTTCGCCGAGCGGCTGCACGAACGGGTGCGCCGCGAACTGTGGCGGTACGCCCCCGAGGAGCAGCTCGAGAACGCCGAGCTGATCCGTGAGCAGTATCAGGGCATCCGGCCGGCCCCGGGTTACCCGGCCTGCCCCGATCACACCGAGAAGAAGACCCTGTTCGAGGTGCTTGATGCCACGAACCGGGCAGGGATCGTGCTCACGGAGAGCTACGCCATGACGCCCACCGCGGCCGTCAGCGGCTACTATTTCTGGCGCCCCGAGAGCCGCTACTTCGGGGTGGGCAAGATCGAGCGGGACCAGGTCGAGGATTACGCCCGCCGAAAGGGCCTGTCCGTGGCCGAGGCGGAGCGGTGGCTGGCGCCGATCCTCAACTATGACCGATAATTAGGCATGGCCACCGCTTCAGCCCCCCGCCCCGTGAATTCCACCGGCCGCCGCGTCCTCGTGATCGACGACGAACCGGCGGTGCTCCGCGTGCTCGGCCTGCTGCTGGAGCGTCATGGCTTCTCGGTCGCGAGTGCCGACAACGCGCGCGACGCGCTGAAGCTCGTGGAGAAGGACAAGTTCCACGCGATCCTCACGGACATCATCATGCCCGAACTCTCGGGCGTCGATTTCCTGCGCGAGTTGCGCCGTCACGATCTCGACGTGCCGGTGATCCTGATGACGGCGGGGCCGACGCTCGACAGCGCGATCGAGGCGATCGAATACGGCGCGCAGCAGTATCTGCTCAAGCCGGTCGAGCCCGACGCCCTCGTGCAGGCCGTGGGGCGCGCCGCCGCGCTCGGCGAGCTCGCGCGCTACAAGCGCGACGCGCTGGCCAAGGCGAGCAAGGAAGCCCTGCCCTACGGCGACCGCAAGACGCTCGAGGCCGTGCTGAACCAGGCGTTCGGCACGATCCATGTGGTGTTCCAGCCCGTGGTGAGCATGAAGGAGAAAACGCTCCTCGGCTACGAGGCGCTCATGCGGTGCGACGAGGCGCTGTTCGCGAACTATGCGACGCTGCTGCACGCCGCCGACCGCATCGGCTGGCGCACGGCGCTGGAGCGCACGATCTACCAGCGCATCGCGGCGGCGAGCACGGAGTTGCCCGACGGCGCGGTGCTCTTCGTGAACGTGCATCCGCATGACGCGCAGGAGGGCCTCCTCGTGGGGGCCGAGTCGCCGCTCGAGCCGATCGCGCGCAACGTCGTGCTCGAGGTGAGCGAGCACGCGACGGTGGAGCAGCTCGACGCGATGGCGGGGCAGATCGACCGTCTGCGCGGCGCCGGGTTCCGCATCGCCGTGGACGACGTGGGCACCGGCCCCGCCGGCCTTCTCGCGTTCGCGCGCATGACGCCGGACTTCGTGAAGCTCGACCGCACGCTCATGATGGGCTGCGATCAGGACGCGGCGCGCCTGCGGATGGTGCGCGGCATGTTCGCGCTCACCCGCGAGATCGGCGTGCCGATGATCGCCGAGGGCGTGGAGACGACCGGCGAGCGCGACGCGCTGCTGGCGATGGGGGCGGATCTCGCGCAGGGGAACCTGTTCGGGAGGCCCGGGGCGACGTTCGGGGCGCCGGCGCTGTAGCTCGCGCCGCGCGGTTCATACCTCCGATAGGGTACTCCAAACGACGGATACCGCGGAATCCAAGGGTTACGTATACTCCGCTCTCCGTGACACCCCGCCACACGACCCCTCCGAGGATCGCCATGCAAGGCAAGAGCTGGCTCGCCATTTCGCTCTCCGTCGCGGTGGTCACCACCGTCGCCGCGTGCAACAGAAGCACGACGGCGCCCGTGAGCAATCGCACGAAGACGGTGACCGCGGTCGCCTCGGTGCCGGCTGTCCCGACGGCGCCGGTGACGGTGGCGACGAGCGATCCGCAGTCGAACACGAGCGCCACGTTCGACGTGGCCACGCTCAACCAGATCGTGTCGCTGGTCGGCGGTGCGGCGAAGGTGACCATGGCCGACGTGCCGCCGGCGGATTTCGCCTCGACGGCGGAAGCGGCGACGGTGAACCAGGTCTCGGGCACCCAGCTCGGCGTCATCGAGTTCAACTTCACCTCCGCCAGCTCCGGGCTGGTGATCGACGACAGCCTCGTCGGCGCCGGATCGAACGGCGGTACGAAGCTCAAGGACCAGACGGCGACGTATCCGGTACCGATCCGCTTCTACTACACGCCGCCGACCCCCGCGCTCGCGATCCCTGCGGGTACGGTCGATGTCTATATGATCTCGGGCGGCGTCGCGAGCAGCTCGAGGCTCATCGGCACGCTCACGATCACGGCCGACAATCCGCAGTTGATCAGCGGCACGCTCAACATGCCGTTCACGAGCACGCGAATCACCATCGTGTTCATCGCGCGCAAGGGTACCGGCGGCGCCTGACCGTCGGACGACTGAAAGAGCGGCCCTTGAGGGCCGCTCTTTTTTTTTGCGGCCGAGTTGCCGCCGAGGTGGCACCGGGGCATCCTTGAAGTGCGCGGCGTTTGCGACGAGTGCCCCCGCCGGAATCGCGTGTCGCCCCGGCTGCGCAGCCTAGCGCTCCCCATCATGCTCGAACTGGCCGACCCGTATCTAGGAAATGGCGCGGCCGCGTACGCAGAACACCGGAAGGGTGTAGATGACGCACGGTGGAGGTCATGCAAATCGGCCTCGGTGCGAGGGGCGCGGTGATCGCGCCGTAGATGTAGTGTCCGGTTCCCTTCTCGCGGTTGCTCCGTAGTTCGGCGTAGGTCAGGCGGCGACCGCTGGCGGCCTGCATCAGCTTCGCCGTGCGCTCACCGTCGTCGAG
>Ga0265314_10005676_pt1 | contig 11204 bp, 15 predicted proteins | sample 4126metaG_FD_203106 | JGI IMG/M metagenome (GOLD analysis project Ga0265314, IMG submission 203106) | Rhizosphere microbial communities from Carex aquatilis grown in University of Washington, Seatle, WA, United States - 4-1-26 metaG | ecosystem: Host-associated > Plants > Roots > Rhizosphere >... | reverse complement strand
CGAGCCGCTCGAGCAGGGCCAGCGCACGCCCGCGCCGCTCGCGTCCCGGCCAGGTGTGGCAGAAATCCATCGGCAGCATCACGTTCTCCGCCGCGGTGAGCGTCGGCAGGAGCTGGAAGAACTGAAAGACGATCCCGATCGCCGTGCCGCGCCAGGCCGACATCTCGCGCTCGGTGAGCGCGTGCACCGCCGTCGCGCCGACGTGGATCGTGCCCGCCGTCGGCCGGTCGACGCCCGAGAGCAGATTGAGGAGTGTCGACTTGCCGCTCCCCGATTGCCCCACCACGGCCACGAACTCGCCGCGCGCGATGGTGATGTCCACCTCGTTCAGCGCCGTGAAGTCGCCGGCGGCGGCGTGAAAGGTGCGGCTGACGCCACTCAGGCGGATCAGCGGCGTGTCGGAAACGGCGTCGTGTGAGGTCATGGCGAACGTTAGGTTCGCCCTGCCGCGCCGCGCGATGGCGCCGCGTACCACTCGGCGGCGCCGTTCGACCGTTGGGCGAAAAGTGCGCGCAAAACGGCGTGCGGAGCGCGCAACTTCCCTTCGTTCACGAGGGAAAACACGTCAACAGGAGGATGCATGCGCGTCCACGCTCGCATGGTCACGATCGCGCTGGCGCTGCTGCCGGCGCTCGCCGCCGCGCAACACGCCGGCGGCGCACAACCGCTCGCCATCAAGGCGCCCAAGGAAGCGTCGCAGTTCGACTTTCTCATCGGGCAATGGGATCTCGTCGTCAAGCCGAAGGCGATGACCCTCGCCCAGAAGGTGCACGGCATGCCGAAGCTCGTCGGCACCTGGAAGGCGTGGCGCGCGTTCGAGGGCTGGGGCATCGAGGACGACCTGCGCATCGTCGACGCGTCGGGCAATCCCATGCTCCTCACGCACTACACGCGCGTCTACGACGCCGCCGCGAAGCACTGGTCGATGAGCGCGCTCGACGTGTTCCGGCAGCACTTCACGGCGTCCGTCGCGCAGTGGCAGAACGGCGAGATGCTCTCCACCGCCGAAGGCATCGAGCCCGACGGCTCGCCGCACCTCACGCGCTCGCACCTCCACGCGATCACCGCCAACGCCTTCACCTACACGCAGGACAAGTCCACCGACGGCGGCAAGACCTGGATCGAGGGGAATCTCGTGATCGAGGCCAAACGCACCGCCGCGAACGCCGCGCGTTGAGTATCGTATGACCATGGCGCGGTCATGGATCTGGTGGCAATTGCTCATCGGCTGGCTGCCGGTGTGGGCCCTCTACGCCGGGCTCATCATCGCCGTGCACCAGCCGTCGAGCACGTGGCATGCGGTGTTCATCGCCTTTCGCGCCGTCGCGGCCGCCGCGCTCCTCGGCCTCGTCGTGCACCGCTTCACGCAGCGCTTCGCCTGGCCGCGCCCGTTCCGCGTGTCGTTCGTCGCGCTCCACCTGCTCGCCGCGATCACGTTCGCCTTCTCGTGGATCACTCTCTCGAGCCTCATCGAGAGCGTGGCGGTCGGGCGCCTCGTGATCGTGCTCGGCGGCGGATTCGTGCCGTTCCTCGTGCTCGGCATCTATATGTATGTCATGGTCGCCGGCGTCTCCTACGCGACGGCGGCCACCGAACGCGCCGCCCGCGCCGAGACCGCCGCCGCGCGGTCGCAGCTCGAAGCGCTCCGCGCGCAGCTCCATCCGCATTTCCTCTTCAACGCGCTGCATACGGTGGTGCAGCTCATCCCGCGCGAGCCGGAGCGCGCCGCGCAAGCCGCCGAGCAGGTCGCCGGCCTCCTGCGCACCACGCTCGAACAGGACCGCGACGTCGTCTCCCTCGCCGACGAATGGGCGTTCGTGTCGCGTTACCTCGACATCGAACGCGTCCGCTTCGGCGACCGGCTCCGCATCACGAGCGATCTCTCCGACGACGCCCTCGACGCCGCGCTCCCGAGCTTCGCGCTCCAGACGCTCGTCGAGAACGCGGTCCGCCACGGCGCCGAGCCCAAGGTGGAGCCGACGACCATCGCCATCCACGCGTCACTGAGCGGCGACACGCTCACCATCGTCGTGCGCGACGACGGCGCCGGCGCGACGGCCGACTCGCTCCGGCGCGACGGCGCCACGGGCATCGCCCGCCTCCGCGAACGGCTCACGGCGCTCTACGGCGCGCCCGCGCGCCTCACCGTCGAGATGCCCGCCGGCCACGGCGTCACGGCCACCCTGCACATCCCGCAGCCGCACGCCGCCGACCGGTGAAGATCACCACGCTCATCGCCGACGACGAACCCGTCGCCCGCGCCGGCCTCCGCACGCTCCTCGCCGCGCACGACTGGATCACCGTCGTCGGCGAAGCCGCCAATGGGCTCGCGACGGTGGATGCCATAGACAGACTATGTCCTGAACTCCTCCTCCTCGACATCCAGATGCCGGGGCTCTCCGGCATCGACGTCCTCCGCCGCGCGAAGCACCAGCCGTACGTCGTCTTCACCACCGCCTACGCCCAGCACGCGGTCACCGCGTTCGAACTCGGCGCCGTCGATTACCTGCTCAAACCCTTCGGCGCCGAACGCCTCGCCGCCGCGCTCGACCGCGTACGCGCCGCCATCGGCGAACCGACCGCGCACCCCACGCTCGACCGCCTCGCCGACGCGATGAGCCAGGGCCCGATGAGCCGCCTCTTCGTCCGCACCGGCGCCTCCATCGTGCCCGTGCCCGTCGCCGACATCGCCTGGTTCGAGGCCGACGGCGACTACGTCGTCGCCCACACCGCCACGTCGCGCCACCTCGTGCACCTCTCGCTCAATCGCCTCGAGGAGCGGCTCGACGGCGCGCGCTTCACGCGCATCCACCGCACGCACATCGTGAACCTCGATCACGTGAAAGCCTTCCGCCGCCAGCCGCCGGGCCGCCTCGTCGCCGAACTCGCCGACGGCACCCGCCTCCCCGTGAGCCGCGCCAAAGCGCAGGAACTCCGCGCCCTCGGCGCCTGATCGCCGCGCGCGTCACGGCCGGCGCCGCCCAACGGCGCCTCGCGGTTGGCGCCGTCGCGCCGGGCGCGATATGGTACACGATGTGACCAGCGCCGACATGCCGACCCACGCCGCCGAGCGTTTCGAACTCCCGATCACCGTCCTCCCCGGCGACATCGACGACCTCGGCCACGTCAACAACGTCGTCTACCTCCGCTGGATCCAGGACGTCGCGATCGCGCACTGGTCGGCCGCCGCGACGCCGGAGATGCAGGCCGACGTCGCCTGGGTCGCCCTCCGCCACGAGATCGACTACAAACTCCCGACCGTGCTCGGCGACGCCGTCGCCGCGCGCACCTGGGTCGGCACCGCCGACGCGACGCGCTTCGAGCGCAACACCGAGATCGTGCGGCTGAGCGACCAGAAGGTGCTCGCGCGCGGCCGCACCGTCTGGTGCCCCATCAACCGCAAGACCGGCCGCCTCACGCGCGTGAGCGAAGCGGTGCGCGCCCGCTTCTCCGTGCCCGCCGCCGGCGACGCGGCCGCGCCATGAGCGGCACCGGCGCGATGGCGCCCCGTCTCTCCGTCGATCGCGTCGTTCTCGCGGCCGAGGCGATCGATCCGGTGTTCACGCACTCGCCGCAGTTCGAGTGCGAACCGCTCGGCGACGCGGTCGGCGTGCGCCTCGCGTTGAAGGTCGAGACGGTGAATCCGATCCGCAGCTTCAAGGGGCGCGGCGCCGACTGGCTCGTGTCGCAACTCGCGTCGCACGATCCCGTCATCTGCGCGAGCGCCGGGAATTTCGGGCAGGCGGTGGCCTACGCCGCGCGCCGCCGCGGTCTGGAAGTGACGGTTTATGCCGCCGTGAGCGCCAACCCGCTCAAGCTCGACCGCATGCGCCGCCTCGGCGCCCGCGTCGTTCTGCACGGTGACGACTTCGACGCCGCCAAGCACGAGGCGCGCCGCGTCGCGGCGGAGCAGGGGCGGCGCTTCATCGAGGACGGCCTCGACGTCGAGACGCTCGAGGGCGCCGGCACGATCGCCCTCGAATGGCTCGGGGCGCGCGAATTCCCCGACGTCCTCCTCATCGCGCTCGGCAACGGCGCGCTGTTCAACGGGCTCGCCGGCGTGGTGAAGGCGAAGCACGCCGGCACGCGCACCATCGCCGTGCAGGCCGCCGGCGCGCCGGCGATGGTCGACTCGTGGCGCGCCGGGCGAGTCATCGAGCACCCGGAACTGCACACGATCGCCGACGGCATCGGCGTGCGCGTCCCCATCCCGCAGGCGCTCGACGACCTGCGCGGCCTCGTCGACGACGCGATCCTCGTGAGCGAGGAGTCGATCCATCACGCGATGCGGCTCATCCACCGGCACACCGGGCTCGTCGCCGAGCCGTCGGCGGCCGTCGGCGTCGCCGCGCTCATCGAACACGATGCCGTGTTCCGCGGCCAGTTCGTCGGCACCGTGCTCTGCGGCGGCAATCTCACTCCGGAACAGATGAAGGAATGGCTATGACGCGTACGCTCATCGCATCGCTCGACGGCGAGTATCGCCGCTACAAGGCATACGCCGAGGGCGCGCTCGCCCAGGTCAGCGAGCCGCAGCTCTCCGAGCGCGGCCCCGGCGACGGCAACTCGCTCGCGACCATCTGCTGGCACGTCGCCGGCAATCTGAAGTCGCGCTTCACCGACTTCCTCACCACCGACGGCGAGAAGCCGTGGCGCACGCGCGAGGAGGAATTCGAGCCGCGTCAGGTGACCCGCGCCGAACTGCGCGCCAAATGGGAGGAGGGATGGAGCGCGCTGCTCGACACCCTCGCGGCGCTCGACGACGGCATGCTCGAGCGCACCGTCACCATCCGCCAGCAGCCGCTGGCGGTGCACGAAGCGCTGCATCGCTCGCTCTCGCACGTGTCGTACCATGTCGGACAGATCGTCTACCTCGCGCACGCGCTGCGCGGCGGCGACTGGAAGTATCTCAGCATCCCGCCCGGACAGACCGACGCCTACAACAAGGCGCCGACGCACGAGAAACCCGCCGCGTACGTGCAGCACGCGCAGTCGAAGGCCGATGCGTCGTAGGGCGCGGCGCGGGGCGCCGCGCCGGTGCCGCCGGCGCTGATGGCTCGCGAAAGCGCCTTCTCCGGCGAACCGAGCCGCGCACTGCGCATCGTGCGCGGCTTCGTCGTTGCGACGCTCGTCATCCACATCGCGTTCGGCGCCCTCTCGGCGCATCGCGCGTACTTCCAGGTGCGCGGCCTGACGCTCAGCGCGCCGTCTGCCACGCTCCACGCCGGCGACACCGTGCGGAGCGCGATCGTCTCCTCGGCGCGGAACGCGGTCACGCTGCTCGTCGAGTTGGCGCAGGAGACGCGCGCCGAGACGCTCGCCGTACGCCTCGTGCCGAAGAACGCGAACCCGTTCTGGGATCCGCGTTCGCGCGCCGAATCGGTCGCCGTGACGCTGTCGCCGGCGCAGTTGCAGCGGTTTCACGCGGGGCCCGTGCAGCTTCGCGCCACCGGCATCGGCCGGGGCGAGTGGTTCCGCGTTCCGCCGCCGGTCGTGCGCAGCATCGACGCGATACTCGCGCCTCGGCCGTAGATGGCGCCGCGAGCCCCCGCCATGCACAATTCACTGGTGACCCGCACGCCGAACGCGTCTCCCGATCCCGAGGCTTGCCCGCTGATATGAAAAAACTCTGTGGCTTCGTCGGTGCCACCGTCGCGGGCTATGCGGGCTGGTACCTCGTCGCGTCGTTCGGTTTCTTCACCGCGTTCATCGTCAGCACCATCACGTCCGGGATCGGCCTGTACTACGGCGTGAAGTACGCCCGCGACCATTTCGAGTAGCACACCGCCGAACGCGCGCCGCACGGCACCGCGCACCGGCCAACAACGGAGGCGCGATGTCCAGGCAGATCATCCGCACGAACGACGCCCCCGCGGGCTTCGCCGGCTACAGCCAGGCCGTGAAGGCCGCCGGCCTCGTCTTCGTCTCGGGGCAGGGGCCCTTCGACCCCGTCACCGGTGAGATCCCCGGCGAGACCATCCAGGAACAGACGCGACAGTGCCTCGCCAACGTCCGCGCGATCCTCACCGCCGCGGGCACGTCGATGGAGAACGTCGTCAGCGCGACCATCATCCTCGCCGAAGAGTCCGACTTCGCCGGCATGAACGAGGAGTGGGGACGGTGGTTCCCCGTCGATCCGCCCGCGCGGCAGGGCGCGAGACTCCCGGTGCGCCCCAAGGGCATGAAGATCTCCATCGCCGCGATCGCCACCGCATGACGGCCTGCTGATGGCACGCGCGTCCACGCCGGTCTCGGGCGAGGCGCTCCTCCTCCCGGCGCGACAGGCGGTGCGCGCCGTCGCGCGCGCGCGGCTGCGGCGCGCCGTGGAGCAGGCGGCGCGGCTCCACGTGCCGGGCGAACCGCCGGCGACCGACGACGCGACGCCCCCCGCGACGTACGCCGACGATCCCGAGGCGGTGCACGATTTTCGCGTCGCCCTCCGCCGGTTGCGGAGCTGGATGCGCGCCTTCCGCCCCCATCTCGCCGACACCGTCCGCAAGAAGACCGAGCGCCGCCTCCAGCGCCTCGCGCGCATCGCCGGCCGCGCGCGCGATCTCGAGGTGCAGTCGCAGTGGCTCCGCGCCCTGCCACCCCGATCGCCGGCGCTGACGCTCGCCGCCGCGCACTGGCTCGAACAGGCGAACGGCGTCGCGTACGACGCCGCGCGTCGCAAGCTCGCCCGGGAGGTCGCCGCCGATTTTCCGTCGCTCGCCGACAAGCTCGACCGGCAGCTCGCGCACTACCTGCTCGATGTCGACGTCGATGCGCCCGCGCGCGAACGCCCGCTCGGCGCCGTGATGGCGCCGCTCCTGCGCGAGCACCGCGACGCCGTGCTCGAGAAGCTCGCCGCGGTGCAGACGCGCGAGCAGCTCACGGAGGCGCACGCCGCGCGCATCGCCGTGAAGCGGCTCCGCTATCTCCTCGAAGCGCTCGACGACGTCTCCCGGCCGGGCCGCGCCGTCGTGAAACGCCTCGCGGCGCTGCAGCACGAGTTCGGCGAACTGCACGACGCGCAGGTGCTCGCCGACCGCGTCGCCGCGGAGATCGCGGCGGGGGAGCGTCGCCGGCTGAAGCGCGCGGCCGCCGCCGTCGAACCCGCCGCCGACGGACGCCCCGCGCCCCGCGCCTTCGCGTCGTTGCAGCGCCGCCTCGCGCGCCGCATGGCCGGCGACGCCACGCGCGCGTTGCGCGTCGCCCACGCCGCGCAGACGCGGCAGTCCCTCGCGACCGTCGACGACATCGCCGCGCGCCTCGAGCGCGAGGACGCCGCCCGCGCCCCATGACGCGGTACATCGCGTTCCTCCGCGCCATCAACGTCGGCGGCCACGTCGTGAAGATGACCGCGCTCAAGGCGCACTTCGAGGCGCTCGGCCTCGCGCAGGTCGAGACGTTCATCGCGAGCGGCAACGTGATCTTCACGTCACCGGCGAAGGCGGCGACGCTCGCGCCACGCATCGAAGCGCGGCTCCGCGCCGCACTCGGCTACGACGTGCGCACCTTCCTGCGCACCGACGCCGAGGTCGCCGGGATCGCGGCGTACCTGCCGTGGCCCGCGCCGGCGATGGAGGCCGCGCGCTCGGTGAGCGTCGGCTTCCTCGCCGAACCGCTGTCGCCGGCGGGCAGGAAGGCGCTCCTGGCGCACCGCTCCGAGGTCGACGACTTCCACGCGCGCGGCCGCGAGATCTTCTGGAAACTGCTCGTGGGCCAGGCCGACTCGAGGTTCTCCAACGTCGCCCTCGAGAAGACGGTGGGGCAGGCGTCCACCTTCCGGAACGTCAACACCGTGCGGCGGCTGGCGGCGAAATACCCGCCTTGACATTATCTCAGTACTGAGTAATATACATATCAAGTATTATTCAGTGGCTCCCTGAGCGAGCCGAGGAGGGTCAGTGTCCATTCGTCCCGTGAAGCGCATCGTGCGCGCCCAGCCCGCCATGGAAGGCGCCGGCGTCAAGCTCCACCGCGGCTTCGGGTTCGGCAACACCAGCGAATTCGATCCGTTCCTGCTGTTCGACGATTTCCGCAACGAGCGCCCGCAGGACTACCTGCCGGGTTTCCCGTGGCATCCGCACCGCGGCATCGAGACCATCACCTACGTGCTCGCCGGCACCGTCGCCCACGGCGACTCGCTCGGCAACACCGGCGCGCTCGGCGCGGGCGACGTGCAGTGGATGACCGCCGGCAGCGGCATCCTCCATCAGGAGATGCCGCAGGGCGACGCGACAGGCCGCATGCACGGCTTTCAGCTGTGGGCGAACCTCCCGTCGCATCTCAAGATGACCACGCCGCGCTATCAGGACGTGCAGGCCAGGGACATCCCCGTGATCCTCGACGACGACGGCACGCAGGTGCGCGTCGTGGTCGGCGACTTCTGGGGCAAGCGCGGGCCGGTCGACGGCATCGCCGCCGATCCGCAGTACCTCGACATCTTCGTGCCCGCGGGCAAGCGGAAGACGTTCCCCGTCGATACGTACCGCCAGGCGTTCGCCTACGTGTTCGAAGGCCAGGCGACCTTCCGCGGCGCGTCGGACCCGCGCGCCGTGCGCACCGAGGACGGCGACGTCACCGACACCGTCACCGACGCGGCGGGCAACCGCAGCATCGTCCTCTTCGACAGCGGCGACGAGGTCACCGTGCAGGCCGGCGACGAGGGGGTCCGCTTCCTGCTCGTGAGCGGCCGGCCCATCGAGGAGCCGGTGGCCTGGTACGGGCCGATCGTCATGAACACGAACGACGAATTGCGCCGTGCCGTGAGCGAACTCAACAATGGGACGTTCATCAAGCACGGAGCGCCCGGGTCCCGTTAGATTCCGGGAGACCTTTCTTCACGGATCGCGCGTGGCGACCAAGCGGGCCCAGACCTTCGGCGAGGAGATCGCGAACAGCGTGACGCATGGCGTCGGGCTGCTCGCGTCCGTCGCCGGCGCGCCCGTGATGATCAGCGTCGCCGCGCGCAGTCACGACATCTGGCGCGTCGTCACCGCCAGCCTCTACGCGACGACGCTCGTGCTCCTCTATCTCGCGAGCACGATCTACCACGCGATCCCGGCCATGCGGCTGCCGAACGCGAAGATCTTCCTCAAGCGGCTCGACCACTCGGCGATCTACCTCCTCATCGCCGGCACCTACACGCCGTTCCTCCTCGTGAACCTGCGCGGGCCGTGGGGCTGGTCGCTCTTCGGCGTCATCTGGGCGCTGGCGATCACCGGCATCGTGCTCAAGAACATGTTCGGCGCCCACCATCTGCCGCGCCTCTCCACGACCGTGTACCTCGCGATGGGGTGGCTCGCCGTCATCGCCGTGAAGCCGATGATCGCGAACGTCAGCACCGCGGCGCTCGTCTGGCTCGCCATCGGCGGGCTCTGCTACACGTTCGGCGTGGTCTTCTACGTCTGGCACCGGCTCAGGTACCATCACGCGATCTGGCACCTCTTCGTGCTCGCCGGAAGCGGCGCCCATGCGTGGGCCGTGCTCGGCTACGTGCTCCCGGGAAAGCCCGTCTGATCAGGGCGCGGGTGGCGCGAGCGCGATGCGCGCCGCGATCGCCTGCAGGCGGCGCGCGCTCGCCTGGTCGACACCCGCGACGGTAGGGAGCCCCACGGGCGACTGACGGAGGACCGTCGCGAACACCACGCAGGCGGTGAGGTAGGTGCCCGTCACCGACGGATGACTCCCGTCGGGCCCCCACAGATCGAACGGCGGAAGCGCGTCGTGCGCGCTCGCCCACGCGGCGCCCGCCGGAATGATCGCCGTGCCCGCCTCCTCGGCCGCGGCGCGATATCCCTCGTCGAGTTCGGCCTGCATCGCCTCGAACGACGCGAAGCCCGCGGTCGGGAGGCCATCGCGTCGCGCCCACGTGGAGAGGAGCATCGGCGCCGCATGGCGCGCGCGGATGCGCGCCGCGAGCGCGCGCACCGCGGGGTTCACCATCTGCGCGCGTTGATTGCGCAGCGCCGGGAGCACGCTCTGTTCCTGCAGCACCACGCGCGTCCACGCGGATTTGGCGAGCGCCGAGTCGGTGGCCGGCGCGGCGGCGTGCTGCTGCAACGTCCAGCCGCCCGTCGCGAGCATGCCCACCTCCACGTGACGGTGCGCCGACTCGGCGAGCGTGCGGAACATCACCGGGAGGTCGTTCGTGAAGACGTAACTGTTGCCGACGAACAGCACGCGCTCTTCCACGCGCGGCGCGCGGCACGCGGCCGCGCCCGCCGCGGCGAGCAGCGCCCAGGCGATGCGCCGGCCCGCGCGCGCTGGCCACGCGCGTCGCGCGCTGCCACTTTTCGCTGCAGCGAGTGTCTCGCTCATGCCTCCAACATACGGAGCGTTCGATGTCGCTGCCCGCGTCCTCGGGTGAATTCGCCTTCGATGTGCGAGCGGCCGGGCCGCTCGACGCGGGGCGCATCGCGGAGCACCGCGTGGAGCTCACCGTGGGCGACGCCGGCGATCTCCCCGACGGCGGCGCGTTCGAGACGGCGAGCGCGGAGGCCATGCGCGCGCTCCTCGCGACTAGTCGTGCCGGCGCCTGGGTCGCGGTGGCGCACGGCGGCGAGGTCGTCGGCTCCGCGGTGCTGCTCTACGTCGACCGCCTGCCGTCGCGCGAGAATCGCTCGGCGGTCGAAGGCTACCTCGCGCAGTTGCACGTCGTGCCGGCGTGGCGGTGGCGCGGCGTCGGCATCGCGCTGATGCGCGCCGCGATCGCCGAGGCGAGCGAACGGCGCCTCGGGCGCATCCGGCTCCACTCGACCGTCGAGGCGCTCGGCTTCTACGAGCGCTGCGGTTTCACGGCGCGCGCGCGCGACCTCGAGCTGCGGCTCTGAGCGGCGCTCAGCGCCCGATGTTCCATACCGCCGGATCCTCGAGCCCCAGCACCCACACCGAGTAGCCGCGCAGCTTGTACTTGCTCACGAGCGCGAGCTTGTCGCGAAAGCTCCGCGCGTCCTCGATGAAGACGTGCTGAAAGACGCCCTCTTCGTCCCACAGCGCGTAGTACGTCTTCTGCCGGTCGTCCCACACCGGCGTCACGCGGCTCCGCGCGAGCACGCCCATCGCCGTGGCATAGCTCACGTCGCGCCCCGTGGTCCGCGCGCCGTTGCGCGCGTCGTAGGCCGGGTACCACCAGTCGGAGTACGCCGCGAGACCGAGCGAGATCTTCTCCGGCGGCACCCCCTGCGCGAGCGCGAACTGCAGCGACTGCTCCATCCACG
>Ga0265314_10005675_pt1 | contig 11204 bp, 16 predicted proteins | sample 4126metaG_FD_203106 | JGI IMG/M metagenome (GOLD analysis project Ga0265314, IMG submission 203106) | Rhizosphere microbial communities from Carex aquatilis grown in University of Washington, Seatle, WA, United States - 4-1-26 metaG | ecosystem: Host-associated > Plants > Roots > Rhizosphere >... | reverse complement strand
GTCGATGGTCAATCAGCTCAACGCTAGCCACAAAGCGCAGTCCAGTGGAAGCCAGCAGCTCGTCGCGGCCGCCACGCGGATCGAGGAGAGCTCGGTCGAACAGCAGCAAAGTCTCAAGGAGCTCGCCGTGGCGATCGATCGCCTCAAGCGCGCGACGCGGTAGCCGCGGCCCCGAGCAGCACCGTCACGCTCTTACTTGACGACGCGCAAGTACGGCGGCAAGTCCCGCTTTCTCTTTCGCGCGCCCCCGGCCGCGGAGCGCGGAGCCGGGGCGGGCGCGACGGCGGGTCGCGGCGCGACGGCGCGGGCTGCTTGCGGCGCCCTCTCCCCTGCCTCGATCGAGCGAACAGACTTGCTCTGTGCCTTCGCCGCGCGGTCTTGTCCGCCCGCGTCGGACACGGCCGCGAGCACCGGGCGTTTGCGCGGGCGCTTCGGCTTCGTCGCCTCGGCCGCCTGCGCTCCTGCCCCCGCGGAGGGGTCTGGTGCGGCGCCCTCCTTCGGCTCGCGCGCCACCACCGCTCGCGGCTGCGCCTGGAGGGTTACCTCGGCGGGAACATCGTCGGGCCAGACCATGGCGCGGCCATCGTCGCCGACCATCGCGTAGACACTCGCCCAGGGCACGACGCAGAAGAAGGGCTTGCGATCGAAGCTCAAGGTGCAGCCGATGCCCTCGTCGTCCAGGCGCAGGTCGAGAATGGGCAGGGCCATGTTGAGCCCGACTTGCAAGATGAGCTTCGGCTGCGTCTTGAACTTGGCCGGGACGAGCACCGAGGCCGGGCGTGGATCGAGATGTACGTACACGCTCGACCGCTCGAGAAACGCGAGGGCAACGTCTTTCTTTGGCGGTAGGGGATGCGTCGGAGACATCGCGCGTCTTTCGTCGGTCACCATTAGCGCGGACCGCCAGGGGGTGCAAAGTGCCGAGGCCTTTGTGAAAATGTTACTACGGCTCGGTGCAAGGTTTCGAGCACAGAGTGCTCCTCACGACCCCCCCGGCCGCGTGCATCGTTCCTCCGGGCGTGTTCGACGCCTTCGGCTGGTGCCCGAGCGATGAACTCGAGTGGCGGCGGCCGCCAACGTGCTGGGACGACGCAGCGCGTATCGACGGGTCGAATCCCGCGCGGATGGTGTTCGTTTTCCACGCGCGCGAACGCGACGGGCAAGGGACCTTCTTGCCGCGCGAGCTCGCCCGCCTGCATGCGATCGGCCTCGGCCTTCGCGATGAGGAGGCGCTCGCGCCGTGGGCGATCGACGACGCCAGCGACGGGCTTTACGAGCGACGCATGCGACCGCGAGAAGTCCTGTGGCTGGCGGCGGACAACCTGAACGCCCTCTTCTGGGGTCTGCACGATTGGGCACACTTCCACAACCATGGCCCGTTCGTTCACGTTGCGTGGACGGAGCTGCAGTGCGACGCCTCGGCGCTCGCGTGGCTCTGGGCGAACCGCGAGCGGGTCCCCCTCGACGAAGCGGCCTGGGAGCGGGTGCGCCGCGACGTCGAGGCGCTTTGCCAGACGCGCTTCTCGACCGAAAAAGTACCCTGGGTGGAGGGCACGCTCGCGGCGGAGCGCGTTCAGCGTTTGCTCGCGCGCATCACGCGATCGTAGACGGGCGCCGGCAGCAATCGTCCGACGGCAGTGGCGAACACCAGCGGCCACGGGAAGGCAACCACAGCGGGGGCGCCGTCGAGCTTGTGGACGATGTGGCGCGCCGCCCTGTCGACCGGCCAGGAGAACGGCTTGCCGTGCGACCGGTCGGCGATCATCGGCGTTTCGACGAAGCCGGGCTGCACGTCGGTCACCCGCACGCCGGCAGCGGCCAAGTCGATCCGGAGTGACTCGAGAAAAGTGCTGAGCGCGGCCTTGCTGGCGCTGTAAGCCGCCGACATCGGCAGCGCGCGGCGGCCCGCGAGGCTCGAGACGCCGACGAGGTGACCTGCCCGGTGCGCGAGAAAGATCGGAATGGCGGCGACCAGGGTTGCCAGCGCGCCCCGGACGTTGACGTCGAGGGTGGCCGCCACGTCTTGCCAGGTGAGCCGGCTGCTGTGTCGCGAGGCGCCTCGTCCGGCGTTTGCGATCACCATCTCGAGGCCGCCGAGGTCGCGGTCCGCGCGGGCCACGGCATCGGCGACGGCGTCGGTATCACACACGTCGAGCGGGAGGACGATGGCCGTACCGCCGAGGGCGCGAACCTCCGTCGCGAGCGTCTCGAGCTCGGGAAGGCGCCGGGCGCTGAGAGCTAGTTTCGCGCCACCCCGGGCGTACTCGAGTGCGAGCGCGCGGCCGATTCCGCTCGAGGCGCCCGTGATGAGGATGGACTGGGCTCGCTTGGACATGAAGGTGGTGCTCTTTGTTAGCGAACGGCTGGTGGATGCAAAGTGCCGGACGCCGAAAAGGGGGAAACTGCGCGGGGTCAGGGTCGTGTTGACGCGCCCTGCGACGTCCTTATATTCGAACGGAAAGGGGGCGATCGGTTTCGACGGAGACGACGAACTCATTTGCTGCGTACCGTGGCCCGCTGGCCCACGTAAAAACCCGCGGAATGATTGATTGCGAACGATAACGCGATCGCGCTCGCTGCCTAAACAGCACTGAACGCCGTCCGACGGAAGGGTCCTCCAGCACCCCCCGAAGGGCGTAACCGAGCTGGATGGCCGAACGCCGGGTCACCGGGCGGGAGGCGAGATCAAACAGGTGAATAGCTCCCGGGAGAGCCCGCCGGCAGGCGCGACCTGGGGCGATGCAAAGTGCCGGCTACGTACGTAGAGGCGTGAGCAAGGCGTTTTCGGACCTGGGTTCGATTCCCAGCGCCTCCACTGTTTTTCTCGAGGGAAATGGGGTCTTGGCAAGATTCGTGGCAAGATTTTGAAGCGGCGCGGGCGCTGCGGGAGCGGGCGCGCCGAGCGCCATGCCCAGCGCCTGGACGGCTTCGCAGAGCGGTGCCCAGTCCCAATGCGTGTAGTGGTCGACGATGCTCCCCGCCGCGTTGTGCGTCACCCGCTCGACCACTTCAGCGCGAGCGCCGCCGCGTCGCGCCAGGGTAATGAACGTGTGCCGCGTCGAGTGAAGCGAGCGATTCTCGACGCCAGCCAGGGCGCAGGCGCGAAGCCATAGCTTGTAGGCGCTCGACCGCGTGTGAGGGCGGCCGTCCTTCGTGCGCGGAACGATGAAGTCATCCGCCGTCGGCTTGCGGCAGTAGTGAAACTCGAAGCCGCTACCCCTGTCTTGGCTCCTTTGGTCGTCCGCGGCCCTCAAGCTGCGGCACGGTACTCATGGTGAAGTCCACCGAGCACGGGGACGGCCGTGACGAGGCGGCGAACGAGACTCGGAGACGCTCGGAGGGAACTGGAGTCCGCTGCCCGATCCCTTGGTGAGGCCGAGCCATGTTGAAGTAAGCTCAGTGAGTATTCGCCGAGGACGCGCCCAAGATGCTCCTGGGACAGGATGAGGGTGTGATCGAGGCACTCGCGGCGTACACTTCCCAGGAATCGTTCGCACACTGCGTTCATCAGCGGCGCCTGGATCGCGGTGCGTAGAAGGCGCGCACCGGCGCCCTCGGCAACGCGGTCGAACTGCGCACCGAACTTGTCGTCGCGGTCGCGGATGATGAGCTGCGGCCCCTGTCCGAATGGCGTCGCGTTGCGTAGTTGCTGCGCCGTCCACGCTTGCGTCGGAGCGCGCGTCACGCCGACGTGCACGACTCGCTTCGCGTTCACGTCGACGATGAATGTGCGCCAGCTTTGTCCGCCGCGGGGACCTGTGGGCCGCGCGACTCGGGTGTAGCGTTGGACGGTGCGCTTCGCGACGCGGATGCCGAGCTTCAAGAGCTCGCCTCGAATCCGATCGGCTCCCCAGAGCCGGTTGTCACACGCCATGCGGTGGATGAGGGCGACGACGTGCGGCGCGACACGCGGCTTGCGTGGACCGCTCGAGCGGGATCTCCGACGCCAGAACAGTCGGAATCCCTCCCGGTGCCATCGCAGCACCGTCTCGGGCCTGACCAGCAGCAAGGCACGGCGCCACTGGCGATTGACGCTCGCGAGCAGCACGAGCAGGCCTCGCTCGTGAACGCGAAAGGTGGGGCGCTTGATGGCGCGCGAGGCAACGATGAGCTGCTGTCGAAGAAGCGCGTTCTCGGTGAGCAACTCCGCACGCGAGCGGGTCAGATCGGCGATGAAGCCGCCCGCGACGCCCGAGGGCGGCACGCGTTCCACAGCGCCCTCATCGCCCGGGCCGCCAGGCTGGCAAGGGAAACCGCAAGCCGGGAGCCGGGGACGCGGAGCACGGCGCGATCCGAGCGGATCCGAGGGGGATCATCAAGCCTTGTTCCGAGGAGAATCCTGGGCGATCGTGCGGCGGAGGAGCGAAGTAGCCACGACAGGCCGTCCGAGACGCCGCAAAGCAGAGCAATCGAAGGGTCCGGCATGGGGGCTCCGGGTATGGGGTCACGAGTCCTCGACTCGCCCCCTATTCACCCGGCAACTCCATTTCCTTCGTTCGACAGGCGAGCGGCTCGCCCTGGTCGACAGTTCTCCGCCTCCGCGCACGTGATCGCGCGCTGCCCGAGGGGGAGCGAAAAGCTCGGGGAGGTCGGCGTCGGGAGTAGCCTGCATGAGTTCAGGCGCTCGCTGGTTCCTCGAGATGGGCCGCGCTAGGCTTGCCGTCGATGCAAGCGTTCGAAGCGAGGTCACCGCCTCTGCGCGAAGACGCCGACGGCGTTCTTCGCGTCGACGGTACCCGCGTCACTCTGGATTCGGTTGTGATTGCCTTCGACATGGGCGCCACCGCCGAGGAGATCGTGCAGCGGTACCCGTCGCTTGATGTCGCCAGCGTTTACGAGGTGATCGCCTACGTGCTGCGGCATCGAACCGCGGTCGACGAGTACTTGGCGAGCCGACGACAGAAGGCCTCGGAGGCTCAAACAGAGATCGAAACACGGTTCCCGCCGCACGGTATCCGAGCGCGGCTTCTCGCTCGCCGAGACCGTAGCGCGATTCTATGATTCGTTTCCCCGCGGACGAGGACTTCGACAACGACATTTTGCGAGCGCTGCGCAGGCGCCTTCCCGAGGTCGATGTCGTTCGGATACAGGACGTGGGACTCAGTGGTGCGGAGGACCCGGCGATTCTGGCGTGGGCGGCGAGGGAGGCCCGCGTCCTCCTCACGCACGACGTGTCTACGATGACCCATCACGCGCTCGACCGCGTGCGCGTCGGCCATCCGATGCCCGGTGTCATTGCGGTGCACCAGCGCCTCGGGATCGGAAGCGTCGTCGAGGATCTCGTGTTGGTAGCTACATGGAGCTCTGCGGAAGATTGGGTCGGCCAGGTACACTACTTGCCGCTTCGCTAGGAGCTGAATCGACTCGGGTCAACGCGCCGCGCACGGCACCAGCAGGCATCTTCGCCGTCTCCAAAAGCGTCTCCAAGAACCGGGGCGATCCGGGAGGACTCCAGTGGATTCCGGATGACTGCTCGTTCGGCCGAAAGCGGTGGGATTCTCGAACCCTAGCGACGAAAGACGAGCGACATCGCCGACTTTTTAGAATGCCGCTTGCTAGGGTTCGATTCCCAGCGCCTCCACCCATTTTGGCTTGTTTTTGGCTCGATCCGCCACTTTCAATCGTCCCGGGGCGATTCGGGGCGATTGGGAACAGCGCATCGGGCAACGGCGGGAAGACATCCCCGAAGCCGTCGCGCAGGGCCTCGGCTTCGCGGATGTAACCTTCCGTCGTGCTGAACGTGGAGTGACCGGCCCGCTGTTTGATCTTGAGCGGGTCATCCCCTCGCACAGCCATCCAAGTGATCCCGGTCGCGCGAAGGTCGTGCCAGGTAATCGGCTTTCGGTGCGCGTCTCCCTTGTGCAGCTCGGGGCGGTTCACGCCTGCCCGGGTCAGCCAAAGGCGAAGGTCGCGCGCCATGTGCCGGTCACGGAACCGCACGACGTGTCCCTTGCCCTCCGCTTCGGTGTGCAGCGCGCGGAGTAGCGGCAGGATGTTCGGCTCGACGGCGAAGCGGCGCGTCTCGCCGGACTTGGTCGACTTGACCGCGCCGGTGCGGGTGACTGATCGCGTGACGCTGAGCGTACCGTGAGCGAGGTCGAGGTCGCCCCCATCCCATCGAAGCTCCCGAAGCTCGCCGTCGCGCACGAAGGTGTACACCGCGATCGCCACCCCGCGACGAAGTCGAAGCGGAACCGCCTCGCACGAGACGAAGGTGAGAAACTCGGAAGGGTAGAGGTATTGCTTCGCCTTCTTGTCGCCTCGCTCGGGCGGCTTCACGTCGGCGCACGGGTTGTCTTTGCGCGTGCGGAACTCGCGCTTCTTGGCGCTCACCATGTCGGAGCACATGCTCGTGACGAGGGTCCAGACCGAGGCGACCGTCTTCCAGGCAAGCACGCCTTTGGTGATCTTCGTGTCGAGGTCGTCCCGTAGCGCTTCGACGTCGTCTCTATCGAACGTGCGCACGTCGAGGGGGCCGATCTTTCGAGAGCACGTGGATGCGCATCCGTGCGCGGTCCGCCTCGATGCTGGCGATTCGGCCTTCGCGGTCAGCAAGCCATCGTGCCGCGTAGGCTTCCACCCTCTCGACCGAGCCCCCGCCCGCCCCCGCAGACTTCACCTGTGGCGCGAGCGAAGCGGCGTAGGCCCTCGCCCCCGCTTCGTCGTCCCGTGCGATCGGCGGGTCGTTCTTCGCCGGGATCGGCACCCAGGGCGAGCGCGTGCCGTCCGCCCTCGTCCACTTTGCGGTTACGTCTCGCCTGATCTCGTCGTGACGTGAGTCACCGAACCTGCTCGCGTCGCGGGCATGACCGATCGGCAAAGATCCGGAATGCACGACGGTAGCCACCTCACCGTGGCCAGTGGCTACCCCAGATCTGTCTCCATTCTTGATCTTGTCGCGCGACGCTTGGCAGCGCGGGCGATCGCCTGACCGACCGCGCGGTTCCTCTGCCTGCGTCGTCAGCGCGACGACGACGACGCGAGCTTTTGCGGTGCCCCCGGCAACTGAGCTCCATCTGATCGAGCGCCGAGTGCGTGTGTCAACCCGGGACGTGCTGGCGATCGTCAGTCGTCTGCGGCGTCTCCGGCCGAGGACCCTGCTTCCGATCGTGCTTCTCTCGGGTACCCGATCTGCATGGCCGCGGGTTCCAGCAATCGGAAAAGCGGTATCGGGCTGCGGGCGCCCTCCGTGTACGCCTTTCCCTGGTAAAAGACCGTCAAGTAGCCGGTTTGGCAGTCGGACATCCCGCTGCAGTTGTCTCCAAATGGCCCAAACCAAGGCTTTGGACGAAGCTCCCCTGTCATTACCATCTTCGCCAAGAGAGTCGAAATCTCCGCGACTGGTTCGGGCGCCACGGTGCCCTCGCGAATGATTCGTGACGGAAACGATGTGGCTTGTGACCGAGACCAAACGCGGACGCGGGTGCGGCCGTCGTCGGCCATGCCGATGTCCAAGGTAAAGCAGCCATTCCCTCCGTGGCGACCGTACTGGATGCTCCAGATCCGGCTCGCAGTCGGCTGCACGGGATCGGGCTCGAGACAACGCAAGGGGTCGCGGTCGCAGCCAAAGCCGACAATGAGCCACGCCGCGATGAAGAGGTGGCGCACCCTTCGAGCAGCGTTGCGCAGCGGACCAAGGCCACGACGGTTGGGTGGGCCCCGCAGGATCATGCGACGAAAGATAGCTCGATGTGGTGCCCGCCACCCGAGCACGAACGGCTTCACCGCCGGGCGCACTTGCTCCTCTGGCGACCACTGCATGGCCGCGTTTTATACGGATGCGGACGCAGTCGCGTCGGACTCGCTCAAGCCTTTCTTCGGGATGGTTGGCCGGCCCCTGAGACCTCAGCGAGGTAGGTCGCCGGGCAGCAAGACCTCGCCGCGTGCGTCGGCAAGTGCGGCGTCCCTGAGATAGCGCGCGGGGTCCACGTTGCGGAGCTTTGCCGTCTCCAGGAGCGAGTAGAAGACGGAGGCGACTTCGGTGCCGCGCTTCGATTTGGAGCCGTAGTGATTCTTTCGCCCGACCACGGGGCCACGGATGCCGCGCTCGGTGGCGTTGTTGTCGAGCGGGATGCGCGCATCGCGCAGAAAACGCGTGAGCCGGTCCCAGTTGGCGACGACGTACGCCGCGGCGTTTCCAATGGACAGCGTCTTGAGAACGGCTTGCTGCCAGAGCCAAGTCTTCCTCGTGGCGATCACCGCAGTGCTCTCGGTGCGCCGGAGCTCGGCTCTCTTATCGAGAACCCCCTCGGCGCGCTCGTCGATGGCATAGAGTTCCCCGATCCACTTGAGCGCGAGTTGCGCCTCGGGGTGGTCGGGCGCAGCTTCCTCGAATTTCCGGTAGACGTGGGCCTTATCCTGCGCACAGGATAAGGCCCACGGGCGGCGCCGTCTCGTTGAAGCCGCACGTTCGGGCGACCGTGTGGCCCTCGAGGGCGTGCGCATTATCGCGAAGCTCTTCGCCGTCGAGCGACGAGTCGACGATCGCTGGCGACAACGCCGAGCAGCGACGCGATCGACGCCAGGAAAAGAGTCGCCCAATCCTCGATGCGCTTCGCTCGTGGATCGATGGGCAGCGCGCGGTCACACCTCCCAAGACGCCGCTCGGCAAGGCCCTGGGCTACCTAGACCGGCAATGGAACCGCCTGCTGCTCTTTCTCGACGACGGAAACATCGAGACCACGAATAGCCGACGCGAGCGCGAGTTGCGACGTCTGGTCCTAGGTCGCCGCAACTGGTTATTCACCTGGCTCGACGAAGGCGGCGAACGGACCGCCGACATCCTATCGATGTCGCCACCTGTATCGCGCATGACGTCAACCCGCGCGCGTATCTGCACGAGATCGTTCACTGCGTCGTGCACAGATGGCCGCAAGCAAAGCTTCGTGAGCTCCTGCCCGACCGCATGCTTGTCGCCCACCCGGAGCTCTACGTTGGCGATCGTGACGCGCTCCCTATCCCCTCCTCGACGCGAACACTGAATCGCTGACAACACGCCCCCGGAGACCATCGGGGATCGCACGAATTACTTCCGGTAAACGAAGCCGCCCACTTCGTGGATCAACGCGTCTAGCTCGATGAGCTCCGCGTCGGTGAGCTCCGCCCTTGCGAATGCGCGCACCTTCTCGAGCGCATCCAGAAGCTGCGCCCATTCGTCAGTAAGTCCGGACGAGAGCGGCCATGATCGCAGCACCTCGCGAAGAGCGCGAAGACAGCGCCGCTCGCACCAAGCGTCGACGAGGCATTCAATCTTTCGCGCGACCTCCAACCCGGAATGCACGTCCTCATCTTATCGAACCTGCCTCAGGTCGGCGGCCTTCACGTGCACGCATCGATCGCCGCGCGGCCCGAACGACCATCGGCAAGTTCGCGAGGTGGCGAGTCTCCACATGGTCTCCCGCCTACGCCAGTGGTGGATGGGTTACGGTTCTTCGGGATGTGGCCACCCCGGCACACAATCACCGGTACGTCGTTGACCCCGATGTGAAACCGATCGAGCAGCACCTGAACGCTCGGGTCTGTCTCGACGTCCTCGTAGGTGACGGGCTGCCCGTTACGGCTCAGGAACTCCCGGATGTGCTGCGTGCTGTCCGAGTGTCGCGAGCCGAGCAGCACCAGGTCGTCGTTGTCCTGGGACATCAGCGCCGTCCGCCTCAGGATGAAGGCGCGCATGAGGATCTCGCTCAGCTCCGCATCCCGCTGTACGAGGGTGCGCAGGTCGTCCCCACGACCTTCACCGTTCGCAAAACAAATGACTATGGCGAGGTCGCGGGAAACATTCGTAGATTGGCCCATCAGCTTATGGACGAGGAAAAGGTCCAACAACCTGCCTTTCTTCAGGAGGAGATCTCGGTCGGGCTTTGCCTCAACGCGTCGGTACTTTTTTGGCACGCCCCTGTTGCCCCCTGCGCTGGGAAGCGTCTGCGCGCGTCGCATGCTGGCCGCGCTTGATGCCGACCGGGCTCGTGGCTTTCGCGAAGCTGCGCTGCGATTCCCACGCACTCGAGCCGCCTTGAGTGGCATCTCGGCCCTGGTGGATGACTTCTTGATGCCGGCGCGCGCGGCACATCTCGTCGACGATGTTGGCGCCTACGACGTCTTCCTGACGACCTTGTTCATCTTGGTTGTCGATGATCACTTCGATGAGACGATGGGGACGCCGACAAGCGGACACTTGGTCGACCACTACGTCGCACGGCTCCTTGGCGGGGAGGCGGCCGACCTTCCGGGTCGCGTCTTGACCGGACTGCTCGAGCAGTTGAGCCTCCACGCAGGCTGGGCGCGCTTCGGCGAGCTCTTTGTCGACGAGCTCGCGACGATGATCCACGGGATGGCGCACGAATCCAAGGAACGAGGCGGCTTTGCGCCCGCGCCGTCGTCCTTGAAGAGTACTTGGCCTATGCCAGTGGGTCTGTGGGTCTTGGCGTCGGCATGGCGGCAGTGCTCGTCGTCATCGACGACCCTTCGATGGCCCAACCCATCCCGCTACTCCGCGACGCGCATCGGATTGCGTCGCGCCTGGCGCGCGTCGGCAACGACCTTCGTTCGAGAGAGCGTGAACGCGGCGAGCCCAAGTCAAGCGTGCTGACGGTTGCCGCGCGCCAGTTTAGCGTCCCCGAACATCGGGCCGACGCCGACGGGTTCACGCTGCTGGGCACTGTCTCGGCGCTTGCCGAGCGCGATCTCGAAGACCTGCGCTGTGCACTGCGGCGGATCGGCTCCGGCAGCGGAGTGCACGAGGAAATTGTCATGCGGGCGGTTATGGGCCTGCTGTCGCTCTACGAGGTCGGAGACCTCCATCAGCTCTCTGCACTCACGGTATTGGACAGTGAGTAAGGCCGCAGACGGGCCCCTTCATGGATCCTCAAAGATGGCGATGATGATCGCCGTCCACGCTAACACCAGCGCGACGACAATCGCGATCGCGACCGTCTCGAATTTCATCGGTCACGGGCGGAGGATCGGATCTTAGCCACCGTGCTGCTCATCTGGGGACCGGGTTTCCGATGCCCTTGGCGGTCATTTCCTGGTCCCCTTCCAGTTTGTGCTTGTCCCACAGTGCGACCTCGCGGCAAGGACGCGCCGTCGCGGAGGTCGACGTCGATCCACTCGTTGGGAGCTTCGCCCGCCGCGCGACGGATGATCTCCGCGTAACCGCCGTGCTTCGCTCGAACGCGTTCGATTGGCTCCCCGGCCACGAGAAC
>Ga0265314_10005674_pt1 | contig 11205 bp, 3 predicted proteins | sample 4126metaG_FD_203106 | JGI IMG/M metagenome (GOLD analysis project Ga0265314, IMG submission 203106) | Rhizosphere microbial communities from Carex aquatilis grown in University of Washington, Seatle, WA, United States - 4-1-26 metaG | ecosystem: Host-associated > Plants > Roots > Rhizosphere >... | reverse complement strand
GTGCGATTCCCGTCGGGGCTTTTGCTTGTGGGGGAGAAGCTGCGCCCGAGGTGCGCGCGGAGGGAAAGAAAGGGAGAGGTGGCGGAGCGGTCGATCGCACGGCGGTGCTAACGCGGCGGGCCCAGTGAGGGCCTCGGGGTTCGAATCCCTCCCTCTCCGTGCGTGGTCGCAGCTCGGTGGGCGAGCGCCTGGCTGAAGACCAGGAGGCGGAGGTTCGATTCCTTCCGGCCACAGTGGGAAAAACTCAAAACGCAAAACGCGAAACTCAAAACGGCGAGGATTAGGCGAGTCGCGCGGTTTTGCGTTTTGAGTTTTGAGATTTTCCCCCTCCCGGAGGGTCAAGCCGATTGGTGACGGCCGCGGTCCCGAAAACCGCCGAGCGTAACAGCCTTGGGGGTTCGACTCCCTCACCCTCCGCTTTCAACGCCCCTCATCTTCCAGGGTAGCACAATCGGTAGTGCGCCTCGCTGTTAACGAGAGGGTTGTGGGTTCGATTCCCACTCCTGGAGCTTCTGAAACTCAAAGCGCAAATCTCAAAACGCAAAACCCGACGGAGCGCGAGGCGCATTCGTTTTGAGTTTTGCGTTTAGAGGTTTGAGTTTTTCCCGGGACCGCGTAGCTCAATGGGAAGAGCGCCTGTTTACGAAGCAGGAGGTTGAAGGTTCGAGCCCTTCCGTGGTCGGTTCCCTTGGCCGCGCTGGGTCGAGGTGCGATTGGTTGCACACCGGACTTTGGATCCGGCCGTTGCAGGTTCGACTCCTGCCGACCCAATGTTGAAAACGCAACACGCGAAACTCGAAACGCAAAACCATTGAACGAAAGGGGTGGTAGCTCCAATGGAGAGCGCCTGCCTTGCATGCAGGAGGTTATGGGTTCAAATCCCATCCACTCCACTTACACATAATTTCTTTTTTGTTCCGTCACGTAACTCAATTGGCAGAGTGCCTCGCTTACATCGAGGAAGTTGGAGGTTCGAGTCCTTCCGGGATGAGTTCATTTTCGATTTTTGATTTTCGAGTTTCGAGTTTCTCCGGGCCGGTATCCAAGTCTGGTTAACGGAAGCTGACTGTAAATCAGCTGCCTCGTGCTTCGGGGGTTCGAATCCCTCCCGGCCCAATGCATGACACGGTGAACGGGTGACACGGTGAGGGGGACTGCCCGGGGCATTGGCGTAGTGGAAGCGCGCATGATTGTCTATCACGAAGTACGGGTTCGATTCCCGTATGCCCCGTGCGCGGGATGGTAATTGGGTTTATTAAGTAATTGGGTTAATTGGGACGGATGAGGCCCAGGTCCTAATTAACTGAATTAACCCAATTAACTTAATTACCAATTTCAACAGGCTGTAGCTCAGTTTGCGCAGAGCGCCTGGTTTGGGACCAGGATGTCGGGGGTTCGAATCCCTCCAGCCTGAATGAGGCCGTAGCTCAATTGTCAGAGCACCGGGTTGTGAGCCCGGGGGTTATGGGTGCGAATCCCATCGGTCTCCTGTTGATAACACTCAAAACGCAAAGCGCGAAACTCAAAACGGAGTATTGAAGTTGCCGCGCATGGTTTTGAGTTTTGAGATTTGCGTTTTGAGTTTTTCTGAAAGGAGGTGTTCCGTGACTGCGGTGTTGTCGGCGCCTGTGCTCGCGCTGAATCGGCATTTTGCGCCGCTGCGTGTGCTGGATGTGAAGCGTGCGGTGGGGATGCTGTTCACCGGGGCCGCGGAAGTGGTCGACACGGAGGATGCGCATTTCCAGACGTATGACTTCGGCTCGTGGCGGGAGCTCTCGGCGCTCAAGGAGGAGTTCGAGGGCGACCGGCACGAGTGGATTGGATTGGTCGCTGGGAGATTGGCGGCGCCGCGCGTGGTGCGGCTGCTGAATTTCGATCGGCATCGGCAGGTGCGCGTGCCGCTGAGCCGGCGGAACATCTATCTGCGGGACGGCAGCATCTGCCAGTACTGCGGGAAGAAGTTTCCGACATCGGAGCTGTCGCTGGACCATGTGATTCCGCGATCGCGCGGCGGCGGGAGCTCGTGGACGAATCTCGTCTGCGCGTGCACGGCGTGTAACTCGAGGAAGGCGGCCAAGACGCCGGAGGAAGCGCGCATGAAGCTGATCCGGCTTCCGAAGAAGGTGGCTGCGCCGGCGCAGTTGATCCGCGTGCAGCATGCGTCGTGGGCGCATTTTGTGTCCGAGGCGTATTGGAACGTGGAGCTGGAGTGATGCTCATCGGGGCCCGTGGCCTGAGTGAAGCCATGCTCTGGAGAGGGCTGGGAGGGGCTGCCGCACATGGCCGGCGGCCCCTCCAAGGGTTTACGTGGTGTAGCTCAGCGGCCAGAGCAGCCGGCTCATAACCGGCAGGGCGCAGGTTCGATTCCTGCCGCCACGAAATGGAGTCGATTGAAGTCGAATGATTTTTTGCGGGATGGACGAGTGGCCGAAGTCCGTGGCCTCATAAGCCACGCTGCGTGGGTTCGAATCCCACTCCCGCGAGTTCAGGACTGGGTGCTGAGGACTGAGGGGCTTTAAACGCTCCGTCTTCATTCTGGATCGTAGCTCAGTTAGTGGAGCGCTTCCCTGATAAGGAAGAGGTCGGCGGTGCGATTCCGCCCGGTCCAACGTAATCCTTGCAGGGTCTGATCGCGCGACTCCGTAGCTCAATTGGCAGAGCATCCGGCTTTTAACCGGAGGCGTGCAGGTTCAAGTCCTGCCGGGGTCAATGGATTTTTCATTTTTCAATTTCGATTTTCGATTTTGGCCGGGTGGCTCAGCGGCGAAGGCAGTGGACTGCAACTCCACCGGATTTTTTTCCCGCACGGGTTCGAGTCCCGTCCCGGTCTTTTGTGACACGCCCGAATAGCTCAATTCTGGCAGAGCGCCTGTTTCGTAAACAGGAGGTTCCGGGTTCGAGGCCCGGTTTGGGCTTTTAGTTCTTGTGCCTGTGGTTCAGCGGCAGAACGCCGGCATGCCACGCCGGAAATCGCGGGTTCGAGTCCCGCCAGGCACTTTTGTATTCATATTGCCATATGAGCTCTCGTGGCGGAACTGGCGTACGCAGCGGTCTCAGAAACCGTGCCTTCGGGCTGCAGGTTCGAATCCTGCCGAGAGCAATTCAACGCGGTCGCTGGTGGAAGGATATGTCTGTGTGCCTGTAGCTCAACGGCAGAGCTCCTGCCTTCCAAGCAGGTGGTTGTGGGTTCAAGTCCCATCGGGCACTTTGCAAAGATCGAGCACGACTCCGTAGCTCAATTGGAAGAGCATCCGTCTTCTAAACGGAGGGCTGCGGGTTCGAGTCCCGCCGGGGTCGTTTTTCAATTGCGATCCCGTAGCTCAGTTGGATTCAGAGCGTCGGTTTCCGAAGCCGAAGGGCGCAGGTTCGAGTCCTGCCGGGATCCGATTTGATTTGTATCGGGGGGGTGCGCTTCCGTGGTGGAATTGGTAGACACGCGGCTTTGAGGTGGCCGTGCCATTTGGCGTGCAGGTTCGAATCCTGCCGGAAGCAGGTGCAGCGTTCAGGGCGGCCCGGTGGCGGAAGTGGCAGACGCGCCGGGCTTAAACCCCGGTGGTTCCTTCAATGGGGCTGTGCGGGTTCGAGGCCCGCCCGGGCAAATGTGAATCGATGGACGCAGATGGGAGTTGGCGGTGCAGGTATGTGAGCGGGTTCGTAGCTCAACTGGCAGAGCAGCGCCCTCTTAAGGCGATGGTTGCAGGTTCAACTCCTGCCGGACCCAATGATTCCACGGCACAGTTACGGGGCCATCGTCTAATGGTCAGGACACCGGGCTTTCAATCCGGGAACGGGGGTTCGATTCCCCTTGGCCCCATATTTCCACCTACCATGCGGTTTTGGCGCTGGCTCAGCGCGGCGAAGCGATCTGAAATTCTTGCGGGCAGTCTCGGGGAATGTGCGCTAGGATGTTGCGGCTGAATCGGAGGTTCCCATGCGACATTCCCTGCCATTTGTGTTTGCAACGTTTCTGCTGCTCACGGGATGCAATTCGTACAATCTGCGGTACAAGGCGGATCCGCAGCCTTCGGGCGCGAATCTTTTTGCGGACTACACGCAATTGCAGGATGCGGTGGGCGTTTCGATCGACACCGACGGCCGGCGCCTGGAGGATGTCTTCATCGCAAAGGCTGACGGCTCGGTGGTGCATCCCTTGAACATTGCGTTTGCCGGGATGGGGCCTGCGGGGTCGGTGGGAGTGGGGGGATTTGGCGCGGGCGATCACGTTGGGGTCGGGTCGGGCCTTTTCTTTCCGGTCGGGGAGCGCACGCGCGGTTTGACCACGGCGACTTTTTCCACCGCCGCCATTGGCCCGGCCCCCTGGACACTGCACATCAAGGTGGAAGGCGCGAAGGAAGCGGTGGTACCAGGCCTCGGTGGAACGCCGAATGCGAAGTAGCCTGGGCGATCATCTCGACCAAATAATACATACAAATTAACATGTCTTGTGCCATGCAGCCGCGTGGCGCAATCTCCCCTCGTGAGCGGCAAGCAACTCAGATGCCAGAAAAAATGCCTATGGGCCAAGGCACGACCTTTGCCTCAGCCATTCAGCGTCTCTCACGAAGGAGGGATTTTTATGGACACGATTTCACGCTGGCTGGCTTCGGATAGTTATCCGACTTTTCCCCGTCTGGACCGCGATATTCGCGTCGATGTCGTCATTGTTGGCGGCGGCGTAATGGGTATCTCCGCAGCCTACATGCTCAAGAAAGCGGGCGTCAAAGTGGCTCTGCTGGAGCGCGGCCGGCTCGGCCATTCTGAGACGGGGCACACCACGGCCCATCTGACCTATGTCACCGATACGCGGCTCTCCGGGCTGATCGCGAAATTCGGACGGGACCACGCCCAGGCTGTCTGGGACGCCGGTAATGCGGCGCTTCATTTCATCGGGCGCACCGTGTGCGAAGAGCAGCTCGCCTGCGAATATCTGCAAGTTCCGGGATACCTGCATCTTCCGCGCGGCGTGCATGTGGATCGCCAGGAGATCGAGCGTCTCCGGAATGAAGCAGAAGTAGCGCGGGAATTGGGGTTCGATGCGACGTTTCTCGAGTCGGTGTGCCTCGTCGATCGGCCGGGAATCCGTTTCGACCACCAGGCGGAATTCCACCTGCTCAAGTACATCCACGGATTGGCTGCCAAAATCCCCGGTGACGGCAGTTACATTTTTGAGGATTCCGAGATCCGCGAGTTCCGGGATGATCCGTTGCAGGTCCACGCCAATGGGGCTGCCGTCACGTGCCGTTACATTATCGTCGCCACACACGTGCCGCTGCTGGGGAACAATGGCCTCATGAGCGGCGCGGCGTTTCAATCCAAATTGACCGGCTATTCGTCGTATGTGATCGGCGCATCGATTCCCAAGGGAGTCGCGGCGCCGGCCTGTTTCTGGGACACCCACAATCCGTATGACTATGTGCGCATCGATCCCCAATCGGCGCGGGATTATGTCATCTACGGCGGTGAGGACCATAAGACCGGGCAGGTCGAATCCACCGAACAGTGTTATGCCCGCCTGCAGCAGCGCCTGCTTTCACTCCTGCCGGAAGCCAAGATCGATCGCAAATGGTCTGGGCAGATCATCGAGAGCAATGACGGGTTGCCATTTATTGGCGAGATTATCCCCCGTCAATTTGTCGCCACGGCCTTTGGGGGGAATGGAATCACGTTCAGCACGATCGCCGCGATGATGGCCTGCGATGCCGTGCTCAAAAGGAAGAACCCGTGGACCGATCTTTTCGATCCGCATCGCAAGAAAATGCTCGGCGGCACGTGGGACTACTTCAAAGAAAACAAAGACTACCCTTATTATCTTCTCAAAGATCGTTTCCACGGCGCGGAAGGTGGCGACCCTGCCGCGCTCCATCCGGGCGATGGCAAAGTGTTAAAAGTGAACGGAAAAAAGGCGGCGTGCTACCGGGATGAGGATGGAAAGTTGCACGCCGTGTCGGCGGTCTGTACGCACATGGGTTGCCTGGTGCATTTTAATTCTGCTGAGAGAACATGGGATTGTCCGTGCCATGGCTCGCGTTTCACGCCAGACGGCAAGGTGACCGCGGGGCCCGCCGAGGAGCCGTTGCGGCAGGTTTACATCCCAATCCGGGCGGACAAAGCGTGACTGCGAGACAGGCGATGCTTTTGTCCATTTATAGTTGAGCACCGCGGCTCGGCGCGGATTCCACTGAAAATTCCTCCGCCGGCTTGTATAGTGTTCCCTGTCACTTGTACATTCTGGCCGCCCATACGCGGTCGTTCGTGGTGTCGTGGGAGGCGCCCCGGGATTTTCCGTTGTGATCCCGGCGGTGCACGCCAATTTTCCGAATCAAGGAGCGCTGATGAAGTTGCCCTACAGACGTTTTCTGCAATGGCTGCGGCAACATGAGTTAACGGGGCGGCGCAATGCACCTTTTCGTTTTGCGGAAGAGCTCGAAACACGGCGGCTGCTTTCGACTTTTAACTGGATCGGGGGCAATGGCGATTGGGAGGTGGCGGCGAACTGGGTCAACACTAGCAACGGCCTGAATCAGCTGCCCGGTCCGGGCGATGATGTGGTCATCAATGCGGCCGTCGCCATAACGCATAGCCACGGCACCGACAGCGTCAACAGCATCATCACCAATTCGACCATCGCGCTCTCGGGCGGAACACTGATCGTCGCGACGACGATGGACATTGAAGCCAATTTTCCCTTTACCGGCGGCACGCTTTCCGGGCCGACGATCAATTCGTCCGACGGTTCCAAGCTGCTGCTCGGGACCGGTGAAAATCTGAGCGCCGCCACCATCGGCGCGGGCGTCACCGTGGATGCCGCCGCCTATCCGGTCAGCCTGACGGTGACCAACGGCCTGACGCTCAATGGCACCTTTAACCTGGGCGATTCGGGCAACAACTACGGTAGGGTTTACTTTTATCTCACTCAGAACCTGGGCGGCTCGGGGACGATCAATCTCGGAGCTTCCAACAACAATATCATTTACGCCCAAGGCAACAACGGCTCGATTCCCGGGACGCTGACCATCGGCAACGGGGTGACGATTCAAGGCAAGTCGGGGGCCATTGAAGGTTACTTCAATATCGACTCGGTCCTCAATAATGGCACCATTGACGCGACCGGTGGCGGGACCATTACCGTCAGCGGCGGCGGCAATCCGGGCAGCTTTTCGAACACCGGCACACTCAAGGCCACCGGTGGCGGGGCGCTTGCCTTTGCAGGGCCGTGGACCAATTCCGGAAACCTTTCTGAAACGAATTCCCAGCTAATTCTTGGTGGCACCTTCCCGCTCTCGGCGCTGAACCTGGCGACCTTCACCCGCACCGGGGGCACCGTCAATCTCACCGGCACGCTCACCAACACCGGCACGCTGGCGCTCACCACCACCACCGGCAACTTCAACCTGGTCGGCGGCACCATCCTCGGGGGCGTTATCACGGATGTCAGCGGCGGGCTGCTGGTACTCACGAACAACGGTGGAACGCTGAATGCCGTCACAATCCCCGCAGGGACGGTTCTTGATGGCACACAGATTTCCAACGCCAATGTCACGGTTACCGGCGGCATGACGCTCAACGGCGTGATCAATCTCGGCGACGCGGCGACCAATTACGCCCGGGCGTATTTTTATCTCTCGCAGAGTCTCACGGGATCCGGGACGATCAATCTGGGCGCGTCGACCAACAACATCATTTATGCGGAGGGGAACAACGGCAGTATTCCGGGCACGCTGACCATCGGCAGCGGCATCACGATCCAAGGCAAGTCCGGGTTTGTCGAGGGCTATTTCAATATCGACGCCGTCGTGAACAACGGCACGATCGCCGAAACCGGCGGCGGAACGATCACGCTTGAAGGCGGCGGCAATCCGGGCAGCTTCACCAACGCCGGCGTGCTAAAAGCGACGGGGGGAGCACTGGCATTCGCCGGGCCCTGGACCAATTCCGGCACGCTCACGGAAACCAATGCGGTGCTGCTTTTGGGCGGCACATTCCCGGTCGCCAATTTCAATTTCGGCGGGTTCTCGCGCAGCGGGGGCACTGTCAATCTCACGGGAACGCTCACCAACAATGGCACGACTCTCGCGCTCAACCCGTCCACCGGTAATTGGAACCTTTCGGGAGGGGCGATTGTTGGCGGGGTGATCACCGATACCGCGGGCGCACTGCTCGTACTTACGAACAATGGCGGAACGCTGAACGCCGTCACAATCCCCGCAGGGACGGTTCTTGATGGCACACAGATTTCCAACGCCAGTATCACGGTTACCGGCGGCATGACGCTCAACGGCGTGATCAATCTTGGCGACGCGGCGACCAATTACGCCCGGGCGTATTTTTATCTCTCGCAGAGTCTCACGGGATCCGGGACGATCAACCTGGGCGCTTCGACCAACAACATCATTTATGCCGAGGGGAACAACGGCAATATTCCAGGCACGCTGACAATTGGCAGTGGCATTACGATTCAGGGTAAGTCGGGGTTCGTCGAAGGTTATTTCAATATCGACGCCGTCGTGAACAACGGCACGATCGCCGAAACCGGCGGCGGAACGATCACGCTTGAGGGGGGCGGCAATCCGGGCGGCTTTGCCAACAATGGGGTTCTCCAAGCCACCGGCGGCGCCCTGGCCTTCGCGGGACCGTGGACCAATTCCGGCACGCTGTCGGAAACCAATGCCGTGCTGCTTTTGGGCGGGACGTTTTCAGTCGCCAATTTCAATTTCGCGGGCTTTTCGCGCAGCGGCGGTACGGTCAACCTCACCGGGACGCTGACCAACAACGGCACGACACTCGCGCTTAACCCGTCCACCGGTAATTGGAACCTTTCGGGAGGGGCGATTGTTGGCGGGGTGATCACCGATACTGCGGGCGGACTGCTCGTACTTACGAACAACGGCGGAACGCTGAACGCCGTCACAATCCCGGCCGGCACCGTCCTCGATGGCACGCAAATTTCCAACGCCAATGTCACGGTCACCGGCGGCATGACGCTCAACGGCGTGATCAATCTTGGCGACACGGCAAGCAATTACGCCCGGGCCTATTTTTATCTGGCGCAGAATCTGAATGGTTCAGGGACGATCAGCCTCGGGAATTCGAGCAACAACATCATCTATGCCGAGGGAAACAACGGGAATATTCCCGCCACGCTTACCATCGGCAGCGGCATTTCGATCCAGGCCAAGAATGGCGCGCTCACGGGATATTTCTCGATAGATTCGATCATTAATAACGGCACGATCAGCGTCGCCAGCGGTGGGGCATTTTCCATTTCAGGAGGTGGCAGTCCGGCCTTCTTTGCCAACGGCGGGATGATTCAGACAACTGCCGGCACGCTTTCGATTCAGGGCCCATTCACCAACCAGGCCGGGGGCTCGATCACTGCAACCAATTCCCTCCTGAACCTTGGCAGCGGCGCGGGCACCTGGAGCAATGCCGGGGTGCTCAGCGAAATCAATTCCGCGGTCGATCTCGGTGGCTCATTCACCGTGGCGGGCCTGGGCACCTTCAACCGCACGGGCGGCACGGTGAATCTCACGGGGAACATCAATGCCACCGGGACGGCGCTGGCGCTCAATCCGACCACCGGTTCATGGAACCTCAATGGCGGAACGGTCACCGGCGGGTCGATCACCAACACCGGCGGCGCTTCGCTGATTCTCACCAACAATGGCGGCGTGCTGAGTGGTGTGACCATCCCCGCCGGCGCCTCCGTCGACGGCACGGAAATAAGCAATGCCTACGCGAGTTTCGTGAACGGCCTGACCCTGAATGGCCTGCTGAACCTCGGCAACGCCACGAATTCCTTCTATGGGAGGGCCTTCTTTTATCTCACGCAAAGTCTGACCGGCACGGGCACCATCGCCCTGAGTTCTTCGGCTTCCAACGCCATCTATGCCGAAGGAAACAACGGCAACATCCCCGCCACCCTCACCATCGGCAGCGGCATCACCATTCAGGGCGCGGGGGGCGCGCTCAGTGGTTACTTTTCGATCGATTCGATCATCAATGACGGCACTATCATCGAAACCGGCGGCGGGCCGCTCACGCTCAGCGGCGGCGGCGGAACTTCCGGCTCGTTCACCAATGCCGGCAATGTGAGCGTTGGCACCGGCGGCACGCTTTCTCTTCAGGGAGTCTTCGCAAATCAGGCGGGCGGCACGATCACGGCAAGCAACGCATGGCTGTTACTGGGCAGCGGCGCCAGCGCCTGGAGCAACGCGGGCGCGATCGTGGCGACCAATTCTGTCGTCAACCTCGGCGGGTCGTTCTCGAAGGCTTCGCTGGGCAACTTCACCCGCAACGGCGGCACGGTGAATCTCACAGGCGACCTCCTCAATACCGGCGCCACGCTCCCGCTGGATCCCACCACGGGTTCGTGGAACCTGGCAGGGGGTACCATCACCGGCGGTACACTTACCGACACTGGCGGGGCGGCGCTCATCCTCACCAATTCTGGCGGCTGGCTCACCTCACTCACCATTCCCGTGGGCACGGTCGTCGATGGAACGCAAAGCCCCAACGGATATGCGGATGTCAGCGGCGGCCTTACGCTCAACGGCATCATCAACCTGGGCGACTTGAACACCAACGTCGGCCGTCTTTACTTCTACCTCACCCAGACCCTCGCGGGCACCGGCACGGTGACCATGGGGACATCGACATCCAACACCGTTTACGCCGAGGGAAACAACGGCAATATCCCGGGAACCCTCACCATCGCCAATGGCATTGCGATCCAGGCCAAATCCGGCGCCGTCTCGGGCTACTTCACCATTGACACGGTGGTCAACAACGGCACGATCACCGAAACCGGCGGCGGAAGCCTTAAGCTTTCCGGCGGCGGCTCGGCCATTTTCACCAACAGCGGGCATCTCGCGACGAGCAGCGGCGGCACGCTTGCGCTTCAGGGTCCGTTCATCAATCAATCGACGGGCGCCATCAACGCGAGCGGGGCTTCGCTTTTCCTGGGCAGCGGCAGCGGCGCGTGGAGCAATGCCGGCGCGATCGTCGCGACGAATTCCGTCGTGAATCTTGGCGGATCATTCTCGGTGGCCGGACTGGGCTCCTTCACGCGCACCAGCGGCACGGTCAATCTCACCGGCAACCTCGCAAACGCAGGGACGACGCTGCCTTTGAATGGTCAGATTGGATCGTGGAATCTTGCCGGCGGAACCATCACCGGCGGAACGATCACGGGCGCTTCATCAAGCG
>Ga0265314_10005670_pt1 | contig 11208 bp, 14 predicted proteins | sample 4126metaG_FD_203106 | JGI IMG/M metagenome (GOLD analysis project Ga0265314, IMG submission 203106) | Rhizosphere microbial communities from Carex aquatilis grown in University of Washington, Seatle, WA, United States - 4-1-26 metaG | ecosystem: Host-associated > Plants > Roots > Rhizosphere >... | reverse complement strand
CGTGGTAGAGCCCAAGAACCATCAATCCCATCAGCGCTACGCAGAAGAAGTTGAGGACACGGACCATGGCTTTCTCCTAAGCCGCCAGACGTTCCGCCGCCCGCAACTTGGCGGAACGGGCGCGCGGGTTGTTCGCGATCTCGCCGTCGCCCGGACTCTGTGGGCGAGACGCAAGAAGGCGATAAAGCGATGCGGATGCATGGCGCGTTTCGGGCGCGTGGCGCGAGGCGCGCGGCGCAACGGTGCTGTGCTCCGACAGGAAATGTTTGACGATGCGGTCTTCGAGCGAATGGAACGAGACGATTGCGAGCCTGCCTTGCGGCTTGAGCGCGCGCGTGGCGGCTTCGAGCGCCGTGGCCAGTTCGCCCAATTCGTCGTTCACATGGATACGCAGCGCCTGGAAGGTGCGCGTTGCGGGATGGATCGGTTGGCGCGCGGCGGCCGGGCCGAGCGTCTTCGAGACGAGCTCGGCGAGTTCGGCCGTGCGCGTCAGCGGCCGGGCGGCGACTATGGCACGCGCGATGCGCATTGCGTGATGTTCTTCGCCGTATCGCGAGATGATGCCGGCCAGCGTTTTTGCGTCGGCGGTGTTCACGACGTCGGCGGCGGACTCCCCGCTCATGCTCATGCGCATGTCGAGCGGACCATCGGCGCGGAAGGAAAAACCCCGTGCCGGCTCGTCGAATTGGAACGAGGATACGCCTAGATCGAGAACCACGCCGTTGGTGCCGTCCTCGCCGCAATCCGCCAGCAGCCGGTCCAACTGCGAGAATTCGCCATGCACCAGCGTGAGGCGGCCGGGATAAAGAGCTACCAGCGCTTGGCCGCGCGCAATCGCATCAGGGTCGCGGTCGATGCCCAGCACGCGGCAATCGCAGGCTTCAAGAATAGCTTTCGCATAACCGCCGCCGCCAAACGTGCCGTCGATGTAATGCGCGCCGTCGTGCGGGTTCAGCGCCTCCAGCACTTCGGCAAGCATCACGGGGATATGGCCGCTCATCGCGCCGCCCCGCCGAGTACCGCGAGCGCCCGCTTGAGACGTTCCGCGCGCATTGTTTCGAAGCGGGCGGGATCCCAAATCTGGAACTTGGTGCCCATGCCGACAAATACGACGCGTTCCGCAAGGCCGGCGTGCGCGATCAAATCCTCGGGTAAGCGCACGCGACCGTTTTCGTCGCATGGCAGCTTCTGCGTCATCGAGAGGACGGCGAAGACTTTGTCGTTGAAGTCCGGCGTAAAGAACGGATCGGCTGTTGCCTGTTGCTGGTGGAACGCCTGCAAGACCTCTTCGCCGAAACATTCCAGGGCCGCTTCCGAGAAGGACGGGCAGAGATAGACGCCCGGGGTGTTTTGCGCAGCGAGGATTTGGCGGAAGGACGCGGGGATGCACACCCGCCCCTTGTCGTCGAGCGTGCCCGTGACCGTCGAAATGAACGGCTGGACCTGCACTGACATAACCCTCCCCCTCGGTCCCGGGGCTAGGTTTCCTTGCTGGCGGATTTCCGCGCAATTACACACCCTGGGATGGTATGGGATAACATGTCCCAGAGTATGGAGTCAACGAAAAGGCTAGGAATTATAGGGGGTTGTGGGAACTACCCATGGATGTTTCGAGTCTAGGGGTTGCGACTCCAAGAACAAATACTAAACAGGGAAAGGATACAGTAATTCTCATAAATAAAGCCTTAATGGAGGGTGTTCGGTATGTTCTCATTTTGTTCCAGTTCACCATGAGCGGCGAGATCGTCTTGCGGCCGATCGGGCACGTGCGCGGCGGCCGCGCCGAGCCCATCGACGATGCGTGGGATCTGGTGGAAGCACGCATCGAACTCGATTCCACACAGTTTTCACCTGAGGCGACGGCTGGCCTCGGCGAATTTTCGCATGTGGAAGTGGTTTTCCATTTCGACAAAGCGGCGCCCGAGAACATCGTCACCGGCGCGCGCCATCCGCGCGGCAACACGGCATGGCCGAAGGTCGGCATCTTCGCCCAGCGCGGCAAGGATCGTCCGAACCGCATCGGCGTCACGGTGTGTTCGCTACTCGGTGTCGACGGTCTGACGTTGCGCTTACGCGGCCTGGACGCCATCGACGGCACGCCGGTGCTCGACGTCAAACCAGTGATGAGGGGCTTTCTACCGCGCGGCGAAGTGCGCGAGCCGGAATGGGCGAGAGAGTTGATGAAGGGGTATTGGTGATGGCAACTATCTCGTGCCCACGGGTCGCAACGGCTTTCGCATGAGCACGCCTTTGCCGAATTGCGTTTGCAGCTCGCCTTCCATCTGAAACCCGCAAGCTTCGTAGAATCGAAGCGCCATCGGATTGGCAATTACGCAGAGCGATTGCGCACCTTCTGAGGTCGCAAAACGCGCGGCTTCGCGGACCAAAAGCGTGCCGACTCCTTGCCTCCAATGCGCGGGCTCGACAAAAAGTCCGTCGAGTTCGGCGTTGCCATCCGACCTCTTGATCACCACGCTGAAGCCCAGTTTCTCGCCAAAACGCTCTGCCACATAGGTTCGTCCGGCTTCGATCTGCTCAAGGGGCAAATCGATTGCCCCAGGATGAGCCAGCAGTGCTTCTCTGTATTCTTCCCATGCCAGAGACGCCCTGCGCTGGAGCTCTTCGAGCGCCATCCGCTCATCGGGCCGCGCGCAGCGAATGACGATCGGGCTTTGCATCAGCGATCCCATTCAGAAAATAGCGCGTCAGATGGCCTGTAAGCCGGGTTCTGTCCGTCCGCCGACTTAAGCGGACTGTATGGCCATTCCTCTGGGACGACAGTTGCCTGCCGCCTCACGCGACCTACCCGGACGGCTATCCGGAAACGGATTACGTGCCGTCCCTATTTGGTCTTGCTCCCGGTGGGGCTTGCCTTGCCATCTCTGTTGCCAGAGACGCGGTGCGCTCTTACCGCACCATTTCAACATTGCCGCGGCTTTAGGCCGGTAGGCGGTGTCATTTCTGTGGCGCTTTCCCTGGGGTTCCCCCCGGCGGATGTTATCCGTCACCGTGTTTCCGTGGAGCCCGGACTTTCCTCGACGCCTCTTGCGAAGCCCCGCGGCCATCCGGCCATCTGACGCGGGGCCATTATGACAGGGCCAGGTCCACCGCCGCAAGCGCGTGCAGCGCGGTGGTATCGAATAACGGAACGGCACTGTCTTCGGCGTTTACCAGCATCGGTAGTTCGGTGCAGCCCAGGACGATGCCTTGCGCACCATCGGCGACCTGTCGGGCGATGATTTCGCGACACGTGCGGCAGGATTCGGGCTCGATCTTGCCCAGCACCAACTCGTCGAGGATCATGCGATGGATGGCTGCGCGGTCGGCTGCATCCGGCACAAACACATCGAGCCCATTGGCGCGCAGACGGTCCTTGTAGAAATCCTCTTCCATCGTGTAGCGGGTGCCGAGCAAGGCGACGCGTGTGCAGCCTTCAGCCAAGACCTGTCGCGCCGTGCAATCGCAGATGTGCGGCAGCGGCAACGGGACAGCCTGTTCGACGCGATCGGCCACCCGATGGGCGGTGTTGGCACAGATGAGAAGCACACCCGCGCCTGCGTATTCGAGCTTCTTCGCCGCGTCGATCAGGAGACCCGCCAGCGCGTCCCACTGTGCCGTGCGCGCCAGCTCTGCCGGTTCCGCGAAGTCGAGCGAAATCATCGCGATCTTGGCCGAATGCAGTCCGCCGAGGCGCTTCTGCACTTCACGATTGATCAGGCTGTAATAGATCGCGGTGGATTCCCAGCTCATCCCGCCGATCAGCCCGATGGTTTTCATGGGCGCTCCAACGCCCAATCCACCGCCGCAAGGGCATGCAGCGTCGTGGTGTCGAACAGCGGCACGGTACTGTCCTCCGGCTTAATCAGTAACGGTAGTTCCGTGCAGCCAAGGATAATGCCTTGTGCGCCTTGCGCCACAAGCCCGGCAATGATGCTGCAGCAGCGTGCCCGGGACCTGTCAAGAAATTTTCCGCGCACCAGTTCGTCATAGATGATGCGGTTGACTTCACGCGCCTCTTCGCTTTCGGGCGCCAGGAGGGATAGTCCGTACTTGTCCGTCAGACGGCCACGCAGAACTTCCTCTTTTTCCATCGTAAATCGTGTGCCCAGAAGTCCGACGCGTTTCAGACCGGCACTGCAAATCGCATTGCCCAACGGATCGGCGATGTGGAGGACGGAGATGTCAGCTCCCTTTTCGATGGCGCGAGCCGCAATGTGCATCGTGTTCGTGCAGATCACCAGAAAATCCGCACCTGCCCTAGCCAGGCCGACGCCCGCCGCGACCAGACAAGACTGCGCCTCAGCCCACTGTCCGGCGTGTTGAAGCGTAGCGATATCGTCGAAGTCGAAGGAATGCAGTAATATGCGGGCGGAGTGCATGCCGCCGAGCCGCTTCTGCATTACACGGTTGATGAGACTGTAATAGGTTGTCGTGGATTCCCAACTCATCCCGCCGATCAGGCCGATGGTCTTCATGGGCGTACTCCCCCGTTTCGAGAAGACTACGTCGCGAGCAGACCTTCGAGTATGGCAGCGCATTCGCCATCTGCTACGCCGTCGATGCATGACGGCCGGAAATGGCGCTGGAATGCGGCGGTGACGATATTGAGCGGCACGTCGACCTGCGGCGGAACGCCGTATCCGAAACGGGCAAGATTGGCGGCGAAAGCAACCTCGGCGGTCACCCTACGCTCGCTTGGCGACCTTCGGGTGACAGGCCACACGCCGATGCCGAATTCGGCGAGGCGTGACCAGGGGAACAACTCACCAGGATCGGTCTTGCGCGAAGGGGCCACATCGGAGTGGCCAAGCACGCGGCGGGGCGGAATAGGATGGCGCGTCAGGATGCCGTGGCAAAGCTCGATCAAGGAAGCGATCTGGTCATCCGGGAACGGAACATAGCCGAATTCGTGGCCTGGATTGGCCAGTTCGATGCCGATGGAGCGGGCGTTCACGCCGGCCTCGCCTGCCCAGAACGAGGCGCCCGCGTGCCAGGCACGGCGTTCTTCTGGAACGTGGCGGTAGACGGTGCCAGCAGTATCGATCGTGTAATGCGCCGACACCTTCGCCGCAGGATCGCAGAGCCGCGCCAGCGCCTCTTCTGCAGTCTTCATACCGGTATAGTGCAGCACCAACATGTCGATGACGCCGCCGCCGGGGCGTGCATCGTGATTGGGTGAAGGGCGTTCGACGAGGCGAAATGGCATCACATGAGCATCTTACATTACAGGAATATCTTATAGGCAATCGTCTCGCCGTCGGCACGCTTCAGTGAAAATTCCGCGCCCTTCTCGTGTTCCTCAACCAGGGCTTCGAACAGGCGCAACGCATTACGGATGACCTCGGCATAAGAGGCCGCCTCGGTGCGGTCCTTCAGGCGCTGCAGGCGATCCATTGCCTGCGGCGGCATCTCAAGTTGGACACGCGTGGTGGCGCGACCGCTCTCTTCGCCGGCGGCTTCCATGGCCGCCGCTGCGGCCCGCATCGCCTCGGCGGTCATGCCGCGAAAGCGCCTGTGATAATGTCCGTGCATGGTCTGGCTCCCCGATTTCAATTGTCGTGATGGCGATGGCCGAGAAGCGCGGCCAGTCCGACCAGAACCAATGCGCCCACCGCCAGATGGCGTGCGGCGCTTCGATGTGCCGCCTGGGCCTCGCCATCGCCGATGAACTCACGATGGAACTTTTCGCGCATTGCTTGTTTGCGTTCGCGCCATTCGGCGCGCTTCTGCCGGCGCCATTGCCGCTTTTGCTCGTGCCACTGACGCGCAGCGGCGTGAAGCCTCTCGCCGCGCGTGCCGCAGCAGCCGCCGGTTTCGCCGCTTTCTTGCGGTGCAACGTTTTCATCGACTGGAAATTCCTCACCAACGCCGACGCCAAGCTTGCTCATGGAAAACCTCCTTGCGGTTTGAGCGGCCTCGTTGAGTGTTATATCATCAATATATCATCATAAGTCAAGTGCCAGATTCTCCAAAAAGGCTGGTGCGCCCACAAAAAGGCCGAACCGCCCAAACATGATCGGCGTATATCTCCAGTCGGCCGCCTCCAGAGCGCGAGACGAGGAGAAGAACCATGACACTCACACGGCGCACTGCGTTGTTTGGCGCGGCGTTGTTGCCCGTCGCACCCGCATTGGGGGGCGATGGCGACGAGCGGGTCGCGGCCATCGAAAAGCGCACTGGCGGACGATTGGGCATCGCCGTGCTCGACACGCAAAGCGGCCGGCGCATCGAGCATCGCGCGCACGAGCGCTTCGCGCTGTGCAGCACATTCAAGTCCCTGTTGGCGGCGGCGGTGCTGTCGCGCGTCGATAAGGGTAAGGACCGTCTCGACCGCTTGGTTTCTTATGGCCAGAACGATCTGGTGGTTAATTCGCCCGTCACGAAGGCGCATGTGGACGACGGTAGGATGGCTTTGGGTGCGCTGTGCGAAGCCGCCGTCACGCAAAGCGACAACGCGGCGGCGAACCTATTGCTCGCCACGCTTGGCGGGCCAAAGGGATGGACCCTCTTCGCACGTTCGCTGGGCGATCCCACCAGCCGCCTCGACCGCATCGAAACTGCGTTGAACAGCGCGATCCCCGGCGATCCACGCGATACGACCACACCCGCCGCCATGCTGGGTGACATGAAACAGGTTTTGCTGAGCGATGCGCTGTCCGTTGCCTCGCGTCAAACGCTGGAAGCTTGGATGGTCGCGAGCACGCTCGGCGCCCACCGCTTGCGCGCAGGGCTGCCCGCGGATTGGCGCGTCGGCGACAAGACTGGGACCGGCGAGAACGGCGCGCGCAACGACATCGCGATCATGTGGCCGCCGAAGCGAAATCCGATCCTGGCCTGCGTCTACTTCACCGAAGCCAATCTTCCAGACGACGCGCGCGAAGCTGCCATCGCCGACGTCGGGCGCGTTATCGTCGAAACGTTGTGAGCACCACCGGAGAAATCATGTTGAAACGAAGGAAACTCGGTTCCCAAGGATTGGAAGTCTCCGCCCTCGGACTTGGCTGCATGGGAATGAGCCACGCCTATGGCCGCGCCGACAGGAGTGTGGCCGTCGCCACCCTGCATCGCGCGATCGCGCTCGGCTGCAACTTCTTCGACACGGCGGAGGTATACGGACCTTATACGAATGAAACGCTGCTCGGCGAAGCCTTCGCGGGGCGGCGGGATGAAGTCATCATCGCCACCAAATTCGGCTTCCGCATCGAAAACGGCAAGCTTTCCGGCGTCGACAGCCGGCCGCAGCACATACGCGACGTCGTCGAAGCAAGCTTGCAGCGCCTGCGGACCGATCATATCGACCTACTCTATCAGCACCGTGTCGATCCGCAGGTTCCCATCGAAGAGGTCGCCGGGGCCGTCCGCGACTTGATCGCCGCCGGCAAGGTGCGCTTCTTCGGACTCTCGGAGGCGGCGCCCGCCACCATTCGCCGCGCTCATGCGGTGCAGCCGGTCAGTGCGCTGCAAAGCGAATATTCCCTGTGGGAACGAGGGCTCGAGGCCGAAGTGCGCCCGGCTTTGCGGGAACTCGGCATCGGATTGGTGCCGTTTTCACCATTAGGACGCGGTTTTCTGACTGGGAATGCAAAGCGCGCCGAGGATTATCCCGAAGGCGATTTTCGCCGCACAAACGATCCGCGGCTGCAAGGCGAAAACTTCGACGCCAATCTCAAGCTCACCGCCGTGGTGCGCGCCATTGCCAACGAATTGCACGCCGCGCCGGGGCAAGTGGCGCTCGCCTGGCTTTTGGCGCAGGGCGACGACATCGTTCCGATCCCGGGCACGACGACCATCGCGCATTTGGAGGACAATTTCGCTGCCGCAGAATTGCGGTTGCCGCGGCCGATGTTGGAACAGATCGAGAAAGCGCTGCCGCCTGGCATAACGTCCGGCCTGCGCTATATGCCTTTCATGCAGGCGCTGATCGATAAGAATTGAAGGCGGTGAGGAACAACCGCGCTTTTTCCTGCCTCAGTGCGCGCGTTCGGCCTGGATCTTTTCGTAGGCCCCGTTGATGGCCGCAAGCTTGTCGGTGGCGAGCCTGATGAAGTCCTCGGGTACGCCGCGGGCAATCAGACTGTCGGGATGGTTCTCGCGCACGAGTCGGTAATAGGTGCGCTTGATCTCGTCGTCGCCGGCATCGTAGCCGACGCCCAGGACGACATAGGGATCGGAAATGTCCGGTGGAAAATGCGAGGCACGGATGCGGCGGAATTCGCCCGGCGCGAAGCCGAAGATGTCGGCGACACGCTCCAGGAATGTGCTTTCGCCAGGATGCAACACGCCGTCCGCCTTGGCGATCTCGAACAGACCGTCGAGGATGTCCTCCAGAACGGCAGGGTTGCCCGCAAAAATACGCGCAATCTGGCCAGCATAGGATTCGTACCCGGCGGTATCCTGCCGTGCCAGATCGAAGAAGCGCCGCACGCTCGCCTTCTCGTCCGGCGGAACGGAGAAGATGCGGTCGAACGCTTCCACTTCCTCGTCGGTGACAACCCCGTCGGCCTTGGCCATCTTGGCGGCAAGCGCGATGACCGCGATCGTGAAAACCACGCCAGGATCGCCGCCCTCAGCCGCTGCGCCGCGGTCGATCAGGAAGTGGCCCGCCAAGGCGCCAAGCGCCGCGCCGACCGGTCCGCCGACCAGAAGGCCGGCGGCCGCCCCGCCAAATTTTCCCCAAACCGACATGGACCGATATTTCAGAACATCTGTGGTGGGAATAGGACGGCTCGGCCCTCAAGCGCAATCGCGTCGCGCCGGCCGGAGCGCAATCCTCACCAAGCGGAATGTGAGCGGGCGACGAGTCGAACGTATGAAGAAATTAAATTGCTTCCGCCAAACCTGCTTCCAGCCGGCCGTGTTTGTCCAACATATTGTTAAATATAGATAATCCTTGTTTGAAACAGCCACAGGCTTGACGCAGGACGGACCTCAGCGGAGACTTTTGATGCTCTCAGACAGGGAGGCGGCCTTGGCACGTGACCTACAGCTTATGACCATCGCTTTCGTGTTTTTGTTCTTGGGGGCGGTGGTGATCGGCGTTTTCTGAACGCCCCGCGAGTTTTTGAAGGCCGGGAGCCCCGCTTCCGGCCTTTTTCATTTCCGCAGAGTCCTTAGCCGATCAGCCAGGAAGAACGGCACGTAACAGATCAAGGTCGAGAGTATTCCCAACACGACCACCACGGGCAGATACCAAGGCCAAGCAGGCATCAAGTCGTAAAGACTGGCGTGCGGCGGTTTGGCTCGCAGGAATCCGTAATTCACGCCGAACTGCCAATCGACGATCCCCGCCAGCAGTGCGTAGAGCAACGTCCAGCCGATGACGCGCGGGATCGAGGCCGGATAAGGACGCAACTTCAGACCCAGCGTCAAAAACAGCACCGACGCGATAATCCCACCATGGAAGACCGAGAACTCGATGAAGCGGGGTTCGGGGAAATCGAATGGGACGCCGGGCGTCAAGATGCCCTGCACCGTGCCCGCCAAGGCCCAGAAATAGGCCAGTTCGTAGCTCTTCTGACCGGGACGGATCAGCGTGACGACGGTCGCGATAGCGGCCCAGCTGCACAAATCCATCGGCAGTTCATTGCCGAGGTCCAGCCAGCCGTGGCGCGTTGCGATGATGTACCAAAAGGTCCAGGCGCCAAGGATTGCGACGGCGAAGACCCAGCGGATCAGGCGCGCGAACGTGCGGTTCCCCGTGGCGCGAACCAGGATCGACAGCATGATCGGCACCAGCACGGTGAGGGCCAGCACGATCTCGTGCGACCGCCCAAACAGGACGAAGGGTTGAAACGACGATTGTTCCATGCGCGGCTGCCCCCCGGAAGCAACGCAGTGTAGCGCAAAGCAAAACCGGACGGGAGCCTGGCTCCCAGTGACGGCGGCAAGGCTGGAACCGGCCGTCATTCCCGGATGCGCTTCATGGAAGTGTCTTTCAGAGAGAGCTTTCTCTGGCAGCACGGTTTGCCGTAAGTTGACTGTTGCGCGGGCATCCCGCGCGTTCCACGGGACAGGCGGATGACGGACAAAAAGGCGATCATATTTTTCGGATCAACCGGCGACCTCGCCCAGAAGATGCTGTACCCCTCGCTCTATTTCCTCGACTCTGAGGGGCACCTGCCGGCCGACCTCGCGGTGATCGGCTTCGCGCATACCGCGCTCAGCGAGGCGGATTTCGTCGCCCAGACCCGCAGCGCGGTCGTCGAGCGGGCCGGCAAGGATTTTTCCGAAGAGGCCTGGGGACGTTTCTCCGCCCGACTACGCTACTGTGCCGGAGACATCAACGCGGCGAAGGATTACGCCGCGTTGGCCAAGCTGCTCGACGGCGTCGGGACGTGCGTCTTTTACCTGTCCACCTCGCCCGACTTCTTCGGTCCCATCGCACGCCAACTCAAGGCGGCGGGGCTGGCCCATGACGGCGCGCGCATCGCCATCGAAAAGCCGATCGGCCACGATCTCGCATCGTGCCGCGAGATCGAAACCGCGCTGGCCGAGGACTTCAGCGAGAACCGCATTTACCGCGTCGATCACTATCTCGGCAAGGAAACAGTGCAGAACCTGATTGCGCTGCGCTTCGCCAATACCTTCTTCGAACCGCTTTGGAACAAGGATTCCATTGAGCATGTGCAGATCACCGTCGCCGAGACCATCGGGGTGGAGCGGCGTTGGTCCTATTACGATTCCTATGGAGCGCTACGCGACATCGTGCAGAACCATCTGCTGCAACTTCTCTGCCTTGTCGCGATGGAGCCACCGTCGGACCTCGATCCGGATTCCGTGCGCAATGAGAAGGTGAAGGTGCTGCGTTCGCTGCGCCAGATCGGCGCCGACGATGTCGAGCGCCAGACCGTGCGTGGTCAATACCGCAAGGGATTCTCGGACGAAGGCCCGGTTCCCGGCTACACCGAGGAAACCGGCGGCGCCAAGAGCAACACCGAAACCTTCGTGGCGCTCGCCGCCCATATCGACAATTGGCGGTGGGCGGGCGTGCCTTTCTACCTGCGCACGGGCAAGCGCTTGCCCATCCGCAGCACGCAGATCGTGGTGCAGTTTCGCCCTGTGCCCCACTCCATCTTTCCCAACACCGACGTTATGGCCAACCGGCTGACCATCCGCCTGCAGCCGGAAGAGGAGATTTCGCTGCAGCTGATGAACAAGCGGCCCACCCTGGACAGCATGCGGCTGAGGCCTTTGTCGCTGGACCTGAAC
>Ga0265314_10005668_pt1 | contig 11215 bp, 3 predicted proteins | sample 4126metaG_FD_203106 | JGI IMG/M metagenome (GOLD analysis project Ga0265314, IMG submission 203106) | Rhizosphere microbial communities from Carex aquatilis grown in University of Washington, Seatle, WA, United States - 4-1-26 metaG | ecosystem: Host-associated > Plants > Roots > Rhizosphere >... | reverse complement strand
ATCGGGCCCGAGAATCGCCTCGCGATGCAGATAATCCTCTAGAGTCTTTTGCTTGTTGGTAGACTCGCACACGTCCACCAGTTGGCCGTTGTTTCCTACTCGCGAAAGTACTGCCCGCCAGGCCCGGTCCACGCGAGGCTGGTACGCCGCCGGATCCAGCCACCCTCTGCGAATGCCACGCTCCATTGCGAACCCGATCATCGCGGTCGCCGACGTTTCGGCGTACGATCCCGGCTGGTCGATCACCTCGTGCCACATACCGTCTGCGTCCTGGAAATGCCCCAGGACGAACATGTGCTGTTGGAATTCGGCCATCATATGCGGATACGCGGGATGATCTTTCGGAAAATCGGAGAGCGCCAGCGCCAGGCCCAACGCTGGGAAGGCGTTCCCACGTCCCCAAGCCGCGTCGGTCAGAGGCGAGTGGCGATATAGGCCGTCCGGCCTCAGGACCAGCTTCTGCATGAACGCAAAATGGCGCGCGGCCAGATCGAAATACTTCCGCTCGCCCGTCAGCTTGCCGGCCTTGACCACGAGGGGCGTCGCCATAAATACCGAATCCGACATCTCGTCGTGGAACGGCATCGACTCGAGCATTTCACCGGATTTGGAGAAACCCAGGTCGGCGGCCTTGCGGACCAAGTCGGCGTATTTCTTGTCGCCGCCGCGCTCCGCCAATTCGGCGAACACCAAGTGCCCGGCCAGCGTCAGCGAATTCGCCCGATTCAAAATGTTCCGTGACGGGTCCAGGTACGGCGCAGCAAGGTTTTCCACCTCCGCCACGTGTCCCAGCCGCATCTGCGCGATCAAGGCCATTCCGGGAATATAGGTGAGCTGATTAAAGTCGTGCCCGAAGTAACGTCCGAGTTCCTCGGCTAACTGTAGCGGCGAACGCGCACGACGGCGGTTGAGCTCGAGATGCGCTTCGGAGAGCGGAATATCGCGCGGCAGTGACAGGAGCGTGGTCGGACGAGCCATGATGATCACGCGCGCTGGGATCCGGCCGACCCCCGCCACTACGCTTGTCGAAAGAGCCTGCGCCAGGCCCGAATCGCCTCCCCCCACGATCAGCACCAGATCCGGAGCCTGGAGCGCGATCCATCGCCATAACACGTGCGATTCGGCATTCTCCCGGTATGCAACACCCGTCGGTGGAAAGACCAGCGGACTCTTGTCGGGATTCGCCAAGGGAATTGCCAGCAAATGGAAGCGCCGGCGGCTGGGCGGGTTGGATTCCAGATCTTCCACCTGAGCAGCAACCATTCGCCCGGATTCGCTGTCGCCGTTCGACGCACCGGTCAGCCCCCCGATTAGCATCACAGTCGGCGCAGCGGGAGGAGCTGCCGCAACCACCAGCGCCTCGATGGGCTTTCCGCTGGCGCTCACGCCGATGACCCTGTGCTCGGCGGCCAGAAGGGGAACCGCGAGAAGAATCGCCGCCGCTGTTGAACTCAGCAAGGGCCCGCGAGCAATCATTGGACGATTGTACTGCTGTTAGCGATGGAATTCGCGGAACCCGAAAGTAGGTACTGTCGTGATCGTCCACTTTCGCGGACCTGCATGCAACAGGAGCGCCTGGCACACCGAAGAATGCAATATTCGGGATTTTTCCGCACGCGAAATCCCATGTCTCGGATAATGCGGCTCCCTTTCTTGCATGCAAGCAGTCAGGTTGTAAAAGTTGATCTGAAAGCCTGAATTCATGGGCATTTGCGATTGACAACGACTCGGACCTGAAGTAACCTTACCCAGGATAGGGCCAAGCCGGCCCATCTTTTGGGGGGCCATGGGGGGCTCAATCATGCTACGTTGCGCTGCTTTTTTGCTGTGCGTTCTTTCTCTGCTCGGAGTGCTTTCAGCACAAACCAGCAACGGTACCATCACCGGAGTGGTCACGGATCCAACAGGAGCCGTCGTAGCCAATGCTGCTATTGATGTGAAAAACACGGAGACGGGCGTGGTCTTCCGCGCGGTCTCGACCGACACCGGAAACTTCACGGTCATTCAACTTCCGGTCGGGTCCTACGAACTGACTGCGGCGGTGCAGGGTTTCAAGAAATACACCCGGCAAAATATCACGCTATCCGCGGCGCAAGTACTGCGCCTCGATGTGCCACTGGAAATTGGCGCGAGCACGGAAGCCGTCACGGTAAGCGCCGAGTCCTCGTTGCTGAAGACGGAAACCGGCGACGTAGCTCATAACATCACGCTGGAGCAGCTCCAAAACCTCCCTGTCCTGGGTATCGGTGGAGCGAACGCGGGCAGCTCGGGCGTCCGCAATCCCTTCAACTCCACGGTCATGATTCCGGGTGTCAATTATGCCGCCAACTTCGTCATGATCGTCAACGGCGCGCCCACCAATACGGCGGCGTACCGCGTCGAAGGCTTGGACAATACCAACCACACGGTGAATTATGCGCTGCAGGAAAACCAACCCAGCGCGGACGCCATTCAGGAAGTCGCTGTGCAGACTTCGAACTACGCCGCTGAGTTCGGCCAAGCCGGCGGCGGTCTTTTCAATATCACAATGAAGTCGGGCACCAACCAGTATCACGGCAGCGGATACGAGTATTTCGTGAATGAAGATCTGAATGCCGCGGTTCCCTTCACCAACGACGGAAGTGGAAACAAGATCCGCCCGCGCAACCGCCGCAATGACTTCGGCGGCACCATCGGCGGGCCGATCTGGATTCCCAAGGTCTACGACGGTCACAACAAGACCTTCTTCTTTTTCAGTTTGGAAGAGTTCCGCGAAGCCTCCGCTCTAAACTTCAGCGATACGGTTCCCACAGCCGCCTACCGCAACGGTGATTTCTCAGCGATTTCGCCGAACGGCAACAACTTTAATACCAATCTAGGCGTGGTAAGTTCTCCCATCGGAACCGACGCCCTGGGACGCAGCGTTTACGCCAATGAAATTTTCGATCCCTTGACGCGCACCACGGCTCCCAACGGGACCGCGGTTGCCAACCCGTTCCCCAATAACGTCATTCCGGTGACTCGATTTGACCCGGTTGCAGTCAACATCTTGAAGCTGATGCCGTCACCGACCTCGACCGCTTTGACCGGAAACTACCCCGGCTACAATCCCGGTACACGCGTTACCAAGCTGCCCTCTCTCAAGCTCGACCATAGTATTGGTAGCAAGGGCAAGCTGGGGTTCTACTGGTCCACCACTGGAACCGACTCGCCCTACTCCTCTCCGAACGGGAACGCCGATGGCCTACCGGAAGAGATATCGCAAGCCCGTGGAACCTGGATCCATTCGCTCACCGAGCGCGTCAATTACGACCACACTCTCACTCCTACTCTGCTGTTGCACCTGGGGGCGGGCTACTCGCGCATCCACTTCTTTGACCAGTCTCCTTATAACCACGATGGCCAGATTTTCAATTGCAGCACGCTGGGCTTGATCGGCTGCCAAGGTGCATTGAACTTCCCCACCATCAGTTCTACGTTGGCGAACTCTTCCGGCGCCGTTTCGACAACCCCCACCCTAGGCGGTATGCAGCAGATGGGCAATGCTCAGGCCCATACGGACACACATACTTTTCGGCCATCCTTTAACTCGAACTTGACCTGGATTCACGGCAACCACACGGTCAAGGCTGGTGGCGAAGTGTGGTTCCAGGGCAACATCACTGCGCCTCCCACCGGCGTAACGCTGACGGCCGCGTCCACAACCGCGAACGGCGCCACCGGGCTTCCGGCCAACCTGTCCACCAACGCAACCACTGGTTTCCCGTTCGCAAGCTTCCTGCTGGGCGGCGTGACTACCGCCAGCCAGACGGCGCCGAACGACGCCCGCATGGGTAAGCAGCAATGGGGCCTCTTCATCCAGGATTCCTGGAAGGTCACGCGTAAGCTCACTTTGGATTACGGCCTGCGTTGGGACTTCGCGACGGCCGCGCGCGAGCAGTACGGCCGTTCCGGCGACCTAGGTATGGTCGCGAATCCCGCTGCGGGAAACCGCATCGGTGCGCCGATCTTCGAAGCGACTTGTGGATGCACCTTCGTTTCCAATTACCCCTACGCCATTGGTCCGCGGCTCGGTTTCGCGTATCAGCTCGACTCCAAGACGGTGCTGCGCGGCGGCTGGGGCCTCGCCTACGGCTTCGCTCCGGATATCGGTGCGAACTCGGCCAATGTACTGGCCAGCACTCCATCCGGGACCAACAACTACCTCCTGGCCAGCAGCGCGAGCACATTGCCGCAGCCGACCTGGCCTAATTTTAATCCGGGGCAGACGCCTCTTCCTGGGCAGATCACGGGCTACACGGGGTTTACCTCCCTGGACCGCAATGCCGCCCGTCCTCCGCGTCAGAATCAGTGGAGCATCGGCCTCCAGCGTGAAATTAGCCGCGACTTCGTGCTCGAAGCTTCTTACGTTGGCAACCGCGGCGTGTGGTGGACCGGTCCTCTGGGATTACTCAACCAGGTATCGCCGGCGCAATTTGCGGCGGTTGGCTTGAATCCTTACACCAACCCCGCCGACAATCTCCTTCTGTCCAAGGCGATTTCAGACCCAGCGGTCATCGCGAGAGTCGGGAACATTCTCCCCTACACCGGGTACTCCACCAGCAACACTCTGCTCAATGCGCTGCGTACGTACCCTCAATTCAGCACCATCACCATCACCAACTCTCCCACCGGTAAGACTTGGTACGACTCCTTGCAGGTTAAGGGCACCAAACGCATGTCGCACGGACTTCAGGTCAACGGCACGTTTACTTGGTCCAAAGCGTTGACATTGACGCGTGAAGACATCTTCAATGCCGCCAGCTCCGGCAAGTCGATCCAGGCGACGGACCAGCCTTTCCTGTTCAACGCCAACATCGTGTACAACACGCCAAAAGCATCCAACAACAAGATCCTCGCGTGGGTCACCAGGGATTGGCAGATAGGCGCCTTCCTGCAGTATGGCAGCGGTCTCCCGCTCGCGCCTCCCTCCGCGACGGTGGCCAACAACCTTACCGGCGGGGAGATGGTCCGCACCGGTCAACCCTTGTACCTGAAGGACCTGAACTGCGGCTGCATCAATCCGTACTCCGATCAAGTGCTGAACCCCGCCGCCTGGGCGAATCCGACGGCTGGCACCTGGGGTCCGGGTCCAGCGACCGGGGGCACTTACGCGGGGCTGTACTACTCGGATTTCCGCCAAGCTCGCCGTCCGCAGGAGAACATCAACTTCGGACGCAACTTCCGGATCAAGGAACGTATGAATCTCCAGATTCGCGCGGAGTTCGCGAACGCCTTTAACCGGACGCAGCTCGGCAACCCCAGCACTTCGACGCCATACAATGCGAGCAACGCGATCGTGAATCCGACGGTCGTCAACGGCCGGATCACGGGCGGCTTTGGCGGCTACTCGATTGGCAGCGTTGGAGTCAACGGGCAGCCGTCCTTCACCTCAAACGGAGTCGTCGGTCAGTTGTATCAGGCGCCGCGTCAAGGTACGTTGATCGCTCGCTTTACGTTCTAAGCAAGCTTTAGGACTTCCTTACGGCCTCGCTGCTCCGGCAGCGGGGCCGTTTCATTTTGTTCTATCGCGCACAACGCAGTGCGCTCGGGACTCGCGCGGCCTGGAGTTTCGTACACCGCGCGTATATAATCGAACGTCGGTAGCAAACCCAGGTATAGGAGACGGCATGAAGCGAACCTTTGTAGTTTTGCTTGTGGCGATATCGCCCTTGTTGGCGCAGACGGGCGCGAAAAACGGAGAATGGCCGACCTACGGCGGCGACCTGGGCAACACCCGCTACTCCGCGCTCGACCAGATCAACGCCGCGAATTTCGACAAACTGGAAGTCGCCTGGCGTTTCAAGACGGACAATCTCGGTCCCCGGCCGGAAGCCAACCTCGAAGGCACTCCGCTGATGGTCAAAGGCATTCTTTACTCGACCGCCGGAACGCGACGGTCGGTAGTAGCGCTCGACGCAGCCACGGGTGAACTGCTATGGGTCCACGGCGAGAACGAAGGCCAGCGCGGAACCGTCGCGCCTCGCCAGCTCTCCGGACGCGGCCTGTCCTATTGGACCGATGGCAACCCAGGAAGCAAGGACGAACGAATTATCTACGTCACTCCCGGCTATCAGATGGTCGCGCTGGACGCCAAGACTGGCAACCGCATCCCCACGTTCGGCAAGAACGGCATCGTGGATCTCAAGGACGAAGACGACCAGCAGATCGAGCCGCTCAATCCTGACATCGGATTGCATTCGGCACCCGTGATATCCGGAAACACCGTGATCATCGGCGCGGCACACAAGCCCGGCGGCGTACCGGCCAGCAAGACCAATGTGAAGGGCTATGTTCGCGGCTTCGATGTGCGCACCGGCAAGCGGCTGTGGATCTTCCACACCATACCCAAACCGGGTGAATACGGGCTCAACACCTGGGAGCAAGACTCCTGGTCTTATACCGGCAACACCGGCGCATGGGGACAAATGGCGATCGATGAGCAGCTCGGCTTGGTTTATATCGGCGTCGAGCTTCCCACCGGCGACTACTATGGCGGCCCTCGTCCCGGCGCCGGCTTGTTTGGCGAAAGCATCGTAGCCGTCGATCTGAAAACCGGCGCGCGCAAGTGGCACTACCAGTACGTTCACCACGGCATCTGGGATATGGATAATCCCTGTCCGCCGATCCTCGCCGATATCACCATCAACGGCCGCACCGTGAAAGCGGTGGCCCAGCCCACCAAGCAGGCGTTCATGTATGTGCTGAATCGCGAGACCGGCGAACCCATCTGGCCGATCGTCGAAAAGCCCGTCGAAAAAGGCACCGTTCCGGGCGAATGGTATTCTCCCACCCAGCCCTTTCCTACACGGCCTCCGGCTTTCGATCTTCAGGGTATTTCCATCAACGATCTGATCGACTTCACGCCGCAGCTGCGCGCCGAAGCGGTGCAGCTGGTTTCGAAATATAAGATCGGTCCGATGTTCACGCCCGGCGTGGTGAGTAAATTCGAAGGCCCGCTGGCGACCCTGACGGCCGCCACGGCGGGCGGGGGATCCAACTGGCCGGGAGGGTCGTACGATCCTGAGACGCACATCGCCTATGTGTCCTCGCAAACGACGGTGACGGCAATTGGTCTGGTGCCGGGCGGAACCCGCTCCGACATCATGTACATCTCGGGCCAGGCGCGCGCTCCAGAAGGGGCGACACCTCCCGCGGCTGGTGGTCGTGGTAGCGCAGCAGCAGCAGCTGCTGGTGGAGGCGGCGGGCTAACCGTACAGGGCCTGCCGCTGCTCAAGCCGCCCTATGGGCGCATCACCGCTATCGATCTCAACAAGGGCGAGATCGCATGGCAGGTGGCCCATGGCGACACTCCGGACAATATCCGAGACCATCCGGCACTCAAGGGAATGAATATCCCGCGCACCGGACGTCCGGGCCAGGCCGGAACCCTGGTCACCAAGACGCTGCTGGTCGCTGGCGAAAAGGGCGTCGTCACCATGGCGGATGGCCGCCGCGGGGCGTATCTAAGGGCCTACAACAAGGCCACCGGCGCGGATGCCGGCAAAGTGTACATCCCCGCTCCGCAAAGCGGATCGCCGATGACCTACATGCTCAACGGCAAGCAATACATCGTGGTCGCGATCAGCGGCCAGGGATACAACGCGGAACTGGTCGCGTTCGCGCTACCGGCGGCCAATTAGTGTAGGGGCGAGGCATGCCTCGCCCTACGCCCACGCAAAGCCGTGTTTCGCCAATGGCAGTGAGCGGATGCGCTTGGTCGTCGCGACGAAGATCGCGTTCGTCACCGCCGGCAGGATCGCCGGAACAGCGGGCTCGCCCAATCCCGACGGTGGATTGTCCGACTTCAGCCAGTGCACTTCGATCTCCGGTGGCGCTTGTGTAATGCGCACCGGAGGATACTTGTCGAAGTTCGATTGCATCGCCCGGCCACGCTCGATGGTGATCTCCCAGGACATCACGCTGCTCAGCGCTTCAATCACCGACCCCTGCACCTGATTCACCGCATTGCTCGGGTTGATGATGTGACGGCCGATGTCCGCCGCCACCCACACTTTGTTCACCTTCACCTTGCTGTTGGCGTCGACCGTGAGATCGACGACCTCGGCGAAATAGCCGCGGTGCGCGAATTGGAACGCCCCGCCCATGGCCCGGCCCTTGGGCAGATTGCGTTTGCCCCATCCCGATTTTTCGCGGACCAATTCCAGAACACCGCGCATGCGTGAAGCAACGAAGTCCTGATCCGCTTCGGTCCCGGTGCGCGTCTGCCCCACCAGGTCGATCCGGAATTGCAGCGGGTCTTTGCCGGCGGCGTATGCCAGTTCGTCGACGAAGGACTGGAAGGCGAAGCAGAAGCCGTTGCTGCGCGGAGCGCGCATCGCGCCCGTGGGAACGCCCAGCGGCATCAGCGTCGACTGGAATGAGAAGTTGGGTATGAAGGTCGCCGGGAACTCGTTCTGGTTGACATTCGCCTGCGGAGCGAACCGCTGGCCTTCGCCAAAAGCCACGTAGTGATTGCGCCAGGCGACCAGTTTCCCCGAGGCGTCCACGCCGCCCTTCAGGTAATGGAAGCCGCCCGGACGATAGAAATCGTGCGCCATGTCATCTTCACGGGTCCATAGGAGCTTGACCGGCACGCCGACCTGCTTCGCGATCCACGCGGCTTCGGCCACATAGTCGTTGGTGAGCCGGCGGCCGAAGCCTCCTCCGCCGCGCACCTGGTGGAATGTGATGTCGCTCGCCTGCAATCCGAGCGTTTGCATGGCCACCTGGAGTCCCGCCGCGGGGGTTTGGCTGGGCGCCCAGATCTCGAGCTTGCCGTCTTTGAAATGGGCGGCGCAGTTCTCAGGCTCGAGCGGCGCGTGCGAGATAAACGGGTAAGAATAGGCAGCCTCGACCACTTTCGCGGCGCCCGTCAGCGCAGTATCCGCGTTGCCGTCGTTCCTCAGCGAGAAAACCGGCGGTTGCTTCGCCAGTTCATCGGCCTTCTGCGCAAAGCCCGCGGTGGATTGGGCAGCCGTCGGACCCTCGTCCCAAACCACCTGGAGCTTCTTCCGTGCCGATTGCGCCTGCCACCACGTATCCGCGACGATGGCGACGCCCGAGAGAAGTCCGGTGAGCTGCGTACCGCCCTCCACGAGGAACGCGTGGCGAACGCCTGGCATGGCTTTAATCGCGTCCAGATTGGCCGACTTTGCCTTGCCGCCGAACACCGGGCACTTTTCGAATACCGCGAAAAGCATGCCGGGAACCGTGAAATCGATGCTAAATATGGGCTTGCCGGTCACGATCGACGGGACATCGAAACCCACCAGCGGCTGGCCGATGATCTTGTAGTCCTTCGCGTCCTTCAGCTTCACCGATTTCGGATCGGGCAAAGGAAGCGTCGCAGCCTTCGCAGCCAGCGCGCCGTAGCCGACGGTGCGGTTGGTCGGCCGGTGCGTCACCTTGCCGGAGCCCGTCGCGCATTCCGCTTCCGGCACGTTCCAGGTTTGTGCTGCTGCCGTAAGCATCAACTGCCGTCCGGTAGCGCCCACCAATCGCAGCGGATCCCAGTTGGTCGGCGTGGAGTTGCTGCCGCCGGCCAATTGCGGACCGTACTTGGCTTGATCGAGGTCGGCTAACTTAATCTTGACGTCCTTCCAATCGACGTCGAGCTCATCCGCGATGATCATCGGCAGGTGGGTTTGGGAGCCCTGCCCGACTTCCGGATTCTTCGCCATGATGGTGACGGATCCGTCGGCCGCAATGCGGATGAACGCATCCGCCTTGAAAGCGGTCGCCGGACCTTGTCCCTGCCCCTCGACAAAGAGCGGCTCCTTCACGTACAGGCCGAGCAGCACGCCGCCGCCGGCCACTGAGGTTATCCGAAGAAACGACCTGCGCCCGATGGTTTTAGCCTGGGTGATACGGGTAGCTTTCATGACGCCTCCAACTCTCCCGACGGTATCACCGCGCCCGTGCAGCGTCAAACCCTTCACAGTAGATCCGCAAAAACAAAACGCCGCCTCCGGGTGTCCGGAAGCGGCGAGATGTACTTAACTTACGATCAGATTTAGAATTGCAGCCGGGCGACCATCTGCCCACTGCGTGGCTGGGACCCCGCGCCGTTCACGGAACTCACGTAGCCAAAGCCGCTAGAAAGCGCCCCGGACTGTCCATTGGCGAACTGGTTCGTGTTGAACTGCGTAGCCGTTGGGTTGGTAACGGATGGAGTCGAATAGAAGGTCCGGTTGAAGATGTTCTGGAACTCGAGGCGGACGTTGAGACTGACCCTGCCTTCCTTGGCAAGTGGGAAGATTCGGCCGAAGCTCATCGATTCTGCCGGTTGGCGCTGCCAGCGATAGTTGTTGAGATACGGCGCCGTCGAGCCGTACTGGCCCGTGCCTACATCGCTCCAGGCCTTCGGGTTCAACACCAGTTGCTTAGTGGGATCAAAGCAGTGGCAGTTAGGATCTTGCAGGAACAGCGGCTGGCCGTCAACGTAATTCTGGAAAGTGGTACCGCCGCCCCATACGGCCGGGTTGTTTGACGTGCCGCGCTGCATCTCGCTCAGGAAGTTGTTGTTCGAGTTAGGCGTGGCGAGCAAAGAGCCGCTCTGATAACGCAGCACCGCGCCCAAGACCCAGTCCTTGGTCACCCAGGAGAGAGCCTTCATTTCCCTGCTGTCACCGGGCATCTTCGGCGTGTGGTAGTTCAAAGAGATGATGCTCACCAGCGGATGGCTCAAGCCCGAAATCTGCTTGTTCTGCGCGTAGTTGTATACATCGTTAATACGCGCCGGAGAGGGAGTCAGATAAGAAGTGTCCGAGTTCGCGCCGTTCGCCAATTCCTTCTGCCAGGTGAACACGTACTGAAAGTCCAAACCATGCGAGTAGCGTTTCGTGACCTTGGCCTGGAGCGAGTCGTACCAGGTGTCACCCAGCGGAGGACCGAGAAAGGGAGGCACACCGAACCACTGTGGATCCGGGCGTAATGCTTGACCCAGTGTCTGCGTGGCGGGGAAGCCGGCATACACGGAAGGCACAGTCTGCAATCCGGACGATAGCGTTGTAAGCCTGTACTGCGGGAAACGGGACTGGACCAGCGGAGAGTTAAGCGGCGTGTTGAGCAAGGCCATGTCGGTCGAGCTGTTGAGATTCAAGCCGGCTTTGGTGACGTCGGCTGGTGTCAGCGAATTGTAGGCGGAGGTGGAGAGCAGCGGGGCTGTCCACCACACACCCCGGTTACCCACGTA
>Ga0265314_10005664_pt1 | contig 11220 bp, 9 predicted proteins | sample 4126metaG_FD_203106 | JGI IMG/M metagenome (GOLD analysis project Ga0265314, IMG submission 203106) | Rhizosphere microbial communities from Carex aquatilis grown in University of Washington, Seatle, WA, United States - 4-1-26 metaG | ecosystem: Host-associated > Plants > Roots > Rhizosphere >... | reverse complement strand
ACCCGCTCCAACGGGGTCACCGTGCCCCTCGGCACGGGCGCGGTCTGGTTCGTCTACCAGGGCGCGTCAGGCAAGCACGTCCAGGTCATCCTCGACCTGACCGGCTACTTCGAATAGCAGCGTGACGGGCGAGGGCCGGCCACCGGCCCTCGCCTAGACGCGAGCGGGCGACTCGAGCTTCTCGATCCTGATCGCGGTCGCCTTGAACTCGGCCGTGCCCGACTTCGGGTCGGTCGCGTCGATCGTCAGCAGGTTGACGGCAACGTCGTCCTGGAAGTGCATGGTCATGAACGTCAGGCCCGGCCGGAGCGATGGATCGGTCCGGACCGGGACCTCGATCTGGCCGCGGCGCGAGACGACGCGCACCAGCTCGCCCTCGGCCAGGCCGTAGCCGGCGACGTCCTCGGGCGACATGTCCAGCGACTCGCCGCGCCGCAGCGGTGAGCGATAGCCGCCGCTCTGGACCCCGGTGTTGTACGAGTCGAGCCGGCGGCCGGTCGTCAGGCGCACCGGAAAGTCGGCGTCGAGGCGATCGACCGGTGGATCGTGGTCGACGGGCACGAACGGGGCACGGATCCCGGGCACCGGATCCTCCCACAGTCGCGAATGGAGGAACAGCTCACCGGGGTGGTTCTCGTCGTAGCACGGCCACTGCAGTCCGCCCAGCTCCTCGAGCCGCTGGTAGCTCATCCCGGCATGGACCGGTGACAGCTGGCGGAGCTCGTTCCAGAGGCCTTCGGGAGTCGTGGCCGGCCAGTTGGCGCCCATCCGCTGGGCCAGCTCGACGACGATCTCGAGATCGTCGCGGGCCTCGCCGGGCGGGTTGAGGGCACGTCGCACGCGCTGGACGCGGCGTTCGGAGTTGGTGACGGTGCCTTCCGTCTCGGCCCAGGCGGCCGAGGCCGGCAGGACGACGTCGGCGAGCTCGGCTGTCCTGGTCAGGAAGATGTCCTGGACGACCATGAACTCGAGGTTCGAGAGGAGGTGGATCGCCCGCTTCTGGTCGGCCTCGGACTGGACCGGGTTCTCGCCGATCACGTAGACACTGGTCAAGTCGCCGCGCTCCATCGCGTCGAACATCCCGGACAGGTGCCAGCCCCGCTTGGGCGGCACCTTGACCCCCCACAGGGCATCGAACTTGGCCCGCAGCTCGTCGTTCTCGACGTGTTGGAAGCCCGGCAGGCGGTCGGGCAGGGCGCCCATGTCGCCACCGCCCTGGACGTTGTTCTGGCCGCGCAGCGGATTGACGCCGCTGCCATAGCGACCGACGTGGCCGCACAGCAGGACCAGCGAGATCAGGGCCAGGACGTTATCGACGCCGTTGTGGTGCTCGGTGATCCCCAGCGTCCAGCAGATCATCGCCCGGGGTGCCGTGGCGAAGGCATGGGCGAGCTCGCGGATCATCGCTGCCGGGACGCCCGTCTCGCGCTCCGCGTATTCGAGGGTGTAGGGCTCGACCTTGGCCCGGTACTCCTCGATCCCGGATGTGGCCCGGGCGATGAACTCGGTGTTCTCGAGGCCGGCGGCGAGGATCTCCCGGCCGAGGGCGTTGGCCAGGGCGATGTCCGAGCCGACGTCGATCCCGAGCCAGCCGTCAGACCACTCCGCCGAGCTGGTCCGGCGGGGATCCACCGTGTACAGCTTGGCGCCGTTGTTGACGCCCTTGAGCAGGTGGTGGAAGAAGATCGGGTGGGTCTCCCGGGCATTCGAGCCCCACAGGATCACCAGGTCGGTGTCCTCGATCTCCCGATATGAACTTGTGCCGCCACCGGCACCGAAGACGGTCGCCAGACCGGCGACGCTAGGGGCGTGTCACGTCCGGTTGCAGCTATCGATGTTGTTGCTGCCCAGGACGGTCCGGCTGAACTTCTGGGCGGCGAAGTTCAGCTCGTTGGTCGCCTTCGAGCAGCTGAACGTGCCGAACGTGGTCGGGCCGTGGGCCGCAGCGGCACGCCGGAAGCTATCAACGGTGCGCTCAAGCGCCTCGTCCCAGGTCGCCGGCCGGAACGGGGCGCCGTCGCGCTTGTCGCCGTCGCGCACGAGCGGAGTCATGAGTCGGGTGTAGGGCTTGGCCATCGAGAACCTCCTGGTCCGTGGTGGGTTCGATTTGGATCATGGCACGTTGGCTGGCTGGGTGGCCAGCCCGGGCCCGTTCTGGCCGGCTCGGGCCACGCCTCGTGGTTGGCCGCAGCCACTCCCTGCAGAGCCGCGTCAATGCCGGCGGGGGTACGTGGTATCCGGTACCCACAACGTCAACGTGCGGGCCCTAAGGTTCTCCGATTCTTCGTGCATGGTCGCCGCCAGGCCAAGCTGAACCGCAAGGCCTCGCCAGCGCCCACTCAGCGTGAATCTGATCGCGCCCCCGCACGGATTCGTGGGTGGCTGGCTCGTCGCGGGCTGCGACCTGGCGCCTCGGCTGGCTTGTGCCACAGCGTTGTGCTCACAGCGACCATGGACGAAGAATCCGAGTGATCAAGCTCCGGGCCCGCAGGCCGAAAGGCGGCCAGCAGTGACCGGAGCCGCTCAACGCGAAAGAGCCAGGGCCGGCTACGGAACCAGCACCACTCCCGGCTCGGCGCCGTCGTCCAATGCCTCGACCTGCCCCACCCGCCAGCTTGAGACACCGGCGGCGGCCAGCGCGGCCTCCACGGCGCCAACCTGAGAAGGCTCGATCGCGGCCAGCAAGCCGCCCGAGGTCTGTGGGTCGTGGGCCAGGGTCACGAGCTCCGCGGGCACGGCCGGATCCAGCTCGAAGGCCCGGGCAACGAACCGGCGGTTGTGCCCGCCGCCCCCCGTCTCGACCCCGGCTCGTGCGACATCCAGCGCCCCACCCAGCGCGGGCAGCGCGGCCGCGGAGAAGACAAAGCGGGTACCCGAGCCGCGGGCCATCTCAAGCCCATGACCGAGCAGCCCGAACCCCGTGACGTCCGTCGCACCGCGCACGCCGGCGGCCACGAGCACCTCGGCAGCGGCGCGGTTCAGTGCACGCATCCCAGCGACGGCCGCCTCGAACGCGGCGTCGGTCGCGGCCGGCTGGCCCTGGCGCTGGCCGCTCACCAGGAGGCCCGTCCCGAGTGGCTTGGTCAGCAGCAGGACGTCACCGGGCCGGGCGCCGCCCTTGCGCAGGAGGTGCTCGGGGTGGGCGACCCCGATCACGGCCAGGCCGTACTTCGGCTCCGCGTCGCGGATCGTGTGGCCGCCGGCCAGGGTGCCGCCCGCCTCGCGGACCTTGGCGCTGGCGCCGGCCAGGATCTCGGTCATCACCTGCTGGGGCAGCTCCTCGGGGAAGGCCGCGATCGACAAGGCGAACAGGACCCGGCCGCCCATGGCAAAGACGTCGGACAGGGCGTTCGCGGCCGCGATCTCACCGAACGTCGTCGGGTCGTCGACGAGCGGCGGAAAGAAGTCGAGGGTGCCGATGATCGCCAGCTCGGGCGCGACGAGGTAGACGGCGGCGTCGTCGGGCGGATTCAGGCCGGCGATCAGCTCCGCCGGGGCGTCCTCAGCACCGAGCTGGGCGAGGGCTTCGGCGAGCACGTCCGCGCCGAGCTTTGCTGCGCAGCCGCCCGAAGTCGTGAGCGAGGTGAGCGACGGGCTGTCGAGGAAGCGCAGGTTCACGTGTCGATGATACGAAGCCGCCGGTAGAATCAGGGCATGCCGACCGACTTGCGGGCCAAGACTGGCCTCGCCTACGACGACTACGCGCCCGAGCGAGCGGATTCGCAGCCGGCGGATCAACCCAACCCGCGGCCCGAGGCGCGGCCTGTGGTCCTGGTCCACGCTGGGATCTGCGATCGCCGGATGTGGGATGCCCAGGTGTCCGCGCTGAGCAGCGGCCGGCGCCTCGTTCGCCTCGACCTGCGGGGCTACGGCGCGTCGGATCGACGGCCCGCCGCGGCACTTTCGCACCATCGTGAGGTGGCGGCCCTCCTCGACGAGGTGGGGATCGCCGGCGCCCACCTGGTCGGCGTGTCGATGGGCGCCGCGATCATCACCGAGGTGGCCCTGGCCCGGCCGGACCTGGTTGGGTCGCTGCTGCTCGTCGCGCCGAGCGGGGCACTCCGGACCGAGGTGACCGCCGACCTCGAGGAGCTCTGGGAGGCCGAGGAAGAAGCATTGGCCGAGGAGGACCTGGACCGGGCGGTCGAGGCCAACCTCGAGACGTGGGTGGACGGGCCGGGCCAGCCCTCGGATCGGGTCGCGCCCGCGGTGCGCGCGTTCGTCGGCCAGATGCAGCTCAAGGCGTTCGAGAACGTCGACGGCTGGGACGAGGAGGACCTCGAGGACGAGGGCCTCCAGCCGCCGATCCGGGGTCGTGCTGCCGAGGTGAAGGCCCCGACCCGGATCCTCGTCGGCGACTTGGACGTCGCTGCCGTCGGCCGGACTGCGGCCCGCCTCGCCGAGGAGATCACGGGCGCGTCGCTGGTCCATTGGCCCGACGTCGCCCACCTGCCGTCGCTCGAGCGGCCCGACGCCTTCAGCGTCTTCGCCCTGGACTGGTTCGCCGAGGTCGAGGCCACCTCGCCCGCGTCCTGACCCACGGGCCGGGCCCGGCCGCCGGGTCCGGCCATCCGGCTGGCCTATGCTCTGGCAATCTGGGAGCGGAGGGGTCCCGGTGGGTCCCCCGGTCTTCAAAACCGGTGGCGCCACGCTCCGCGTGACGTGGTGGGTTCGACTCCCACGCGCTCCCGCCACGGCCGCAGCAGGAGGTCCGGATGGCTCGCTCCGATGCGCCTCGACCGCCGTCGGTTGAGCGCCTGCTCGCCGCGGTCCGTCCTCGTCCCGGCGTCGAGCGTGACCACGCGGCGCTCCGCGACGCGGCCCGGGCCGAGATCGATGGCGAGCGAGAGCGAATCGCGAGTGGGGCATCTGCGCGTGGCATCGAGAGCCTCGCGGACGCTCTCATCGACCGGCTCAGCCGGCTGACCGACCAGCCGGCGGGCGGCCTGACCCGGGTGATCAACGCGACGGGCGTGATCCTGCACACGAACCTCGGCCGGGCGGCCTGGCCGAAGGCTGCAATCGAAGCGGCCGCCGAGGCAGCGGCGGGGTACTCGCTGCTCGAGCTCGATCGAGCCTCCGGTCGTCGCGGGGCCCGCTTCCGGGCAGCGGAGGAGCACCTGATCGCCCTGACCGGCGCCGAGGATGCCCTGATCGTCAACAACAACGCCGCGGCGGTCGCCCTCGCCGTGGGCCTGGCCGGGCGGGGTGGCCGGGTGATCGTGTCGCGCGGCGAGCTGGTCGAGATCGGCGGCGGCGTACGGATCCCCGAGATCATCCGCCGGGCGGGCGCCCGGTTGGTCGAGATCGGTACGACGAACCGCACTCGGGCGGCGGACTTCGAAGCCGCGATGGCCGAGCCTGGGCCCGGCGCCGCCGCCAAGGTCGTCCTGCGCGTCCATCCCTCGAACTTCGTGATCGCCGGCTTCACCGAATCGGCCGGCCTGGCCGAAGTTGCCGCCCTGGCCCATGGTCACGGCGCGATCGTGATCGATGACCTGGGCAGTGGCGCGCTCTTGCCGACCGAGGACTTCGGGCTGGCCCACGAGCCGCTGCCGGGCGAGCGCCTCGCGGCGGGTGCCGACCTGGTCACGTTCAGTGGCGACAAGCTGCTCGGCGGCCCGCAGGCCGGCCTGATCGTCGGCCGGGCGGACCTTGTCGCCCGGCTGCGGCGCGATCCGCTGGCCCGGGCGATGCGCCCGGACAAGGTGACCCTCGCTGCTCTGGGCGCGACCCTCGGCCTGTACCGGGCTGGCGTGGCCCGGCGCGAGGTCCCGGTGTGGCAAATGATCGCGGCCGAGCCGGCGGCATTGCTCGCCCGCACCGAAGCCATCCGCGCCGCCCTTCCGGCACCGGCGCAAGCAACGACAGCCGTCGAGGCGCTCGAATCCACTGTCGGCGGCGGTTCCCTGCCGGGTGAGACGCTGCCTTCGTTTGGCCTCGCCATCCGGGGAGGCTCGGCCAAGGTGACCCTCGACGCCTTTCGGCGGGGCACGCCCTGCATCGTCGCCCGGATCGCGGACGACGCCGTGATCCTGGATCTGCGGACGGTCGACCCGGCCGATGACCCCGCTGTCCGAGCGGCGATCGCGGCGCTGGTCGGCGCTTGACCCGGAGCCGGCCGCGATGACCGTCGTGATCGGCACCGCGGGCCACATCGACCACGGCAAGACGGCCCTCCTCCGGGCATTGACCGGGATCGACGCCGACCGTCTGCCCGAAGAGCGCCGGCGGGGGATGACGATCGATGTCGGCTATGCCCACCTGCGCCTGGCGGACGGCATCGACATCGACTTCGTCGACGTGCCCGGCCACGACCGGCTGATCGGCAACATGCTGGTCGGGGCGGGCGAGATCGATGCGGTGCTGCTGGTCGTCGCGGCCGACGATGGCCCGCGGGCACAAACCCTGGAGCACCTGGCCCTGCTCGACGGGCTCGCCATCGACGAGGGAATCGTGGCCCTGACCAAGGTCGACGCGGTCGAGCCCGAGCGGGTCGCCGAGGTCGAGCGATTGATCCGGGCGATGCTCGCGGGGACCACCCTGGACGGCGTGCCGATCGTGCCCGTCTCGTCGATCGATGGCCGTGGGGTGCCCGAGCTGCTGGCCGGCCTGACCGAGCTGCGCGACCGCGTCGTGGCCCGAGTCCCACGCCGCTCGGAGGCCGATCCGGTCCGGCTCGCGATCGATCGCTCGTTCGTGATCAAGGGCCGCGGCACGGTGGTGACTGGCTCGTTGAGGGGCGGCCGTCTCGAGCGCGGTACGCTCCTGCGCCTGGTTCCTGGCGATCGGCTCGTTCGGGCCCGCGAGCTCCAGGTCCATGGCCGCTCGGTCGAGGCGCTGGCCGGTGGCGGCCGGGTGGCCCTCAACCTGGCCTCGATCGAGGCCAGCGAACTGCCGCGGGGCGCCGTCCTGACGACGGATCCTCGGGTTCAAGCCAGTTCCGCGCTCATCGCCCTGGTGGCGCCCGCCGGGAGCGCCGCCGAGCGTCCGGGGCTGGCGCCGGGCGGCGGGCTGCGGCTGCACCTTGGCACCGAGCAGGTCCAGGCGACCGTCGGCCGGGGACGGGCCGACTTGGTCCGCCTGCCCGATGGGTGCCAGGTCGTTCGGTTCCGGCTCGCCCGGTCGATTGCCGTTGCCGCCGGCGACCGCTTCGTCCTGCGTCGTGGCGGCCCGAACGGCACGGTCAACGGCGGCCGGGTCCTTGATCCAGAGCCACCGGTTGGCCCGTCACGCCGGAGGATGACCGCCGGTCTCGTCGCCAGCCTGGCTGTGGACGATCCGATCGAGCGGGCGCGGGCGATGATTGCGCTCCACGGCGTGCTGGACCCGCGCAGGCTGGCCCACTTGCCGGCGACCGGCGACTCGGACAGCACGGCCCTCGGGGCAGTGACCCTCGCCGGCGTCCTGGTCACCGAGCCGATCGCGAGTGCGCTGGGTGCCGAGGGGTTGAACGCCGTGCAGGCACATCGCGGGTCGACCGCGGAATCTGGCCAGTCGCTGGCGGAGCTCCGAGTCCGCCTGGTACGCCTCCTGCGCCGGCTGGCAACCGTGGACGAGCGGCCAGCCGGGCAGATCGTCGAGGCCGTCCTGGCCGGGCTGGTGGCCGAGGGCCGGCTGGCCCGCAGCGGCGATCGGATCCACGAGCCCGGCCGCAGCGCCGAGCGACCGGCCGCCCTGAGCGCCGCGATGGACCGCCTCGAACGGGCGCTGGCGACGGCCACGCCGCCGGCCCTGGGCGAAGCCGTGCGCGCCAGCGGCTGCCCGGCGGATGGCGTCCGGATCCTCGAATCGGCAGGCCGGATCATCCGCCTCGAACCCGAGCTGGCCTACGCGGCTGCGACCTATCGCGACCTGGCCGAAACGGCGCTCCGGATGGCCCGGACCGGCGCCCTGGCCCCGGCCGCGTTTCGCGATGCGACCGGGACGAGCCGGAAGTACGTGATGGCGATCCTCGAGGACCTCGACCGGCGGGGGATCCTCCGGCGCGGCCCCGACGGACACCTGCCCGGGCCCCGGGCCGTATCGCTTGACGAGATCGGGCGGTCACGGCCGTGACGGGCACGGAGGCGCCCCTCCGCTCGGGGATCGTGCTTGCCGGCGGGGCTTCGCGCCGCTTCGGCGGGGACAAGCTGGCCGAGCCCATCGGTGGTCTCAGCCTGATCGAGCTCGCGGTCGGGGCGCTGGCCGGCCTGGTCAGCGAGATCGTGGTGGTGATTGCCCCGGGCCGGGCCGCTCCGGTGCTGCGAACCGGGGCTCAGACGCCGATCCGCTTCGCGGCCGACGCCGAGGCGTTCGGCGGCCCGCTCGTGGGGCTGCGCACTGGCCTCGCGGCCGCGCGGGGCAAGGCCGTGATCGTCGTCGGCGGCGACATGCCCTCGATGCTCCCGGCCGTGCTCGAGGAGCTGCTTGGCCACGTGCCGGCAGCGCTGGAGGACCAGGCCGGCGTGCTGCGTCCGTTGCCCTGCGCCCTGGACCGGACCGTGGCGCTGGCCACGGCCGAAGCGCTCCTGGCCGGCGGCGAGCGGCGCCTGCGGGCGCTCCTGGCCGAGCTCGGGACACGCCCGCTGCCGTGGGCCGACTGGCGGGCCGACGATCCGGAAGGCCTGACCCTGGTCGACATTGACGAGCGCAGCGACCTGCCCTGAACACAGCGAGACCCCAACCTTGCGGTCGGGGCCTCGCGGGAGGAGGAGCCCGGTCCCGTAGGGAGGAGGAGGACCGGGCGGGAGCAGAGGTACGAAACGCAGTCTGCCGGGCGTTCGTTATCGCCGGCTTCGTCGTCCGTTAACGCTCGGTATGCCGCCCTAGGATCCGGAACGAGTCGCCGGCCCGGAGGCGCTCCCGGCGGCGGCCCCGCCAGACCGTCACCCGGCCGCTACCGCGCACGACCCACTCGCCGTCCCGGCCGACCGCGGCGGTGTCCTCGTCGATGCCCAGGACGACAGTGCCGCGCGGCGCCTGGGCCACGCGAACGGCGGCCAGGGTCTCGGGGAACCGGTCGTAGTGGGGCAGGACGGCTGCGCCCTCGACCAGGCCCAGCCCGGGCACGAAGCCGAGCGGCAGGTGGGGCGGCGTCCGGAAACGCGCCAGATGCGCGCACAGGACCATCGCCCCGGCCGAGCAGCCGGCGATGACGCTGCCCCCGGCGTTGGCCGCGAGCGCTGCGGTCCACACGGCCGAGCCGGCGAGCACCCCAAGCAGGTAGTCGGGCTTGCCGCCCGAGAAGTAGACCAGGTCTGCCTCGCCCACGGCCTGGGCATGGGCCGGGTCGTCGGCATCGGCCCGCCCCCGGACGGGGACCACTTCGACCTCGGCGCCGAGGCCCTCGAAATGCTCGACACCGAGGGCGGCCCAGCGCTGGAAGACGGTCTCGCCGTCGGGCCAGGACGCCGTCGGCAGCACCGCGACCCGCGGTCGGTGGCGACCAGTCGAGGCCAGCAGCTCGGCGTCGACAGAGGCCATCACGGGAAGGAACTCACCGGCGCCGACCAGCGCCACTGATCCGGGCATCGGCCGAGTCTAGCGCGGCTTTCCGGGATGGTCCCGGACGGCGTCCGATCGGCCTTGCGCGGGCCCCCGGCGCGCCGTCACACTGGCCGTCGTGACCTACCGCCAGCGCTGGACGATCGTCGCCGCCGTGCTCGGCTCGGCGATCGTGTTCCTCGACGGAACGATCGTGAACGTGGCCCTGCCGGCGATCGGCCAGAGCCTGCCCCACTCGATCTTCAGCGTCCTCGAGGGCCAGACGTACGTCACCAGCGGCTACCTGGCCACGCTCGCAGCGCTGCTCATCCTGGCCGGGGCGCTGTCCGACTTCTACGGCCGGCGGCGAGTCTTCGCGATCGGCCTGGCGGGCTTCGGGCTGACCTCGGTCCTGTGCGGGCTGTCGCCCAGCCTCGAGCTGCTGGTCGTCTTCCGGATCCTCCAGGGCGCGGCAGGGGCCTTGCTGGTGCCCTGCTCCCTGTCGATCATCACCGCCGCGTTCACCGGCCCGGCCCGCGGCCGGGCCTTCGGGATCTGGGCGGCGGCGACCTCGGCCACGTCCGTCCTCGGCCCGACCCTCGGCGGCCTGCTGGTCCAGGCGATCAGCTGGCGGATCGCGTTCCTGGTCAACGTGCCCCTGGTGGTCCTGGCCCTGTACGCCACGGTCCGGCACATCGAGGAGAGCCGCGACGAGGACGCCAGCGGCAGCTTCGACTGGCTGGGCGCCCTGGTGATCGCCCTCGCGGTGGGCGGGCTGGCCTTCGGAGCGATCCGCGGCCAGGCCCAGCAGTGGCACGACCCCGTCTCATTCATCGCCCTCGCGGTCGGAGCCGTGGCCCTGGTCATCTTCCCGATCCTCATGGCCAAGCGGGCAAACCCGCTCATCCCGCTGTCGCTCTTCCGGGTCCGGGCCTTCGCGATGATCAACCTGTCGACGCTGCTGATCTACGGCGCGCTGTATGTCACCTTCGGCTTCCAGAGCCTCTTCCTGCAGGGCACGATCGGCTATGCGGCCTTCGCCGCCGGCGCCGTCGGATTGCCTTCGGGCCTGCTCCTGACGTTCCTCTCGACGCGGATCGGCAGCCTGGCCGGCCGGCTCGGCGGGCGGCGCTTCCTGACCGTGGGGCCGCTGGTGATGGCCGCCGGGCTGCTGTGGCTGGTGCGCTTTCCCTCGACCAGCGTGCCCTGGACGAGCGGGCTGGTCCCGCCGCTCGACTTCTGGATCGACATCATCCCGGGGACGCTGCTCTTCGGGCTCGGGATCAGCATGGTCGTGGCCCCCCTGACGAGCACCCTGATGAGCTCCGTGTCCGTCTCCCGGGCGGGGATCGCCTCGGCGATCAACAACGCGATCTCGCGTGTCGGGCAGCCGCTCCTTTCGGCCGTGATCTTCATCGTGATCACCGCCTCGTTCTACAGCTCGCTGGCGGCCAAGGTTCCCGGCCTGGACCCCAACGACCCGACCCTGCGGGCGGCCGTCCAGCCGCTCGACAAGCCGGTCGAAGGGACGTCGGCGGTGATCGTCGAAGCGGCCCGCGAGGCCTCGACCGACGCTTACCACGAGGCCGTCCTGGTGGGCGCCGTGCTCCTGATCCTCGGCGCCGTGGTCAACTTCGTCGGCCTGCGATCGTCGGCCGCCGAGGGTGAGCGGCCGGGCCAGGACGGCGCCAAGGAGTCCGCGGCGGGTAGCGAGGCGAGCGCGCCCGGAGGATGAGTCAGTCGATGAGCCGCTCG